>Ga0265314_10002088_pt1 | contig 21049 bp, 17 predicted proteins | sample 4126metaG_FD_203106 | JGI IMG/M metagenome (GOLD analysis project Ga0265314, IMG submission 203106) | Rhizosphere microbial communities from Carex aquatilis grown in University of Washington, Seatle, WA, United States - 4-1-26 metaG | ecosystem: Host-associated > Plants > Roots > Rhizosphere >... | reverse complement strand
TTGAGGGGGCGAAAATGACCCTGGAGGGGGCGCGGGAGATTGGTTCGGCGGAGGATCCTCTAAAGATGGCGGAGGAATACGGGGGAATGATGGCGCAGTTTACGGCGAGCGATGCGGTGCGGTCGGGGGCGGCCTTGCGGCGGGTGATGCTGGGGGAGGGGCAGTTGCCGCTGGTGGAGTTGAGGGAGATTCTGGAGGAGCACGGGTTTGATGGGCCGTGGGTGGTGGATGTGCGGGACTTGCCGGCCGGGGCGGCGGAGCATGCGGCGGGGGTGATTCGGCGTATGCTGGGGAACGGGTAATGGGGATTGCGTGGCGTATGGAGCGGCTGGGGGAGGTGGATTCGACGAATCGCATCGCGGCGGAAAGGATTTTTGCGGCGTGGGATAAAGGAGAGGCGGCGGAGGGGATTGCGGTTCTGGCCGAGCGGCAGAGCGCGGGGCGGGGGCAGCATGGCAGACGGTGGGAGAGTCCGGCGGGCGGGCTGTACTTTTCGGCGGTGGCGGAGGATGTGCCGGAGAATGTGCGGGATCGGTTGGCGCTTGTGGCGGGACTGGCGGTGGTGCGGGCGTTGCGCGGGGTGGGCGTACGGGCGATGATTCGCTGGCCGAATGATGTGGTGATTGAGGGGAAGAAGGTGGCGGGGATTTTGTGTGAGGCGGTGGCGCGCGGCGAGCGTTGGGCGGTGGTGATTGGGATCGGGGTGAATGTGACGACGGAGGAGGCGGCGTTGCCGGCAGAATTGCACGGAAGCGCCACGGCGCTTTCGCGGCATGTCGAGAAAAGAGCCCCGGATGGGAATCCGGGGCTTTTGGATACGCAACGATTGGCGGGGGAGATTCTTACGCGGGTCTCGGATGTGCTCGATCTGGCGCGCCGCGTGGGGCTCGAGCCTGTGGTCCAGGAAATCAAGCCGCTCGATGCGCTTGTCGGGAAGCGGGTTCGGTTCTTCAGCGGCGGGGAGACATTTGAGGCGATGGCGCGCGGGATCAGCGCAGACGGCCAATTGTTGTTGGCGCGGCCGGGCAAAAACGCGGAGCCGTTTGCGATGGGGACGGTCATTACCGTCCTGGGCTGATCAGCCCATGAAGTAAAAGAATTCTTCCTGGACGATTTTGCCGTCCTTGACGGTGTAGAGGCCGGTTTCATCGAGGGTCATGCGCTGGCCGGCCATGGGGCCTTCCTTGGCGGTGACATCGAGCGTGAAGCGGACGATGAAGCGGTCTCCGTGCGGCCAGGGGCCTTCGATCTTGGCGCTGTGGACCGTGTGGGTCCGTTCCCACCATTCGCTTTTGCCTCGGACGGCCTTGATGCCCTCCATTCGCTGGGGCATCTGGCCGGTGGGCGAGGCCTGGGCCTCAATGCTGACGATATCCGGGCCGTAGAGCGCATCGACGGCACCCATGAAATTTCCAGACTGACACAGTTCCACGAGTTTTTTGGCGACATCCATTGTGCTGGCCATGATGGGGTCTCCGGAAAAGAGGTTGTGTAATCCCAAGGTACGATGGGCATGATATCCGGGGGAAGGGGAGATTTCCTTTAAGATTCGGTGAAAACGCGGGCTTGCCGAAGGGCTGGGGCGGGCGCGGTCGCGGGCACGGGTTCCGCGTTATACTCTGGGCCAAGATGACCACCGAAGCCTCCATTCATGCGCAGGACCCCGCGACGCTTACCCCGGCGATGCGGCAGTACCAGCAGTACAAGATTCAGTATCCGGACGCGATTTTGTTTTTCCGGATCGGGGATTTTTATGAATGCTTTTACGAGGATGCGCGCACGGTGGCGCGGGTGCTTTCGGTTGCGCTGACCAGCCGGAGCAAGGGGGAAAATGGGGTGCCGATGGCGGGGGTGCCGTTTCATGCGGTGGACACGTACCTGCACCGGATGATCGCGGCGGGGTACAAGGTGGCGATCTGCGAGCAGATGGAGGACCCCAAGCAGGCCAAGGGGAATGGGACTGGGGTGATCAAGCGGGAGGTGACGCGGCTGGTGACGCCCGGGACGCTCACCGAGGACGCGATGCTGGATGGGAGGAGCGAGAATTTTATTGCGGCGGTGGTCGGGGGAGGGGAAAACACGAAACACGAAACACGAAACACAAAACTCGGGGGCGATGAAACGCCGAACGCGAAACACGAAACACGAAACGGGGCGGGCGGTTTGGCTTGCGCCATTGCGTGGTGTGAATTGTCAACGGGGAAATTTTTGACGTTTGAGGGGACGCTTTCGGAGTGCGCGTCGGAACTGGCACGGCTGGGGGCGAAGGAGATTCTGTTTGCTGAGCCTGCGGATCGGACGCAGGTGGGCGGCGGGGTGCCGGAATGGCTGACGGAACTGCGGCAGCAGACCGGGGCGACGCTGACGGCGCGGCCGGCGTGGCAATTGGATGGGCATCACGCGGCGCAGACGCTCAAGACGCATTACGGCGTAGCGACGTTCACGGGGTTTGGTTATGGCGATGCAATGACAGCGGCGCTGCGGGCGGCCGGGGCGCTCGTGGCGTATCTGCATGACACGCAGAAGGCGGCGCTCGAGCACCTGCAGGCGCCCCGGGCGTTTGTGCGGGATCGGTTTTTGACGGTCGATCCGGTGAGTTTGCGCAGCCTGGAGATTTTGCGCACGATGCGCGGGAATGGGGCGGAGGGGTCGCTGGTGCACGCGATGGACCGGACGCACACGCCGATGGGGTCGCGGCTGCTCAAGAACTGGCTGTGTTATCCGTTGCGGGATTTGGGTGAGATCAATCGGCGGCACCAGGCCATTGAGGATCTCCTGGGGCAGGAAAAGGCGCTTGGCGAGATCCGGCTGGCGCTCGAATCGTGCTCGGACATTGAACGGATCACGGCGCGGATTTGCTGTCGCCGCGCGTCGCCGCGAGATCTGGTCGCTTTGGGGCGGAGCCTGGATGCGGCGACCGCGGCGGAATCACAAAACACGAAACACGAAACACGAAACGTCGCTGGGGCCTTTTCTTCGCTCGCGGCTTTGATTCCGGAGGCCAAGAAGATTGCCCGGAAGATCCGCGAATGTCTTCCCGACGATCCGCCGGCGCATTTGAGGGACGGCGGCGTGATTCGCGATGGGTGCCATGCCGAATTGGACCGCCTGCGGGGCCTTTCGCGGGATTCACGGACGTTTCTGGCGGAGTACCAGGCGAAATTAATCGAACGCTCCGGCATTCCGACGCTGAAGGTCGGGTTCAACAAGGTGTTTGGCTTTTATATTGAAGTCACGCACACCCATGCCGAGAAGATACCGGCGGACTTTATCCGCAAGCAGACGGTGAAATCGGCGGAGCGGTACATCACGCCGGAGCTCAAGCAATACGAAGCGGAGATTCTGACGGCGCAGGAACGGGCGGTGGCGCTCGAGCAGGAACTCTTTGAAACGCTGCGCGGGGAATTGGCGGGGAAGGTTGGAGCGCTGCAGCAGTTGGCGGCGGCGGTGGCGGAATTGGATGTGCTCGCGGGCCTGGCGCATCTGGCACGGCAGCGGCGGTACGTCCGGCCGGTGATGACGGCGGAGACGGTCCTGGAGATCAAGGACGGACGGCACCCGGTGGTGGAGCAGGCGCTGGGAGAGCAGTTTGTGCCGAACGACACGTTGATTGGGGAAACACAAAACACAAAACACGAAACACAAAACGGGGCTGAACCGGAAGAAGTCGAAAATCAGAAATCGAAAATCGAAAATGCGGCCACGCTGCACCTGATCACCGGGCCGAACATGGCGGGCAAATCGACGTACATCCGGCAGGTGGCGCTGCTGGTGCTGATGGCGCAGGCGGGGTCTTTTGTGCCGGCGGCGGGGGCGACCATTGGGGTGGTGGACCGGATATTTACGCGGGTCGGGGCGGCGGATGATCTGGCGGCGGGGCAGTCGACGTTCATGGTGGAGATGATCGAGACGGCCAACATTCTGCATCATGCGACGGAGAGGTCGCTCGTGATCCTCGATGAGATCGGCCGCGGGACATCGACGCTCGATGGCCTGGCGCTGGCGTGGGCGATTGCGGAATATCTGGCATTTACGGCCAGGTGCCGGACGCTTTTTGCGACGCATTACCACGAGCTCACGGAGCTTTCCGAGACGGCCGCGGCCCACGGAGCGCCCGGGGCGGTGGCGAATTACAACGTGCTGGTGCGGGAGTGGGAGGACCAGATCATCTTCATGCATCGCATCGCCCAGGGCGCGGCGGACAAGAGTTACGGCGTGCACGTGGCGCGGCTGGCGGGTGTTCCGCGGTCGGTGGTGACGCGGGCGCGGCAGCTGATGGGGCAGCTCGCGGTGCACGTGGGCAAAGGGGCCGCGGCGGGGGCCGCCCGGGCGCGGCCGGCGCCGGTCGCGCAGGCGGGGATTTTTGACGGGCCTTCCCAGCAGGCGCTGGCGCATCTCAAGTCGATCGACCTCAACCGCCTCTCGCCGCTGCAGGCGTGGGAAATGCTGCGGGCGATGCAGGCATCGGTGGCAGCGCCTTCGAAACCCCAGCCTTGAGACGGATTGGCCAATCCGGCGACTCTCCAATTAGAATACAGGCTGCCGACACGCTCCTGCGTGTGGCGACTAAATAAGGAGCCCAGACATGGCCAAGTCCAATGAAACACCGGTCTCTCCGATTGCCGATCCGGCGCACGGGAAGTCGCCCCGCGAGGCGTTGACGGGGTTTTTGAAATACACGGTGGATACGCCGGACTTTGAGCGGGCCAAGGCATTCTTGTCGAAGCGCAGCGCGTCGGCGGGCAACATTCACACGAGCGCGCTGCCGGCGGGCGCCACCTACACGCTGGGGGCGGAGGAGACCGACGAACTCGGGAAGCGCTTCAGCGTGAAGGTGCGCGGCGCCAAGTCGCCGGCGTCGGCGGCGGCCGAGGAAATGACGGTGCCGATGGTGGTGGTCGAGGAGGAAGGGGAATGGCGGATCGACCTGCCGGCGACGATGGAGCGGATGATGGGCGGGGTGGTCTCGGCGGTGGAGCAGGCGGTGGGGGCCATGGGGCAATTGATGACCGGGGCGATGGAAAAAGTCGACGTGGTGCTGAGCGAGAGCCTTGGGGCAGCGGCGGGAGCGGCGCAGCCGGCACGGGCGACGGAAGCCGCGAGCGCCCCGAGAAAGAAGCCTCCGGCGAAAAAGGCGAAGAAGTCTCCGGCCAAGCCGGCGCGCCAGGCCGGCAAGGTGCGTCCGGCGGCAACGAAGAAGGCAGCCGCGCCGAAGCGGGTGGTGCGCAAGGCCAAGCCGGCGAAGAAGAGCGTCAAGCCGCGACCTGCGGCGAAGAAGCGCGTCGGAAAACCCGCGAAGAAGCGCCGGCGCTGAGGCTGGGCAGGCTCCCGCAAATCAGGAGAGCCATGTCCGTAAGCCTATCGGTTCAATAAAATGCGCGGCCACCACGATTACGGGTGGGCAAATGCCTCAGGTGATTTCGTGGAGGTTGAAATCGCCGGTTGTGCCCAGGGCGATATCGTCATTGGAGGGGCCGCTGACAAGGGTGATTTTGTTCCCGGCAATGGTGAGGGCGCCGACCTGCTGCGCGACGAAGCCAAAGTGATCGGCGGCATTGTCGATGGCGGCGGTGCCGGTGAGGGTGCCACCGATCTTGATGGAGGCGATCGAGGAAAGGGGCGTGGGGGTATTGACGGTGGAGGTGATGCGCGCGTCGTTGGAATCGCCGAAGTTGACGTTGCTGGAGGTGGTGTTGCTGGCGCCGGCGACGATGTTGCCCTGGGTCCAATCGCCGGCGACCGTCACCGAGCCGATCTGGGCGTGGGGATCGACGGGCATGTTGACCGGCGACTGGGTGCTCACGGGGCTGTATCCGGCGAGGATGTTTGCGAGTTCGACATCTCCGCCGATGGAGACGGAGCTGATGGCGAGGTCGGACTTTCCCTTAATGATGCCGCCGGCGGCGGAGATGACCGCCATGGCGTTTCCGGTGGCGGTTTCCACGCCGGTGAGGTTGTGCTTGATGGTCACCGAACCCAGGATGGTCGTGGCCTCGATATAGGCGCTGGAGGAGGCATTGGCGTTGGCGAGGACCGATCCATTGATGGTAACTGACGAGATGCCGCCGGTGGTGGCGGCGATAAAGGTGCCGTCGACGTTTCCGCCGATGGTGACTTTGCCGAGCGTCGCGCCCTGCACGCCGCCGTCGCCGTGGGCGCCGCAGAGGACCGAGCCGGTGATGGCGAGGGAAGCAATCCCGCCGTTGAGCGCGGCAATGACGCCGGTGGCCGTTCCCGAGCCCCCCTGCACATTGCCGCCGAGAGTCACCTTGGGGAGACTGGCCTGGGCGAGGATGACCGCGGACTGAGCGCCGCCGCCGCCGGTGAGTGATCCGGTGATGGCAATGGAGGAAATGTCAGCATTGGACTGGATGACTCCGGTACTGTCGGCGTTGCCGCCGATGATGGAGCCTCCGATCGAGATGCCGGCGATTTTCATCACAGCAAAGATGACCGCGGAATCCGAGCCATTCATGCCCACGAGGTTGCCGGAAATGCTGACCTTGCCCAGGTCGCGATTGGAGAAGATTTCCGCGGTCTGCGAGCCTGCGCCGCCGGTCACGTCGCCGAAGACATTAACGCCCGCGATGCGGCCGGTGATGGCGACGAGATCCGCGGACTGATTTCCGGTGCCGCCGGTGATGCCGCCGGGATGGGCCGCCGATCCGATGGTGATCTGGCCGAGATCGGTCTGGGCGGAGATCTGGGCGCTGCCCGTTCCGCCGCCGCCGGTCAGCGAGTTGCCGATGGAGACGGAAGTCACTTTGCCGGCGCTTGAGGAGATAGCCCCGGAGCTTGCCCCTGCGGAACCGGCGACAAATCCGCCGATCGTGATGGGGCCGAGGTCTCCACCGGAGGTGATCTGGGCGCTGTTGTCGCCGAGCGAGCCACTGAGACTCCCGGCGATGGTGATCCCGGCGATTTTTCCGCTGGCCACGATTTGTGCGGATTGCGTGCCCGCGGCGCCCGAGACGCTTCCGGTGATCTGGAGTTTGCCGATGTCGCCGACGGCGGCGATCTGGCCCGAGAGGTTGCCGGCCCCGCCGGTGATGCCGTTGCAGGAGACGGAGGCGATGTTGCCCGCCTGGGTGGAGATGCCGCCGGAGTTGAGGCCGGAGCTACCGGTGATCACGCCGCCGATTTTGACCGCCCCGAGGTCCTTGTCGATGGCGATACGTCCGCTCTTGTCGCCGGTGCCGCCGAGGAGCGAGCCGCCGATTGTGACCGAGGCGAGTTTGCCCGCGGAAGTGCCCAGCTCGCCGGATTCCTCGCCCCCCCCACCGCTGAGGTTTCCGCCGATGGACACGGCGCCCATGTCGCCCGAGGAAAAGAATTCGGCCGAGGAAGTTCCCGCCGCTCCGCTGACGGTTCCGGCGACGTTTACCGTCCCCATTTTGCCATTGGCGGCGGCCGTTTCCGCGGAGTTGGCGCCGACGCCGCCATTGACACTCCCGCCGATCGATACGTTGCCGATGGAGCCGTTGGCGAAGATCTCGGCGCTGTGATCGCCGTCGCCCCCGCTCACTGAACCCAGGATTTTTACATTCCCGATCGATCCTCCGGAGGCGAAGATGGCCCCGGAACTGTTTCCGGTGGACCCCTGGACGCTGCCGCCGATGGTGACGTTGCCAATGGATCCGGCGGAGATGATTTCCGCGCTGTTGGCGGTGGCATTGCCCATGATCGAGCCGCCGATGGAGACGGTGCCGATGTTGGCGGTCACGCCGCCGGTGGTGGCGATGGAGGCGCTGGAGAAGTTGCCGATGATGGAAAGCGCGCCCAGCGAGCCATTGATGAAGCTCGAAAAGCCTGAATCGGTGCCTTGCGTCGAGAGCCCGGCCACACCAAAGGTGGTCACGCTGAGCGATTTGACGCCCGGCGTGGAAAGTGTGCCATCGCCGGCGACGATACGGCCGAGGTCGCCGATGATGGTGACGGTGCCGAGGTCGTTGTTCGAGGAATTGATGAACCCGACGTTGGCCAGGCCGTCACCACCGCCGCTTCGGACGACTTTCATGGTGATATTTGCCCCGCCGAAGCCGCCGGTGGAGAGGTCAATTTCCTGGAGCTGGTCTCGCTGTCCGACGGAGGTGCTCACGAAATTGGCGCCCGAGAGGGTGCCCTTGGAGACGCTGATGGTGACCAGATCGCCGTCGATATCGGTGTAAGTGGCGCTTTTGCCGCCCGGGACGACCGTCACCGAGAGCAGGGTCCGCGGTTCGAGCATTTCGAGGGCTGCCAGGGCGGCGTGGTAGGGCCGGGAGCGCTGTTTGCCATGGCGGAGGGCACGGATCGCAGAAAGCGAGCAATAACGATTCTTCACGAGAGGTCTCCCGGTTGGACGATAAGTGACTCTTGGCCCCAGAAACCCCTGTTGGTTCGGTTGGGATGTGCCAGCGACCGCATCATAAAAGCGTCCACCCGCCCATACAACCGAAAGAGGGCGGTCAGGATGAGCTTGGGAAGGCTTGAAACGCGGGGCTGTGGGAGTACAATTTTCGGCAACGGCAGGAAGCAATAGGCAACCGGCGGTCCTTGGAGCGACAGTCTCCGAACGCGCCCGGCAAGCCCTGCACTGATAAGGAGATCGTTACCATGAAACTACGGTTGGGCATGATGGCAGTGGCGGCAACTCTGTTTGTCGCGTTGGGGACGGGGTGTTCGAGCAACAAAACCAACGCGGAGCGCGACAGCCTGCTGAACCAGAACAAGGAATTGCAGCAGCAGCTCGATGCGGAAAAAGCGGCGCGGGCGCAGGCGGATGCGCGGGCCAATGCGGTTCCGGCGGCGCCGACTCCCGACGTGGCGACCCAGCCGCCCTCCATGGGCGGTGACGGCGGCATCGTGGAAATGGGCGGCCCGTCGTCCTCGGGCGGCCGCGGCGGCCGGACCACGCGCGGCGGCGCGGCGTCTTCCGGCGGCGAGGCCACCAACGGCGCCGGCGAAGTGGTGATCGAACTGGCCGGCGACACGCTGTTTGATTCCGGCAAGGCGACGATCAAGGCTTCGGCTAAAAAGACGCTCGACGGCGTGGCGGCGCGCATCAAGAAGGAATACAGCGGCCGGACGCTGCGGATTGAAGGATACACCGATCCGACACCGGTGAAGTCTTCCGGCTGGGATGACAACTGGGACCTGGGCTTCGTGCGGGCGCGGGCCGTGCAGAAGTACCTGGTGAGCAAGGGCGTGCCGGAGCGCGACACGTATGCGGCTTCGTTCGGCTCGACGCACCTGCGGAGCACCAAGGTCTACTCCCAGGATCGCCGGGTGGACATCGTCGTGGTGGAAAATGGCAAGTAAGGCTTCGGTGAAGCATTGTTGAATACATGAGGCGCGTCACGCGCGTTCATCTGGTCGCCGTCGGGCGAGTGGAAGGGACACAAGTGACGCGCCTCTATTGTTTGTATGGGACCACAACGGCGCTGGAATGATGAACGACGAAGCACGAATGACGAATCAAATTCAAATGACGAATGACGGAATGACGAAACCGGGGTTTTACGATCGTTTCGTTATTTGGTCATTCGTCCATTGAGCCTGATTCGTCATTTGAATTTCGTCATTCGTCATTCGGGGCCGACGTCCTATGATAATTGGAACCCTGTGGAGTTACCGGTGATTTCCATCCTCGACTACGGCATGGCCAACCTGCGCAGCGTGCAAAAGGCGTTTGAGCGCCTGGGGCATGCGGCGGCGATTATTTCGACGCCGGAGGAGGTGGCCCGCGCCGAGCGGCTGGTGGTGCCGGGGGTCGGGGCGTTTCGCGATGCGATCGCGCTGCTGGATCAGACGGGCCTGTCGGATGCGATCCGGGGCCACGTGAAAAAAGGGCGGCCGCTGATGGGGATTTGCCTGGGATTGCAGCTGCTGATGGATGTGGGATATGAGGATGGCACGCACAAGGGGCTGGGGATCATTCCCGGCGCGTGCGTGCGGTTCACGGTGGACGCGGCGCCCGCGCATTTGAAGGTGCCGCACATGGGCTGGAATTCGCTGCGGTTTGAAAAGCCGGCGCCGCTGTTCCGGGCGCTTTCGCCGGGGGCGTTTGTTTATTTTGTGCACTCGTATCACGTGGTGCCCAGCGACCGGGACGTCATCGCGGCGACGGCGGACTACGGCGGGCCCTTTGTGGCGGCGATCTGGAAGGACAACATTGTGGCGACGCAGTTTCACCCGGAAAAGAGCCAGGATGTGGGCGCGATGATCCTGAAAAACTTCGCGGAATTTTCGGGCGACATGGCGACAAGCGCCGGAAGCTGGCACAGGGGTGCGGCATGAAGCGGCCTGAACTGATCCCGGCGATCGATCTGCGCAACGGCCAGGTGGTGCGCCTGCGCCGCGGGGACTACAACGAGCAGACGATTTACGAGGTCGATCCGGTGGGCATCGCCAAGCGCTTCGAGGATGCCGGCTGCACGATGCTGCATGTGGTGGACCTGGACGGCGCCAAGGAGGGCCGGCCGGCGAACCTGGGCATTGTCGAGAAAATTACGCGGGCGACAAAGCTGGCCGTGGAAGTGGGCGGGGGCATCCGCACGGAAGAGTCGATGGAATACGTGCTGGCGATCGGGGCGCGGCGGATTATTCTCGGGACCCGGGCGCTGGCGGACATGGCCTGGTTCGCGGCGATGGCCAGGGACGTGCGTTTCCAGGGGCGGCTGGTGCTGGGCCTCGATGCGGCCGACGGCCTCGTGCGCACGCACGGCTGGACGCGCTCCGCAGGTGAGAGCTTCAAGGCGGTCGATATCGCGCGCGATGTGGACGACCTGCCGCTGGCGGCGATCATTTATACAGACATCGCCCGCGACGGCATGCTGCAGGGGCCCAATGTGCAGGCGACGGCCCGACTGCTTAAGGCGCGAAAAAAGGTGCCGGTGATCCACTCCGGCGGCGTGACCACCCTCGCGGATATCACGGCGCTTAAGAGCCTGGAGATCGAGGGGATCATCGTGGGCCGCGCGATTTATGAAGGCACGTTGAATGTGGACGAGGCAGTCCGCGAACTCGCGGCCTGAAAATGGCGAAATTCGAATGACGAATGACGAATCAATCTCGAATGAGCGAATGACGAAATCCGAACCGTCGGATGCATGGCGTGTTTCGTCATTCAGTCCTTCGTCATTTGAATTTGATTGGTCATTCGTGCTTCGTCATTCGAATTTGCCTCGGAGGGTTTATGGCGAATGACAAGACGAATTTCCGGGCCCTGGTGCAGGCAATGGTGGCGAGTTACGAGGCGCAGCCGCCGACGCGGCACATTGATGCCGGGCATCTGCCCAACCGCGATGCGGTCATCGACCTGATCAAGCAGATCCGGGAGTTGCTCTTCCCGGGCTACTTCGGCAAGCAGAACCTGACCAACGCGATGCTCGAGTACCACGTCGGCGAACTGCTCACGCAGATTCACGATCAGCTTTTCAAGCAGGTCCACAACGCCATCCGCCACCAGGCGACGCGCCGCGGCCAGGAATGCCCGACCTGCGACTCCACCGCCGAGGCGATCGTACAGGAATTCCTCGGCACGCTGCCGGCGCTGCGGGCGACGCTGGCCACCGATGTGCAGGCGGCGTTTGAAGGCGACCCGGCGGCGTCGGACACCGACGAAATTATTTTTTCCTATCCGGGGCTGTTTGCGATCAGCGTCTTTCGCATCGCCCACGAACTCCACAAGGCCCAGGTGCCGCTGATTCCAAGAATCATGACCGAGTACGCCCACAACCTCACGGGCATCGACATCCACCCAGGGGCAACCATCGGCGATTATTTTTTCATCGACCACGGCACCGGCGTGGTGATCGGCGAAACCACCGAAATCGGCGAGCGCGTGAAGCTTTACCAGGGCGTGACGCTCGGGGCGCTTTCCACGCGCGGCGGGCAGGTGCTCCGCGGAAAAAAACGCCACCCCACGCTCGAAAATGAAGTAACGGTGTATCCCGGGGCGAGCATCCTGGGCGGCGAAACAATCATCGGCGAAGGGGCGACGATCACGTCCAACGCCTTTGTCACGCAGTCGGTTCCTCCGCACACGCGGGTCAGCGTGAAGAACCCCGAACTGCAGTACAAGAATCGCCCGCCCAAGGAATTCAAGCAGGACGTTCCGCTCGACTGGCAGATATGAGACGAGCAGCCGGAAGTCAGAAGCGAGAAGACAGAAGATTGGTGCTTGAAATTCTGGCCACTGGCCAGTGACCACTTTCAATGCGCCCGGGTCGATGGGGCGGCGGCTTTGGCGGCTTCGTCAAGTCGGGATTTATAGTCAGCGAAAGCTTCCTCGGGGGTTTTGAATTCGCCATTGGCGAGGCGGGCGGAGGTGGCGCGCACGGCGACCGCGGTCGCGTCGCGCAGGGCCAGCATGAATTTTTTCTGTGCCGCCGGGGTCTGGCCGGCGGCGGTCATGAAGGTGGACGCGGTGACTTTCCACGCACCATTTGCACCTGCCTGCTTCTTGAAGGTGATGCCGGTGAGCTCGGTTTCGGCGCTCGGGTTGATGTCAGAATGGTCCACGACGGCCGCGGTGTCGCCGGTGATCTGAATATCCGCGGCCTGCGCCCGGGCGAGGAGATCGTCGAGCGATTTTTCCAGCGGGGCGACGCCGAAGGGCTTGCCGCCCTCGGGGCCAAAGCGGGCCTGCACTGCGTGCACCAGCGCCAGCGGGGCGTACAACTGCGTGTAGCTGATGTCGAAGGACTGCGCCTGATCCTCGGATGAAAAAGACAGGCAATTCCTGGCCGCCGCAATGTCGCCGGACTTCAGCGATGCACAGAGCGACACGAGCGCGGACCTGGGCGTGGAAAGGTCCAAAGCAGGGGCGGCGGGTCGGGATGCGGGTTGCGTCTGGCCGGCCGCCGCGGCAAGAAGCAGACAGGTAAGGGGAACGACAAACAACGTCTGGGAGAGCTTGCGATGCATGGGGCGCTCTTTCCTGGTGCACACGGGGCCGTCCTATTTTGCGGCAAACGAGGCCGAATGTCATCAGGCCTTGACCAGCGCGAGGAAAGAACGCAGGGCGGTGTTCACCGCGGCGGGTTGCTCGATCGGCGACATGTGGCCGGCGCCGGCGATCTGCACCAGCATCGCATGGGGTATCCGGCTCTGCATGGCCAGCGCCACCGACGGCGGCGTGATGGCATCCTGCGCCCCGACGATGATCTGGACCGGGACGGGGATCTGCGAAAGCAGATCGCCCTGGTCGCGGCGGATGCTCATGGCCCTTTGCGCCGCGATGATCGCCGGCACGGATTGCCGCTGCATGATTTTGCGGGTGCGGTCCTTCGCGGCGGGTTGGGCGGAGGGCCCCAGCAACCGCGGCAGCATCGACTCCACAAACGCCGCGGAGCCATTTTTGGAAACATCCTCGATGGATGCGAGGCGGTTGGCGCGGGCTTCGGCGGAATCCGCGTCGGGGCGTGTATCGAGGAAAATCGCGGCAGCCACGTCGCCTGGAAATTGACGAAGCAGCGCCAGCAGGATGTAACCGCCCATGGAAAATCCGCCGACCACCGCTCGGCCACCGATGGAAGCGATCAGGCGATGCACGGAGCCCGCGAATGCTTCGATCGTGGCATCCTCGGGAGAAAATGCGGTCTCCTGGGGCTCCGGGCCAAAGCCGGGAAGATCGGGCGTGAAAACCGCGTGCCCCCCTCCTTCCGGCGAGCGCAGAAACGCCGCCTGGTCGCGCCACATGGAGCCATCGAAAGGAAAGCCGTGAAGCAAAACAACAGGCACCATGGCGCACCTCGGACTTACTCGCTCCAGATGGGATCGTCGCGGGAGACGGACGTAATGGCCAGGAGGGTCAGGTCACTGAGCACCGGCCAGCGCAGGCGGCGCAGCTTGAGCACATGCGTCGCGCCACTCCCGGTGAAGCCTGTTCCGCGGCCGGGGAGCGAGAGGGTCCCCTTGGCGGCCAGACGCGTGTGAAACGGGGCGGTCTCGAGGATGGCGGGGTGGCTGAGGATCAACTCCACGGGATGGCCACGGGCGTCGGAGCCGTGCATCGCGACTTCGCCAGGATGCTTGAGGAGCCAGTTGGAAAAATTGTGGCGCGAGAGGCGCGATTCGGGCGCGTTGATGATCAGCGGCGGGTGATTCTTCTGGAAGAAAAACAGGCCGTCGGCATGATCCCCGGGCGCTGACTCCAGCGAATGGTGCCACGCCGCGGTCCAGTCCTCGCCCTGGATGAACCCCCAGAGCAGCGTGGACACGCCGGTGGAAAGCCCTCCCTGGCCATACACATGGTCGTGATAGGCCAGGGCGTTCAGGTCCATCTCGAGAAGCGGCTCGGAGACGTCCGCGGTGGGAACGAGCTGGATTTCGCCGGACATCCGCCCGTGCGGCGCGGCGAGAATCCAATGGTGCGTCGCGCCGGTGCGGTCCGGCGCGCGAAACAGGCTCGAATGCTGCACGCCGGGGAAGCTTGGCGTCAGGGAGAGATTCATGTTCAGGATGCGGTCGACGCGTTTCTTCGGCCGGCCGCGGACGTTTTCGAAGGGGTATCCCTTGACCGCGATGCCGATGGATCCATCCTGCCGGAGCGTGATGCGGTTGGGGCCGATCTGCACATTTCCGCCCTCGCCGGCGGAGGACCTTGGCGGATACAGGTTGAGGAACTGACAGACGCGCTTGCCGTTCTGGTAGACGGCGGCGTAGGCCGCGGGGTAGCGCGTGGGATCGAGCGACGGCCAGGGTTTTTTCTGGAGGACATTCCCGCCGAGGCGCTCGGCGTACCGGTTGATCTGCGTGAGATATTTCGGATGAAACGGCAGCCCTTCGAACAGCGTGATGAGCACGCCATCACCGGAGGGCGACATCGCGTGGAAATACCACCACTCGTAGGCGCCCGGCCCGGTGAGCCGGTGGCGGGATTCTTCAGCCCAGCGTTCGGCCGTTACCTCTGGCGCAGCGCCGGCAAAACCGGAGGAGATCCCCACCGGTTCGGCGAGGTATTTGGGGGGCGAATTGCGTGCAGTTCCGGCCATAGGCGGCTCGAAAGGATGTGACACTCCCTATAGTGATACCGATATTCGCCTCGCAGGGGAAGGGGTCGAAGGCGCAAACAAAATCACAAGGGCTGAGCTTACGTGGTTTATGGGCCCGTTCATTCGCATTAAAAATTGGTGAATTTGAAACTAGACGGCGGTTCGCATCAGTTTGGATGCGGTTTTGCTTCATCCCAGCGCAATCACGTGCGGAGGGCAATTGCCGACACAGGTGTGCGGTACATTGCCCGCAAGAACAAATTCGGAGGTTAACCATGACATTTCAACGTAAAAATCTGCGGCGCTGGGCATTTGTCGCCGCGGCGGCCATTGCGGGAGTTCCGCTGGTCAGTTGTGGCGGAGACAATTCCCAGGCATCCGCCCCGGCGGCTCCCCAGGCTCAGCCGGCGTTTTATCAGGGCCAGCAGCCAGTACAGCTGGCCCAGGCGCCGATCCCCCAACCTATTTACACCCCCATACCCGCGCCCATGGCTCCGGCCCCCCTCGCCGCGCCGGTTCCGGTCGCAGCACCGGTGCCGATGCTTGCCGACAGCCAGCTCGGAGATCTGACTTCCTCCATCGCGCTGTATCCGGATCCCCTGATCGCCGTGATGCTCCCGGCGGCGACTTATCCCAACGACATTGCCGCCGCCGACCAATGGCTGGCCACGCATCCGAATCCCGATCAGCTTTCGATCGATTCGCTCCCCTTTCAACCGTCGGTGAAGGACCTGGTCCACTACCCGACGGTGCTCGCGATGATGGCCCAAAATCCGGCCTGGACGCAGGCGCTCGGGATAGCATTTGTCTATCAGCAGCCGGCCCTGATGGATTCCATCCAGCGCTGGCGCGCGACCGCCGTTGCCGACAACAGCCTCTATACCACGCAGCAAATCCAGGTGGCCAACGCCGACGGGCTGATCGAGATTCTCCCGGCGGCGCCCGGTCAGATATATGTTCCCGTGTATGACCCCGGCGTCGTCTATGTGCATCATGACCGGCATGAAGATCTGCTGCGCTTCGGGGTATCGTTCTCCGGGCAATGGCTCGACCATGACCTCGATTGGCGGCAGCACCAGGTGCGGGAACCCGCCCGGATCGCAACGCCCGACCGCGGCCGCGACGTCCGGCCTACAGTCCAGGCGCCTCCTCCGGAACGCCGCGTCTTTACGCGTAATGATTACCACCCGGATCGTTATCCCGACAAGATCGTGACCCCGCAGGACCATCGGGTGATCACGCCAACGGCGCGCGGTGAGGAAGCCCGTCATGACGATCATCCCGCGGCCCCGGCCGCTCGCGGCGAGGCGGACCGTGGCGGACCCGATCGCGGCGGCCCGGCACGCGGCGATCGCGGCGGCGACCGTGGCGACGCCAGCGGCCGGTGAACAAAATTTGTGAAACCCGAGAAGGCTCCGGAAATATTCCGGGGCCTTTTTTATTTGGGCTGGGGCGAGGGGGCGCCGGCGTTGGAATCGCCAGGATCGCTGGGCTTGCCGAAGGGCAGGAGAATCTGGAAGCGCGTGCCGGAGGGCTTGCCGTCGCGTGTCGCCGTTGACGCCCGCACGATGCCGCCGTGAAGTTCGATGAAGCGGCGGACGATCGCGAGGCCCAGGCCGATTCCCTTCGAGCCGAATTCAAACGTGCCGGAATGATGGTGAAGGATGTCTTCGCCGGTGTAAAAAGGCTCGAAGAGGTGCGCGAGGTCGACATCCGGAATGCCGGGACCGGAATCCTCGACCAGGATTTCGAGCATATCGCCGGGGACTTCGCGCGCCGCGAGATGCACCATCGTGCCATCCGGGGAAAAGCGGATGGCGTTGGACAGGAGATTGGTGATCGCGTCCTCGAGCTTGTCACGGTCGGCATCCATCGGCCGCAGATTTTCCGAAATATCCAGAATGAGCTGCTGCCGGCGTTCCTGGATGAAGGGGCGATGATCCGCGGCCACCTGCAGCAGCAGCGCCCGCATGTCGACCGGCTGCTTGTTCATGCGCGTGGTGAACTGGTCGTTGTTCACGAGCTTGAGGAGGTTGTCGATGATGCGCGAAAGCCGCTGGGTCTTGGCGGCGATCTTCGAGAGACCCGAGGCAAGCGCCGCGGCGTTGCGGCTGGCGGTGGCGATGGACTGCTGATCCTCGGGGGAGCCGTCGGTGGCCGTGGAAGTGAGTTGCTGGGCCTGCTTCTGGGCGAGCTGGCATACGCCGATCAAATAGGCCACGGGCGTGCGCAGCTCGTGGCCGGCGAGCTCCATGAAACGGCGCTTGGCCTCGTTGGAGCGGGCAAGCTGGTTGACGTTTTTCTGGAGCTGGCGGGTCATTTCATCAAAGTCACGCGCCAGGTCGCCCAGTTCATCGCGGCGGAAGGTTTTGTCGTGGTCCAGGTCCGAGAGCAGGCGGACGTTGAGCTCGCCGCGCCCGACCGCCGCGGTCGCCGCCCGGAGCCGCAGGATCGGCATGATGATTTCCCGGTTGGAAATCGCCACCCCCAGGATAAAGAGCACCAGGATCAGCGCGATGCCGATCGCCGCAACGATCCCCGCGAGGTGATACACCGGCGTCATCGCCACATTCGCCGGCTGCGAAACAATCACCGCCCAATTGGGCATTATGGCATCCTGCATGCTCCCAGGCAGGCTCGTCTTGAGCGGGACGTTGGCGGCTCCGATCACGATGTCATTGAGCAGGAGCGTGACGCTGTGGACGCGCATGCCGGTGGAGCGCTCCAGCTCGAACTGCCGCTCGAAATAAAACTTCTCGGCGCGCTGGGCCTCCGCGGTCGAACTGCCGGAGCGGCCATCGGCGTAGACCGCGTGCACCGATCGGCCGGTGTTGAGATCGATCAGCTGGGTGAGGGCATCGAGATGCTTGGCGGCGGGGACGTTGTGCAGGGTCTGCAGGAGCCACGAAGCCGCGAGCTCGTCTTTCAAAATGCCGATGACGACGTTTTTTCCGTTCTGAACATCATAGATGGGCATCGCGATTTCAATCACCGGATCGCCCCTGAGCAGATCGCCGCGGGGATTGATGTCGCCGGTGGCGGTGGTGAGTGTGCTGATGTAGACCCGCCCCTTGCCGCCGTTGAAGGCTTCCTGCCACCAGACTTCATCGGCCTGGAAGTAGTCATCCGTTTTTCCGTCGCAGGCGATCAGGCCGCCGTGGGCGTCGGTGACCTGCGTCTGCCGGGGATATTGATCGGTAAGCGAAAGCAGCCGGAGACTTTCAGCCAGATCGTTCTGGAGCACCGCGGTGAGCTCCGGGTCACCGGGCTTGAGCGTCGACCAGCGGGCGTCGCGCTGCTTATCTTCCGGCGTTGCGGTGGGGATGGGGACATTCCCGGTCGGATCGGGCGGCGTCGGACTGTGCTGGCGGGCGAAATTCAGGACGCTTGGCAGCCGGGTCAGCACGGAGAGCTTTTCATATTCCTCATGAATCAGCGCATCGGAAATATGCTCGGCACAGCTCGCGGCCGTGTCCTCATAGGTCCCATGGATACGGTTGAGCTGAATAGCTGCACCGCCCCCCATGATGACCACGAGGCTGATCGCCAATGGAAGCAGCCCCACGAGCATCAAGGTGCCGATCAGTTTGCGCCGAATTCCCAGGCGCATAATGCCTCCGCCAAAGGGCGAACCAACCACGCCATGCCCGAGCATTTTATAACATATTTTAGGCACGCATGAGGAGTCAGCGGTGCTCGCCAGAGCCTCGCGGGCGACGCAGGCTCGGGTGACTGGCCTCTGGTCACCGGTCACTTTATACTGATGGACCGTTTCCTTAACCGAGAGCCAAAAAAATGAAGCCAGAAGACATCATGGAATTGCACGAACCCAAGCTCAAGCCTTTTGAGTCGATGTTCATTCCGGCGGTGCTGGCGGGGCTGGGGACGACGATCCGGCACCTGGGCCGCTCGGTCGTGGGCAAACACCGCACGCTGCAGTATCCCGAGGAACGCCGCGAACAGAAGACGGTTTTCAACGGCGGTATGGACACCCAGCGCTACCGCGGCGTCCACCGCCTCAACCGCGACGAACAGGGCCGCGTGAAATGCGTCGCCTGCTACATGTGCGCCACCGCCTGCCCCGCCCACTGCATTCACATCGTCGGCGAACAGGCCCCCTGGACCGACCGCGAAAAATACCCCGTAAAGTTCGACATCGACGAACTCCGCTGCATCTACTGCGGCATGTGCGAGGAAGCCTGCCCGGTCGATGCGATTGAACTCACCTACGAATACGACATCGTCGGCCTCACCCGCTCGGAGCTGATCTTCGACAAGGAAAAGCTGCTGTCGGTGTACGACGAGACGGTCAACAAAAAGCCGATGTGAGGCTGACAAAAAAATCTGGTGAATCAAGAATAGGCGGCCGATCTGGTCGCCTTTTTTATCGCGCCGGTTTGCCTTTGCCGGTGATTTCGATGAGTTGGATCGACTGGAAGGTGACCTTGGCGTTGTTGGCGCCCAGGCCGCAGAGGGATTCGTCCTTGAGCTTCCAGGAGTTGTAGCGGGAGAGGTCCTTGCCGTCGGTCTTGTATTCGGCGAGGGGTTTGCCATCGAGCAGCGCGCGGATGCGGTCCTTGCGGACTTCGATCGTGAGGCGATAAGCGTGGTTGTTGGTGATCGCGACGGGCGTGGTCGTGGGGTTGTCCTTGGCGATTTTGCCGGCCACACGTTCGAAGCGGGCCTCGCCTTTGATGTCCAGCGAAAAGTCGAAGGAGTGCTTGCCGGCCGCCAGCAGAATGGCGATGGGGCCCTTGCCGTCGGTGCGGGTGAAGGTGGTGACCAGGTCATATTCCTCCGGCGGCGCATAGGGGAGGGCGAGCGTGGCATAGGAGAATGGATCGCAGGTGATCGCGCCGGTGGCTTTGGACCATGTCCCCTGCTGCGCGTCTTTGGCCGTATCGATTAGGGCCAGCAGATCGATCGATGCACCGGTCTCGGGAGCAGATGGGACGGTTGCCGCCGCAGCGCCCGCACCGCCGGCCTCGGTGATGCGGGATTGAAGGCGCGCGAGCGTCGTGCCGGTGATGTTCTGCTGGGCATTCTTGTAAAGTTCCGCGGCGTGAGCCTGGGCGTTGCGGCGCAAGGCGCCGGTTGCTTTTTCGCCATAGGCCCACCAGGCATCGCCAAGTTGCGCCAGTGCCAGGCCGTCGGTCGGATGGACGAGTTCCTGCGCCGCCAATGATTGCAGGGTGGGGTCACTTCCGGCGGCCAGGTGCATCAGCCCGAGGGACCATTGATTTTTCTGAAGCGCATAAAACCGGCCGATGGCCAGATGCGCATCCGGATCCGCTGGATTGATTTCCAACTGCGTGAATGCCGCGCGCACCTTGGTAAATTCGTCAGCAAGGCTGCGCAGGTCAGCCAGACGCGTCTGGATGCTCACGACCGTTTTAAGGTCGTGGGCCTGGTTGGCGGCATTTTCGGCGAGGGTCGCAAGCTGCCGCACGGCGTCAAACGCATCCACCGCCGCCGCCTGGTCGGCCGTCTCAAGCGCGGCGACCATGATCGCCTGGCATTGCGGGGCGCTCCGGGCATTGGCCAAAGCATGCGCGAGCGCCGCACGCCGCAGCTCAAGGGCGTTCACCAGGTAACCCTGGGCGAGCAAATCAATCGCGGCCCATGCGGTCGCCACATCCCCCGCCGCTCCGGCGACATCGGCGGCATCCACCAGCGCCACATACCGCGCGGCCGCATCATCCCGGCTCTGCTGGGCCTGCGACAGAAGCGTCTTGGCAAGCGCCAGGCGATCCGCGGGCGCATCCTTCAGGAACTCCTTGCCGTAGAGATTGTGAATCAACCCCTGGGCCGCGGCCTGCTGAGCGGTGCTGGGAATCGCCTGCGGCAAGGCGGGCGCGGACTCCGCAAAGCCCGTCGCTGTCAGCCACAAAAGAAAAAGCGGCGCAATCTTGCCCGGACTTCCCACGAACTTCTCTCCCGATGAAGTGACCCGAAAAATCAGTGTACCCGAGGAGCAAGGGGGTGCGGAAGGGCATCCGCGAATCCGAATTACACGCTTACCCCTTGGAAAAAGGCGGTAAAATGGCGAATTTGCGGGGCGGGAATTTGAC
>Ga0265314_10002087_pt1 | contig 21053 bp, 14 predicted proteins | sample 4126metaG_FD_203106 | JGI IMG/M metagenome (GOLD analysis project Ga0265314, IMG submission 203106) | Rhizosphere microbial communities from Carex aquatilis grown in University of Washington, Seatle, WA, United States - 4-1-26 metaG | ecosystem: Host-associated > Plants > Roots > Rhizosphere >... | reverse complement strand
CATGGCGGGTTCGTCCGCACGGCCGGCTGCAGTTTGAGGTGGTTGATCCCCTGCGCCGCCTCCCGCAATACCGGATCCACCAGCCGGAATGATTCGGAAGCCAGTGCCTCCGCCACCTCCGCGTTTTCCACGGACGCCAGCCCCGCCATTGCCGCGGGCTTCAGGCTCGTCCCCAGTCCAAGGTACACCGCCCGCGCCAGGGATACCTCCCCGGGCGCACGCAAAATAATGGTGGCCGTCCGCGTCCGATCGTCATAGGGGTCTTCAAAAAGCTCCCACAACTCCGACGTCTGCTGCCGCTCGTGAATCAACGCCGCCAGCACAACCGTCTGCTGCCGGTGTGTCTTGTAATTCCGCAGCGCCACATCAATCGCATCCGACAACTGTTGCGCCGACTCCGCATCCGCCAGCGCCTGCCCCTCCACCGATACCCCGCCCTCTCTCCCGACCCCCTGCCCCCGCCAATGCTGCCGCACGGCCTCCAATAGCGAATTCCCCGCCAGGGTGCGCACCTCCGCCCGCGCGTCCATCATCGCCTCGGCCAGCAGATACACCAGCCGCACATCCGTGCAGCGCTGCACAATGGCGATCACATTCTCCCGCACCGGCCCCTCGGAATCCTGAATCGTCTCGGCCAGCGGGCCAAATAGATCCCGCGGCCGCGCCAACACCTTTTCACGAATCGTCTCGTCGAGCTTGTGGAACGCCCGGATCAGCGTCACCCACCCCGACCGCCGATTCCGCTCCAAGAGCACGTCCGCAAGCGCCACCTGCTCCGATGGCGTCGCCTCCACGAGCGCCGCTTCAATGGCGCGCTCCGCCGCGAGGTTCGGCGATGCGATCAGCTTCTTTAATATCCCTGCTCGTGCAGACATAGGGCAGCCCCGGATCGTTGTGCTATCGCTGTTATCGGTAACAGGGAGCCAGGGGTTTGGCACCGGCCTATAAATAGCGTCAGCAGGGATGACGTGGTCCCCTCCCGCCCCGACCTCCCCGGCGCACATCCGATAATCTTCTCTTTCATGGTCCGCCATCACTTCCGCAGTCCGGTTTGCCGCCGCAAAGCGCAAAAGTTACCATCCGGCAATGTCTCCCGAATCGCCATTGACGCTGCCCTTGGTTCTGGCTTCCGGGATGCTCCTGGCGATTCCGTTCATCTATATCCCGTTTTTTCGCCGCATCCTCTCGCCCCAGGCTGAAAAAGCCCGCTTCGCCATGCTTGATGGCTACCGCGGATTCCTCGCGCTGGGCGTCTTCGTCGATCACTCCTACCTCGCCTACATCGTTCTTCGTGATGGCGGCCGCCCCGGCTCCGTCTCGTTTTTCAATCACCTCGGGGAAGTTTCCGTCGCCCAGTTCTTCCTGATCACCGGCTTCCTCTTCTGGGGCAAAGCCCTCGACAAAAAAATCGACCCCGTCCGCCATTACCTCTCCCGCGTCTGGCGCCTCGGGCCGGTTTACCTGCTTGCCGCATCCGTCATCCTCGTCCTGGTCACCATTCAGACCAGCTTCTCCCTCCGCGTCCATTTCTGGCAATATGTCTGGCAGGTCGTCAGCCTCTATTCCCTGGGCGCGCTGACCATTGTCCACGTCAACGGCGTCGATACCGGACAGTTCAGCGGTGTGCGCTGGACCCTCCATTATGAATGGTGCTTCTACCTCGCGCTCCCATTCCTCGCGGTCCTCGCCACCCACCGCCGCTTCCTTATGCTGCTTGTCGCGTTCGCCCTTACCGCCGTCACCACGCAGGTGCTCCTCCGTACCCACCTCATTGAACATGACCGCCTGTTTGGTTCCTTCGGCATCCTTCTGTTTCTCGCGGGCATGTCCGCCGCACACCTCGTCCGCCTGCTCCCGGCTGGCCCCTTCCGTTCCCCCTTACTCGTTCCCCTTCTGCTTGGAGTTTTCGCCCTGCTGGTCTTCTCCGGCAACAGCCCCGATCCGCACGCACTTCCCTTTCCAAATTCCCCGCTGGGCGTCGCGCTTAACTTCCTGCTGTTCCTCCCGATCGCCTTCGGCAATTCCCTCTGGGGCCTCCTGCGCCTCAAAGTCTCCCGCTTCCTCTCGACGATCAGCTACAGCATCTATCTCCTGAACCCTTATATCCTCCTCGCCTTCCGCTCGATTGTCTTCCGCAGCCGCCCCGTGACCAGCATCTCCGTGCTTCACTACTGGCTCCTCTCCTGTGCGCTTCTATTTCCGTTGCTCGCGATCGCCGCCCTCTCCTATCGATTGCTCGAATACCCCTTCCTTCACCGCCGCGACTTTCCGTTCTTCAAACCCACATCCCGGCCCGCGCCCGTCCCTGTTCCGGTCGAAATCCCCGCCTGATCGCTTATTGCCCAAACAGATAATACGAATCGACATGATCCGGATTCCCATGCGCTGGCCCCGCCAGTATCGCATGCACGGACTCCGGCGCCCGGACCACCACATGATCCCCGGCGCGGTGGATTTCCGCCGCGCCGCCGTGATTCTTCCATATCTCCGGCCGCACCGTCGAGGTGACCAGATCGGTAATGTCCAGCGGATCCGCCGGCCTGGTCGGCGCGGCCTTTCTCCCCTGTGCAGAAGCGACAACCCCCGGCGGCCGCGTCATATCTGTTCCGCGGAATAGCTCGTGCTCCGCACGCTCCGGCCCGAGGTCATTAAGATTCGTCCCGCCCGCCACAAACCGCGGCACATTCGCCAGCAAATCCTGAAGTGCATACGTCCGGGTCACAAGCGCGCGATCCGCCTGCGCCTGCGTCGTCACCGTGATCACCTTGTCCTGGGCCGTAATCACCATCTCCGTCTCCGGTGCGGCCTTTCGTATGATCGCCAGCAGCGCCTCTTTCATCGTCCCGGCAGCAACAGAAAAATCCCGCGGGCTTTTCGTATCGACTCCCGCCTGTTCCAATCCCCGAATCCCCAGCACCACATTCTCCCCGCTGGCATCCGCGAGTTTCCGCACCGCATCCTTGAGCGACACCCCCTTCAACTCCGCCGCGCTCACATGCGCCGCAAGCAACCCCTTGTCCTCATCCACAAACGTCACCTTCCCGACCACCGCCGGCCGGAACTTCACCGGGGCAATCGCCACCGCCCGCTGCACGCCGCCCCCCGCCTCCGGCATCGTCAACACGAAGCTATCAATCCCGCCCAGCGTTGAATTCTGCACATCAATCCCCATCCCCACATACCGCCGATCCGCCGACACCGCGGGCGATACATCAAGCACCGTCCCGGTGGACAGGGTTCCAACCGTGATGGAAGTAGCGGTTGCTCCGTTCCCCCGCACCACTTGCGCCCATAAACCGCTGCTGGTTCCTGGAACCGCCGCCAGGCCGGCCGCCAAAAAAAGCGCTCGCGCCGGCATGGGCAGACTCCATTTGTGGATGCTGAATCACCCCGCATCAGCCGCCGAAGCGTACCCCGCTTGTGTCGGGCACTTCGCCGCCGATCGCTTCCTGGACCGAAATCGGCGCCGTCACGATCAGCTTGCCTGAGAAAAATTTGATCGATGCCGTGCCGCCGTTGGCCGTCCACACGTTCGGCCGGATCACCGACGTGATCAGATCGACCAGGTCCTGCCCTTTCTTTGTGGCATCCTGCTGGGCGGTGTTGGTGGTGCTGGAGGCGCCTCCGAAAAGCCCTCCGCTGCTGCCGCCGCCGCCAAACCCGCCGCTCCCGCCCCCACTCGAGCCGCCGCCGCCGCCGCTTCCGAATCCGCCCCCACCGCCGCCGCCGCCACTCTGGCCGCTGCTGAACGACTGCGTCCCGCCGCCGGTGAGGCTCTGGAGGTTCAGGCTCGGCGCCGCCTTGGTGGCGTTGGGGTTCTCCATGATCAGGTCGTCCACGAGATATACCCGCGTGACCATCTGTTTGTCAGCATCATCCTGCGTGGTCACCTGGATCACATTTGCATCCACGCTGAAGGTGAGCTGCGACTGCGGCGAGGCCTGGTCCAAAACCAATTGCAGCATCTTGCGCAACGATAGTTCTTTGACCTGCACCGTGATCGGCGCCTCGCGATCCACCCCCACGCTCTCGAGCACTTTCCAGTTCACCACGATGTTCGATCCGCTGATGTCGCGGAGATAGCTGATTACCTTGCTCAGCGGCTGGCCGTCGACGTTCAAATTATGAACCGTCTGCCCCAGCGCCGCGTGGGCATCGATCGTCGCCGACTGGGCATACGCCGCCCGTGAATCATTCCCCGCCGGCCAAAGCCCGGAGACCGCCACGGCCAAAACCGCACACACCACGCCGGTGATCTTCCCATTGATCTTCATGGTTTGAATCTCCTTATAAGGAAGAGCCCATCACGCCCGCATTATACCTCTCTGATCGACGCATAAGTAAAGGTAAATCGAGCGGAAAAATGGGCGCAGCGAGGGGTGCCCGCCGAGTCCGCTATCGCCTGGCTGCCGCTTCATCCCGGATCGCCGCAAACCGTTTGGCGAAGCTGTCCCGCCAGTAATCCCGCATCCGGTTTTGCAACTCCGCCTGGTAAGCCGCTTTGGGGCTGTTTTTCGCTGGTGCGTATTCGTCGTGCATCGCTGACAGCGCACCCTTGTCCAGCACCAGTTCGGGACCATAGTGGATCACACCGTCCGTCACCTCTGACAGCCGATACCCCGGCACCGCCGTCAACCGCGCCAGCAACCCCGGGGGATCGCCCGCCGCCCGGATCGCCCGCCGTGCTTCCACCAGTGCCGCCCGGTTGTCGATGAGCCCCGCTTTGATCACATGTTCGAGGAACGCTTCGCGCAGCTGCTGCCCCTGGCTGTCGAAGTGCCCCAGCATTTCGCCCTGCATCTTAAAAGGATCCGCGCGATCGATCAGATAAGGCGCCTCGGGTTCCCGGTATTGCGATTCCAGAACCGACAGCCGGCCGAGCGCCGTCTTCCGCGGCCCGCCCGGAGTGCCGGTCCGGAACGTCCAGAGCCGCTGACCCTCATCCGACACCACAAACCGCACAAACTCCGCCGCCAGCCGCGCATGGGGCGCCCCTTTGAGCATGGCGATCGGATCGGCATCCAGCGCCGTTCCCCCTTTGGGCACCACAAACGCCGCGATCGCCGGCCCCGCCCGCAGCACCTGGAGCCGTCCATAAAAATCAATCACCACGCCGGCCACTGCGTCGGCATTGCCCACATCATCGGCCGGCGCACTGCCGCTATCGCGCACCATCGCCGTGTTGGCAAACAGCTCCGTCAGAATTCCCCACCCCTTCTCCCAGCCATAATCCTGCAGCACCATCTCAAAGCCCGTCCGGACCGAGCCCGACTTGGATGGATCCGCCAGCGACAGCCGTCCGAACCACTCCGGCCCGGCCAGGTCCTCCCAGGTCACCGGCGCCTGCAGGTGCAATTCCGCGATGCGGTCCCGATTGATCTCCATCCCGAATGCCGCCATCGTCGCGGCAACCCACACGCCATCCTTGCCATGCAGCGGGCTCCCGAAAATCGCCGCCGGCACCGCATCGATCGGATCGGAAACCCATGGATCGCCTTTCTCCGTCGCCGGCGGCCGGGCGAGAAAGCCCGAATTGGCAAAGTCATTAAAGGCCGCCGAGCCTCCGCCAAATACCATGTCGTATCCCGAAGAATCGCGCGCTTTATACGCCGCGGCCAGCTCCCGCTTCACGTTTCCGGTCCCGCCGCCGCCGACGTCCGGCCAAAGCACCTCCACCGGCGTTCCATAGTGTTCCTGGTGCCAGCGTGAGAATGCCTCGCCAAATTCCCGCCTAATGTCCGAGCTGTGCGGTGAGATGATGGTCAGCACGTTCTCCCCCGCCGCCGCATTGCCATCGCCCGCCTTCCCGCAACCGGCAAGCCCGGCCCCGCAGACGATAAGCGCCCACGCCAGAACCCGCCGCACTGTTTCTTGACTCTTCACAACGGCATCTTGAACCGGGATGGCCGGCCATTCAAGCCGGTCTCTCTTTGCCTTGGGTTCCTAAGTTCCCGCCTCGCGTTTACAATGCCCTTCTGGCGGTCGCAGATCGCGAAACTTGGAGGCCTCCCATGCCCATTGACGAAATCCTCTTCGATGCCGAAGAAAATATGGAAAAAGCGCTCGAACACCTCAAGCACGAGATGCGCGGCCTGCGCACCGGTCGGGCCACCACCGCGCTCGTCGAATACATCAAGGTCGACTACTACGGCACGCCCACCGATCTTCGCGGCCTCGCCTCGCTGACCACGCCCGACGCCTCCAGCATCCTCATCAAGCCTTTCGACCCGGGCAGCCTCAAGGACATCGTCCGCGCTCTCGAAGAAGCCAACCTCGGCATCAATCCCCAGAGCGACGGCAAACAAATCCGCATGGTTCTCCCGCCGCTTTCCGGCGAACGCCGCCAGCAGCTGACGCAGAAGGTCAAGGAGGCAGCCGAGCAGACCCGCATCGCCCTGCGCAACATCCGCCGCGACGCCAACAAGAAGGTGGACAACGAGGAAAAGGAATCGACCCTCACCGAGGATCAAGCCGAAGTAGGCCGGGAGAACGTGCAGGAGCTTCTGAAAAAAATCGAAGGCACCGTGGAAACCCTGGTCGCCGCCAAGAGCAAGGAAATCATGGAAGTGTGAGGCGTTCCGTCCTCACGCGCCCCTCGCGAGCGCGATCAGGTCTTCTTTGACCTGCTGGAACGGCAGTGTCCAGTCGCCCGCCGCCACCTGCCGGTAGAGCCGCATGGTCGGGTACCACGGCGAATCCGTCCGGTGCATCATCCAGCGCCAATCCGCGATCCGCGGCAGCAGCACCCACACCGGCCTGGCCAACGCCCCCGCCAGGTGCACGACCGACGTGTCCACCGAAATCACAAGATCCAGCTGGCTCACCAGCCCCGCGGTGTCCGCGAAATTCGACACATGCCCCGTCAGGTCGTGCAGCGGAAAATCCGCCGGCGGCCGGGTGCGGGCGCCGATCTGCACGCTGTAAAAGCTCACCCCCGGCACATCGGCAAGCCTTGCGAAAAGCGCCGGATCCAGCGACCGGTTCATGTCATTGGTATGCGTCGCCCGGCCGGACCAGGCAATCCCGACCTTGAGTTTCGCCGCATCGCCCGCCATCAGCTCGCCGAAGTGCTTCCTGCGCGCCTCATCGGCACGCAGGTACGGGACCGTCCGCGGAATGTTCTGCAGGTTCGTCTTGAAAATCCGCGGCAGGCTCAGAAGCAGCTGCTGGGCATCGCAAAGCGGCACGGGTCCCGTCGCCGAAAAAACGTTGTCCTTCCCCGCGACCACCTGCAGCAGTTCCACCAGCCCCGGATGCACCGCGAGGCAGACCCGCACCCCCGCATGCATCAATACCGGCGCATACCGCACGAATTGAATCACATCGCCAAACCCCTGCTCCGCCCACAGCAGCAGCGATTCCACGCGCTCGCCGTTCCAGAACGGCCGCTGATAATTGTTCCGCCGGGCCGCAATCGCCGGCGGCCGGGCCTCGAATTCATTCCACCCCGGTTCGAACTCCCCGTTGAGCAGCAGGGTGATTGCATAATTCAGTCGTGTCATCGGCACGTTGGGCATGATCCGCAGTGATTCGGCGTAGGCGGCCTTCGCTTCTTCCAGCCGGCCCAGGTCCTTGTAACAATTGCCGAGGCACGCGAGGTATTTCGGATCGCCGGGTGCTTCCTTCACCGCCCGCTCATAACACGCCGCGGCCGCCGCAAAATCGCCGCGCCGCGATGCGATGATCCCCGTCCACGAGAGCAGTTGCGGATCCTCCGGAAACGCCTCGAGCGGGCCTTTCAAGATCGCCTCCGCCTGGGCCAGCAGCGACTGTTCCACCAGCATTGCCGCGAGCCCCGCCGCCGCCTGCACATTCACCGGGTCGAGCTCCAGCGCCTTCAGATAAAGCGCCCCGGCTTTTTCCCTTTCCCCCATCCTCTGCCGCACATCGCCATACTGCGCGTACCAGCCGGGATTGCCCGGCTCGAGCTCCGTCGAGCGCTCCATATACGCCGCCGCCTGCGGCAAGCGCCCCGCCGCATATGCCAGCAGCCCCAGAAACTGGTGCGCCCCGGCATTCAGCGGTTCCTCGTGGATGACCTGTAGAAAAAGCTCTTCGGCCGCCGGCGCGTGCCCGGCCACGAATTGCTCAATCGCACGCTTCATCAGGGAGGGAATGTCGGCAGCGGTCATGGAATTGCCCGGCTCGGAGGTTTGTGTGGCGTCAGCCGTTGACCAGCTTGTTGAGCTCCGCCTTCACCTGCGCGACCGGCGTCATCCAGTCCTTGAACGCCGGCTGGCGGAACAGGCGGAACGACGGATACCAGGGTGAGTCAGGCCGCTTGAACATCCACATGTGCCCCGGCGACCACGCCAGGAGCATCCACACCGGCTTGCCCAGCGCCCCGGCGACATGCACCACCGAGGTATCAATCGAAATGAGCAGGTCCAGGTTCGCCAGAATCGCCGCCGTGTCGCTGAAATCCCGGATGAACGGCCCGAGGTTCGTAAAGTCCATTCCCGCCGGCGGCGTGTCGCATTGCTTTTCCGCGGGGCCTTTCTGCAGACCAAAAAACGCTACGTTCGGCACATCCGCCAGCGGCGCATAGGCCGCCAGCGAATTCGACCGCAGGAAATTTTCCGGCTGGAAATGCCCGCCTTCCCACACCAGGCCCACCTTGAATTTGTTCGTCCGCTTGGCCAGTTCGTCCTTCCAGTACGCCGCCTTTTCCGGATTCGCCGAGATATACGGAAACTCCTTCGGCACCGTTTCCAGCGACGTGTTGAACACCCGCGGCAGGCTCATGATCGGCAGGTGATAATCCACCATCGGCACCGGCCCCGCCTCCCCGATCACTTCCTTCACCCCCGGGATCGTCTTGGCCAGCTCCACCATTGAATTCTGCACCCACATCACCGGCACGCCCCCTCTTTCCCGGGCGACCAGCGCCGCATAGCGGCCAAAGAAAACCGTGTCCCCCAGCCCCTGCTCCGCGTGAAACAGTATCCGCTTTCCTTCCAGCGGCCGGCCATCCCATTCCGGCACATTGAACCGCCGGTTCCGCCCCACCATCCGCGGATGCTTCCATCGCCATTCATATTCCGGCCACGCTTCCTGCAGCCGCCCCATCAGCATCAGGATCACCGACTTGTTGAAATGCAGGATCGCATTCTGGGGATCAATCGCGATCGCCTTGTCCACCCATTCCAGCCCCACCTCCGGCTGTCCCGCACGCGCATACGCATTGGAGAGTGCCTGGTAAATTCCCGGCCATGGTTTTATCTCCAGGGCCTTTTTCATCTCGGCGACCGCTTCCTCGAAACGCCCCACGTTCATCAGCGCTTCGGCCATCGTCGCGTAGGTGTCCATCGCCTTGGGCTGAATCGCGATGATCTTCCGGCACAGCTCGATCGCCTCATCAAACCGCTTCAGGCTTGTCTTCACGCTCGCCAGGTGCTCGAGGCCCGGAATGAAGTTGGGATCCTTCTGCAGCACCCTTTCAAACCAGCCCAGGGCATCGTTGAACTTCTCCATGTGGGCATACATCGCCCCCATGTTCAGCAGAATCTGCGGGCTTTCGGGCGCCAGGCTTACCGCCAGCTCCAGCATCGCCTTGGCTTTGTCATACATTTCCAGCCGGGCGTAGCAGATGCCCAGGCAACTCGCCGACTGGGGATCACGCGGGTTGAGCCGCACCGCCTGCTCGAGATAACTCGCCGCCTCCTGGGTCCGCCGGCAGTCCGCGAGCATCGTCCCGGTCACCCCGAACGCAGACGCCTCCGTGGGCCCGAGCTGGGTCGCCCGAATCGCCAGCGTCAGCGCTTCTTCGGTGCGGCCCTTCTGGTGAAGGATCATCGCCAGGTTGATGTGCGGGGCCACCATCTTGGGATCAAGATTTATCGCCTGCCGCGCGTGTGTTTCAGCTTCGTCGAGGCGGTTGCGCGTCCGTAAAAGCTCGGCCATGTTGCTCTGGGCGCCCGCGTTGTTCGGGTTCAGGGCAATCGAGCGCGTAATCAGCTCGATCCCCGCATCCGCATGGCCCGATTGAAACCCCAGCAGCCCCAGCATGTGCAGCGCATCGGCATGGTTGGGATTCTGGGCAAGTACCTGCCGGTAGACGGCTTCCGCCTCCGGCAAACGGCCCTGGCGATGCATTTGCATCGCCTCTTCAAACGTCATTTCGGGTTTTCGAAAGGAAATCAGCATGGCTTTTGTTCTGCCTCTATCGGCCTGGGAGTTCGACGAGTTTGCACGTGGTTTGGCAGAATCTTACAGATCGCCTGCCGATGTGCCAAACCACTCCGCCAGATAACCGGTGACCCTGCCTTCCTTTCACCGCATTCTCTCCCTGCACATTCCCGCTGCCAATCCGGCAGGCGTACAATAAAGCAGGTGGATTTCTGTGCCCTATTTCGCGATTTTCGCGGACATAGATCGTGGTACAGCCTTTGTTAAAAGGACCCATCAGTTACTCCAGTTCACCATTCATCGGCAGCACCGTCCCAAGGGGGTACGACTTATGCGACTCGATAGATTCACCATCAAAGCCCAGGAAGCCCTCCAGGCAGCCCAGAACCTTGCCGCTGAACAACAGCATGGAGAGCTCACGCCACTCCACCTGCTTTCCGCGCTCCTTTCCGACAAGGACGGCATCGTCCGTCCGCTTTTGGGAAAACTCGGTGCCGACGCCGAACGCATCGGGGGCCTCGTGCAGTCTGAACTCAAGCGCCTCCCCTCCATCTCCGGCGGATCACAGCTCAATATTTCCCGCGATACCCAGGAAGTCCTCGCCGCCGCCCAGAAGGAAGCCGACCGCCTCAAGGATGAGTATCTCTCCACCGAGCACATGCTTCTGGCCCTCGCGTCCGTGAATTCCTCCGCCAAGGAAGTCCTTTCGCTGATGAGCGTGAACCGGGATGCGATTCTTGCTGCCCTTAAGGATGTCCGCGGGAGCGCCCGGGTCACCGACCAGAACCCGGAGGACAAATTCCAGGCCCTTCAAAAATACGGCCGCGATCTGGTGGAAGCGGCGCGCAAGGGCAAGCTCGATCCGGTCATCGGCCGCGATGATGAAATCCGCCGCTGCATGCAGGTCCTTTCCCGCCGCACCAAGAACAACCCGGTCCTCATCGGCGAACCCGGCGTCGGCAAAACGGCCATCGTCGAAGGCCTCGCCCAGCGCATTTTGAAGGGCGATGTCCCCGAGAGCCTGAAGAACAAAAAGCTTGTCGCCCTCGACATGGGATCGCTGATCGCCGGGGCCAAATACCGCGGCGAATTTGAGGACCGCCTGAAGGCCGTCCTCAAGGAGATCGAAGCCTCCGCCGGCGGCGTCATTCTCTTCATCGATGAAATCCACAACGTCGTGGGCGCAGGCCGGGCCGAAGGCTCCATGGACGCCAGCAACCTGCTCAAGCCCATGCTCGCCCGCGGTGAACTCCGTTGCATCGGCGCCACCACGCTCGATGAATTCCGCAAACACATTGAAAAAGACCCCGCCCTCGAGCGCCGCTTCCAGCAGGTTTACGTCGGTGAGCCATCGGTCGAAGACACCATCGCCATCCTCCGCGGCCTCAAGGACCGCTACGAAACCCACCACGGCGTGCGCATCCAGGATTCCGCCCTCGTCGCCGCCGCCACGCTTTCCCATCGCTACATCAGCGACCGCTTCCTTCCCGACAAGGCAATCGACCTCGTCGACGAGGCCGCCAGCCGCCTGCGCATCGAGAACGATTCCATGCCGCAGGAACTCGATGAAATCCGCCGCCGCGTCATGCAATTGGAAATCGAGCGCGAGGCCCTCAAGAAGGAAAAGGACGACGCCTCCAAACAGCAGCTCGACAAAGCCGAGAAACAACTCGCCGACCTGCAGGAGCGCAACACCCGTCTGACGACCCAATGGGAACATGAAGCCGGCGCGCTTCGCCAGATCAAGCAAATACGCGAGCAGATCGAAAACGCGCAGAACGCCCTCGAAGAAGCGACCCGCAAGGGAAATCTCGAGGAAGCCGCCCGCCTCCGTTACGGCACCATCCGCGAACTTGAGCAGCAGCTCGCCACCAAGCAGACCGCCCTCGACGCCCTGCTCAAGAGCGGCACCGCCCTCATCCGCGAGGAAGTCACCCCCGAAGAAATCGCCGAAGTCGTCGCCAAATGGACCGGCATCCCCGTCGCCAAAATGCTCGAAGGCGATCGCGACCGCTTAAAAAAGATGGAGCAATTCCTCGCCCGCCGCGTCGTCGGCCAGGAAGAGGCCGTCAAAGCCATCAGCGATGCCGTGCGCCGCTCGCGCGCCGGTCTGGGCGATCCGCGCCGCCCCATCGGCTCGTTCATGTTCCTGGGCCCCACCGGCGTCGGCAAAACCGAACTGTCCAAGGCCCTCGCCGAATTTCTCTTCGATACCGAGGACGCCCTGATCCGCATAGACATGTCGGAATTCATGGAGCAACACTCCGTCGCCCGCCTCATCGGCGCCCCGCCAGGCTACGTCGGTTATGAAGAAGGTGGCGTGCTCACCGAAGCCGTCCGCCGCCGCCCCTATTCCGTGATCCTCTTCGATGAAATCGAAAAAGCCCACCGTGATGTGTTCAACGTGCTGCTGCAGGTCCTCGACGACGGCCGCCTCACCGACGGCCAGGGCCGCACCGTCGATTTCAAAAACACCGTCATCATCATGACCAGCAACATTGGCTCGCAGATCATCCAGGAACTCGCCGGCAAGGAAGGCTCCGAGTGGGAAATCGAAGGCCAGGTCCGCTCGCTCCTCCGCCAGCACTTCCGCCCGGAATTCCTGAACCGCGTCGATGAAATCGTGATCTTCCACACCCTGGGCAAGGAACATCTCAAGCACATTGTCGACATCCAGCTCCGCAACCTCGAGAACCGCCTCAAAGCCCGAGGCCTGCATCTGGCCATCTCCGACAAGGCCAAGGAACAGCTCGGCGAACGCGGCTACGACCCCGCCTTCGGCGCACGCCCCCTGAAGCGCCTCATCCAGCAGGACATCGAAAACCCGCTGGCCACGCACCTCTTAAACGGCGACTTCGGCGAAGGCGACACGGTGGAAATCGACGCCGACCGGCACCAGCGCTTCACCTTCAAAAAAGGCCACCCTGTTCACGAAGGTGAGCTGGTCGAGTAAGCCAGTCGACGTCACGAAGACCCATCGAAAGCCCCGCTTCCCAAACGCGGGGCTTTCTTTTTTTTACCGCTATACCGCGACGTATGTCGAAGCGGCTCAAGCACAAGCGACAATCCGCTCCTCTTCCAGTGCAGAAACTACGCAGCATCGACGAATGGCATATTGGAAGTGCCGCTCAAACTTCACCTTATTGGGTGATTATTCACAGAAGCGACGGCGCTTGGCGGAGGCGCCGTCGCTTCTTTCAAAGGACTAAATAATCGTTTATTATGATGCCATCGTCCTTTTCTCAAAGCGTTCAATCTCGCGACGGAGTATCCCCCAATGACCATGACCATGTCTGAAATCGCCTCCCTCAAGGCCACCACCAACCGCATCGGCGCAAAACCGCAGCGCAACGGTCTCGACTGCATCTTCGCCCCGCGCAGTGTCGCCCTCATCGGCGCCACCGAAACCGCCGGCAGCGTCGGCCGCGTCGTCCTCACCAACCTCCTGCGCACCCCCTTCGGCGGCCCCGTGTATCCGATCAACCCCAAGCGCAAAAGCGTCCTGGGCGTCCCCTGCTGGCCGGACATCGCCAGTGTGCCGGAGCGCGTGGATCTCGCGGTCATCTGTACCCCCGCGGCCAGCGTCCCGGACCTCATCAAGAAATGTGCCGACGTTGGCGTGGGCGCCGCGATCATCATTTCCGCGGGTTTCAAGGAAGCCGGACCGCAGGGAGTGGAACTCGAACGCCGCGTGAAGGAAGAGGCCCGCAAAGCCAAGCTCCGCATCATCGGGCCCAACTGCCTGGGCGTGATGAGCCCGCTCCGCGGCATGAACGCCACCTTCGCCGCGGGCATCGCCAAGCCTGGCAAAGTCGCTTTCCTCAGCCAATCCGGCGCCCTGTGTACCGCCGTCCTCGATTGGAGCTGGAAGCACAACGTCGGCTTCTCCGGCTTTGTCTCGATGGGCTCCATGGCCGACGTTGGCTTCGGCGACCTCATCGAATATTTCGGCGATGACCCCGCCACCAGCAGCATCATCATTTACATGGAATCCGTCGGCGACGTGCGCTCGTTCATGTCCGCCGCCCGCGAGGTCGCCCTCACCAAGCCGATCATCGTGATCAAGGCCGGCCGCACCGAAGCCGCCGCCAAGGCCGCCGTCTCACACACCGGCGCCCTCACCGGCAGCGACGATGTGCTCGATTCCGCCTTCCGCCGCGCCGGCGTCCTCCGCGTGGACCGCATCTCCGACCTCTTCTACATGGCCGAAGTCCTCGCCCGCGTGCCCAAGCTCGCCGGCAATCGCCTCGCCATCGTCACCAACGCCGGCGGCCCCGGCGTCCTCGCCACCGACGCGCTTGTTACCGGCGGCGGCCAGCTTGCCAATATCTCCGAAGAAACCATGAAGGCCCTCAATGACTTCCTCCCCAAGGCCTGGAGCCACAACAACCCCATCGACGTTCTCGGCGATGCCCCGCCCGATCGTTACGCCAAGGCCCTGGAGATCGTCGCCAAGGACCCCAACAACGATGGCCTGCTTGTCGTCCTGACCCCGCAGGACATGACCGACCCCACCGCCACCGCCGAGCACCTCGTCAAAGCCGCCGCCGGTGTCAATAAACCTGTGATCGCCAGCTGGATGGGAGCCGGCACCGTGCAGGACGGCCGCGACGTTTTGAACAAGGCCGGCATTCCCAATTTCGATTACCCCGACAGCGCCGCCCGCGCCTTCAATTACATGTCGCAGTACGCCCAGAACCTCAAGTTCCTCTACGAAACTCCCGCCATCGGCGACGGCATGGGCGAATTCCCCAACGCCCACAAGGAAGCCCAGGAACTCATCGACGCCGTCCGCGCCCAGAACCGCACCGTTCTTACTGAAGAGGAATCCAAGCGCGTCCTGAAAGCTTACGGCATTCCCGTGGTCGAAACCTTCATCGCCCATACCGCCGACGAAGCCGCGAAAACCGCGGCCAAGATGAAATACCCCGTGGTGTGTAAACTCCTCTCGCGCGTCCTGACGCACAAGACCGATGTGGGCGGCGTACAGCTCAACCTCCGCAGCGAGGCGGATGTCCGCAACGCCTTCGAATTGATCAAGCAAGGCGCCATCAAGGCCGGCGGCGAAGTCGCCTTCGACGGCGTCACCGTCCAGCGCATGGTCCGTCTCGATGGCTACGAACTCATCCTCGGCAGCTCCACCGACCCGCAATTCGGCCCGGTTCTCATGTTCGGCCTCGGCGGCCAGCTCGTGGAGGTCTTCCGCGACCGCGCCCTTGGCCTCCCGCCGCTCAATGATGTCCTCGCCCGCCGCCTCATCGAACGCACCAAGATCCGCAAGGCCCTGGGCGGCGTCCGCGGCCGGCCCCCGGTCGACATCGCCGAGCTCGAACGCATCCTCGTGCGCTTCAGCCAGCTTGTCGTCGATCAGCCCTGGATTAAGGAAGTCGACATCAACCCGCTGCTCGCCTCACCCGAGGAAATCATCGGCCTCGACGGCCGCGTGGTCCTTCACGACCCCAAAACGCCCCCCGAAAAGCTCCCCCGACCCGCCATCCGACCCTATCCCACAAAATACATCTCGCACCCCGCCCTTCGCGATGGCCTGAAGGTGACCGTTCGGCCCATCCGCCCCGAAGATGAACCGCTCATGGTCGAATTCCACAAGAACCTCTCCGAGGAAACCGTCCGCTTCCGTTATTTCAGCGCCCTCTCCCTCGGCCAGCGCGTCGGCCACGAACGCCTCGTCAAGGTCTGCCTCTCCGACTACGACCGCCAGATGGCCCTCGTCTGCGAGCGCACCGACGAAAAAACCGGCAAGCGCGAAATCATCGGCGTCGGCCGGCTTAAGAACGCCCAGGGTGCGGAATCCGCCGAATTCGCGGTCATCGTTTCCGACCAGTGGCAGCACAAGGGCGTCGGGACCCTCCTGATGGAATCGCTGGTGCAAGTCGCCCGCGATGAAAAACTGGAGCACCTCACCGGCGACATCCTCGCCGACAACATGCAGATGCTCCGCGTCTGCGAGCGCGTCGGTTTCACCCTCACCCAGGTCCCCGAAGAACAGCTCTATCACGCGGAAATGAAACTCTGACCCGCGCGCACATCGCGGCAAAACAGAACCCCACAGGCAGGGCGATCGCGCAACTCTCCGGACGCGCGATCGCCTTTTTTCTTTTACCGTCTGCGCCGGCGCGCCAGAACCAATGCCGACGCCGCCAGGAGCGTGACCGACGCGGGCTCCGGAGCCGCCACCGGCGCCACCGCCCGGATATAGGAAAATCCGTTGTCACCCGCCTTGCCGACGCCCCAGCTGGTGAACTGCAAATCCAGATAGATGTCCTCAGAAATCAAGTACACCACCGCCGCGTTATCCACCAGGTTATCCGGAAACGAGTGCGTTCCCCCAGACGCCGTTTCCCAATCTGAGAACGTCAGGCTCTGGTACTCGGTTGCCCCCTGGCCATACGAAAAAACAGGGTTGCCGTTAAGCCCGGAAAACGCCCACTCCGTCCCCGCCGGGCTGACATTCTCCACACCAATGTCGCCATTCTCGAGGTTGTATGCCTCCTCCAGGTCCGCATTGTAAATGCCCATCGAATTACCGCGGGTGATCGCGACATCCGGCGTGATCTGATCCTGATTCTCGGGCAGCGTAAAATCCGCGTTCGAGGCCTTCGTGAAGGTGATGTCATTGGGTCCTGCCGGCCAGATCGTCGCCGCGCTCGAAGAAAGCGGCAGAATCAATAACGCGGCACTCATTGTAAAGAATCGGAAAGTTCTCATGGACGCCTGTTCCTCTCTTGAAGCGCAACCATCGGTGATGTTCGAAATATGTCTCCAAAACCGATTTCGGCAAGGACAGATCGCCTGTTTTCCTGAGATTCATTTAAACTTCATCCACCATTCCCCCTCGCTTCCCGAGAGCCCCTAAAACCGCTATAGTGGCTCGCCCGGAATTGCCTTGCATAGTTCGTTTTCTCCAGCGGAGTTATTTCGATGCCAACCTTCGACCAGATCGTCCACGCCAAAGCCATCCAGATCGGCAAACTTTCGGTCCAGGCCACGACCGCCGCAGGCTCCGGCCATCCTTCCACTTCCCTCTCCCTCGCCCATCTCACCACCGTCCTCATGTACCACACCATGCGCTGGGACCCGCAGAACCCCGGCCATCATGGCTCCGACCGCCTCATGCTTTCCGAAGGCCACGCCGTGCCGATCGTCTACGCCGCGTGCGCCGACATCGGCGTTACCTTCTATCCCGGCGGCAAGGCCAAAATCATGGACACCGCCGACCTTATGACCCTCCGCGACATCAAGTCGCCGATCGACGGCCACCCCAATCCGCAGGTGGGATTCCCATTTTTTGATGCTGCCACCGGATCGCTCGGCCAGGGCCTCTCCGCCGCCGGCGGTCTTGCTGCTGCGGCCAAGGTCGACAAGCACGGCAAGGCCATTTACTGCATCATCGGCGACGGCGAATCCCGCGAGGGCCAGATATGGGAAGCCATGGATTTCATCGCCGAACACAAGCTGACCAGCGTCGTCGCGATTTTTAACTCCAACGAAATCGCCCAGTCCGATTATGTGGCCCCCGCCCAGACCGCCGACCACCTCGCCGCCAAGGCCGAGGCCTTCGGCTGGAAAGTCGCCGTGATCGACGGCCACAACCCCAGCGATATCATCGAAGCCCTCAAGCTCCGCACCGAATCCATGGTCGCCGGCAAGCCGCTGTGCATCGTCGCCAAGACCGTCAAAGGCTGGGGCGCCGCCTCGCAGCAGGGCCTGGGTCACCACGGCCATCCCGTCGCCGAAAAGGACCTGGCCAAAGTGCTCGAAGAACTCGACGCCACCGCCGCCGAACTGGGCGCAAATAAGGCCACTCCAGAGGACATCAAACGCGTCCTGCGGATTCACCCGCCGCTCCCCGCCCCGGCCCACGTCAACGCCACCAAGCCCGCCACCCTCACGCAGCTCGCCGAAAAATACAAACTCACCGACGCGCTGAGCGTCAAAAAGAAACTCTCCCCGCGCCGCGCCTTTGGCCTCGCGCTGGATGCCCTGGCCACTTCCAACCCGAATGTCGTCGGCCTCGATGCCGATGTGAAGAACTCCACCTTCACCCAGGACTTCGCCAAAACCTCGCCCAGCCACTTCTTTGAATGCCGCATCGCCGAGCAGAACATGGTGACCGTCGGCGCCGGCCTCTCCGCCGGCGGCAAGATCCCCTTCATGTCCACCTTCGGCAAGTTCTTCTCCCGCGCCTTTGACCAGGTCGAAATGGCCATCATCGGCGGGGCGAACCTCAAAATGGTCGGCACGCACATCGGCGTCACCCTCGCCGCCGACGGCCCCTCGCAGATGGCCATCGCCGACGTCCCGTTCTTCCGCGGCATCGCCCACGCCAAGGACCACCGCGGCAACCCCGCCGTCACAGTCCTCACCCCCTGCGATGCCCCCAGCGCCTACACCATGACCCTCGAAATGGCCGAGTGGCCCAGCGCCGTTTATCTGCGGGCCCTCCGCGCCGATACGGCCGTGATTTATTCTGAAACCGACACCTTCCCCTTCGGCAAATTCAAGGTGCTCAAGAAATCCGCCGGCAAGGGCAAGAAACTCACCATCGCCACCAATGGCTATCTCGTCCATACCGTCCTGAAGGCCGCCCCGCAGTTTGACGCCGCGGGTATCGACCTGCAGGTGGTCGATGCCTACTGCCTGCCGTTCGATGCCGATGAACTACTCAAACTCGCCGACGGCGGACCGGTCCTCACCGTCGAGGACAATTACAACGGTGGCATTGGCTCAGAGATCGCCGAAGCCGCCGCCCGCGCCGGCAAGGGCCGCGTCGATTCGATGTTCGTGCGGAACCTGCCGAAGTCCGGCAAAACCCCCGAAGACGTGCTGGCCTACTGCCACCTCGCGGATACCGACATCCTCGAAAAAGCCAAGACGCTCGTCGGCTGATCAACGCCGCGTCTTCAACGGTAAGAAGTAAGTGGTAATTGGGCCAATCCATCATTGGCCCGATTGCTATTGCCCCGGCGCCGTCGCCGGCGGGGCGACAATCACCAGCGTCGCCTTCTGGCTTCCATTTCCCAGCGCTCCCTGGATCTCCAGCGCATCCTGATCCGTCGCTTCCAGCGTCACGGTCTTGTTCGAGGACGATGAGCCCCCCGCATCCGCGGCCATCACCGCCGACCGCGTCCGGAACAGCGCCCCGCCCACTGCAATCACGCGAAACGGTTTCCCCTCCGCGGCAAACGTCGCCACGAACGGCATCCTCCCGCCGGCCGCCGGATTCACCGCCGCGCTCAGGTCCGGCCGCGTCACCATCACCTGCACCCAGTCTCCCGGAATCGCAATCCCCGCCTCCGCCTGGATCGGCAGCGCGACAAACGGCGCCTTGGGCGTGAAGTTCGCATACGCCGCGATGTCCGCCAGAAACACCGGCTGTCCCGCGGGAATCTGCCGGTTCACGCGCTGCCCGCGATAACTCGCCACGCTCGAGGGATCCAGCGTCAGCCGCGCCAGGGCGTCAAATTTCGCCGGAATGCTCTCCACGCGCAGGTCGCGGTCCGGATCCAGCGTCGCATCCGGCGGAAGGTCGCGCTTGGCCGTCACGATCCGCACCTGTGGCCCGCCCTGCGAACTTCCCGCCGAATTGATGAACGAAAACGCCAGCACCGTCGCAAGCACCCCCATTGCCACCGCCGCCAGCAGGAACATCTTCGAAGCCGCACTTCCCGTCCCGCTCGTCGCCACGAATCCTCCAGCCGGTGCGCGCACCTGAAAATAAAGCCATGTAAGCAAAAGAATGGTAATCCTGCCGGATGCCGGAGGCAATTACCATGCTTCCTCGGAATCACAATGAAGTTTGGCCGGCGGCTTTAGCCGCCGTGTTCGGGTTGCGACTTCGCTTTGTGGCTCTGGGATGCGGGCCATTTCCCTTGAGACGACGTAACCATTTCTGTGTATACTGACCTCATGCGAAAAAGCCGCACCTCTGATCATGCCGTCGCGAATCAAGTGGCCGCAGAGAAGCGCCAAATCAAGGGCCTGCGCGCCAGGCGGCGAAAGCTTGTCTCGGAACTGGCCACCGTCGATTCCAAAATAGCCACCCTCAAGCCAGTCCGCCGTCTAAGCACTGCCGAACTCGACCGACTGCTCGACAAGCTCTCAGACGGGCTCGACGGACTTCCTCCACTGCCCGCAGACTTTTCCCGCGCCGACCTCTACGACGACCACGACTAATGCGCTATTTGCTCGATACCGGCATCCTCGTGCGCGCTCTTCATCGCCCTGATCCGGAGAACGCTCGTATCCGAGAGACGCTGCAAGTCCTTAATTCTCGCGGTCACGCACTCGTCTGCGCCCGCCAGAACCTGGTGGAATTCTGGGGCCTTTGCACCAGGCCCTCTCTCGCTCGGGGCGGGTTCGATTTGAGCGTCGAGGAAACCGCGAAAAGGCTTCGTCTCCTTGAACGATTCGTTACCGTCCTCAACGAGCCGGATTCGACTTACAGTATCTGGAAGTCGCTCGTTCTACGATATCGGGTCCGCGGGAAGCAAGTGCATGACGCAAAAATTGTATCGGTGATGTTGGCTTACCGCGTGCGTCGCATTCTCACGTTGAATGAATCGGACTTTGCTCGTTATCGGGAAATCCAGGCCGTCTCTCCGGCAGCGGTAATTGGTGCTCGCGCCAAGCATGCATAATCCCCCACGCCTCATCATCAATGCCGACGATCTGGGTTTCTCCCCCGGCGTCACCGACGGCATCCTCGAAGCCCACAAGCGCGGCGTCCTCTCCTCCGCCACCCTGATGACCACCATGCCCGACCGCGACCGCGCTCTCGACCTCGCCGCCCAGGCAGGAACCGGCGCCGCAGGCCAGCCCCTCGGCGTCGGGATCCATCTCTCACTCACCCAGGGGACGCCCCTCACGAGTTGCCGCCGCATCCTCACCCGCGATGGCCACTTCAT
>Ga0265314_10002083_pt1 | contig 21092 bp, 15 predicted proteins | sample 4126metaG_FD_203106 | JGI IMG/M metagenome (GOLD analysis project Ga0265314, IMG submission 203106) | Rhizosphere microbial communities from Carex aquatilis grown in University of Washington, Seatle, WA, United States - 4-1-26 metaG | ecosystem: Host-associated > Plants > Roots > Rhizosphere >... | reverse complement strand
GCGCGCGTTTCTGCGCTTCGCCGGACGGCCGCCAGTGCGCTGCGTGCTGCCGAACGGCGACGCGGTCTACGAGGGATCCGGCGAGCCGGTCGGCAGCATGCGCTTTCGCGATCGCGCGACACTGTACCATTTCCTGCGCGCGCCTGAGATCGGTTTCGGCGAAGGCTATACCGACGGCCGCATCGAGATCGACGGCGATCTGGTCGAGATCGTTGCCGCCGCCTATCAGCCCGTCGCGCCGCTGGTCGAGAAGCTCTTCTTCACGGCGCGACGCGCCCGGCAGAATTCCCTGGTCGGCTCACGGCACAACATCCACCGCCACTACGATCTCGGCAACCACTTCTACCGCCTGTGGCTTGACGAGCGCATGCTGTACACCTGCGCCTATTTCCCGACCCCGGAGGCCAGCCTCGAAGACGCGCAGGTCGCCAAGATGCACCACGTGTGCCGCAAAGTCGGGTTGCAGCCGGGCGAACGGGTCGTCGAAGCCGGTTGCGGCTGGGGCGCGCTGGCGATGCACATGGCGCAACATTACGGAGCTCACGTGCGCGCCTTCAACATTTCGCACGAACAAATCAGCTGGGCGCGCGAGCGGGCGGCGCGCGCCGGCCTCGGCGAGCGCATCGAGTTCATTGAAGACGACTACCGCAACGTCAGCGGCACGTACGACTGTTTCATCTCGGTCGGCATGCTGGAACACGTCGGCGCGGATCACTATCGCGACTTCGGAGCGGTCATCGACCGCTGCCTGCCGGCGCACGGCCGCGGCCTCATCCACAGCATCGGCCGCAATCGGCCGGCGCGGCTCAACGCCTGGATCGAGAAACACATCTTCCCCGGCGCCTATCCGCCGACGCTGGGTGAGATGATGCCGATCTTCGAGCCGTTCGGACTGTCGGTGCTCGATGTCGAGAATCTCCGCCCGCACTACGAGCGCACGGCCGCCGACTGGCTAGCGCGCTTCGAGCGGCAGGTCGATCAGGTGCGCGACATGTTCGACGAGCGCTTCGTGCGCGCCTGGCGCCTCTACCTCGCCGGCACCAGCGTCGCCTTCCGCATCGGCCTCCTGCAACTGTTCCAAGTCGTCTTCGCGCGCGACCGCTTCAACGGCATGCCGTGGACCCGTGCGCACGTGTACGCATGAGAAAGCAGCGTGCGGTGCGGAGGTGTCGCGGTGCGCTGCCAGGCGCCCCTCGCCCAACCCATGCGTAACTTCGACGTCATCATCGTGGGCGGCGGGCCAGCCGGATCGACGGCGGCCTGGGCGCTGACGCGGCAGGGTGCCAATGTAGTGGTCTGGGACCGAAGGACGTTTCCACGCGACAAGATTTGCGCCGGCTGGATCACGCCGCAGGTGGCGTCATCGCTGCAGCTCGATCTCGCCGCGTACGCCGCGAGCGGACGGACCTGCCAGCCCATCGCCGGCTTTCAGGTCAGCCGCCAAGGCGATCGCGAAGCGCGCGTGCGCTATTCCGACACGGTCAGCTACGGCATCCGACGCTGCGAGCTCGACGACTTCCTGCTGCGCCGCAGCGGCGCCGAGCTGCGCCTCGGCGAGCCGCTGCGCACGCTGGACCGGCACGGCGGTGAATGGACGCTCAACGACGCGGTGCGCGCGCCCGTGCTGATCGGCGCCGGCGGCCACTTTTGTCCGGTCGCGCAGCGCCTCGGCGCGCGCCTCGGGCACGGCGAGCCGATCATCGCGGCACAGGAGATCGAGCTCGCGCTCGCGCCCGCTGACGCCGCCGCGTGCGGCGTCGATCCGGCACTGCCGGAGCTCTATTTCACGCGCGATCTCGCCGGCTACGGCTGGGTGTTCCGCAAGGGCGACTACATCAACATCGGCCTCGGACGGCAGGGCAACGCCAAGCTCGCCGATCACGTCGCCGCGTTCCTCGCGTGGCTGGTGTCGCGCGGCAAGATTCCCGCCGCACTGGCCGGCAAGCTGCATGGACATCCCTATCTGCTCTACGGCCAGGCGCCGCGGCCGCTGCTCGGCGACGGCGCGCTGCTCATCGGCGACGCCGCCGGGCTCGCCTATCCGAAAAGCGGCGAGGGTATCCGCCCGGCGGTCGAGTCGGGCTTGCTGGCGGCGCGGACCATCGTCGAGGCCGGCGGCCGCGGCGATGCGAACGCGCTGGCGCCGTACGCGGCGCGCATCGAGGCGCGGTTCGGTCCCCGACAGGCTGCGTCCAGTGCGCTCGACCTGTTGCCGGCCTGGATGTTGCCGCCGCTGGCCGGCCGTCTGTTCGGCACGGCGTGGTTCGCACGCCGCATCGTGCTCGACGAGTGGTTCTTCCACGCCGCTCAACCGGCGCTGATGCCGCCGCCGGCGATACAGCGCCAGCCGGAGCGCGCCGACCCGGCGTCGCACGGCACCGCCGCCGTCGAATCCGCGCTGTGACGCGCCGCGCCTTTCTGCTACATCGCCGCGCATGCGGAAACTCAGCCGACTGTGCATCGCGACCAACTTCTCTGCCGAATCCGACCACGCGCTGACCGCCGGCGCGGCGCTGGCGCGAAGCAGCGGCGCACAGGTCGACCTGGTGCACGTCATCCATCGGCCGCCGCTGTACGAGCGCGCGCTGCTCAAGGAGCAGCCGCTGACCGAAGACCTGCAACGCCAGGCGACCGAGCATCTGCACCGCATCGCCGCGGCGCCGCCGCTCGCCGGGCTGCCCGTCACTTGCCACGCCCGCGTCGGCACCCCGTTCGCCGAGCTACTCGCGTTCACCCAACAGCAGGGGCACGACCTGTTGGTCATCGGCGCGCGCAAACGCACGCACCTGACCGATCTGTTGCTCGGCAGCACCGCGGAGCGTGTGCTGCGCAAAGCCAGCGCACCGGTGTTGATCGCCAAGGCGCCGCTGGCCGCGACGCCGACCTGTATCTTGGCGCCGACCGATTTCTCCGACGCCTCGCAGCCCGCGCTCGACGAAGCCGTTGCGTTGGCTAAGCGCTGGAACGCGCGGCTGGTGCTGCTGCACGTCATCGAGCCGATCGTGCAGGCCTACGCGTGGGCCACCGACCTGGCCGGCGGCGAGATCTACGTCATCGAACCGGAGGAGCTGCAGCCCGAATGGGACGCGCTGCTCGCCAAGCTCGACGCGCAGGGCGTGCGCTGTGAAACACAGACCATCAAGGGCGACGTGGCGACCACCGTAGCCGCCGCCGCCAAGGCGTTGCCCGCCGACCTCGTCGTCCTCGCCACGCACGGCCGCACCGGGCTCGCGCACGCGCTGCTCGGCAGCGTCGCCGAGGGCACCGCCCGCACGGTCGAGGGCTGCGTCCTCAGCGTACGCACGGGCGCCGAGCCCTTCTCGCTGCCGTAAGCGGCAGCCTGTTCGCGGTTGCGGGACAGATCCGCAACTGATGACGACGCAGCAGCCGCCGGCCTTATCTCGCTCCGTCGGATCGGCCGCGGCGCCACCGCGCTCGACGCCTCGAGCCGAGTTGCGTCGTTTCACTTCGCCCGTATCGTCAGCACCGGACAGGTAGCGGTGCGCACGACGCGCTCGGCGACGCTGCCCATGAGTAAGTGTGAGAGGCCGGTGCGACCGTGCGTCGAGATGACGATCAGATCGGCCTTGATCGTCCGCGCCGTATCGACGATCGCCTGATACGGCGTTCCCTCCTGCAGCAGCGTGCGCAGCTTGATGCACCGTTTGGCGAGGCGGGCGCGCAGGCGAGCAAGCTGTTTCTCGGCGCCGCTGCGCTGTTGTTCCAGCAGTCCGCCGACCGTGCTGCCCACCGCGCCGGCGAGATCCGGCTCTGCGTAGTAGATGGGCTCGACGACGAACAGCGCGACCACCTGGGCCGCCGTTGGCCGCGCCAGCTCGATGGCATAGTCGAGCGCCTTGCGCGACTGCTTGGAGAAATCGACCGGCACCAGAATGCGTTTGATCTTCATCTCGCCTCCGCCGCGCCGCGCTCAGTGTGTGCCGAAATCGACCTTCGGCACCTGCTGCGCCGACTCCGGCACCTCGAAGTATTTCTGCGGCTCGAAGCCCATCCAGCCGGCGTACAGCGCTTGCGGCAGGCGCTTCACGTACGTGTTGTACTCCTGCACCGTGTCGTTGTAGCGCTTGCGCTCGACGGCGATGCGGTTCTCGGTCCCGGCGAGCTCGTCGGACAAGCGGGCGAACTGTGCATCCGCTTTCAGCTGGGGATACTGCTCGGCAATCGCCAACAGCCGGCCCAGCGCGCCGGTGAGTTGATTCGCCGCGTCGATCTGTTGCTCGCGGGTCCCGGCGCCGATGAGGCGCGAGCGCGCGTTGGCAACCGATTCGAAGATCTCCTTTTCGTGCGCCGCATAGCCCTTGGTGACCTCGACCAAGTTGGGGATCAGGTCGTTGCGCCGTTGCAGCTGGTTCTGCACCTGCGCCCAGGCCGAGTCGACCGTCTCCTTCATCGACACCATGGTGTTGTAGCCGCAGCCGGCAAGCGGCAGCAGCGCTACCGCCAGAAGCCCGATCAGTCCTCGTCGCATCGCGCCCTCCGCGCCTATCGCCTTCTCACCAAAGTGGTCGCCGTCCCCTCACCAACTACGCCCCGCTCCGCCACCGCCGAAGCCACCCCCGCCGAAGCCGCCAAATCCGCCGCCACCACCGCCGAAGCCGCCCGGGAATCCCCCTCCACCGCCGCCAAACCCGCCGGGGAGAATCACCGGCCCGCCACCGCCACGGCGCCCGCCGCGGCCGCGCAGTTGCGCCATCACGATGAACGCCAACATGACGAGCAGAATAAAGAGCCAGGGTGGAATGTTCACCGGGGCCGGCTGCGCGCGCGGCGCCGGCATGCCGCTGAGCGTCACGCCACGATCCGCGGCAATGCGTTGGGCAAAGGCGGCCACGCCGCGCCAAATGCCGTCGCCGACGTTGCCGCTGCGGAACGACGGCAGCATCTCCTGATCTTCGATCGCGCCGACCAGGCCATCGGGCAACACGCCTTCGACACCGTAGCCGGTGAGGACGCGAATCTTGCGGTCCTGCACCGCGACGACCATGAGCACGCCGCTATCGGCGCCCTTCTTGCCGACCTTCCACTGATCGGCGACCTGCATCGCGTACGTGAAATCGTCCAACGGCGCCGTGCTGTTGACGGTGAGCACGGCGATCTCGGCGCCGGTCTTCTGCTGCAACTCGGTCAGCAGCGCATCGAGCTTCGCCCGCGTCGCGGCGTCGATGACGCCGGCGTCGTCGGTGACGAAGCCGCGTGGCGCGGGAATGCTCGGCGCAGGCGCGGCGCGCGCGGCGGACAGCGCCGCGAGCAGGAACAGCGTCGTCGCCAGCGTCTGCCACCCACGCGGCGCGCCACACGCTTCCGGGCGACAGGGCGCACCACGTGCCGTCATACGCAGTACACCGTGACCGCCGCGACCAGGCGCTCGACATCGTCGACATACGCTGCCGCGACCTGCTCGAGACCGGCGTGATCGGCGGCGGCGCGCGCCGTCAACACGCGGCGCATCGCCGGCAGCGCGCCGACGCTGCGCTCGCCGGCGCTCAGCGCCTCGTCGTAGCCTGCCGGAACCGGCTCGCCGCGCAGCCGCAACAGATGGCGGGCGACGATGAGAAAGCTCTTCACCGATTCGACCATCATGCGCGCCAGCGCCGCCGGCTCGTCGCGATGCTCCAGGTAAAAGGCGCGCAAGCGCAGCAGCTTGCCGAACGCCTCCTGGGCGCATTCGCGTTGCAACGCCGCCTCGTCGCTCTGCAGGATCGCGAACGGATCCTGCCCGGCGAGCAGGCGATGCTGGTGTTTGATGTCGTCGAGCTCCATCGGAAACAACTGTCGGGCGTGCTCGACCTGCTGCCCGTCGAGCACGATCGGCAGCGCGAAGCCGCGCGCACGCCAGCGCCTGATCACCGGCGCCAGCGCATTGAGCGCTTCCACCGAGGCACGGTGTAACATGATCACAGTATTGAAGTCGGACGTGCCCGATACCCAATCGATGCCGGCGGCGCTGCCATACAACACCACACCCAGGCAGCGCTCGCCGAGCGCCCGCTGCACGTCTGCAGCGTAGTCGGCCAAATGCTGCTCGGCGCGCGCGTCGAGCTCGGGCATGGCCTCGACATACCGGAACGCCCACACACCGCAAGCCTGAAGCGCTTCGGGCCTTCCGACTTCCCCCAGTTGCGACAGTCCGGCGTGCCTCGTATGGCGGAGGCATGCGCTACATCGTCGTCTCGCATTTTCATTGGGACCGCGAGTGGTATCGCACGTTCGAGGCCTACCGCGCGCGCCTGGCAGATGCGGTCGACCGCGTGCTGGAGTTGCTTGACGCCGATCCCGGCTATCGCTTTCTGCTCGACGGCCAGACCGTCGTCATCGAAGACTACCTGGCGGTCCGGCCGGAGCGCGCGGAGGTATTGACCGCGGCGCTGCGCGCCGGTCGTTTGTCGACCGGCCCGTGGTACGTGCAGCCCGACTCGTTGCTGCCGTCCGGCGAGGCGCTCATTCGCAATCTCCTCTATGGAAGACGAATCGCCGCAGCGTTCGGCGGCGGCTCGCGTGTCGCGTACGTGCCCGACTCTTTCGGCCATCCGGCGCAGTTTCCACAGCTCTTCGCCGGCTTCGGCTTGCGGACGTTCATCTACTGGCGCGGCAACGGCAGCGAGATCGACGCGCTCGGACGCGCCTACCGCTGGGTCGCCCCGGACGGCAGCGAAGTCGAAGCGCTACTCTTGCGCGACGGCTACTTCAACGCAGCCTGTCTCCCTTCCGACGTCGCCGACGCGGCCGAACGCATCGCCGAGCAGCTGGCCCTGGCGCCGGACGACGGACATCCGCGCATCCTGATGAACGGTTTCGACCACATGCTGCCGGACGCACACGTCGGCGAAGTGGTCGAAGCGCTGTCCGCGCTCACCGAGCTGCCGTTCGAGCGCGGCCTGCTCGACGATGCGGCGCGCGGGCCGCTGCCGCACTTGCCGGCCTACACCGGCGCGCTCATGGGCGCGCGCCTCGCCAACTTGCTGCCCGGCGTGTGGTCGACGCGCATGCCCATCAAGCTCGCCAACCGGCGCTGCGAGAACTGGCTCGTCGGCTGGGCGGAGCCGTGGGCGGCGCTCGCGCTCGCGCTCGGCGGACCGGACGAGCGTGCCGCGCTGCGCCTGGCGTGGCAGCAAGTGCTGCACAACCAGGCGCATGACTCGATTTGCGGTTGCTCGCTCGATTCCGTCGGGGCACAGGTGCTGGCGCGCTACGAGACCGCGGAGGGACTGGCGCGCGAAACGACGCTGCGCTTGCTCGAGCGGCTCGCCGGCCATGACGTGGAACGGCGCACCCCCGATCTGGCGGAGCCGGAGCTGGCGATCTTCAATCCGTCGCCCTATCCGCGCACCGACGTGGTGCGCATTCCGCTCGACGCCTATCCCTCCATGCGGCTGCCGGTCGGCATGCCGGAGTTTCCGGCGCTGATGATTGCGACGTTGGAAGACGTCGGCTTCAGCGCCAACGGCGCGCCGGTGCGGGTCGCGGTGTCCGACGACCCCACGCGCGCGCGCTGGCTGCCGTTCCAGGACGCGCTCGACGTGGAGCTCGTCGTCGCAGACGTACCGGCGTTCGGCTACCGGCGCATCAAACTGGAGCGCGCCGCACGCCTGGACGATGCAATCGATGCCGGTCGCGAGATCGGCAACGACGCGCTGCGCGTCACGGTCGCCGTAGATGGCACCCTCGATGTCACGCTGGCGGGCACGACGTACTACGGCTTGTTCGGCGTAGAAGACCAAGGCGATCGCGGCGATTCGTACGACTTCGATGCAGTCGCCGACGATCCCGGCGCCGCCCTGGCATCCGTCTCCTGGCGGCGACTGCGCCATCCCTCCGGCATCGAGCGCCTCGAGGTCACACGGGTATTCGACGTGCCGTCCGCGGCGTCGGAAGATCGCGACGCGCGGCGCCTCGACACGGTGCCGGTGACGGTGGTGGTCGAGGCGCGCGTCGTGCCCGGTGTCGCGCGCGTCGACGCGCGCGTGCGCGTAAACAATACGGCGCGCGATCATCGCCTGCGCCTGCGCTTCCCGACCGGTAGGCCGCCGCATCGCTGTCTTGCCGCCACCACCTTCGACGTTGCCGCGCCGGTGCTCGATCTGCCCGATGACGAGCGCTGGCTGCACCCCGCCCCGACCACATTTCCGCATCAGGGCTGGATCAGCGCCAACGGCCTCACGGTCGTCGCGCCCGGGCTGCCTGAAGCGGAGGTCGCGGCGGACGGGACCATCGCCATTACCTTGCTGCGATCGATCGGCTGGCTGTCCCGGCACGGCCTGCGCAGCCGGTATCAGCCGGCAGGGCCGGTGATGCCGCTGCAGGGGGCCCAGATGATCGGCGATTTCGAAGCGCAGATCAGCCTGTTCGATGGCCTGGATCCCAATACGGCGCGCGACGCCGAGCTCGGTTTAATCGGCGTGATCGCGGGCGCCGGCCCTCAGCTCGCCGCCGCTCGACCGCTGTGCTCGGTCAGCGGCGACGGCATAGTGCTCTCTGCCTTCAAACCAGCGGAGAATTCGGACGGCTGCATCGTACGGGTGGCCAACCCGACCAACCTGCCGCGTCGCGCCGTCCTGCGCCTGCGAATTCCGATTTCGACAGTGGAATCGGTACGCCTCGATGAAACGCCAGACGGCGCCCCGGTGTCCCTCTCGGACGACGCCATCGAGTTCGACCTGGCGCCGCACGGCTTGCGCTCGGTGCGTATCCAGTAGCCATGTCAGCGCAGGTGCATCACGAGCCCGCTGGGCCCCACCTGCGGCGGCCGCGCGCGCTGATCACGCAGGTAACCGCGGCACGAGCCATCCGGCTCGAAGTAGCTTCCTTGCGCATTCACGTAGCCGCGCAACTGCCCCTGCTCGTCGACGACGCGACGATCGGGACGCAAGCGAGCCCACTCGCAACCGCGCTTGTCGAACAGGCGACCGGCGCGATCCATCGAGCCGAGGTGATTGCCATGAAAATCGAAGAATGAGTACGTCATGAGCCCCTCCACACACGCGTCAGCTATGCGAGGCGCGTGCCAGGCGCGGGCTAGATCAACGGCGGGATACGGGCATGCTCACCTTCCCGGAACTGCGAAGCCGACTTCGCATCCTGCGGAAGAAATTACAGAAATACTTCCCGGCGGCTGCCATAATCCGCTACCGATTCCGCGTCCCAAGCACCACGGGAGACCGTCATGCGCATCCACCCGACGAGCCTGATGCTCGCAATACTGGTCTGCAGTGTCAGCCCGGCGCGTGCAGCCGGCCGTTGGACTCTGGTCGGCTGGAACAACCTCGGCATGCATTGCATGGACCCCGACTATTCGGTGTTCGCACTGCTGCCCCCTTACAATACCGTCGTCGCGCAGCTGGTCGACACGGATGGGCATCTCGTCGTCGACGCATCCGGCATCACCGTGACCTACGAGGCCGTCGCTGACCCCGACGGCTCGGTGAATCGGAGCTCGCGCGGCAAGACGAATTTTTGGTCCTACGTCGGCGCGCTGTTCGGTGTGCATGTGGACGAGGACGTCGGGCTCGCCGGCAACGCCATGCCGGGGGCAGAGAATGTCGCGCAGCCGATGGCCTTCGACGCGGCGCACGCCTGGTTCATCGCCGAGGGGATTCCACTGACGCCGCTCGACGACGCCGGTCATACCAATTCGTACCCGCTCATGCGTCTGACAGCGCGCGATGGCGGCGGCACCGTGCTGGCCGCGACCGATGTGGTCCTGCCGGTGTCGACCGAGCTCAATTGCCGGAGTTGCCATGCCTCCGAGTCGAGCCCGGCGGCGCAACCGATCAGCGGCTGGGTGGACGATCCCGATCCGGAGCGCGACACGCGACTCAACATTCTACGCTTGCACGACGATCTGGAGGCTGGCGGCGGCACGTACCAGGCGCTGCTCGCGCAAGCCGGCTACGAGGCGAGCGGATTGTTCGGCACGGCGACGGCGGGCACGCCGATCCTCTGCGCGCGATGCCACGCGTCCGCAGCACTGACCGGCAGTGGACTGCCCGGCGTCAGCCCGCTGACCCGTGCCGTGCACCACCGCATGGCCTCGGCGCGCGATCCGGACACCGGCCTGCGGCTCGACGACGGCAACAACCGCGCGGCGTGTTATCGCTGCCATCCCGGCTCGACGACGCGCTGCCTGCGCGGCGCCATGGGTCGCGCCGTCGCGGCCGACGGCAGCCTGGCCATGCAATGCCAGAGCTGCCACGGCTCGATGCAAACGGTCGCCGACGGCGCGCGCGCCGGTTGGCTCGACGAGCCGCGTTGCCAGAGCTGCCACACCGGCACCGCGATCCAGAACGCCGGCGCTTTACGCTTCACCAGCGTGTTTGCTGACTCCGGCCTCGTCCGCGAAGCGGTCGATGATACGTTCGCGACGACGCCAGACGTCCCCCTCCCCGGCCATTCGCTGTACCGATTCTCGACCGGCCACGGCGGCCTGCAGTGCGAGGCCTGCCACGGTGCGACTCACGCCGAGTATCCGAGCGCGACGCGCAACGACAATTTACAGAGCCTCGCGCTGCAGGGACATGTCGGCGTGCTGGCCGAATGCTCGGCCTGCCACGCCGAGACGCCCAACACGAGCGACGGCGGGCCGCACGGGCTGCACCCGATCGGCGCCGTGTGGGTGCAGCGCCATGGCGACATCGCGGATGAAGGCGGCGCGCTGCGCTGCCGCACCTGTCACGGCGAGGATTACCGCGGCACCGTGCTGTCGCGCAGCAAGGGCGACCGCACCTTCTCCACCGACTTTGGCACCAAGCACTTTTGGCCGGGCTTTCAAGTCGGTTGCTACGCCTGTCACGACGGCCCCGGCGGCGAGAGCGCCAATCGCAATCACGCGCCGCAGGTCGCCGATGGCGAGCTACCGGTCGCAGGGGCCAGCGCAACGATCGATTTGACCGCCGCCGACGCCGACGGCGATGTGCTGGCGTTGCGCGTCGTCGACCAACCGGCCAACGGCACCGTCGGCCTCGACGGTCGCACCGCGCGATACTTCCGCAGCGCCGACTTCAGCGGTGACGATCAGTTCACTTTCACCGCCTCGGACGGGCAAACGGACGGCAATCTAGCGGTCGTGCGCGTGCACGTCGCGCCGACCTGCCCCGGCGATTGCGATGCGAGCGGCACGGTCACGATCGACGAGCTGGTGCGCGGTGTCGGGCTGGCGCTCGGCGCGTCCGTGTCGCCGTGCGCGCCGCTCGACACGTCGGGCGACGGGCAGATCGACATCGCCGAGCTGGTGGCGGCCGTCGCCGCAGCGCTCGACGGCTGTGCATAGCGCGAGGCGGCGACGCGGCGCCGGCGCGCCAAACGTCCGCTCTCCAACTTGGCGCTAGTCGTCGTCGCGGCGCGCTGCTTGCGGCGCCAACAAGCGCGCGCCGGCCGCGTCCCACGCCGCCCAGACCGTCGCTCCGACGGCCAGGTTGTCCGGGCGCTCGGCACCGTCGATGTGGGCCAGGATCTCGTCGCCGGCAGCGTCGCGCAGCAGGCAGCGCAGGACCGGTCCCTGAAAGACGATCTCACGCACGGTCGCCTCGATGCCGTTGAGGCGCGGATCAGGCGCCGCGAGCAGGTTGATGCGCTCGGGGCGAATCATCAGCACGCCAGCATCGCCAGGCGCGAAGCGGCCGCGCGTCACCGGCACCTCCGCCGCACAGCGCCCGGCGAGCTCGACGCTGGCGCGCCGATCGTCGATGCGGTTGACGGTCACCGGCAGGAGGTTGGCCGAGCCGATGAAGCCGGCGACGAATACCGAGGCCGGCGAGTGGTAGATCTCTTCCGGGGTGCCGACCTGCTCGATCCTGCCCTCGCTCATCACGGCGATGCGATCGGACATGGTCAGCGCTTCTTCTTGGTCGTGGGTGACGAAGATGAAGGTGATGCCGACCTCGCGCTGAATGCGCTTGAGCTCGAACTGCATCGCCTGGCGCAACTTCAAATCGAGCGCGCTGAGCGGCTCGTCGAGCAACAGCGCGCTGGGAAAGTTGACCAGCGCGCGCGCCAGCGCGACGCGCTGGCGCTGGCCGCCGGACAGTTGATCGGGCCGGCGCTCGGCGAAGTCGCCGAGGCGGACGATGTCGAGCATCGTGCGGACGCGCTCGGCGATCTCCTGCTCGCCGAGGCCTTGGACGCGCGGGCCGAATGCGACGTTGTCGAACACGGTCAAGTGCGGGAACAGCGCATACTGCTGGAAGACGGTGTTGACGTTGCGCCGATACGGCGGAACGTTCTCGACATCGACGCCGTCCAGCCGGATGTGGCCGCTGCTGACCGCTTCGAAGCCGGCGATCATGCGCAGCACGGTCGTCTTGCCGCAGCCGGATGGGCCGAGCATCGAGAAGAACTCGCCGCGCCGGATTTCCACATTGGCGCAGTGCACGGCGACGAAGGTGCCGAAGCGCTTGTGCACGTCGTGCAGCGCGATGACGGGCGCATCGCCCGGCGGAATCTGCATGACGGTCAGCCGCGTTTGTCCTGGCGCACGGTCGGTGCCACGGCGCCTTCGGGCGCGCGCCCGGCGCTTGTCGCAGAAGCCTGTGCGCCTGACAAGACAGGTTCGCGCGCGTCATCGACCTCCGCCGGAAGCGACGCCATGGCCTCGACCGCGTAGCGTTTGTCGCGCGAGCCATAGACGTCGTGCCGCGTCTGCGACAGGTGCGCGGCAAGCGCGGCGAGCGCGTCGTCGAACCAGCGCGGATCGGCCTGCAGCAGGGGTCGCAGGCGTTCCAGGTAAGGCCCGGTCGCCGGCACGTCCGTGTAGAAGCGCCGGTAGATGTCGTAGCGGAACAACCGCTTCAGCCGGTGCAGGTTGAGCGCCCCCGTCGGCAGCGGCAGCAGCGCCACGTCGGTCTTGCCGGTGGCGCGGCGCTCGTCCAGGCGTCGCTGTACGACCTCGATGCTGTTGGCGAGGAATTCAGGCGCACAGAAACAAGCGAACTCGTCGTACAGCATGCGCATCGTCGCCGCGGCCTCGTCGATCGGCAGCCGCGCTTGTCGCTCGCGCCCCAGGCGCCGCAGCAGCAGCATAAAGGGCACCGGGGAGTTGCCGGTCGCTTGGATGACGGCCGGATCGCGGAAGTCCGGCTGGCGATAGGGGAAGTGGCGTGGATCGATCACGTCGAAACCGCCGCGGCCGTAAAACAGGATGCGCTGCAGCGAGAGGGTGTCGTCAGGTGAGAAGTACTCCATCTCGGCAGCAAGGTTCAGCTGCACGCCGAAGTACTTGCCCGGTTGATCCGGCAACGGCAGGGAGACCAGTCCGCGTTGCTGAAGGGCGAGAAGAAACTCGACCGCCAGCTCGACCGGCGCGATGCGCAGCCAGTAGGTCAGCACCGTGCCGCGCGCCTGCGGCAGCATGAAGATGTGCGACAGATACACGGTGCACAGATCGGGCGCCCAACGTGGATTGTAGATCACCGAGCCGTCGCGCACGCCGCGCAAGTTGCCGTCGCGATCCTTGGCGACCAGCAGGAAGTAGCGAATGAACGTGCCCGAGGGCAGCGGCTCGAAGGCGTCGTCGCGCAGGAAGCGGCGGATCGCCGCCTCAGGCTCCATCTCGCCCTGCGGCCCAAACGCGTCCCACAGCACCTGATAGGCGCGCGTGAAGTCGGGATGGTCGGGATGCTCGATCGAGTCCAGCTCGTAGCGCCGCGTCTCGCGCTCGATCATCTCGACGATGTCCTGCTGATAGAGATCCTTGAGGCAGAGACGAACGCGCGTGCCGAGGGTCACAGGAGCTCCTGCCGAAGGATGCCCAGGGCCCCGCACGGGTGTAAAGCTCTCTTCGCCCCCGCGGCTGAGCCTGCCATGCGATCCGACCAGCTCGATGACAACCGCGCCGCGTGGCTCCTGGAGTTGCCGCCATACCAGCGGCTCCCGGCGCTGCATGCCGAGATTGCCGCCGACGTGGCGATCGTCGGCGGCGGCCTAACCGGGGTGTCGACCGCGTGGCACCTGAGCGCACGCTTTCCCAATCGCCGCATCGTTCTGCTCGAGGCGCGCGGGCTGGCCTACGGCGCCAGCGGCCGCAACGGCGGCCAGGTGCTGAACTGGATCAACGGCGTCGAGCCGGATGATCCAGCCGCGCTGCAGCGCATCTACGCGACGACGCTGCGCGGCATCACCGCCGTGGAGACGCTGGCCGCCGCATCGGCGCTCGACGCCGGCTTTGCGCGCGACGGCTGTCTCGAGGTGTACACCAGCGCGGCCGGCGCCGACGCGGCCGAGCGACGCCTCGCCCAGTGGTCCGCCTGGGGGATGCCGCTACAGTGGTTGCCGCGGCGCGCCGTCGGCGTGCATGGCGCGCATGGCGCGGTGCTCGACCCGCACGCGGCGCGGGTCAACGCCGCGGCGCTGCTGCGCGGCCTGCGGCCAGCGCTGCAGGCGCGCGGCGTCGCGATCTACGAGCAAACACCGGTGCTGCGCATCGACGACGGCGCGATACCGGCACTGCACACGCCGCACGGCGCCGTGCGCGCACCGGCGGTGGTGCTGGCCACCAACGCGTATACGCCGGCGCTCGGCTTCTTTCGCCGCGGCATCCTGCCGCTGCACGCGCATATGGTGGCGACGAATCCGTTGCCGGCCGCGCGTTGGGCAGCGCTCGGCTGGGGACCCTATGCAGGCTTCAGCGACGATCGTGACCGCATCGCGTACGGCTGCCGCACGCCCGGCGGCCGCCTGGCGTTCGGCGGCGGCAGCAACGGCGCATACACGTATCGCTTCGGCGGCTCGCCGGTGTGCGAGCCCGTGTCGCGCGCCGCACCGATTTACGCCGCCGTCGAACGCCGCTTGCGCGGCTATTTTCCCAACTTGGTGGGCGAGCCAATCGCACAGCGCTGGAGCGGTCCTCTGGCGATCACCCTCGACCGCGTCTGCTCGATGGGAGTGACCGGCGCGCATCGCAACATCTTTTACGCGCTCGGCTACAGCGGCCACGGCCTGGCGCTGGCGGGGCTCGCCGGCGAGGTGCTGTCGGATCTGTATGCCGGCCACCACGAGCCGTGGCGCGATCTGCCCTTCTACCAGAGGGCTTTGCCGCACATTCCGCCCGAGCCGCTGCGTTGGCTCGGCTACCACGCCTTCACGAAACTGACCGGCCGCTCGCCGCGGCGACGCTAGTGTCCGGCATCGCACGCATGCCGCCGGCATCGCGCCCAAAGAAGACGGCGAAGCGGGCGGGACGCCCGCGCTTCCGGCCGCTACGGCTGCGCGCCCGCGGCAATCCAGTCGGCGATCAGCTGGACTTGGTCTGCCGTCAGCGGATCGCCGGTGAGCGGCATGCGGCTGCCCTGCCCCAGCGGCGGACCTTCGAGCTTGCTGATCAGGAAGCTGTTCTCGGGATGGCCTGGATCGACGCGCAGCATGCCGGCCGCGGCGGCGGCATCGACATCCGGCGCGATACCCACCAGTTGTCCGTAGGCGTGCTGCGCATCGAGCACCAGGTTGCCGCTGGCGTATTGGCTGTCGTGGCAGGTCGGAATCGCACAGCGCGGCGTGAAGATGTCCACCTGAATGTTGGCCAAGCGCGCCGCGATCGTCGGCGTCGGCGTCGGTGCGCTCGGACAGCCGTCGAGCGCGTCGTTGACGGCGCTGATCAGCTCGTTGATCGCCACCACCCCGTCGCCATTGGCGTCGAAGCTGGCCAAACAGACGTCGGCACCGCCGATCGTGCCGAGGCTCATGTTCACCGCGTGCAGCACCTCGTCGATTGTCACCTGGCCGTCGCCGTTGCAGTCGCCGATGCAGCGCAGCGCGGTCGCCGTCGGGGTCGTGGTAGGTGTCGCCGTCGGCGTCTCGGCAAGCGGCGTCGGCGTCGGCCGATTCGACAACGTGACCACGTACGTCTCGGATTCCGCGTACAGCGCCGACGTCGTGGTCAATTTGAAGGACATCGTATAGTCGCCGACGACGCCGTCGCTCAGCTTGAGCTGCCACGACGGATGTTCGTGCAGCGTCGGCGCCGTGCCCAGGGTGGTGCTGTCGCCCGCCGCGGCGAGCACGGCGCCTTCGATCTTCAGGGCGGCCTCCGGCGCGTCGGCGACGATCTCGACACTGACCTCGGTGCCATCCGCGAGCGCAAAAAAACCGGGCGAGGGCGGGTCGCTGCTGGTAATGAAGCCGGGGTCGATGGTCGAGAAGAGGCATTGGCCCCCGGCGCAGAATCCGCCTACTGCGTGGATCGCCGGGTCGTCGAAATGCCACTCAATCGTCAGCGCGCCGCCGCCGTCAGCCGTCGACCAGATCTGCAGACACGCCTTGCCGACACACGCCAGACTGGGCGTCGCCCAGATCAGCAGCAGCGCGGCGACGCAGCCGGCCAGCCCCTGTCCGCGTTGGCTCACGAACGACGACACTTCGCCAGCCTGACACCGCGGCACGGTTGGGGCAAGGCGACGAATACCACCGTCGCGTCGATCCGACTGGCAATAACGGCGACGGGCTTCTACGTTGCAAGACGTGCTGAAGAGAGCCGGCCGAACGGCATCGCTCGCCGCCGGCCTGGCGCTCGCTAGCCTGTCGCTCGCAGCAGCGGCGCGGGCCGCGGCGCCGCACCTGGTGCGCGACATTGATCGGGTAGCGCGCATTGAATCGTCCTCGCCGCGCGAGTTCGTCCGCTTCGGCGACGCGGTGGTGTTCGCGGCGGTGACGCCGAGCGACGGCGTCGGGCTGTGGCGGCTGGCCGACGGCGCCGCGCATGCCGAGCTGCTCAAAGCCTTCGGAAGCTTCGGCGATACCGACGCCGCGCTACAGCTGACGCCCGTCGGAGCGCGGCTGTTTTTCGCCGCCGACGACGGCTTCTTCGGGCGCGAGCTGTGGAGCAGCGACGGCACGGCGGCCGGCACGGCATTGGTGCGCGATATCGCCGAGGGCGCCGCGGACTCGACGCCGCAGCACCTGACCGCCGCCGGCGCGCGCCTGTTCTTCAGCGCCAACGACGGCCGCAACGGTGAGGAATTGTGGACCAGCGACGGCTCGGCGGCCGGCACCTACATGGTCGTCGATCTCTCCGCCGGGCCGTTCAGCGCCTTTCCGACCGAGCTCATCGCCGACGGCGATGGCGTGCTGTTCGCGGCTGACGACGGCGTCGCCGGGACCGAGCTGTGGCGCAGCGACGGCACCGACACCGGCACGACGCTGGTCGCCGACATCAACCCGGCCGGCGATTCGTTCCCGACCGGTCTGACGCGCTTTGGCAACCTGGTCCTATTCGCCGCCGACGACGGCGTCGTCGGCAATGAATTGTGGCGCACCGACGGCACCCCCGGCGGCACCGCGCTGGTGCGCGATATCGCCGACGGGCCGGCCGACAGTGATCCGCAGAGCCTGACCGCGCTGGGTGGGCAGCTCTACTTCTCTGCCGACGACGGCGTCCACGGCAACGAGCTGTGGAGCAGCGACGCGAGCGCCGACGGTACGCACCTGGTCGCCGACATCGTCGCCGGCAGCGACGGATCGTTCCCCTTTTGGCTGGCTGGGCACAACGGCGTGCTGTTCTTCACCGCCGACGACGGCGTACACGGCGAAGAGCCCTGGCGCAGCGACGGCAGCGTCGACCACACCGTGCTGCTGCGCGACGTGCGGCCCGGGCCGCTGTCCTCGCAACCGCAGCAACTGACCGCCGCCGCCGGCGGCGTCTTCTTCGTCGCCAACGACGGCGACAGCGGCGCGGAGCTATGGCGCAGCGACGGCTCGCCGGCCGGCACCGCGCGCGTCGCCGACATCGCCGCCGGGCCCGCCAGCTCCGATCCGAACGCGCTCGCCGGCCTCGCCGGTACGCTCTACTTCGGCGCCGACGACGGCTTCAGCGGGCGCGAGCCGTGGCGCAGCGACGGCTCGGCTGCCGGGACGATGGAAGCGGACGACGTCGCATCGGACGCGGCGACCGAGAGCTCGTTCCCCAGCGGCTTGCTGGCGCTCGACGGAAAGCTGTTGTGCAGTGCCGACGACGGCGTCGCCGGCCGACAGCTCTGGCTGAGCGACGGCAGCAGCGCCGGCACGGTGCCGCTGACGGTCATCAATCCCTCCGGCAGCGCGTTCAGCGGTTTCGTCGCCTTCACGCAGCTGGGCGACAATGTCTACTTCGCCGCCGACGACGGCGCGCACGGCAGCGAGCTCTGGCGCAGCGACGGCACCGCCGGCGGCACATGGATGGTCAGCGACATCGCGACGGGTCCGGCAGCGTCGGACCCAAGCCAAATCACCGCCGTCGGCTCGCTGATCTACTTCGCCGCCGACGAGGGCAGCTTCGGGGAAGAGCTGTGGCGCAGCGACGGCACCGACGCCAACACGGTACCGCTGCGCGACATCAATCCGGGGCTGGCCGGGTCGACGCCGCGCCTACTCACGGCCGTCGGCACCCGCCTCTTCTTCACGGCCGATGACGGCACGCACGGGGTCGAGCTGTGGACCAGCGACGGCAGCGCTGCCGGCACGCACCTGGTGCGCGACATCAATCCGACCGACAGCGCCTTTCGTCCGCCGGGCGTGTTCTTCCTCGCCGCGCTCGGCGACCGTCTCTACTTCAGCGCCGACGACGGCACGCACGGCCTCGAGCTGTGGACGAGCGACGGCACGGCAGACGGCACGACGCTCGTCGCGGACATCGATCCGGGCCCCGACGGCTCGCAGATCAGCTTCCTGCGCAACGTCGCCGGTACCCTGTTCTTCATCGCCGACGACGGCACGCACGGCCTCGAGCTGTGGGCGAGCGACGGCAGCGCCGCCGGCACGCGCCTGGTGCGCGACATCAACCGGCGCGGCAGCGCCTTCGGCTTCGATACCTTCTTCTTCTCCTTCGCCAATATCGGCTCGACACTCTACTTCGCCGCCGAGGACGCCGGACTGGGCGTGGAGCTGTGGCGCAGCGACGGTACCGAGGCCGGGACGACGATGATCAAAGACATCGATTCCGGCGCCGGATCCGGCCGGCCCGCCTTCCTGACGCCGGTCGGATCGACGCTCTACTTTCAGGCCTGCGAGACGCAGTTCGGCTGCGAGCCGTGGCAAAGTGACGGCACCGAGGCGGGCACGCAGCGCATCGCCGACTTGGTGCCGGGCGCCGGCTCGTCGAATCCGTCGGCCTTCACCATCGTCGGCCCGCGCCTGTTCTTCACCGCCGAGCAGAGCGCGACGGGAACCGAGCTCTGGGCGCAGCGCCTGACCGCTTGCGGCGGCGATTGCAACGGCGATGAGAGCGTCAGCATTGCCGAGCTCATCACCGCGGTGAACATCGCGCTCGGCGGCTCCGGAGTCGACGCATGTCTGGCCGCCGATGCCAACGGCGACGGACAAATCGCCATCAACGAATTGATCGCCGCCGTCGGCAGCGCCCTCACCGGTTGCTGAGCGGCGCGGCGCGGTTGCCCGGCTCAACCTTTCGCCGCCGCGCCGCGCTCTGCTAGCCTGCGGCGTCATGTCGCGTCGCGCGTCGGTCGCCGCCGGTTTGGCGCTGCTGATCGCCACCAGCCTCACGCCGGCGGGTGCGACGGTGTTGTGCGTTGCAAGCAATGGCAGCGTCGCAGTGGAGCCGGCCGTCGGAGCGGCGCGTCACTGTCCCGACGCAGACGCCGACAGCTCGCGGCGCGCCGGGATCGGTTCGCGTCAGCACAGCTGTCGCGACCTGCTGGTGCCGCAAGGCGCGTTGCCGAGCCACGGCGCGCCTCTCGTCGCCGCGGCCGCGCAAGGGATGACCGTCGATCGACCTGCCGCGCCGGCGGCCGGCATGGCCGGCCGCCGCCCACGGCGTACGGCGGCGACGCCCCATGCGCTGCGACGCTCGGTCGTGCTGCTGCTCTGAGCGCGACGATCGCGTCCGCCCGCGGCCGTCGCGCGCACCGTCTCGCGACCCCGCGGTGACCCGATCGGATCGCCACCTGCATCAGTTCGGTCCGGTCGTCTTTCGCCGTCGGATCATGCCACCCTCGTCGCCAAGAAGCCGCGCTATGCACCTGCGATTGCCTGCCACTGCGATGCGCACCGCCCTGATCGTCGTCGCCGCGCTCGCCACGGCTGCGGCGGCGCAACCTGCGCCGCTGTCCGATCCGCCGCCGCCGGCCGCGCCGCACGGCGACGTGACGTTGCGCGACGCGCTCGCCGCGGCGCTGCGCGACAACCGCACCCTGGCGCCGGCCACCGAGGCGATTCGCATCCGCGAGGGCAACGCCATCCAGGCCGGCACGTTGCCCAATCCGGAGCTCAAGCTGGAATTGGAGAACTTCGGCGGCTCGGGGGCCAACAAGGGATTGGAATCGGCGGAGACCACACTGCGCCTCTCGCAGCTCGTCGAGCTCGGCGGCAAACGCGCCCGCCGCCTGGCGGTCGCCGGCCTGGAGCGCGATGCGGCGCAGTGGGACTACGAGACACAGCGCGCCGACGTGCTGACCAATACCGCCAAGGCGTTCGCCGACGTGCTGGCGCTGCAGGAGCGCGTCGCGCTCGCCGACGAGCTGACGCAGCTGGCCGATCGCGCCGCACAGGCGGTCGACGCGCAGGTGCGCGGCGGCGGCGCCGCGCCGGTCGAGATCACGCGCGCGCAGCTCGCCAGCGCACAGGCCGCCCTGCAGCGCGCCGATCGCGCCCGCGAGTTGGCTGCCGCACGCCTGACGCTCGCCGAACAGTGGGGCAGCTCGCGCGCCGACTTCACGCGCGTGCGCGGAGAGCTCGCCAGTCTCGCAGCGCCACCGCCGCTGGCACCGCTGCTCGACAGCGTGGCACGCAACCCCGACATCGCCCGCTGGGCGACGGAGCTGGCGACGCGCCAGGCGACGATCGACTTGGAACACGCCCAGGCGGTGCCCAACATCGCGCTCGGCGCCGGTCCGCGCTACCTGAGCGACACCGACGAGGTCGCGCTGGTGTTCGAGTTCTGGGTGCCGCTGCCGCTGTTCGACCGCAACCAGGGCGCCATCGCCGCCGCCGAGGCGTCGCTGGCCCAGGCTGACGCCTCGCGGCGCGCCGCCGACACCGCCGTGCGTTCGGCGTTGGCGCGCGCCCACGAGGCGCTCGGCGCGGCATACGATCGGGCCGTGGCGCTGCGCGACCACCTCCTTCCAGCCGCCGAAAAAGTCCACGCGGGCGTAGCCGAG
>Ga0265314_10002082_pt1 | contig 21093 bp, 11 predicted proteins | sample 4126metaG_FD_203106 | JGI IMG/M metagenome (GOLD analysis project Ga0265314, IMG submission 203106) | Rhizosphere microbial communities from Carex aquatilis grown in University of Washington, Seatle, WA, United States - 4-1-26 metaG | ecosystem: Host-associated > Plants > Roots > Rhizosphere >... | reverse complement strand
CGACCAATGGGTTTAGGCAAGGGCTTTACGCACGGCGGCAGTAGCCGCCATGGATTCGGCATCGGCACCGGGGGGAGCCGCGTTTGCCATGAGTACACATGCACCCCTCAAAAGCCCCTGAATCCGAAGACTCCGCAGCACGCTCTGGCAGCCTCAAAAAGGCTTCCAAGAAACGCAAATCAGCGACCCCTAAGAACTGTGCTCCGGTCAGTCGGCGGCCGATACCTAAAAGGAAGTCGCCGCGCGGGAAGCGCCCGCGCGCGGGTTCCGAGTCCCCCGCCATGACCGCCACGCAACTGCCCGCACCGCCACTGCTTGCCAAAGAAACCGCCTGGGTCGAAGAAGTCACGCACACCGAACCGTTGGTGCTAGAATTGTCTTTGGCCGAAGCGTGGCCGTGGCCGGGCATGATCGTGCGGGCCGCCGCGCGCTTGGGCAGCACGCTACTAAGACTCAAGCGCCTTAAGCCACACCCACAGGGTTTTTTGTGCAACGGGGTGCTGCTGGCCGCCGACAATATCGATGCGCTGGTCGTGCGCGCGGTTTCGGGTTTGCCCAGCGTGGACGGCGTGGCGTTCCGTGCACAGGGCGGGCAATTCGCGCCGCTTTTGTCGCTGATCCGGCAGGCCGGCGGGAATGTGATTCGCCGCGACACGCCGCGTCTGGCCGATACACGCGTGTTGCGCTCTGCGCCGCGCCCCGCGCTGACCGTCGAATTGCTCCCGAAGGAAGAACTCAAGCTGCGCGCGGGCGCGCAATACCGCTGCGCGGAATCCGGTGCGAACTTGGGCCTGCCCATGCACCGCGAAGGCGGCTGGTGGGCCTTTAATGCGGCGGTGAGCCCCGAAGCACAGCCGCTGGACGAACCGTTGCTCGACGCGTTGTTTACGGCGGGCGCGCAGGAATACGCCGGCGCCGCCGCACGAGCGTTCTTGCGTGCTGTGCGCGAACTGCAGCCGGACCTCGACATCATCTGGCCCGCGGAACTGGCTGCGCAGGCGGCACAAGCCGCGCGCGCCGAAGCGCTCTCTGTCGAGCACAAGGAAACGCCGCTGCGCGCACCCGAAGCTGCAACGCTGCTTCCCGAACGCAAAGAACGCGACGCCGAGCAGGATCTGGATGATATCGATGCGGCCCCTGTGTACGACGACGAACCGCCCGCGCGAGAAGTCTCCGTCGACGAAATCGTCAGCCCTTGGAACGTGTATACGCCCGATTCTGCCGATGGCGCGGAACAAGTCGTGGCGATGCAGCCCCTCGATCTGCGCCTCGAGTCGAATCCAGACGACGACTTGCTCAGTAACAAAGACATCCAGAGCCTCGACGGCAAGCCGCTCTCCGAAAAAGACATCGCCAAGCTGATGAAGCTGCGCAAACAGTGGCTCCGGGAAATGCGCGGTGTACCCGCGCAGCCCGCGGACTCGCGGCGCAGCTTCAGCTTCCGTCCACCAGCGTATGTTTCGGGCCGGCCCGCGGCGCTGGAAACGGTGACGATCGCGGACGAACGCGAGAAGATCGGCGACCTCTACACACTTGCCGGGACAAACGAGCACCAGGTCGCGTACAGATCCTTCCTGGAGCGCCTGCAAGCATTCGATGAAGTCGAACCGGTCACGTTACCCGAAGGCTTCAAGCTGCCGCTGCGTCCGTACCAGTTGCAAGGGTACCAGTGGCTGCGCTTCCTGACGCGCTTTGGGCTGAACGGAATCCTGGCCGATGAAATGGGCCTCGGTAAGACCGCCCAGACCATTGCGCTGCTGGGCGCGCTGCGCGAACATTCAGGCCCATGGCCCTCGCTGATCATCTGCCCCACCTCGCTGGTCGACAACTGGTGCAACGAAGTCCTGAAATTCGATCCGCGGCTGAAGGTCTTGCGCTACCGGGGCTCGCCCGCGCGCCGCGACTGGCTGCGCCGAAGAATCTGCGATGTCGATCTGGTCATCGCCACCTACGCGACGGCGCGCAACGATGCGTCGCTTCTGCGCGAAGAACAGTGGCGCTGCCTGATTCTCGACGAAGCGCACACGATCAAGAATTCCGCGGCGGCAACGACGCGCGCGCTCAAGACGATCCCGTCGCGGCATCGCCTCGCGCTGACAGGTACGCCGATCCAGAACCGGCTCGACGAACTCTGGTCGCTCTTTGACTTCCTTATGCCCGGATATTTGGGGCGTTACACGCACTTCTTCCGCGAATTCGAAGAACGGATCGTGCGTGGGCAGGCCGCCGGCGCCGACGAAGACGTGCGGGAACTGGGTGTGCGAGCCGCGGAGTTGCTGCGCGAACGCATCGGGCCCTTCGTGCTGCGACGACTCAAGACCGACGTGGCCAAGGATCTGCCGGCAAAGATTGAACAGGACGTGCAGTGCCCGCTGACGCCGGACCAGGCGGCTCTGTATCGCAAATTCGTCAACAGCGACGAAGCGCGCGAGGCCATCGCGGGCTCGGACGAGATGGCCACCTTCGAACGCCAGGCCAAGATTCTCGCCGCGTTCACCACGCTGCGCAAAATCTGCAACCACCCAGATTTGATTTACCTGGGCAAGGAAGTCAGCGCGGGCAAGAAGATCGTGCCGCTGCCGGGCTTCGAAGAACGCGCGGGCAAATTGCCGGCGCTCGCCGATCTGCTCGACCAGTGTAAAGCGGGCGGGCATCGCGCGCTGATCTTCAGCCAGCACACCTCGACGCTCGATATTCTCGAACAGTTTATGAAAAATCGGCGCGAAGAGTTCCTGCGCCTGGATGGCTCGGTGCCGGGGACCGCGCGGCAGGGCCTCGTGGACCGCTTTAACGGGGATGAATCGATTCTGGCGTTCCTAATTTCGACGCGGGCGGGCGGCTCGGGCCTCAATTTGACCGGTGCGGACGTGGTGATCTTCTACGACCACGATTGGAACCCGGCCAACGACCGGCAGGCGCAGGACCGCGCCTGGCGCATTGGGCAGACCCGCGTGGTCAACGTGTACCGGCTGGTCACGCAAGGCACGCTGGAAGAGAAGATTCTCGAGCGTCAGGAACGCAAGAGCCAACTGGCTCAGTCCGTGGTGCAGCACGATGTCGGCGGGGTGAAGGACTTCTCCCGCGACGAGCTGATCTCCCTGTTTACCTATCGCGACCCCGAAAAGACCCAATAAAGGCGTCTTCTAGAGGCGCTTGCATCCTGCCCCGGTCTCCGGTAACCTCTTGGCCTGTAGTTGGCTATCCCCTTCCTTGGCGGCCGATTTGCCTGCCTTTTCGGATTGCGGGGCGCGCATTTTGTTTGTTTTGCCGACTGGCCGGATTGCCAGTGGCCGCGCTGTTGCCACCGGGGAACGGTGGGGATGAGCCGGACAACTGAATAGGGAAATCAGCAATGCAGGGTACGGAATTGCTCCGACTGGTGGACTCGATCCACCGCGACAAGGGAATTGGCAAGGAACTCCTGTTCGAATCCATCGAACAGGCGCTCCTGATGGCTTCGCGCAAGCGCTGGGGTCCGCACGGCGAGTTGACCGTAAAGATCAACCGCATCACGGGAGACCTGGAAGCTTACGAAGACGGCAGGCGCGCCGACCCTTCGCAGTTCGGACGCATCTCGGCGCAGACCGCCAAGCAGATCATGATCCAGAAGATCCGCGAAGCCGAACGCGACGTGATCTTCAACGAATTCGAAGCCAAGATTGACACGCTGGTCACCGGCACGGTGCAGCGTTTCGAGAAGGGCAACATCATCGTCAATTTGGGCCGCACCGAAGGCTTGATTCCGAAGCAAGAACAGATTTTCAGCGAGCAGTACCGGCCGGGCGACCGCGTGCGCGCGTACGTGGTGAAGGTGCAGAAGAAGGGCCAGAAGGTCATGATCATTCTGTCCCGCACGCACCCGAACCTGGTCAAGGAACTCTTCAGCCTCGAAGTCCCGGAAATCGGCGATCGCATTGTCGAGATCAAGGGCATCGTGCGCGAGCCGGGGCACCGCACCAAGATCGCGGTCTACTCGTCCGACCTCAAGGTCGATCCGATCGGCGCGTGCGTCGGCGTGCGCGGGACGCGTATCCGCAACATCGTCGAAGAACTGGGCGGCGAGAAGATCGACATCGTGCGCTGGAGCGAATCGCCGGACATCTACATCCGCAATGCGCTCTCGCCGGCCGAAATCACGGGCGTCGAACTCGACCGCGAGACGCAGCACGCGCGCGTGATCGTCCCCGAAGACCAGCTCAGCCTGGCCATCGGCAAGAAGGGCCAGAACGTGCGCCTGACGGCGAAGCTCACGCACTGGCACATCGATATCATGACCGAAGAGCAGGCCCGCAAGCTGCGCGAGCTGGAACGCGCGGAGATCTACAAGCTGCCGGGACTGGTCGAAGGCATGATCGAGAAGCTGCTGCTCGGCGGAATCACGTCGCTGCGCATCATGATCTTGAAGGGTTCGGACCACCTTCAGGCGCTTTACGGCATCGGCAAGGAAGAAGCCGACGGATTGGTTGATTACGCGAAGAATCGCGAGCAGGAATTGGTCAACGAACGCGCGGCAGCCGAAGCGGCTGCCACGCCTGCGCAGGCCCCGGCTCCGGCCGCGGCGCCAGCCAGCGAAGCAAAGGACGCCGCCCCTGCGGGCGGGGCGTCATGAGCCCGCGAAGTAACCCCTGAAAGCCTGCCGTCCAGCGCGCGGCGGGCTCCGAAAGACGGGGCAACTAGAACCGCGCGAGAAGGACGAGCATGGCCAGCAAGCCGGAATCCAAAACCGCTGTCGTAGATGGGATCAAGGTCGGGGACCTCGCCAAGGAGTTTGGGGTCCAGACCAAGGTCATCGTCGAGATGGCCAAGAGCCTCCATATTGAGGTCAAGAACGCCGCCACCGTGCTCAAGCGGGGGCAGGCTGACCGTCTGCGCGCCAAGCTGGGCGGGTCCGAAGAACTCCGCGCTGCGCTCGAAACCAAAAAGAAGAACGCCCCCAAGAAAGGCGCGACCAAGGCTGGCCGCACCTCCGCCGGCGACGATGACGAAGCCGAAGGTGAGGCCGAAGTCGTTGAAGCCGAAGCTGAAGCGGCGCCTGAAGCCGTCGCAGAACCGGTTGAAGAAGTAGTCGCTGCGCCCGTCGCCGAAGCTCCTGTTGAAGAGCCGCCGGCAGCCGAACCTGAGCCCGCGCCGGTTGTAGCGCCCCCGCCGCCGGCAGAACCGGTTCCTGTTGCAGCCAGCACCGCCCCGATTCCGGTGCCGCCTCCGCCCGCCGCGCCGGTCGAACCTCCCAAGCCCCGTCACATGGGCTACCACCCCGCGCCATCGGCGGTGCCCGCGCTGCCTGAAACTCGCTTTATCCAGGCCGGCCCTGATCTAGCCCCGCCCGTTCGCCGCGAAGCCGCGCCGCCCGCAGCCGCGCCTACGGGCTCGCGTTTTGGCGTGGTGATGACCGCGGAGACGGCCAAGCAGGTGCACGGCGAAGTCGCCCCGCGCCCGGGTGCCAAAAAGCCCGCGGAAACCAAGGGCGGCAAGCCTGCGACCGCAGTCGAATCGAAGGCAGTCGACGATTTTAAGGCGCAGGTTTCATATCCCAAGTTTGCCGAAACGACGGTCGAAGAAGACGGCCCGAAGGGCGCACGTGGCCCTGGCGGCAGCGGCCCCGGTCCGCGCCGTGGCCCCGTCAAGGGTCCGCGCCGAGGCATGGCTTCCGGTCCGAGCCACGGCCGCGCGTTGATGAACCAGGACGACCGCTTCCGTGGTCGTGGCGGGCGCTCCAAGGCCCCCAAGCAGAGCAAGACGCAGGTCATTACGCGCACCGGTCCGGCCGAAGTCACGTCGCCGGTTACGATCAAAGGCCTCTGCGAAGCGCTGGGCATCAAATCCAACGAATTGATCATGAAGTTCCTTAAAGAAGGCAAGACGGTCATGATCAATTCGATCCTGACCGACGATGACGCCATGCTGTACGCATCGGAATTCGACCCGTTGAAGTTCGGCATCAAGATCAAGAAGGCGCGCGACGTCGAAGAAGAACTGTTGGCGGCGGCGCAGGAACCAGACAGCCCGGAAGACCTTCGTCCGCGCGCCCCGGTCGTCACGATCATGGGTCACGTCGACCACGGCAAGACCTCGCTGCTCGACTACATCCGCAAGACCAAGGTCGCGGCGGGCGAAGCCGGCGGCATTACCCAACACATTCGCGCCTACAAGGTTGGCACGGGTCACGGCGACGTGGTGTTCCTCGATACGCCCGGTCACAAAGCGTTCACCGAAATGCGCGCCCGCGGCGCCAACGTCACGGACATCGTGGTGCTGGTGGTCTCGGCAGTCGACGGCGTGATGCCGCAAACAGAAGAAGCGATCAGCCACGCCCGCGCGGCCAACCGCCGCTTGGTGGTGGCGCTCAACAAGGTTGACATGCCCGAAGCGAACGTCGACCGCGTCAAGGGACAGCTCGCATCGAAGGAAGTTTTCGTCGAGGGCTACGGCGGCGAAGTCGGCTGCGTCTCAGTGTCCGCCAAGACCGGCCAGGGCGTGGACGAATTGATCGAACGCCTGCTGCTCGAATCTGAAGTTCTCCAGCTCAAGGCCAACCCCGATAAGCTCGCGGTCGGCACGACGGTTGAAGCGCACAAGGACCAGGGCCGCGGCATTGAAGCGACGCTGCTGGTGCAGGAAGGCACGCTCTCTGTCGGCGATGTGCTGATCTGCGGGCACGCCTACGGCACGGTGCGCCAGCTGGTCAACGACCGCGGTGAAGACGTCGAATCCGTCGGACCTTCGACGCCGGTGCTGATCACGGGCCTTAACGACGTGCCGCTCTCGGGCGAACGCTTCCACGTGATGGAAGACATTAAGGAAGCCGCTGAAATCGCCGAAAAGCGTGCAATGCTCATGCGCCAGGAAGGTCTGGTGAAACGCCAGCACGTCACGCTCGAAAACCTGCATGCGATGCTGGCCGAAGGCCAGGTCGCGAGTCTGCGCCTGATCGTGAAGGTGGACGTGGTTGGTTCGCAGCGCCCGGTCGAACAGGCCGTCGCGGAACTGGCCACCAGCGAAGCGAAGGTCGAGATTCTGCACTCGGCCATCGGTGCGGTGAACGAAACCGACGTCACGCTGGCTGACGCCTCCGACGCGATCGTGGTGGGTTTCTCCGTCAGCGCCGATCCGGGTGCGCGGCGCATGGCCGAAGAACGCGGCGTCGAAATCCGCACGTACCGCGTGATCTACGACCTCGTTGACGACATGCGCAAGGCGCTTGAAGGCTTGCTCAAGCCCCTCGAAAAGGAAGCGATTCAAGCCCACGTCTCGATCCGCCAGACCTTCAAGATCTCCAAGGTTGGCACGATCGCGGGCTGCTTCGTCACCGACGGCACGGTCAACCGCAATTCGTCCGTGCGTTTGGTGCGCGACGGCAAGCCGATCTGGACGGGCAAGATACAGGGCCTGCGGCGCGTCAAGGACGACGTGCGCGAAGTTCGCGAAGGCTTCGAGTGCGGCATCAAGCTCGACGGCTACGACGATCTCAAGGAAGGCGATGTCCTCGAGTGTTTCGTGATCGAGCAGGTGGCGCGCACGCTCGAAGGGTCGGCCAAATAACCCGCGCCGCGGGTAAGCCTCCATGTGGGTCGCTGTCCTCAGGCTCGAACTTGCCATTCCAGGCGCGCGGTCCCTCAAGGACCGCCGACAGGTTGTCCGCAGTCTGAAAGAGCGCCTGATTTCCAAGTTTAACGTCAATTGTGCGGAAGTGGACGAGGCGGAATCCTGGGTCCGCGCGTCGCTGGGCGTGACGGCGTGCTCCAACGAGAAGCAGTACTTGGAAGACCTGGCCAACGAAATTTCACGTTACGCCGGCCAGGATCCCGGCGCGATGCTCGCGCATGTGGACCGTGATGTTTTCCGCTACGAGTCGGAAGCGTAAAAAACGCCCGACATTCCTTCCGTGACAGACACCGAAAGGCCGGCATAATCTCTACCCATGCGCTCCCGCACCGAACGACTCAAGGAACTGATCCGCGAAGAAGCAGCGGAGATGATCACGCAGGAACTCAGCGATCCGCGCATCGGGTTCTGCACCGTTACGCGCATCGAACTGAGCAACGATCTCTCGTTCGCGACGATTCACGTCTCGGTGCTCGGCGGCGACGCGGACAAGCGCACCACGATTCGCGGACTGCAGGACGCGCGCGGGCTGATTCAACGCCGCGTGGCCAGCCGCCTCAAGACCCGCACCACCCCGCACGTTGAAATCAAACTCGACGAAACCATCGAAAAGACCTTCCACATCATGGAAAAGATCAAGGCCGCGCGCGCCTCCGATCCGGATGGCGGCAAGAGCACGCTGCCTGCGGAACCGGCGCCCGGCGATCAGGCCGACGCCGAAAAGGACACCCCGGACAAAGACGGCGATGAAGAAGACGACGAAGATGATGAGCAGGATGAAGACGACGATGATGACGTCGATGTCGATGATGACGATGCGGAAATAGACGAAGAAGACGAGGAGGAAGAAGACGCAGCCGAAGAAGAGGAAGAGGAAAAACCCAAGCCAAAGCCGGCCAAGCGTCCTAAAAAGAAATGAGCGTCGCCGGGGCTGATTTCCCGCGGCTTGATTCGTCCTTATGGTGTTGCTTCTGAAAGGATCGCGCCATGCGCATTGCAAAAGCTCTCCTGATGGTGGCCGCGGCGTGCACGTTTACCTGCATGACCGGCTGCGAAAAACCACAGCTTTATGGTGAAGGCCGCTTGCACGACATGTCGCAGATCAAGCGGCATATGTCGCCGAACGAAGTCCGCCGCATCATGGGCAGCAATTATAAGGAGGTCTGGGAGACCGGTCTGCAGGGCATCGACCAGGGCAAGTATGCCTGGGACTACCCCGAAGGCCGAATCTACTTCGATACCGAAGGCGTGTTTCGCATCGAGCCCTTCGACGACAAGAAGTAGTAGCGCCTCAGGCGCGCTTTTTCGCGGTTAGCAGCTTCGATAATTCGGCCGGGGTGCGGGCATGATGAAACGCCACGCGCCCGCCGCGATGTACGCGATGGGCCTCGGTCGTCGTGACCACCCGGCCTGAGCCATCCACCGGATTAATCCAGATTAACTTGCCCTTCGGCAGCGCCTTTGTGAGGTCTGGCGTGTCGAAGCGTTCCAGCACGCCATAAAGGAAGTGTGCGAAGTTGAAATAGCGCTTCGAACTATCGGCGAGGTGCCGGAAGCTCAGCGGCGCTTGATAAAGATAAATGCGTCCGAAGGCCTCTGGCTTTAAGTACGCCGCGAAAAGCGCGGAAAAACCAAGGCCTCCGACCGCCAGCAAATCCGGCGGGCGTTTGGCGGACGGCGTATTCCACGCGGCAGGTGCCTGCAGCAGGTCCGCGCAGCGCAGGCCGACCAGCGTGCGCCCTTGATGCATAACCAATCGCGCGAGCGAAGCCTGCGTGCCCATTAGCAATGGGGCGAGGAACGCGCCGTTGTATTCCGCGTGCACCGCCGCACTGGGGCCCAAGCCGCGCACGTCCAATGCGGCGAGGTGCGCACCGGCGTGCTCCAGGCTTGCGGCGAATTCAGAACCAAAGACAGCGGCACTGCCGGCTTCGTGGGCGACAATGCAATGCCGGCTGCCGCGGCCACGCGGGATGAGTTGCACTGGCACGCCGCCTTCGGATTCCCAGATGATCGCGCCATCGACATGCCGGAGATTCTGCGGTGCGCGCTCGAAAGTGCCTTCCGGCTCGCGCAATGTCTCCAGGACCGCTTTACGAAGTGCCGTCGGCGCCAGGGTCTTGCGGCTCTTGGCCAGGCGCGCGGTGCGTTCGCGGATCAAATCGAACGAATTCTTGCCGAAGCCGTCGTAGTACACATTGCCGCGGGGCGTGCAGAAAAGTTCGCGCCGGTCCGGAAGCGGGTCGTCGTCGGGGTGCTCTGAAGGTTGAATCGGGCGCGCGTCGTCGCGCAGATGCTTGAGGATGAATTCCACGACCAGCTTCCGACTGGCGGGCGGAAAGCCGTGCGGGCCTTCGCCGATGCCCGACTCGAGGGCCTCGCCCGCGCCGAAGGCGTCCCAGAAAGGGCGGTAAAAAGCGGCGACCTTGGCCGGATCGTGTTTGTCTTCACTCGCGGAAACCAGCAAGAGTGGCTTGGGTGCCTGGCAGACCAATAAATCGACCTGCGAAAATCCGCGTTCCAGCGAGAAGAAAAAACTCTGGTCGGCGTCGCCGCCGGAGACGCTGCGGTCGCTGCCCACGATCGAAATCGGGGCGATCAGAGCCAGGCGTTCATCGAGCGCGGCCAGGTAGCGCGTGTCGGTGCCGCCGCCGCTGGCTCCGCATGCGCCGATGCGCTTGGGGTTCACGTCGGCGCGCGAGCAAAGCAGATCGATCAGGCGTTTGCCTGCGAGTGCGGTCAGCGCGTGCTGGTGCACGCCGCACAAATAGCCCGGATCGCCCAGCATGCAGTGCGTGCTGGTCACGTTGTTGGCGAAGACAAAGCCATGCGTGGCGGCTTCGGCGAGGGGATAGGGCTTGGCTTGGCCGGGCGGGTGCGAATCGGCGAGTGCCTTCATCGCATCGCGAATGACGGGATCGAACGGAATCATGCGTTCGCCCTGGCCGCACCCGTCGAAGCTCGCGCAGATTACGCCGCGGCGCGCCAACAGTCGCATCAGACGCTGGTACATCGGCGCGGCCTTGCCTTCAAACCAGTGGCCGACGGGCATGACCAGCGCTGGGCAATGTCCGATGCGGCCGGACGGCCGGTAAATCAGCGCCGGAACCCAGAAATCAGGAAACATTTCGTACAACAACTTTTCGATCGTCACGCCGTCGGTGCTCAATTCGCCGGCTTTCTGGACGCGTGGCGGCGTGTGGCGGTCAAAGGAGAGCACGTAAGGGCCGAGGATCTCCCGCGCATGCGCGCGCAGTTCCTGCTGGAAGGCGCGCACGCGGGCCGGGTTGGTCATTTCCGCATGGCGCGCGCGGCGCGCTTCGAAAATGCGTTCGGCGTTGGCGTGAAAATGCGCTGATAACGTCTGCACGCGCGCGTCTCCTGAAAGGGAAAGAGGTTAGTTTGCGCTGCCTTTCGGGTTCGGCAAGCGACGAGTCGCGCCACATCGCGAGCTGCTATGAAGCTACAGACACACAGGAGAGCGGCGCAAATCCTCAAATCGTACGGCGACGAAATCACCTTAATTTGTTAGGATACGTACCGTTTCACGAAGCTCTTTGCGGCGAAGGGTGGAAGCATGCTCAAAGCCATTTTTGGCCGTCCGATCAATCAAGTCACCGTCGGCGGGGCCCATATCGGCGTGGATGTGATTACGCTCCACAAAGGTAAAGTGGTCCTTTTCGAAAAGCCGGGCCTGAAGGTGGCCGGGCAGGACTTGGGTGACCTCTGGTTCCCGTGGGATTACCTGAATTACGGCGAACAACCCGAAGTCGCTGCCAAGCGCGTCCTCAAGACGTGGGGCAAAGCCGAGCCGAAGACGATGAAGCTGGTCGAGACCTTCTCAATGGTCCCACCGGGCGAAGACTGGCAGCTGGCCTTCCAGTACGTCGCCGAACTCAAGGCGCCGCCGAAGAACGGTCCCGAAGTGAAGTCGGTGAAAATCATCGACTTGGCCCAACTCCCGCGCATGGTGGGCTGGCTGCGGCGTTCGGACATCAAGCGCTATTTGAGCCTTTCTGAAAAAATGTAGGACCTGAAAGTAGGCGAACTTTCGCGGCCCAGGCCTTTCGGCTTGGGCCGCTCGTTTTTGCGCGGCAAAAGAATCGTAGGACTGACCCGCATTCTGCACACGCCGCGGGTATACTTCGAGACACGCGGGGCGCTGGACGGTCGCGGCGGGCGCAAGCTCGACGAGGAAAGTCCGGCCTCCATCGGACAGGGCCGTGGGTAACGCCCACCGGGGGCAACCCCAGGGAAAGTGCCACAGAAAATAGACCGCCGCGCAAGCGGTAAGGGTGAAACGGTGGGGTAAGAGCCCACCGCTTCCCGTGCAAGCGGGAAGGCAAGGTAAACCCGGCCCGGAGCAAGCCCGAATAGGCGGAGAGGCGTGGTCCACGCCGTTTGAATCCGCGGGTAGGGTGCTACGAACGGCGCGGCGACGCGGCGTTTAGAGAAATGACCGTTTAGGGAGCAATCCCGAACAGAAGCCGGCTTACAGGCGCCCCGCGTGCTTCTTTTTCCTTTTTTAAGTGCCCGCCGAATTGCACAAACCCCAGCTCTAATTGCACTTTACGCCAGGTCCGGCGCGAAGGATTTTAGGCTTTTGAAGACTCCTTATATTACTACCCTTGGGAGGCGCCTGAATGCGTCCGATGCTGCTGTTTTTAAGTGCGATGCTGTTGAGCGTTTCCGCGTCCGCACAGGACGGCGTGTCTTTAATTATTCCGCGCCTGGATGCGGCCCCAGAAATCGATGGCCAACTGGGCGATGCCGCCTGGACCAAGGCGGCAGTGCTAAAAGGCTTCACGCTGCCGGGCAAGGATGCTGCCGCGCTGAAAAACGTCGAAGCGCGCATTGGGTTTTTGGGCGCGGATCTTTTCGTTGCGGTGCGCTGCACGGAGCCGGACCTCGACAAGGTCAAGGCCCGCGCGAAGAACCGCAACGACCAGATCTGGACCGACGACTGCGTGGAAGTCTGGATTCGTCCGACCTCCGACGCGCTCGATACAGATCAGTTTTTGGTGAATTCCATCGGCACGCAAGGTGAATTGCGCAAGCGGGGTGGGGCCGAAAAAGAATGGCATCCTGCGTGGACCGTGAAGACGGCCAAGGAGCAAGGCGCCTGGACGGTGGAAATGAAGATCTCCGCCGCCGACCTCGGCTGGAAGGATTTTCATCGCGGCGACATGATCGATCTGAAAATCGGCCGCGAAGATTACGTTTCGCAACCCACAACCTGGGCCGTTTGGCCGCCACAAGCCCCCTACTCCGGATTCGACGGTTTGGAACACGCGTACTTTGAAAGCGATAACGCGGTGGTCAATCCGGCCTATGAAGCGCCGCAGGGGTGGGAGACGGACCCCAAACTGGCAGGCAAAGTGCAAAGCGTGGCTGAAGGTGAAGCGCGCGTCCTCAAGCTGCAGTCGCCGGGCGAGTACGCCGCGTTGGCGCAAACCCTGCGCCTGCTGCCAGACACCACCTACCGGCTCTCCACGGAAGTACGCGCCTCCGGCTCGATGCTGTTGCGTGTCCGTGCGCCGCAAGCGGACAAGAAAATCGACGAACGCATGGACCTGTCCGTTGAGAAGAACGACACGTACAAGCCCTGTTACAAGCGCTTCACGACGGGGCCGTCCGGTCAGGCGCTGCTGGTTCTGAGTTTCAGCGAGCAGAGTGGCACGGGCGAATTCACATTCCGCAACCTGAAGGTCACGCGCGAACTGACTTCAAAGGAAAACGGTGCCGCAATTCCGGTAAAGGGCGGCGTGGCGTGGGCCAAGAAGCTTGCCGTCACCGATTGCCGAGACATGCGCGGTTTTGTGGGGGCGCCGGTGGACGGGTCCCTCAAGAGTGGGCAATGGGATGGTGGGTATTGGGAGTACAACCAGCCTGGCTGTGGCGCGGGTGTGGGCTACGCGTATATGAACAGCGATGGCCTGCATATCACTTTTGACGGCGAGCAGAGCTTTAACTGGTGCGTGGTGCGCGGCGGAATTAAAGCCGGGCTCTACCACGATGTTAAGCAGTACGACGACCCGAAGTCCGGCACGCCCGTCTATGAATTTCCCGGTCTGACGCAGAATTCGCGCGCCTGGATTCCTACGGGCGTTAAGGCCAAATCGGTCAGCTTCTTCAATGTCACCGACGGCGTGATCGGCGACTGCGCGTTCTTTAATGTGAAGTTCGAAGCACGCAAGGCGGGCGCGGACGATGTGACGCTGGCCCTCACAAAAGATTCCGTGAACCCGGAAGGAGCGCTGAAGGCGGGTCTGGATGGCCGCTTCGCGGGCAATGACCGCACCTTTTTTGCTCTGAAAGCCGGGGCCGCGGAAGAGAGCAAAGTAAATCTTGAAGGCGAGCGTTTTGTGCATTTCCTCAGTGAGCCTTTCGATCAAGAGCGCGCACTGACCTCGGTGACTCTTGAGAGCATGCTCGACGGCAGTGAAGGTCCGCTGGCTCTGACAGTACGTGTCCAGGACCCGCTCAATCCACGCCATGAACTCTGCGGCGCGGACTTTGACCTCGACAAGGGCAAGGGCGCGATCTCGCTAAGCTTGGAATTTGTGCCCCAGGTGGTTTCGAAGGGCACGCGCCTGTGGATCAGCTTGGCCACGGAACGGCCCGCGATGCTCAAGGGGGCCAAGCTGGTGCTCCACACCGCACCCATTGAACAGGTTCGAGATCAAGCCCGCGCCTACCGCCTGTTCCTCTTAAAGGGCTTCTATTCCATCATGAGCGAGGCGCGTCCGTGGAATGGTTGGAACCGGCAAGAAGACGTGACGAATTCACTCACCAAGGATTCGCCCTATCGCCAGTGGCTTCAGGAAATCGTGGAAACGCTCGATCAGTGCCGCGCGCTCGATCCGGAAGGCAAGGATCAGATCGTCCGGCAGTATTACGAATGGATCTACCGCCAGGTCCTACGCAAGTCCGGCAAACTGACGCCCTGGCAGACGAAATTCGACCAGATCGAAGGCGTCCCTGAGTGGGCCGCGCTGGTGCACCAAGCCTGGATGCAGACGCGCGAAATACCGAAGTGGTGGATCGAGCATCGCATGGTGGCCACGGGCGAATTGGGCGGTGAAGTCAACGACGACACCGACATGTTCGGCAATTGGGAAGGCTTCCCGATGTTCGAGCGCGACGGCGCGGGTGGCATGACGCTCGATTGCGGCGAACGCCTTGCGCAGTGTGCAGAAGAAAACAACATGACCGAAGGCGTGAACCGCTTCACGATGGACGCGTTGCACGCATATGAAGAAGGCCTGAACCTCGAATCGCAGATGCTCTGGTGGTTCTACGGCGACCCGGTCTACACGGAACGCTGCATGGCCGCTGCGCGCTCGCTGGAAAAGATTACCTTCCACACGCCAAAGGGCTTTCGGCGCTTCCCGTCGATTGGAGAAATCGGCGTCGCGGATCTCAAGCAGCCCAGAAAGCCGGTTAGCGACGGCGAGTTCAATCACCTGATGATGCACCCGGCGCTGATGTACGCCTGGTACAACCGCTCTCCCCGCACGATGAAGATGCTGCGTGAGTGGGCCGACGGCTGGCTCGATCACTATGCCCAGGCGCCCGCAGGCAAATATCCGAAGATTATTGATTCGGCGACGGAGAAGGTAACCCAGTACGAGGATAGTCCGTTCCCCGGCTGCTGGGGCGGCGAAGGCTCGGCATATGTGTTCATGGCCGACCTGAGCGGTGAAGAAAAATACATCAAGCCGTACCTCGATTTCATGAGCGCAAAGGAAAGTAATCAGCCCGGCTCGTGCCTATATGAACTTTATCAATTGGGCTTTCTGAAAGGCAAGGAAGACAAGTTTGCGGCGGTGCTCGGCAACAATTGGACCACCGCGCTCTACACGAAAAACGATACAGGCCCATTTATTACTGCGATCAAGAAGGACATCGAAGAGCTGCAGCGCTGGCCCTACATATATACGGCCGTCGAATGCTTCACCGACCGCGTGTTCTTGTATCCGCTGATCAATCCGTCGATCGCATACACGGGCGGCTACGGTACTCGCAATAAGATCAACGCGAATCCCGCGGTGACGTGGGAAGGCTTCGGCACCGATTACGCGGCGCTGGTCACGCGGGCCGACGCGAAGACTTTGCGCGTGCTGCTCTGCAACATCAGCGATAAGCCGATCAAGGGCTTTGCGCGTATCTGGCGCGTCGAACACGGTGAATACGACGTCGCGCTCTATCCCGAAGGCAAGGAACCCGAGAAGCGCGTGACTCGAGAAATCACCAAGGGCGATTCGATTGAAGTCGACCTGCCGCCCAAGGCCGTTCAAGTGCTTGAACTGCGCCAGACCAAGGCTTTGGAACCAATTTACGACCGGGCGGATCTGGCGCTTTCGCACCTCGAACTGAAAATCGAAGGCGGGAAAGTGAAGGGCAAGCTGCACAACATCGGCCTGAAGGACGTCGAGCATGCCGAGATCGCCTTGGTCGATCCGACGGGCAAGGTTGTCGCGCGCAAGGACCTGGGCAAGCTCGCCGCGCCGGAGGACTTCCAGCCCAAGGTTGTCGATTTTGAACTCGAAGGCGTGCCCGCCGACGCGAAGGGCTGGGCGGTCGTCGCCGATCCCGACAATAAGCTGGCCGAGATCTTCAAAGGCAACAACCGCCTCGAGCTGGGCAAGAAATAAGGCCCAAAAATGGGTGGGGTGGGGGCGCCTTCGATTTACGCCGTGGGAATAAGCCGTATCCTTGGGTCCTGAAAACGGAGCCCCAGGCATGCCCGGAATGTCTTCGCAATTACCCACCGTGATCGAATGGACCGGCCAGGCTGTGCGCCTGCTCGACCAGACGCGTCTGCCCGTTGAAGAAACCTACCTCGAAGTCCGCGACCTGGCGACGCTGATCGACGCGATCAAGCGCCTGGTCGTGCGCGGTGCGCCGGCGATTGGTTGCGCGGGCGCGTATGGCGTGCTGCTGGCGGCGCGCGAAGCGGCTGCTTCGTCCGACAATATTTCACCGGCGTGGCGTGCGGAATTCGACAAGCGCTGCCAGGCGCTCGCCGATGCGCGCCCGACTGCGGTAAATTTGAGCTGGGCCGTCGCCCGCGTGAAGCAAGCTGCATTGAACGCCGCAAAACCGGGCGTAGCGCTTTCCGCGGTCTTCAACGCGGCCCTGCTTGAGGCCCATGCGCTGCATGAAGAGGACCGCCGCATGTGCGCCGAGATCGGCCGCCACGGTGCGACGCTGCTGCCCAAGAACAAAGCCACGGTCCTGACCCATTGTAATGCGGGCGCACTGGCGACGGGCGGTTCCGGGACCGCACTGGCGGTGATTTACGCCGCACAGCACGCGGGCGTGCAGGTCAGCGTGTATGCCGACGAAACGCGCCCGCTGCTTCAAGGCGCGCGGCTGACGGCCTGGGAACTCGCGCGCTCGGGCGTCGATGTTACCGTGATCTGCGACAACATGGCCGCCGCGGTAATGCGCGCGCGCAAGCCGGATGCGGTGATCGTCGGGGCCGACCGCATCGCGGCCAACGGGGATACGGCCAACAAAATCGGCACGTATGGCCTGGCCGTGCTGGCCAAGCACCACGGAATCCCTTTTTATGTCGCCGCGCCGAGCAGTACCTTCGACCTGCGCCTGTCGGACGGCTCGCAGATTCCGATCGAAGAGCGCTCGCGCGACGAAATCGCGCGGCCCTCCGGCGTGCAGAGCGTGCCGAACGACGCGCGGGTATTCAATCCGGCGTTTGACGTGACCCCAGCGGACCTGATCGCCGCCCTGATTACCGAAAAAGGCGTGTTGCGGGCGCCTTTTGTCGCTTCGATCCGCCAGGCACTGGCTTAAAAAATAGGGCACTTCCCGCCTTTGCGCGAGATGCACCTTGCGATTAACTAAGAGGCCATGCATACGGAGTTGCTGAAACTCGACGGCTCGGCCCTCGACACGGCGAAGATCCGCCATGCGGCGCGCCTGCTCCAGGCCGGCGCCCTGGTCGCCTTCCCGACGGAGACCGTCTACGCACTCGGTGCGGATTCCCGCAATCCCGAAGCCCTCGCACGCCTCGCCAAAGCCAAAAGCCGCAACGAGGGTAAGCCGTACTCACTGCTGCTGCCTTCGCTGGTACAGGCCGAGCAGATTTCCGGCGGCTTGGACCGCGTGGCCACCAAGCTCGCACGCCTGTATTGGCCCGGCCCGCTGACGCTGGTTGTACCGCGGCGCGGAGGCGGGTCGGCGGGTATGCGCATCAGCGAACATCCGCTTACGCGTGCGCTTCTGGCGCAGTGCGGCTTCGCGCTCGCTGCGCCCAGCGCCAACCGCAGCGGGACGAAGGAACCGATTACCGCCGAACAGGTTTTGGAGGAGCTCGCCGGCGAGATCGCCCTGGTGCTCGATGGCGGCCCGGCCTGGCAGGGTCGGCCTTCGACCGTGGTGCGGCTGGATGTCCCCAACGCGCCTCAGATCCAGCGCGACGGCCCGATCCCCAAAAGCGAAATCGTTGAAGCCGCGCGACCGACAATTCTGTTCGTTTGCACGGGTAACACCTGCCGCAGCCCGATGGCCGCAGCGCTGTGCCTGAAAGAGCTAACCGAGCATCCAATTCCCGGGTTGATGCTGTCCTGCCGAGTGCTTTCCGCGGGAACCGCCGCTCGCGAAGGCCGTCGCGCCGATCCGTTGGCGCAGGAATCCCTCGGCGAATGGAATCTGGACCTCTCCTGGCACCGCACACGTGCACTGACGCCCAATCTGGTGGACCATGCAGATTGGATCTTCACCATGACACGGGCGCATCGAGAGAGTATTGTGAAGATGATGCCGGACGCGGATGAACGCGTGCGGCTTTTTTCTCCCGAAGGCGACGATATACCGGACCCGGTGACGGGTTCGATTGCCGCATATCGCCACGTCCGCGACCTGGTGGGACGGGCCATGCCGGCGATACTCAAGGCGCTCGCAAAGCCACAGTAGGCTTGGCGTGCGTGGGCTTTTGAAGCGCGACTGGATTCTGGGCAGACCATGGCGGAACCGCAAATCGGAGCAACGGTCGGCGGCTGCGAACTCATTGAGATCGTGGGTCGCGGCGGCATGGGCGTGATTTACAAAGCGCGCCAGAAGTCGCTCGACCGCGTAGTTGCTCTGAAAATTCTCGCGCCGCGCCTGGCCAACGACATTAATTTCGTCGGACGCTTCCAAAAGGAAGCGCGCTCGATTGCCCGCGTCAACCATCCCAATATTCTGGCCGTGTACGACGTCGGCATGGACCAGGAAGTGCATTACATGATCATGGAGCTGATCGAAGGCGAAAGCCTGGCGGAGCTCCAGACGCGTCTCGGCGGCCCCTTGCGCTTGGAAGACGCCAGCCAGTATGCCCGCGATGCGGCGTTGGGACTAGAAGCCGCGCATGCCACCGGAATAACGCACCGCGACGTGAAGCCTGAAAATCTGATGCTCACGCGCAAGGGTGTGATCAAAGTCTCCGACTTTGGTCTGGCTAAAGAGCAGGACTCCTCGACGACTTCCACCGACGCGGTCATGGGCACGCCGGCTTTCATGAGCCCCGAGCAGTGCGATGGCAAGCGCGTCGATGCGCGCACCGATATCTACAGCTTGGGCGGGAGCTTCTACAAACAGCTCACCGGACGCCTGCCATTCGAAGCTGAAACCGCGATGTCGATGATGTACCGCCATAAGCACGAAGCTCTCGTGCCGCCCCGCGAAATTGTCACGAGCATTCCCAAACCGGTCAGCGATGTCGTCGTCAAGATGATGGCGAAGAAGCCCGAGCAGCGCTTCCAGTCGATGACGGAAGTCGTCGCCGCGATTGAAGCGGCGCTGCGACCGGAAGCCCACTCGCATGCACCCGTGCCGCCCGCGGCTTCGGTGCGTTCTTTGGCTGCCATGCCGCCGCCGCCCGCCGGGCCGCCGCCACCGACCGAATTGCCCCCGCCCGCGCGCCCCGGCACCAAGCGTTACGACAACACCATGGCTCCGCCACCGGGCATGAGCGGCCGGCTGCCCAAGATGAGCCCTGCGCGGCGCGGTTCGGAAATGATTCCGCGCTCGGAATTGGCCGGCGCCTCGGGGCCGCCATCGTCCGCGCGCATGGCCCCAGCCTTTGCGCAGCCGGACGCCGACGATGCCTATAGCCATGCCGCGCGCGGCGATGACCAATTGTCCCGTGGCGACCGCGGCCAGGCTTTGAAGTCCTACCGCCAGGCGCTGGCTATGCAGGGTCTCGACAACGCGACGCGCCAGCGCATTGAGAAGGAAATCGGCAATGAAGTCGCCACACGCCGCACGGCCGCCGAAAACCTGATTCGCCGCGGTCTGCTCGTTGAAGCCAGTCGCGAACTGCGCGTGATTACGGACCTTGACCCGCGCGACGAGCCCGCCAAGGCACAGCTAAAAGACATTGAATCGAAACTCGCTGCCAAGCGCACCCTGATCAACGACATTCGCACCGCCATCGGTGCGCAGCAATTCGGCAAAGCCATCGAGATGTGGGATCGCACGCCGCTGGACCTGCGTGACGAATCCCTGGCCAAGCAGATTGAACACCTGCGCAATATCATCCTGCCTTCGATCAAGCTTTGCGACCAGGGCGAGGCCTACAACGACAGCGGGCGTCTGGAAGAAGCGCTCTCGACCTTTCAGGACGCACTGCGCATCGACGAAACCTGCGAGCGCGCACGTCAGGGTGTGTCCTCGGTGCAGAGCAAGCTCCAGCGCATCGACGGCCTGCTTAAAGAAGGCTACGAGCTGAACCTGCAGCAGGATTACATCAAGGCCATCGATATGTGGCGCCCAATTCTGGGCATTCGGCCGGGCCATCCGCAGGCGACCAAGTCAATTGTCGATGCATACATGGCCATCGCGCAGGACCGCCGCGCGCAAGGAGACATTCGCGGCGCGCTCAAGTGCTATACCGGCGCGAAGGAAGTCGACCCCAAGAATCGAACCGTCAGCCGGCTGTACGACGAATTGCAGGACATGAACGATAAAGAACAGGCGCTGATGGACCGCGCCAACGACGCAAGCACACGGAGCAACCGCAGCGAAGCGATTCGCTACCTGAATGAAGCGATCAAGCTCAATCCGTCGAACAAGTCCGCGCGCGAAAAAGTCGCGCAGCTCAGCAAGCAGCGCAGTCGCGGCGCCTTGGTCCTGATTCTCGTCGCTTCAGTCTTGCTGCTCGGCGCGGTTTGTGGCTATCAATATTTTAGCGAATACCAGGCCATGGGCGAAGTGAAACGCCTTTACGAAGCTGGGGAATACGAAGAAGCGCTGATACGTCTCAAGAGCACTTTCTTCTTCTTCAAATCAAAGAAGGCCGTGGAGGAGTTGGAACGGGCCTGCCAAATAGCTTCATATGTCAAGAAGGCTGACGATGCGGAGAAAGCTGGCCAGCTTGGGCAAGCGATAGAGTGGTATAAGAAGGATTTGGAGATCGAGACCGCAACGGACGCGATTGCCAAGGTCGATCTAAAAATTCGCGAACTGATTTCTACAATGGCAATC
>Ga0265314_10002081_pt1 | contig 21096 bp, 17 predicted proteins | sample 4126metaG_FD_203106 | JGI IMG/M metagenome (GOLD analysis project Ga0265314, IMG submission 203106) | Rhizosphere microbial communities from Carex aquatilis grown in University of Washington, Seatle, WA, United States - 4-1-26 metaG | ecosystem: Host-associated > Plants > Roots > Rhizosphere >... | reverse complement strand
CTTTCGGCATCGACCGCGACCGATGGCGCGCTGTGATAGAGTTGCGGCATGGACGCCTTCTATCGCGCCGATACCGACCCGTCCGACACCAGCGCTTGGATCGAATCATTCGAAACCGTGCTGCGCAGCGAGGGCGCGCAGCGCGCGCGCTACCTGCTCGGCCGTTTGATCGAGCACGGGCTACGCAACGGCGTGGCGTTGCCGTTCACGGCGAACACGCCCTACGTCAACACCATCCCGGTCGATCGGCAGCCGATGTATCCGGGCGATCGGCAGATCGAGCGGCGCATCCGCAGCCTGATTCGCTGGAACGCGATGGCGATGGTGGTGCGCGCGAACCGCCTCCACTCGGGCCTCGGCGGCCACATCTCGACCTACGCGTCGTGTGCGACGCTTTTCGAGACCGGCTTCAACCACTTCTTCCGTGGCCACACCGACGGGCTTGCCGGGGATCAGGTCTACTTCCAGGGCCACGCCTCGCCCGGCGTCTATGCGCGGGCCTTTCTCGAAGGACGTCTGTCAGCGGCGCAGCTCCATGCGTTCCGGCGCGAGATCGGCGGCGGGGGTTTGTCGTCCTATCCGCATCCCTGGCTGATGCCAGATTTCTGGGAGTTCCCGACCGTTTCAATGGGACTCAGCCCGATCTGCTCGATCTACCAGGCGCGTTTCAATCGCTACCTGCGCGATCGCGGGCTGCACGACACCGAGGCCAGTCATATCTGGGCCTTCATCGGCGACGGCGAGACCGACGAGCCGGAGACCTTGGGCGCCATCACGCTCGCGGCGCGCGAGCACCTCGACAACCTCATCTGGGTCATCAACTGCAACCTGCAACGCCTCGACGGACCGGTACGCGGCAACGGCAAGATCATCCAGGAGCTCGAGGCCGTCTTCCGCGGCGCCGGCTGGAACGTGATCAAGGTCATCTGGGGTGACGACTGGGATCCGCTCCTCGTCAAAGACACCGACGGTAAGCTCGTGCAGCGCATGGGCGACGTGCTCGACGGCGAATATCAGAAGTATACCGTGTCCTCCGGCGACTATATTCGCCAGCACTTCTTTGGCGCCGATGCGGCGCTGTTGGGACTGGTCGCCGATCTGACCGACGCCAAGCTGCGCAAGCTGCGGCGCGGCGGTCACGATCCGGAAAAGGTGTACGCCGCCTACCGCGCCGCCGTGCAGCATCAAGGCGCGCCGACCGTGGTGCTCGCCAAGACCATCAAGGGCTACGGGCTCGGTGAAGCCGGCGAGGGGCGCAACGTCACCCATCAGCAGAAGAAGCTGAACGAGAAGGAGCTACGAGAGTTCCGCGATCGCTTCGGTATTCCGATCGCCGACCGCGACTTGCTGGAGACGCCCTTCTACCGGCCGCCGGACGACAGCGAAGAGATTCAATATCTGCTCGAACGACGCAGCCAGCTGGGCGGATTCGTGCCCAGCCGGCGCGTTCATGTCAGCGTCCTGCAGCCGCCGCAGCTCGACTGGTTCCAGGAGTTCACCGCCGGCACCGGTGGGCGCGAGGTGGCGACGACGATGGCCGCCGTCCGCATGTTGCAGCACCTCATGAACGACGAAACGCTCGGCCCGTTGATCGTGCCGATCGTGCCCGATGAAGCGCGTACCTTCGGCATGGACGCGCTGTTTCGCAAATTCGGCATCTACTCGCACCTCGGACAGCGGTACGAGCCAGCCGATTCCGATGTCGTCCTGTACTACCGCGAGACCACTGACGGCCAACTGCTTGAGGAAGGCATCACCGAAGCCGGCGCGATGGCGTCGTTCACCGCGGCCGGAACCGCTTACGCGACGCATGGCATTCCGACCATCCCGTTTTTCTTCTTCTACTCGATGTTCGGCTTCCAGCGCATCGGCGACCTGATCTGGCAGCACGCCGACGTGCGCGGGCGCGGCTTCCTCATTGGCGCCACCGCCGGCCGCACGACCCTGGCGGGCGAAGGCTTGCAGCACCAGGACGGTCACAGCCAGCTGATCGCCAGCGTGGTACCGACGCTGCACGCCTACGATCCGGCGTTCGCCTACGAGATCGCCGTGATCATCCAAGACGGCTTGCGCCGCATGTACCAGGTCGGCGAGCCGGGATTCTATTACCTCACCGTCTATAACGAGATGTACGCCATGCCGCCGATGCCCGACGGCGTCGATGACGGGATCCGACGCGGGCTGTACAAGCTGGCGCCAGCCGTCGAGGCAGGCGATCGGCCGCGCGTTCATCTGTTTGGCAGCGGAGCCATCTTGCGCGAAGCGCTGGCCGCGCAGTCCCTGCTCGCCGAGCGTGGCGTCGCGGCCGACGTGTGGAGCGCCACCAGTTACAGTGAGCTGCGCCGCGACGCCTTGGCCTCTGCGCGTTGGAATCGTCTGCACCCGGACCAGCCGCCGCGCGCATCGTATCTGGCCACGCAACTCGCCGACGAGCCGTGGCCGATCATTGCCGCGAGCGACTATCTGAAGGCCGTGCCCGATCAGATCGCGCCATTCGTACCGGGACTGGTTGCGCTCGGCACCGACGGGTTTGGTCGCTCGGATACGCGCGCAGCGCTGCGCCGCTTTTTCGAGGTCGACGCGGCTTCAATCGCCGTGGCGGCGCTCGCCGAACTGGCACGGCGCGGTTCCCTCTCGCCGCAGGTGGTCCAGCAGGCGATCGCCGATCTCGGCGTCGATGCAGAAGCGACGGATCCGTCGATAGGGTGAGTCTGACGCTCGTTACGTCCGTCGCCATGGGTGTCGAAAGCGGTTGACCGCCGCGCCCGCCGCCGCGATCCTCGCGCGCATGTGGCTGCAACCCGTGACCCTCGAAGGGCGCTTCATCCGGCTCGAACCGCTGACCTTCGCCCACACCGCGGCGCTGTGGGGGGTGAGCGACGATCCCGCCATTTATCGGTTCAAGCCGTACCGCATGGCGAGCCAGGACGACATGCGTACATTCGTCACGCGCGCCCAGTCCAATCTGGCCATGGACGAAGGCATGGGCTTCGTCACCATCGATCGCACCAGCGGCGATCCGGTCGGGTCGAGCAGCTATTTCGCGGCCGACGCCCTGCATCGCCGTCTGGAGATCGGCGGGACGTGGGTGATTCCCGCCCGCCAGCGCACGCCGATCAACACCGAGGCCAAGCTGCTGATGTTGCGCCACGCCTTCGAGACGCTCGGCTGCCTGCGGGTCGAGTTCAAGACCGATCGCCTTAACGAAAAATCGCGCCGCGCCTTGGAACGCATCGGTGCGACGAAGGAAGGCATCTTCCGCAATCACATGGTGATGCCCGACGGCCGGCACCGCGACAGCGTGTACTACAGCATCATCGCCAGCGAGTGGCCCAGGATCGAGGCACACTTGCAGACGCTCTTGCAGCGCTGAATCGCCCAGGATCAGTCGACGCGCTCGACGGCATCGGCTGGAATCCAGCCGCGCAATCCGTCTGCGCGCCGCACCTGCAGCCAACCGTCGCGCTCCTCCAGCACCGCCAGCGCTGCGCCCGGGGTCAGCGTAAAGTGCGGCGTACCGCTGTCCGACGGTTCGAAGCGCGCCGGCGTCTGTCCGGCCGCAACCACCACCGCCGCGTTCGCCGCATCGAGCTCGACGACGCGGAAGGTCCAGCTCGCCGCCACCAACAGCCACAGCGCGGCGATCAGCGTCGCGGCGCGCCCCAAGGCCAGGCGCGGCCCGGCGATGAACAAGCGCACCGCCAACAGCGACCAGAACAGCCACCACAGCGCGATCGTCCAACCCGCCAACGTGGCACCACCCATGCTCGCGGCAAACGGAAACAAGAGCCGCTGCCACAAGGGCGGCGTCGGCACCTCGATCTTCGCTTCGTCACGTGCGAAGGCCAGATTCGCCGCGACGTCTGGATCACGCGGCAGCAGCCGCGCCGCGCGCTCGTAGGCGGCAATGGCGCGGCCGAGGTCGCCGCGCTTCACCCAGGCGTTGCCGAGGTTGAACTCGAGCGCACCGCTGGTCTGCCCGCTGCGACGCACCGAGTCGTAGGCGTCGACCGCCGCGTCGTAGTGTGCCGCGGCATACGCCTGATTGCCTTGGAAGAAGGCCGCCTGCGGCGGCTGGTCGTCGGCCCGCGCCACGGTGCCGGCCGCAGCGAGGCAGAACGCGACAAGCAAGACGCCCAAACCGCGTTCCAACGTGCGCGCGCGCTCCAACCCGTCGACGATTGCGACGGCGAGCTCGTGCGCAGCGCGACCGTTGGCCGCCGCGTCGCCACCGCGCGTGTAGCGCGCTTGCTCGCTGAGATCGAGAAAGCGCTCGACGCGCTCGCGCAGCGCGCTCTCGACGCCGGCGCGGTTCAAGCGCGCCACGACGCGCGCCCGCTCGATGCCGCCCGGCGGCAAGTCGAGCTTGGCCGCCAGGTACGCCGAGAGGACCGTCGAGACGCGGTCGAGCGCTTGCGGATCGTCGACGCGCACTGCGGCCAACGCCTGCCGTGTCTCGCGGCCGGCGGCGCGAAAACGCATCAAGCGCGGATCGGCCGCCAGGCGATCGCGGCGGCGAGCGACTTCCCACAAGCCGACGAAGGCAAGCAACGGCAGCAGCTGCAGCAGCGCGAGCCACGCCACCCGCGAATTGCTGCCGCGCGGCGCGAACGTCCCCGGCGTATCCTTGATGAAGACGATGTCGCGGCCCAGCGGTGCCGCCGTGGCCGGCGTCGGAGCCGTCGGCGACCCGGCATCCATGACGGCGGCCTTACTGGCGGCGGCGGCGTGCACCTCGATAGCGATCGGGCCGCGGCTGATCGTTTGATACGCGCGCGTCTCGGGATCGAAGAAGCTGAAGCGAACCGCCGGGATCGCGCGCACATCGGGACGTTTCGGGATCAGCACCTGCTCGAAGACGCGTTTGGTCGGGCCATCTTCGCCTTTCACCGGTTGCGGATCGTAGCGCCGAAAGGCGTCGTCATTCGGCACGCGCGGGGCTTCGACGCCGTCGAGGTTGCCGTGTCCGGCGATCGTCATCCGCAAGGTGATCGGATCACCGGCATCGAGGCTGGTCGGCTTGGCATCAAGATCGAATGTGAAGTTGCCCAACGCGCCGGTGAACTCGGCTGGCTTGCCGGCCTCCGGCAGCGCCAACACGGTGAGCGTCGGCGGCGGCGCCTCGACCTGCGCCGGCTTGCTGTTGCCGCCGAACATCGAGTCGAAGAACGGATCGGCGCCGCGGCGCGACGTCGAGACGTTCATCTCCATCGTCGCGTGCAATTCAACCGGTCCGGGCCGCAATGCGGTCATCGTCGTGCGCAAGCGCACGGTGGTGAAACGGCGCCCGTCGACCACTTCCGTATCCTGCTCGGGCTGGCCGAATTTCTCCACCGTCACACCGTCGGCTTCAAACGTCGGGAACTGTAGATCGCGCACGCCAACGCTGCCGACGTACAAGGTCACGGTCAGCGGGACGCGCTCTCCGACATAGACCTCGTTCTTGCCGGGCTGCACGACCAAACGCAGCGAGTCATCGTTGCCGCCGGCCTTGCCACTCGGGTGCGCGCCGGCCGCACGGACGTGCATCGGCACCGGCGCGGTTTGGTACCGCTCATTCTCGTAGCCAATGACGAACGGGCCGAGCGAAAAGTCTCCAGGCCGATCGGCGATCATGCGGTAGCGGTGACTGACCGTCTGCGACACCTTGCCGTTGATGTACGAGACCTGTGTCGACGGACCCATGTAGTTGGAGCGAAAGCCGTCGACCTCGACGGTCGGCACCGGCACGTTCTGCGCGCCGTCCACCTCGATAGTCAGCGCAAAGGGCTCGCCGACGGCGACGTCGTTGGATTCCACCGTCGCATGGACCGAGATCGACGGATCGGCCGCGGCTGCGCGACCCGCATACGCGGTGAGACAAGCGATCAGTAGCAGCGACGCGACAGACGCGTGCGCGCGGGTTCGCGCCATCACCAGTCTTGCCCCGCTTCGCCGACGCCGGCGACCCCAGCCGGCCGCTTGATGTCTTCGGGGGAGAGCTCCTCGCCGCGCGCCGTGTCGAGCACCGCGCGGGCGGCCTGCTTGTTCGGATCGTCGGTCTCACCGTCGACCGTCGCGCCCTCGCCGGCTTGCCCGGCCTGCGGCTGACCCGTCGCGTCGCCCTGTACCTGCTGCGGCTGATGCGCCTGCGCATTCTGGTCTTGCTGAGCGGCCTGGTCTTGCGGCTGTTGCTGCTGTTGCTGGTCGTCGGGCTGCTGTCCCCCCGCTTGTTGCTGATCCTGCTGCTCCTCGCCGCCCTGCTGTTGCTCGTCCTTCCCCTGATCCTCGCCCTTCTGCTGTTGCTGCTGATCCTGCCCCTGATCTTGCTGCTGTTGCTGGTCCTGTTTCTCCTGCTGATCCTTTTGATCGGGTTGCTTCGGCTGATCTTGCGGCTGATCCTGTTTGCTTTGGTTCTGCTGTTCCTGTTGCTGCTTTTCCTTCTCTTTCTGCTCTTCTTCTTTTTTCTTGCGCTCGTCGTCGAGCTTCTTCTGCAGCTCATCGATCTTGCGGCTGACGAGCTCATGATTGAACTTCGCATCCGAATCGGCGGCATTGGCGACCATGGCGCGCTTGTAGTCGGCCAAGGCCTGTCCCCAGCTCTGCAACGCCTGTTGTGGATTACTCGCCTCGACGGCGGCGCCGAGGCGATAGTGGATGTTGCCCATGTTGTACGCCGCGGCCGCCGTCCACGACGCGTCGCCGTTCGCGGCCAGCTTGTTCAGCTGCGCCAACGCGTCGTCGTACTTGCCTTGCTTGTACAACGCCGTGGCCAGATTGAACTCCAACAGCGGCGAGGCTGGCGCGTCGATCAACCCCTCGCCGTATTTGCTGGCGGCGTCTTCATACTGTCCGTCGGCGTAGAGCTGATTGCCTTCGGCGGCGCGATCGCCGGGTGGGTCGAAGAAGCCGAAGAGCAGCGGCAGGCACAAGGCGGTCGACGCCACCGCCGCGGTGCGGCGCCAACTGCGGCGCGGCGCCCGGCGCAGTGGCACCAGCGCCTCGACCGCCAACAGCACGAGCGCAGCCGCCAACGGCCACTGAAAGCGCTCCTCGTAGCGGCGTTCCAGGGCGCTGGCAACTTCGCGGCGCTCCATCTTGGCGATGTGGTCGTCGAAGACTTGATCGAGCCCGAGACTCGGGCCGAGCCCCTGTACGTAGGCGCCGCCGGTCGCCAGCGCGATCTCCTTCAACGGCGCGTCGTCGAGGCGCGATTTGACCACCTGCCCGCTACGGTCTTTGACGAAGCCGCCGTCAGGGCTGGGAATCAGCTCGCCTTCCGGCGTGCCGATGCCGACCGTGTAAATCTTCACTCCGTGGTCGAGGGCGCGCTGCGTGGCCGCCTTCACGTCGCCCTCGTGATCCTCCCCGTCAGTGATGAGGATCAGCGCTTCGTACTTCCCCTGGCGCGCGTCGAAGCCTTCGAGACTGGTATCGATGGCGCGCGCCAGCGCGGTGCCGCCGCGCGGGATGATGCCCACTTCGACGCCGCGCAGCGAACGCTCGAACGCGGCGTAGTCGACGGTGAGTGGACATTCGAGAAAGGCGGTGCCGGCAAAGGCGACCAGCCCAATGCGATCGCCGTTCAAGCGCGGCAAGAGATCGAGGACCGCCAACTTGGCGCGCTCCAAGCGATCGGGCTTCACATCGGTCGCCAGCATGCTGCGCGAGGTGTCGAGCGCGACGATCAGGTCGATGCCTTCGCGCTTCACTTCCTGCCAGTGAAACCCCCACTTGGGACCGGCCAACGACACGACCAGCATGGCCAGCGCGAGGATGCGCAACAACGTGCGCCATAGCGGGCGGCGTCGATCGAGTTCCGGCGTCAGTCGCTCCAGGAGCGGGGCCTCCGCAAACGCCTGCAGGGCCACCGCGCGGCGCCGCAAGAGCACCAGCAATACGCCGCCGACGGCGACGATGACCGGCAGCAACCATAGATAGAACGGATCACGCCACAACATGTGCACGCACTACGGCAGCGTTCGCAGCCACGTCTGCGACAACACGGCCTCGCCGATGAGCAGCAGCAACGCCGGAATCGCCAGCCAGACGTACAGCTCGCTGTACTCGAGATACTGCAAGCCTTCCTGTTCGGTCTTCTCCAGTTGATCGATCTCGTCGTAGATGAGTCGCAAGCTCGCCGTGTCGGTGGCGCGAAAGTACTTGCCGCCGGTGATATCGGCGATCTTCGTCAGCGTGTCCTCGTCGACGTCGACCGGCATGCGCACATACACCGTACGACCGAACGGATCGGTCTGCGGATACGGTGCCGTGCCGTGCGTGCCGGCGCCGATGGTGTAGACGCGATAGCCGAGCGCCTTGGCGGATTCAGCGGCCGTCAGCGGCGGTACTTTGCCAGCGTTGCTCTGGCCGTCCGTCAGGAGAATCACGATCTTGCTCTTCGACTGCGAGCCTTCGAGACGCGCCACGGCGGTGGCGAGCGCCGATCCGACCGCCGTGCCGTCCTCGATCATACCGATGTGGGCGCGGTCGAGATTGGCGAGCAGCCAGCCGTGATCGAGCGTCAGCGGCGACTGCGTGTACGGCCGCGCGGCGAACAACACCAATCCGATCCGATCATTCGGGCGATGGTCGACGAAATCGCGTACGACGGCTTTGAGCGCCTCGAGGCGGTTGCCGCGGCCGTTGGGCAGCTGAAAGTCCTCCGCCAACATGCTGCTGGAGATATCGACCGCGAGCATGATGTCGATGCCCTCGGTCGAGATGCGCGTCGCTGCCTTGCCGAGTTGCGGGCGCGCCAGCGCCACCACCAGAAGAATCAACGCCGCGGCGCGCAGGACTGGGAGCATCCAGCGCCAGCGCGCGCGACGTCCGGACCCGACCGCGCGCAACGCCGCCAAGACCGGGTAGGCCACGGTCGGCGGGCGCTGCCGCCGCCGGCGTCGAAACAGCAACGGCAGCGCGAGCAGCAGCAGAAGCAGCCACGGATCATGCCACTGCACGCGGCACCTCCGGGGGCGGCGCGGTCGATTCGACGAACTCGCGCGCCGCGTCATGGGCGCGGTCGGCATCGGCCGGCGCCGGTTGGTGGCGCGCAAACTTCACCAGGTCGGCTTCCGACAGAAACTGCCCGAGCCGAGCGCGCTGCGGCGGCAACAGCTGCGGATCGCGCTGAGCCGCCTGCAGAAACTCTTCGCTCGTCATCTCCGGAGCGCGCAGGCGAAAGCGCGCCTCGAGGTAGTCGCGCACGATGGTCGACAGGCGGACGTAGAATTCCTCTTGCCGCCCGGCCTCGACCAGACGATCGGCGCGCAAGCGCGCCAGCGCGGCGAGCGCGACTTCGTGCGGCGGTTGCGCCCGCACGGCTTGGGCCGTACGCGGGCGATTAAGCAGCCGATAGACCAGTGCGATCAGGCCGAGCAACGCCAGGACGCCCACGCCGATCCAGGCCAACGGGCGATAGTCGCGCGGCACCGTGACCGGTCCTTTGATATCGCGCACGTCAGTCGCCGGCGTGGCGCCGGGCTTGTCGAGCAGGCTCTGGACGATGACGACCGCATCCGGGGCGGCGACGCTCTGCAGCTCGCCGCCGCGGCGATACTGGATGGTCGGCCCTGGAATCGTCTTGTCACCCGGCGTGTACGTGACGAGCGTAAACCAGCGCTCGACCACCGACCGCCCGTGCTCTTCGCGCGGCGGGGTGGTGCCGAAATCGACGATCTGAAACTCGCCGATGGTACCGGCGAGCGTCGGGACGACCAACTCGAGATCCTTCGGGGCCTCGCTGCGCAAGGTATAGCGAAAGGGCGTGCCGATGGTGACGCTGCGCGGCTCGACCGATGTCTTCAGCGTCACCGCGGCGGGAGCCGTGGCCGACGCGGCGGGCTGCGCGGACGCGCGCGGCGCGCCCAGCAGCGCGCACAGACCGACCGCGAGCGCCAGCCGTGTCACCGCCGATCTCATCGCCGCCGCTCCCGTTGGCGAAAGAAGCGCAGCAACGCACCGGCATACGGTTCGTCCGTGCGCACCACGACCGCGTCGATGTCGAGACTGCGCAGGAAACGATCGCGCGCGGCACGCGCCTGCGCCTGATTGCGCGCGAACTCGGCACGCAGGCGCGCGTCGCCCGTATCGGCGACGAAGGTCTCGCCGGTTTCCGGATCTTCCAGCGCAATCAAGCCGACGTCCGGCAGCGTGAGCTCGCGCGGATCCTCCAGCACCACCGCGACCAGATCATGGCGGCGATTGGCCACGCGCAGCGGGTGGCGCAGTTCCGGGGCCAGGAAATCCGACACCAGAAAAGTCACGCAGCGCCTGCGCACCACCTTGCCGAGATGATCCAGCGCCAGCGCGATGTCGGTGCCGCGACCCTGCGGGACGTGGTTCAGGATCTCGCGAATCACGCGCAGCACGTGGCGATTGCCCTTCCGCGGCGGCAACGCCAGCTCGACGCGATCGGTGAAAATGAGCAGGCCGACCTTGTCGTTGTTGGTGATGGCCGAATAGGCCATCAGCGCCGCGATCTCGGCGGCCAGCTCCTGCTTCAGCTGTCGCGTCGAGCCGAACCGCGTCGAGGCGCTGGCGTCGACCACCAGCATGACGGTCAGCTCGCGCTCTTCGGTGAAGCGCTTGACGTACGGCTCACCGGTGCGCGCCGTCACGTTCCAGTCGATCGTCCGCACCTCGTCGCCGGGTTGGTACTCGCGCACCTCGGCGAACTCCATGCCGCGCCCCTTGAAGACGCTGTGGTACTGGCCGGCAAACAGGTCGCTGACCAGATGGCTGGTGCGAATCTGGATCTTGCGAACCGTGCGCAACTGCTCGCGCGTCAGCATGGGGATCGAGGCGTCAGGGAGCGGGTGTCAAGGATCTGGCAGCAGGTGCGTCATGAATCCAATCACGTCCCACGTCGCTCCGCCTCCGACACCGGGAACCGTCAGGGCACCGGCACTCCGTCGAAGATGCGCTGCACGATGGTGTCGGACGTCATCTCTTCCGCCTCGGCCTCGTACGACACCGTGACGCGGTGACGCAGCACGTCCGCGCCGATCGATTTGACGTCCTGCGGCGTGACATAGCCGCGCCCCGAAATGAACGCATGCGCCTTGGCCGCAAGGGTGAGGTACAGCGTCGCGCGCGGCGACGCGCCGTATTGAATGTATGGCGCCAGATCGAGCTTGAAAGCGCGCGGATCCCGCGTCGCCACCACCAGATCGATGACGTACTCCTTCACCTTGTCGTCGAGGTAAATGGCATCGACCAGCGCGCGCATGCGCACGATCTCCGCCACGTCGGTCACCGGCGAGACGCGCACGTCCGGGGTCGTCTGCGCCATGCGATCGAGGATCAGACGCTCCTCTTCGCGGCTCGGATAGCCGACCGACAGCTTCAGCATGAAGCGGTCGACCTGCGCTTCCGGCAGCGGGTAGGTGCCCTCCTGCTCGATCGGATTCTGGGTCGCCAACACCAGAAACGGCGCCGGCAACGCGAAGGTCTCGTCGCCGATGGTCACCTGCCGCTCCTGCATCGCTTCCAGCAGCGCGCTCTGCACCTTGGCCGGCGCACGGTTGATTTCGTCGGCGAGAATCAGATTGGCGAAGATCGGTCCGCGGCGCGTCGTGAAGACGCCCTCGCGCGGATTGTAGATGAGCGTGCCGATCAGGTCGGCGGGCAGGAGGTCGGGGGTGAATTGGATGCGATGAAAGGTGGCGTTGACCGCCTGCGCCAGCGTCTTGACCGACAAGGTCTTGGCCAGGCCCGGCACGCCTTCCAGCAGGATATGTCCATTGGCCAGCAGGCCGATGAGGAGTCGGTCGACGACGTAGCGCTGACCGACGACGACTTTGCCGATCTCCTCGCGCAATCCGTAGACGAACGACGACGCTTCCTTGACCTGCTCGCTGACCGCTCCAACGTCCATGCGCACCTCATCCATGAGCTACAGCCCACCAGCGTTACCGACGGGCCTGACGGGGGTCAAGCGCGAGGTCGGCCCGCCGTCGGCCGGCGGCCCGCCCGCGGCGAGGCGTCAGTCGACCGCCCCCAGCAGCGTGCGCAAGTCCGCCAGCTGCCGGATGCGATGGGTCGGACGCGGCTCGAGATCGGCGTCGTGCGGGTTGGCGATCCACGCCACATCCATGCCCGCGCCGCGTGCGCCAACGACGTCATCGGCATGCGTATCGCCGACGTAAATGGCTTGCGACGGCGGCACGTCGAGCTGCTGCAATGCCGCGGCAAAGATCGCCGGATGCGGCTTGCGGCGGCCGAACGAGTCGGAGATCAGCGTTACCTCGAAGTGGCGCGCCACGCCGTGGCGCAGCAGGACGTCGCGTGCGGTCGGGGCGTGATCGAAGTTCGACACCAAGCCCAGCCGATACAGGCCGCCGAGCTGATGCAGCAGGGTATCGTGATCGGATGGCAGCAGCGTGCGCTCGGCGATATGCGCCATGTGCGCCAGCGAGAGCACCTCGGCCGCGCCAGCATCGGCGACGCCGGCCAGCGCCAGCGCGCGGGCGAACCGCTCGCCGGACGGCACCTCGCGATGATCGGCGGCGCGCGCCGCACTGATGGCGGTCGACACGTCGCGCAACGCCGCGCGGAAGGCGTCGAACGCGAGCCCCGGCTGGACCGCGGCCAGCGGCGCGCGCAGCCATTCGACGGTGCGGTCGGGCTGACCGCGGAACTGCACGACGGTACCGAACAGGTCGAAGACGACCGCCCGGTAGCGCCGACTCACTGCAGAAGCTCCGAACCGAAGCGCGACAGCCGCCGCGGCGCCACCGCCGCGCCGCGCAACTGCGCGGCGAGGATCCCGGCCAGGATCAGCTGCGCGATCAGCACCGCGCCGTTCAACTGCACGGCGCGATCGTGCAACGAGTCGAACTCGGCGCGCACCGCCGGCGCGACGTTCTCTTGATGAAGTTGCGGGCGCAGGGCCGCCGCCGCGGGATGCACGATCAGGCCCGCATACAGTGTTGCGAGGAGACCCAGGCCGGCGATCCACGCCGATGCCAACCACGCGCCGCCGCTCGGCCGCGTGTGACGCCGCAAGGTGATGGCCGTCGCCACGACCACCGCGCCGGTGGCATAGCCGAGGACGTAATAGCCGGGGAAGACCAACGCCATGGCGGTGCCGGCCGACTCGACGGGTAGTCCGCCGAACAGGGCCGGCGCAACGACGAAGGACACGCAGACGACGGCGCCGAACCACGCCCCGAACGCGAGCACGTACAGCCCGAGCACGAGCCAGATCATCGCCGCCGACTCACTGCAGAAACGTGCCGCCGCCGGCGCTCGGCAGCGGCTGACGACCGGCGAAGCCGCCGTCGAGCGGATGCCAGTGAGTGATTTCCTTCTCGCCGTATTGCCAGCACAACAACCCCACTTGCCCTTCGATCTCGCTCGGAAAATCGACCAAGCCGAGCTCCAGCCCTTTGAAGTGGCCCCCGCAAGCCTCGATTTCACCGATGCACTGCTGCAGATCCTCGACCAGCGCGCGCAGCTCGGGATACTGCTCGAGCAGCTCGCTGACCTCGACGTTGGCGATCGGCGCATCGCCCTCGCGCGCCATGACTTCAATCGCCTGGCGCAGCTCGATGCCGCGCCGCTGCATGCGTTCCATGATCAGCTCCAGACGCGGAATCAGGGCGTTCGCCTGCTCGAGGGTAAACAGTGGCGCGTCGTCGCTCACGGGTTGGTACCGGATCTGGAACGCATCGTCGCGCAACCATGCCAATGCGTCGTCGCCACCGCAACATCGGTTGACGATGGGTCGATTGAGGTTATGTTCGCTCCCATGCCCAGACGCGCTTCTAGCTGGAATGAAGACTTCCAGCGGCTCGGCGAGCGGGTCGACGACCTTGTCGATCGGGTTCTCGGCTTCGCCGCCGCACCGCGCTTTGGCCTCCAACCGGGCTGGCGCCCGAGCCTCGACATCTACCGCGTCAGCGACGGCCTCACCGTCATCGCCGAGCTGCCCGGCATCGACGACAGCGACCTCAGTGTCACGGTCGATCGCAATCGGCTGCGGATCGCCGGCGTACGCCGGCCGCCGGCCGCCGGAGCGCCCGGCGAGGCGTTGCAGGTCGAGATCGACAGCGGTCCGTTCGAACGCGTCGTCGCCTTGCCCTCGGGGTTCGAAACCGACAACGTCAGCGCGCAGTTTCGCCACGGACTGCTGACGATCCATGTTCCGCTGCGCGAACCGACTCGCACGGTGCGCGTGCAGGTCGCCACTCCGAAAACGGGTGACCCTCATGAGTGATCAGGAAGAACAACACATCAATCCCAAGGATCGCATCTTTTCCTTCGACGAGGACCTCAGCAGCATCGCCGTTCCGGAGGAGCTCGCCGTGCTGCCGTTGCGCGGCGCGGTCGTCTTCCCCTCGGCCATCGTGCCGCTGCTGATCTCCCGCGGCCCATCGCTGAAGGTGGTCGAGCAGGCGCTGGCCGGCGATCGCATGCTGGCGCTGGCGACGCAGAAAACTCCCGACGACGAGTCGCCGGGAATCGACGGCTTGTACCATCGCGGCACCGCCGGTCGCATCTTGAAGATGCTCAAATACCCCGATCAGAGCGTCCGCATCCTGGTCCAAGGCTTGCGGCGCATCGATCTGGAGAGCTTCACGCAAACGGAGCCGTACTTTCGCGCCCGCGTGCGCGAGCTGCAAGACGTGCGCGACGACGCGGCCGACCTCGAAGCGATGCAGACCCACATGGTGGCGCAGTTCGGCAAGTTCGTGGCCATGATTCCCTACCTGCCCGACGAGCTGCAGGTGGTGGCGATGAACATCAAGGATCCGGCCAAAGTGACGGACCTGATCGCCTCCAATCTCAATGTGTCGCTGGACGAAAAGCAGGAGCTGCTTGCGCAACTCGACGTGCGCAAACGCCTGGAGCGCCTCACCACGATCCTCGGCCGCGAGCTCGAACTGCTGGAGCTCGGTCAAAAGATCCAGACGCAAGTGCAAGACGAGCTGTCGAAGAGCCAGAAGGACTTCTACCTGCGCCAGCAGATGCGGGCGATCCAGAAGGAGCTCGGCGAGGGCGATCCGCGCGACAACGAGATCGAGGAGCTGCGCAAGAAGCTCGCGACCGCGAATCCACCGGAGGCGGTGCGCAAGGCAGCCGAGAACGAGCTCGAGCGCCTGCGCATCATTCCGGTCGAGTCGGCCGAGCACACCGTGGTGCGCACCTATCTGGAATGGATCGTCAACCTGCCGTGGTCGATCTCGACCGAGGACAACCTCGACATCTCCCACGCGCGGCAGGTGCTCGACGAGGACCACTACGGCTTGGAGAAAATCAAGGATCGCATCCTTGAGTTCCTCGCCGTACGCAAGCTGAAGAACGACTCGAAGGGCCCGATCCTGTGCTTCGTCGGCCCGCCGGGCACCGGCAAGACCTCGCTCGGCCGCTCGATCGCGCGCGCCTTGGGCCGCAAGTACGTCCGGATCTCACTGGGCGGCATGCGTGACGAGGCCGAGATTCGCGGCCATCGCCGCACCTACATCGGCGCGCTGCCGGGCCGCATCATTCAGAGCCTGCGCACGGCCGGATCAAACAACCCGCTGATGATCTTCGACGAGATCGACAAGCTCGGCGCCGACTTCCGCGGCGATCCGGCCTCCGCGATGCTGGAGGTGCTCGATCCGGAGCAGAACGCGACCTTCCAAGATCACTACCTCGACGTGCCGGTCGATCTCTCGAAGGTGTTGTTCATTACTACCGCCAATCAGCTCGACCCCATTCCGCCGCCGTTGCGCGACCGCATGGAGATCATCGAGTTGGCCGGCTACACCGACACCGACAAGCTCCAGATCGCGCGCCGTCATCTGATTCCCAAGCAGGTCGCCGAGAACGGGCTGGCAGCGGATCAGGTCACCTTCAGCGACGAAGGCTTGCTGTTTCTCATCCATCACTACACTCGCGAAGCCGGCTTGCGGAATCTGGAGCGCGAGATCGGCAGCATCTGCCGCAAGGTGGCGCGCGCGGTCACCGAGGGTCAGCAGGAGCCGGTCGCCGCGACGCCCGAGAAGATTCGCGCCATGCTCGGGCCTGAACGCATATTCTCAGAGGTCGCCGAGCGCATCGACGAACCGGGTGTCGCGGTCGGCCTGGTGTGGACGCCGATGGGCGGCGACATCATCTTCATCGAGGCGACCAAGATGGCGGGCAAAAAAGGCATCACCGTCACCGGCAACTTGGGCGATGTGATGAAGGAATCGGCGCAGGCGGCGCTCAGTCACATCCGCTCGCGCGCCAGCCGTCTCGGCATCGCGCCCGATTTCTTCGACAATATGGACATTCACATCCACGTGCCCGCCGGCGCAGTGCCGAAAGACGGTCCGTCAGCCGGCGTCACGCTCGCGACGGCATTGACCTCGCTCCTCACCGGCCGGCCGGTGCGTCACGACACCGCCATGACCGGCGAGATCACGCTGCGCGGCAAGGTGCTCCCGGTCGGCGGCATCAAGGAGAAAGTTCTCGGCGCCCATCGGGCCGGAATCAAGACCGTCATCTTACCGAAGCGCAACGAGAAGGATCTGGAGGACGTGCCCGAGGCGGTGCGCGGGCAGCTCCACTTCGTCTTTGCCGACACGATCGAGCAGGTATTGGAGAGCGCGCTCGAGCCCGCGCACAGCGACGCGCCGCTGCGCGCCGCTGCGGCTCAGTCGTAAGTTTCCTGGCGTCGGCGAGGGGTTGCCCGGCAACCCCTCGCTTCCTCTTCGATTGCCGCCGCAGGTCGGCCGCGCTAAACGGCGCGGCAGCGGAGGAGCGTATGGCGCAGCGGCTGACGGCAAAGCGGGCGTGGATTGGCCTGATGGTGGTGTCGATCAGCGGCGCGCTCTTGACCTTGCCGCCGCCGAGCAGCGTCAGCGCCGGCCCGGCGCTGTGCAACCAAAGCGCGCCGGTATGCGGCGGCCCCTGCGCCGATAACAACACCGTCTGCTACGGCGTCAACGAGCCCAACGCGACCGCCTGCGGCTGTGTACCTCGCGGCTGCTGTCGACTGAACGCGACCAGCTGTCAAGCAGGCGTGCCCGAAGCGTTCTGCGGCAATAGCACCTTCGTCGCCGGCGGCAGTTGCGACGGCGCCTGCGCCCCGCCGACCGAAACGCCGACAGCGAGCGTCACAGCGACGGCGACGGCGACAGCAAGCGCGGCCCCGACCAACACGCGTGCGCCAGACGGCGGATCTTGCGACGATCCGCTCGACTGCATCTCGGGCAACTGCGTCAACGATGTCTGCTGCGACACGGCATGCGACGGACCGGACCAGGCGTGCAATATCCCCGGCAGGATCGGCACGTGCTCGTCCGTCGCCGCAGCGGCACCGGCTGCATCGCACGGCGCGCTGCTCGGCGCCGTCGCGCTCCTGCTCGGCATCGGCGGCCTGGCGTTGTGGCGCCGCCGCGCCCCTGGCATCTGATCGGCGCGCGCTACTTTCGCCCGTTCGAGTGACGCGAGCACCCCGACGGTCGCGGCGCGATCGTACGAAGGACACCGCGCGTCGGCCGGCCGCTCGGCGACCTGGCTGACCGTCGGATGTGGGGGACACGCGGCGGCGGCACCGGGGTAAGCACCGCCGCCGCGTGTTGGCCTACGACAACACGCCTGAGACGTCGAACGCGCTGCCGCTCACGGCCACGACGCCACCGCCTGGGATCGAAGCGATGGCACCGAATGCGACATGACCGGTTCGGAAAGAGGGAGCGACGAGGGGCAGCTCGCCGCGATGACGGGAACGACACGCACTCGCAACGCCGGTCGGCGAGCCGATCGACGCGTTGAGCCTTGGCGTTAGTGTCGCGCTCCCCATTTGCCCTCTCCCTGTCGACCAGAGCCCCGGCCGACCGGCGTATTGTGCGCGAGCACGACGCCGATCGATAGATCGCAAAATCTTTAGGCGGCCTGCGGTGCGAAGCAGCAGAGCGGTGTCCGTTGCGCGTTTTTTGGGCAACTCACTGTTGTCATAAGGAGCAGCACTAGGCTCTGCCGAGCGCCATGGCGCGACCATCAGGCGCGTCTCCCGCGTGGCTGGCTTGGTATGCGCGTTGCTTATGGCCCTGTCGCATAACCCACAGCCTGATGCCGCACCGCAGAGGGGGTTAACCACCATGGGCAGCTTCAAGGTGCGGCACAAAGAACCAGAGGGAGGAGCGACTGTGCGCAAGTTTCTGAAACTCGCAAGTGTTGGGGCAATCGCCCTGGTCTGCGGCGTCCGATCTGTTCCGGCGCAGCAGGCGGAGGAGCCGGGTGGCGAGGCGGAGAAGATGGGGACCGCCGAGCATGTGGAGACGGAGAACAAGGAGGCGGCCACCGAAGAGAAGGAAAGCTGGCTGCCGGGCTCGCTGTCCGGCAACGTGGCGATCGTCACCGACTACTCGTTCCGCGGTGTATCGCAGACCGGTCGTGACATGGCCGCGCAAGGCGGCATCGACTACAACCACGATTCCGGCATCTTCCTCGGCTACTGGGCGTCGAGCACCAACTTCGGCAACACCTACATGGAAAACGATTTCTATGGCGGCTACGCCGGCGCACTCGATAAGTGGTCGTACAAATTGTCGGCGACCTTCTTCTACTATCCGAAAGACCAGGAATTTAACTACTGGGAGCTCGGCGCCTTCACCGGCTACGACTTCGACATCTTCTCGCTGAGCACCGGGTTCATCGGCTCGCCCGATTACTTCGGCACGCTCGGCACCGGATTCTATGTGCCGATGGGTATCAACATCCCGATCGGCACGGTGACGTGCCCGTTCCCCGGCATGGAGAAGAAGTGCTTCGATCTCAGCGTCGATTCCAACGCCGGCTACACGAACACCTCTCAGCAGATCTTCACCGGCACGCACCACTACTGGGACTGGAACACCGGCATGGTGTTCGCCCTGCCGTTCAACTTCAAGCTCGACTTCCGCTATGTCGGTACCAGCGAAGCCGACAAGGTCCGCGACGCGGGCAACCGCTTCATCTTCGCTGCCAAGTACGCCTTCTAAACTTCGCGCTGCAGCCAGGTCGCATCGCACGGCGTCACGGGGTCACCCCGTGGCGCCGTGTGCGTGTGTGCAGCCGGCCTGGCAAGCTACGCGGCGATCGACGGCGGCACGAGCGGCGATGCACCCTCGCGAAACGGCATTGTCGAGCGTTCGATCCGCCAACTCGCCCCGTCCGTATGGCGGCGCGCCAGACTGTCGTCGACCCGCCCATCCGGATGGCGAAGCGAACGGCGGCGCCACAGCCCGCGCAGCCACTCGGGCCCGGGCGGGCGCAGCAGCTCGCTCATCGCGCCGCGAGATAGGCGCGCCAGCCGCCGAAATGCGTGATGTCGATCGCCGCGGCAGCAGCAATCGTCTCACACAAGAACCCCTTGCAGCCACGACCGTCGACGAGGCGCACCGTGCCGATCGCCAGCGGAGGCGGAATGGCGGCGACGAAGCTGCCGAAGTGTTCGAGCGGCATCGACCAGACTTCCACGGCAATCGACGCGCCGCGCCCGACGCGTTCCAGGCCGGGCCGACCGTCAGGGAGTGCGACGAGCCGATACTCCGGCGCCGTCTCGGTTGCCGCGAGCAGCCGTGCGCCGCGTTCGGTGAGCTGGTGATTGAGCGGCAGACCCGCCATGTGCGCGCCGCATACAGCGACGTCGACCAGCCGGCTGGGCTGCACCGCTGCCGGCCCCGCAGCGGGAAGTCGATGCGGCGTTGCGCCGAGCGTCGGATCACAGGCGGCGTGCAGGCGCGCCGCCAGCGGCACCAGCAGGGACTCGTGAAAGGCCGGGGCCAGCAGCGTCACACCGAACGGGAATCCATCCGCCTGCAAGCCCGCCGGGACGGCGATGCCGCATAAATCGAGCAGGTTGACGAAATTCGTATAGCGCCCGAGCTGCGCGTTCAGGGTCAACGGGTCGGATTCGACCGCGTGGATGGTGTAGGCGCGCGCCGCCGTCGGTAGCAGCAAGGCGTCGATGCCCTGCCACGTCGGCTCCAGTGCGCGGCGCAGTCGACGCAGGTGGTACGAGGCGGCGAAGGCATCCGCGGCACTCGGCTCTCTGCCACCGGCAATCACACCGCGCGTCACTGGATGCAGCGCGTCGGGGTGCGCATCGATGAAGTCGCGGATCGCGGCGTAGCGTTCGGCAACCCACGGCCCGCCGTACAGCAACGCACCGGCTTCCAGCAGCGGCGCAATATCGGTCTCGATCAGCTCGCTGCCGCCGTCGCGCAGGCGCGCACACGCCGCGGCGTACACCGCGGCAGCGGCGGCGTTGCCCAGCCAGTCGAGCTGCGCCGCAGGCGGCACGCCGATGCGGGCGCGCTCCGGGAGCTCGACGACGGCCAACGGCGCACGCCGCGAGAACTCGTCGGCGGCGTCGAAACCGGCCACGGCGCTCAACACCGCCGCGGCGTCCGCGACGTCGAGGGCAAAGATCGAGACGCAGTCGAGCGAACGACACGCCGGCACGACGCCGCTGGTGCTGAGCAGACCGCGCGTCGGTTTCAGTCCGACCACGTTGTTGAACGCGGCGGGAACACGCCCCGAGCCCGCGGTATCCGTGCCGAAGGCGAAGCTGACCAATCCTGCCGCGACCGCCACCGCGGATCCCGAGCTCGAGCCGCCTGGAATCATCCGCGCATCGAACGGATTGCGCGCCACGCCGAACGGTGAGCGTACGCCGACCAGCCCGGTGGCGAACTGATCGAGGTTCGCCTTGCCGATCGGGATGGCGCCGGCGTCGATGGCGCGGGCGACGACCTCGGCCGTGGACACCGGCGTGTAGGCGAACGCCGGACAGGCCGCCGTGGTCGGCACGCCGGCGAGATCGATATTGTCCTTGATCGCAAACGGCACGCCCCACAACGGCGCGCCGCGATCGAGCCGCGTCAGGCGATCCAGATAAGGCTGCAACGCAGCGCGATCGAGACGATGAATCCACACGCCGTCGTCACCGCGCGCGGCGATGCGGGACTGCACCGCCGCGACGACGTCGGCCGGCTGCACGCCGTCGCGATAGAGGGCGCGCAGCGACGCGAGGTCGAGCGACAGGTCCTTCATGAGCTGGGCTCGCTGCGGCTGAGCAGCGCAGCCCCGGCGTCGGCCAGAGCCAGCACGCACACCGGGTCGCCGGCGGCTACGGCGCGTCCCTCGCTGCAC
>Ga0265314_10002080_pt1 | contig 21101 bp, 17 predicted proteins | sample 4126metaG_FD_203106 | JGI IMG/M metagenome (GOLD analysis project Ga0265314, IMG submission 203106) | Rhizosphere microbial communities from Carex aquatilis grown in University of Washington, Seatle, WA, United States - 4-1-26 metaG | ecosystem: Host-associated > Plants > Roots > Rhizosphere >... | reverse complement strand
GACCACCATGCCCGGCGTCCGGCTCGATCTGCGCAACATCGCGATCGTGGCCCATGTCGACCATGGCAAGACCACCCTGGTCGACGCGATGCTCCGCCAGACGGGCGCCTTCCGGGCCAACCAGGCCGTCGTCGACCGGGTGATGGACTCGGGTGACCTGGAGCGCGAGAAGGGGATCACGATCCTGGCCAAGCAGACCACCGTCGACTACGACGGGATCCGCCTGAACATCGTCGACACCCCCGGCCACGCGGACTTCGGCGGCGAGGTCGAGCGGACGCTGCTGATGGTCGACGCGATCCTGCTCCTGGTCGATGCCGCCGAAGGCCCCTTGCCCCAGACCCGCTATGTCCTCCAGAAGGCGATGGCCCGCCACCTGCCGGTTGTCGTCGCCCTCAACAAGATCGACCGCTCGGATGCTCGCCCGGCGGAGGTCCTCGACGCGGTCTACGAGCTGTTCATGGACCTCGGCGCGGACGCCGCCCAGATCGAGTTCCCGGTCGTCTACACCAACGCCCGGCTGGGCACCGCGACCCGCGACCTGGCCGAGCCCGGGACGGACCTCCGGCCGCTCTTCGACCTGCTCATCAAGCTGACCCCGCCACCGACCTTCACCCCTGGCCATCCGCTCCAGCTCCTCGTCACCAACCTGTCGGCCAACGAGTACGTCGGGCGAATGGCCGTCGGCCGGATCTGGAACGGGTCCATCCGCCTCGGCCAGCGGCTGACCGTCGTGCGCGCCGACGAGGATTCGACCGACGGCTCGGTTGAGCCCGGCCGGACGACGGTCCTGACCGGTTCGGTGACCAGCCTCCAGACGGCCCACGGCATCGAGCGGATCGAGATCGCCGAGGCGACCGCCGGCGACATCGTGTCGGTCGCCGGGCTGCCCGACGTGACGATCGGCGACACCCTGACCGATCCCGCCGATCCGCGGCCCCTGCCGCGCCTCGATGTCGACGCCCCGACCCTGCGGATGACGTTCGGGGTCAACACCTCGCCGCTGGCCGGCCGCGAGGGCAAGTTCGTGACCAGCCGCCAGATCCGGGCCCGCCTCGACCGGGAGATCCTGGGCAACGTCTCGATCGAGGTCCATGCCACCGATTCGGGCGACACGTTCGAGGTCCGCGGCCGGGGCGAGCTCCAGCTGGCCGTCCTGATCGAGCAGATGCGCCGCGAGGGCTTCGAGCTCCAGGCCAGCCGCCCCGAGGTGATCCTGCGCACGATCAACGGCGAGACCCAGGAGCCCTACGAGCGGATCACGATCGACATCCCGCCCGATTACATCGGCGAGGTCCAGGCCGCGATGGCCGGCCGGAAGGGCCGCCTCGAGCAGATGTCGACCGACCAGGACGGCCGGGTCCGGATGGAGTTCATCGTGCCCGTCCGGGGCCTGATCGGCTACCGCGGCCAGCTCCTGACGGAGTCGCGCGGGACGGCCCTGATGCACCAGATCGGCGAGGGCTACGGCCCGTGGGCCGGCGAGGTGACCCACCGCACCAGCGGCGTGATCGTGGCCGACCGGCAGGGCACCAGCAACGCCTACGGCCTGTTCAACCTCCAGGAGCGAGCCGAGCTGTTCATCGGCGCCGGCGAGCAAGTCTACGAGGGGATGATCGTCGGCGAGAACTCCCGGCCCGGTGACATGGACGTCAACGCGACCAAGGAGAAGAAGCTGACCAACATCCGGACCCACGCCCACGACGAGGCGCTCCGGCTGACGCCACCCCGGCCGTTGACCCTCGAATCGGCGATCGAGTTCATCTCGGTCGACGAGCTGGTCGAGGTGACCCCGCTGTCGATCCGCCTGCGCAAGCGGCTGCTCACCAATCACGACCGGCGCCGAGAGCGCAGCCGCGAGGACGACCTGAGCCGCTCGGCCGAATAGGCGGACGTACAATCGGCCGGATGGCGATCTACCTCGATCACGCGGCGACGACCCCGGTCCGCCGGGAGGTGGTCGACGCGATGCTGCCCTACCTGCTCGAGCACTGGGGCAATCCCAGCTCGGGTCATGCCTTCGGCCGGGCGGCGCGGCAGGGCCTCGACGAGGCCCATGAGCGGATCGCGGCGACCCTCGGCGCCGAGGCCCGCGAGATCGTCCTGACCTCGGGTGGGACCGAGGCCAACAACCTGGCCCTCAAGGGCGCGGCCTGGGCCGGCAAGGCGCGCGGCCACCGGATCGTGACCACGGCCATCGAGCACCACGCCGTCGGCCACAGCCTGCGCTACCTCGAGAAGTTCGGCTTCGAGACGATCGAGCTGCCGGTCGACCGCTACGGCCGGGTCGATCCCGACGAGCTCGAGGCGGCCCTCGACGACCGGACCATCCTGGTCAGCGTGATGCTGGCCAACAACGAGGTCGGCACGATCGAGCCGATCGCCGAGATCGCCGAGCGGGTCCACCGCCACCGGGGGATCCTGCTCCACGTCGACGCCGTCCAGGCCGCGCCCTACCTGCCGATCGACATGGCGAGCCTGGATGCCGACCTGCTCTCGATCGCGGCCCACAAGCTCGAGGGCCCCAAGGGGATCGGCGCCCTCTTCGTCCGGCACGGGACCCATCTCCTCGGCCAGCAGCAGGGCGGCTCGCAGGAACGCCATCGGCGGGCGGGCACCGAGAACGTCGCGTCGGCGGTGGGCATGGCCGTCGCGTTCGAGCTGAACCGGGCCGAACAGCCCGAGACGAACCCCCGCCTCGTGGCCCTCCGGGAGCGCCTGGCCGCCGCGATCCTGGCCGTGCCCGGCGTCGAGCTGACCGGCCATCCCCGCGAGCGGCTGCCGGGCCTCCTGTCGATCATCGCCCGCGAGACGGACGGCACCTCGGTCAGCCAGGCGCTCGACCTCGCGGGCATTGCCGTCGCGACCGGCTCGGCGTGCACCACCGGCTCGCCCGAGCCGAGCCACGTCCTGGCGGCGATGGGCTACCCCGACGAGGAGTCGCGGGGCGCCTTGCGCATGTCGCTCGGGCGCACGACGACCTCGGCGGAGGTCGACACGGCCGTGCTCGCCATCCCGCGCAGCTTGGCGATGCTCCGCCTGGGCGCGATCGCGATTGCCGCTGATCCGCTCGGCGAGGGCGCCCCAGCACAGCCCGAGGGCATCCCGGCCGGGGCCTGACCCCCGCCGATCCCGGCCATGGCCCGCGTCCTCGTTGCGATGTCCGGCGGCGTCGATTCATCGGTTGCCGCCGCCCTCGTGCAGGCCGCCGGCGACGAACCGGTTGGGGTCTGGATGCGCCTCCACGATGTCGCCGACAGCTACTCCGAATTCAAGCGCAGCTGCTGCTCGGCCGACGCGGCCGATGACGCCCGGCGGGTCGCCGGCCAGCTGGGGATCCCGTTCTACGTGATGAACCTCGAGCGCGAGTTCGACGCGGGCGTCCTGCAGCCGTTCCTCGATGCCTATCTCGATGGCCAGACACCCAGCCCATGCGTGGACTGCAACACGTACGTGAAGTTCGGGGCGCTCCTCGGCCGGGCCCGCCACGTCTACGACTGCGACGCGGTCGCTACCGGGCACTACGCCCGGCGGACGATCGGGCCCGACGGCCGGGCCGAGCTGCATCGGGCGGTCGATCCGGACAAGGACCAGACCTATTTCCTGTACGGGCTGCGCCAGGACCAGCTCGACGCGGCGCGCTTCCCGCTGGGCGAGCTGACCAAGCCCGAAGTCCGCGCCGTCGCCCGCTCGCTGGGCCTGGCCACCGCAGACAAGCCCGAAAGCCAGGAGATCTGCTTCGTGCCCGGCGGCGACTACCGCGACGCGCTCCGCGAGCGCGCCGGCTGGACGCCCGAGCCCGGTCCGATCGTCGATGCCGAGGGCGCCACCCTGGGCAGCCACGCCGGCTCGGCGGGCTACACCGTCGGCCAGCGCAAGGGCCTCGGCGTGGCCCTCGGCGAGCCGCGCTACGTCAGCCGGATCGATCCCGTCAGCAACACGATCACCCTCGCCCGGCGGGCCGACCTCGAGACCACCGACGTCACCCTCGAGCGGGCCAGCTTCGTGGCTGGCGAGCCGCCCGCCGGCCGGGCCCGGCCGTTCCGGGCCGAGCTCCGGATCCGCCACCGCGGCCGCCCGGTGCCGGCCTGGGTCCGGCCGCGAACGCCCGCTGAGCCGTCGCGCGGCGGAGCCTGGCGGGTCGAGACCGACGAGCCGGTGTGGGCCGCGGCCCCGGGCCAGGCTGCGGTGCTCTATGACGGCGACCTCGTCCTGGGCGGCGGCCGGATCGCCCGCTCGTGAGCCCGGCACGGTCTATCCTGCCGATATGGTGATCGGGCCGGCGCCGCTCCTGGCCGTCCTCGTCGGCATCTTCCACACCTCGCTGTACGTCATCGGCCGGGGCACGGCCGGCGGCCAGCTGCCGCTCCTCCTGATCGCCGCCTGCCTGGGGGCCTGGGCGGGCGACGCGATCGGCGCCCGGTTGGGCATCGACCTGCTCCGGATCGGCGACTTCCGGCTGGTCAGCGCCTCGATCGTGGCCTGGGCCGGGATCGGCTTCATCGCCGTGATCGCGATGCTCGGCCCGGAACGGCGGCGGCTGCGATGAGCTCGGACGGGAAGGCCGCGGGCAAGATGGCCCGCAAGCCGTCCACGGCTCACCAGTCGAGCGACGACGGGGCCGACACCGCCCGCTTCGTGCGCGGCCTGACGATCGGCCTGGTCGTCGGTGCGGTCATCGCCGGTTCGACGCTGTGGCGTCGGTTCGGGCCGCTCCGGCCGCGTCCCTGACCCGCCTCGCCCGGCTCGATCGGGCGGGCAGTGCCGCCGGGCCGGGCCCGTTCGGTACCATGGGCCCAGCGTGACAGCCCAAGCCAACCCCGACCCCCGGATTCGATCGTTGCCGGCTGCCGAGATCCGGCGCCGGTTCGTCGAGTTTTTCGCCGAGCGCGGCCATACGATCGTGCCCTCGGCCAGCCTCGTCCCGGCCGGCGACCAGACCCTCCTGTTCACCAACTCGGGGATGGTCCAGTTCAAGGAGCTGTTCACCGGCGCCGAGACCCGGAGCTACACCCGGGCGGCCGACTACCAGCGCGTCCTGCGCGTGGCCGGCAAGCACAACGACTTCGAGGAGGTCGGGCGGACCACTCGCCACCACACCTTCTTCGAGATGCTCGGTAACTGGAGCTTCGGCGACTACTTCAAGCGCGAGGCGATCCACTTCGCCTGGGACTTCCTGACCCGTGACCTGGGCATCCCGGCCGATCGGCTGGCGGCCACGACCTACAAGGACGACGAGGTCGCCCGGGCGATCTGGCGCGACGAGATCGGCCTGGCCGCGGACCGGATGGCGACCTGGGGTGACGTCGACGCGGGCGACGAGAGCAACTTCTGGCGGATGGCCGAGACGGGCCCGTGCGGGCCGTGCAGCGAGATCCACTTCGACCGGGGCGCCCAGTTCTCCGAGGGTCCGGAGTGCATCCCCGACCACTCGGAGAGCTGCCCGCGCTGGCTCGAGCTCTGGAACCTGGTCTTCATGGAGTTCGACCAGCGCCCCGACGGGCGGGTCCTGCTGCCCTTCCAGAGCGTCGACACGGGGCTCGGCCTGGAGCGGATTGCGAGCGTCCTGCAGCAGGTTCCCAGCAACTTCGACACCGACCTGTTCACCCCGATCCATGCCCGGATGCGGGAGCTCCTGGGCCATGATCCGGACGCCTTCGAGGCCGAGCGCTTCAGCTACCAGGTCATCGCCGACCATTCCCGGGCGATCACCTTCCTGATCGCCGACGGGGTGCTGCCCTCGAACGAGGGCCGGGGCTACGTCCTGCGCCGGATCGTCCGCCGCGCGGTCCGTCACGGGCGGCTGCTGGGCCGGACGCAGCCGTTCCTGGCCCAGGCCGCCGAGGTCGTGATCGAGACGATGGCCGAGGCCTATCCCTACCTGCTCGAGCGGCGGGCCGAGATCCTCGCCGCGATCGTGCGCGAGGAGGTCCAGTTCGCGCGGACGCTCGATGCCGGGGTGGTCCACCTCGAGGAAGCCCTGATCCCGCTGACCGGCGCCGAGCGGGTCGTGGGCCGGCGGCCCGAGGAGCTGCCGCCCGACGCGCCGGTCCTCGCCGGCGAGACGGCGTTCCGCCTCCACGACACGTACGGCTTCCCGATCGACCTGACCGTCGAGCTCGCCGCCGAATACGGCGTGGCCGTCGACCGGCCGGGCTTCGACGTGGCCCTCGCCGAGCAGCGCGAGCGCAGCCGCGGCGGCCGGAAGGCCGAGCTGGCCCGCAACGCCGAGCTAGCCGCGCTCTATGAGTCGCTCGCCCGGCGCCTGGGCGACACGCCGTTCCTGGGCTACGAGACGACGACCGCCGAGGCCCGGGTCGTGGCGATCCTGCGCGACGGGATCGAATACGACGTCCTCGAATCCGTCGGCGACACCGAGCTGCGCAGCGAACCCTCGGCAACCGCCGAGGTGGTCCTCGACCGGACGCCGTTCTACGCCGAGGGCGGCGGCCAGGTGGGCGACCACGGCGTCCTGCGCCGGGAGCCCGGCGGCGAGCCGGTCTTCGAGGTGACCGACACCCAGCGCCCGGCCGGCGGCCTGGTCGTCCAGCGGGGCATCCTGCGCGGCAAGCTGGCCGTCGGCGAAGCCGTTCGGGCCGAGGTCGACGCCGTCCGGCGGGCGCGCACGATGCGCAACCACACCGGCACCCACCTGCTCCACCGGGCGCTGCGCAACGTCGCCGGCGAGGGCGCCCGGCAGGCCGGCTCGCTGGTCACGCCCGAGGGCCTGCGTTTCGACTTCCCGCTCGATCGAGCCCTGACCGACGACGAGCGCCGCCGGATCGAGGACGAGGTCCGCCGGATCGTCCGCGAGGACCGCCCGGTGACCGCCGCCCGGATGAGCATGCGCGAAGCGATCGACGCCGGCGCCGACGCGTTCTTCGACGAGAAGTACGGCGAGACCGTGCGCACCATCCGGGTCGAGGGCTACAGCCACGAGCTGTGCGGCGGGACCCACTGCCGGGCGTCGGGCCAGATCGGCGGCTTCGTGATCACCGGCGAGCGGAGCATCGGCTCGGGCATGCGCCGGATCGAGGCACTGACCGGCGACGGGGCGGATGGCTGGGTCGCCGAGCGGCTCGAGCTGCTCCAGCGGGCCGGCAGCGTGGCCGGGACGACCGCGATCGAGGCCCTGCCGGATCGCGTCGCCGCCCTCCAGGACGAGCTCAAGGAGGCCCGGCGCCGGGCCCGGGCGGGCGTCGCGGCGGCGATTCCCAAGGTCGCCGAGCTCGCTGCCCGCGCCGTCGACGTCGGCCGGGGCGTGTCGGTCGTCACATTCAGCGGTCCATTCGAGTCGATCGAAGCGATGAAGGGCGTCGCCCGGGACCTGCGCGGCCTGCTGCCCAGTGGGGTCATCGCCCTCGGCCTCGACGCCGATGAGCCCCAGGTCTTCGTGACGGTGTCCGACGACCTGGTCGGCAAGGGCGTGGCCGCCGGCGGCCTGGTCCAGCAGGCGGTCGCCCGCCTCGGTGGGCGGGGCGGCGGGCGGCCCGAGATGGCCCAGGGCAAGGGCACCCGGCGGGACGGACTGGCCGCCGCCCTGGACGGGATCCGGGATGCCGTCCGGAGCCAGCTCGGGTGACCTTCCTGCGCCGGATCTGGGGTCGCGCCGACGAACCCGCTCCGGCCGCCTGCACGGCGCTCGACGTCGGGACCGAATTCGCGAAGGCCCTCGTCTTCGAGATCGACCCCAGCGGGGTCGGCGTCGTGCGCGGCGTGGGCCGCAAGCGCCAGGGCCTGTCGCACATGCAGTCGGGCACGGTCGCCGACATCGGCGCCGTCGTCGACAACTGCTCGGTCGCCCTCCAGGAGGCCGAGGAGATGGCCGGCTTCCGGCCGACCCAGGTCGTGATCGGGATCGCCGGCGAGCTCGTCAAGGGCTTCACCACGACCCACAACCAGGAGCGCAAGCGGCCCGACCAGCCGATCACCGAGGCCGAGCTCCAGAAGCTGATCGATGTCGTCCAGCAGGCGGCCCTGCGCGAGGCCGAGCGGGCGATCACCTGGGAGACGGGCCTGCCCCACGTCGACGTCCGCCTCGTCCACGCTGCGGTCACCTCGGCCAGCATCGACGGCTACACCGTCACCAACCCGGTCGGCTTCCAGGGCCGCTACGTGAAGATCGGGATCTTCAACGCCTTCGCCCCGCTGGTCCATCTCGGCGCCTTGCAGACCGTCGCCCAGCAGCTCGACCTGGAGCTCCTCCAGGTGGTCGCCGAGCCGTACGCCGTCGCCCGCGTCCTGGGCACCGAGCAGGTCCAGCAGGCGGGCGCCCTGTTCATCGATATCGGCGGCGGCACGACCGACGTGGCCCTCGTCCGGCAGGGCGGGATCGAGGGCACCCGGATGTTCGCCCTCGGCGGCCGGGCCTTCACCAAATCCCTGGCTGACCGGCTGGACCTGCCCTTCCCGCGGGCCGAGGCGCTCAAGGTCGACTTCGCTCGCGGCCTGCAGGTCGACCGGCGGGACGAGGTCGAGCAGATCATCCGCGACGACATCACCGTCTGGTCGGCCGGCGTCGAGCTCGTCGTCGAGGAGCTGGCCGGCGGCGACCTGCTGCCCGGGCGGATCTACCTGTGCGGCGGCGGTTCGCGCCTGCCGGCGATCCAGGAGAACCTGGCGGCCGAGAAGTTCTGGAAGAACCTGCCCTTCGCCCGGCCGCCCGAGGTCGCGATCATGTCGCCCGAGATGGTCGAGACGATCCGCGACGACACCAAGCTGCTGATCGACCAGCAGGACGTCACGCCGCTCGGCCTGGCCTGGCAGGCGATCGAGCTCCAATCGACGGAGGATCCGCTGGACGCAGCCCTGCGCCGCGTCCTGCGCGCGATGAAGGTCTAGGCTGAGCACGATGGCCAACGTCTTCTACCTGGACGTGGACGACGAGATCACGTCCGCGGCCGCGCGGATCCGGGCCTCGAAAGAGCCCCGGGTCGGCCTGGTAGTCCCACCCGGCTCCCGAATCGCGACCTCCCGGATCAACTTCCGGCTGCTCGCCCGGGAGGCGCTCGAGCGCAACCGGGCGCTGTCGATCGTCTCCTCGGATCCGGCCGCCCGGGCGCTCGCCGCGTCGGCGGGCCTGCCCGCCTTTGCCACGGTCGCCGAGTTCGAAGCCGACCAGGGCCCGGCCACCGCGGTCGTGGCCGGCGCCGCGGCGGCTGGCGTCGCGAGCCCAGTGCCGCCCAGCCCGGCCGCGGCGAAGTCGAGCACCGGCGCCAAGGCGAGTCGCAGCTCGTCCGCCGCCGGCCCGGCCCGCGCCCCGGACCTGCCGCCGCCCGCGGCGGTCGTCGCCGACGCGCGGATCGGTGCCCGCTCGAGCGGCGCGTCGGCGCCTGCAGTCCGGCCCGCCGGTCCGAAGGGGCGGTCGCCCGTGCGTGTGGCCGCCGGCGCGGTGGCCGTCCTGGTGATGGTCCTCGTCCTGGGCCTGATCGCCGCCTTCTTCCTGCCCAGCGCGACGATCACGGTCACGCCCAAGATCGAGGCGGTCACCCCGATCGAGCTCTCGATCCGGGCCGATCCCAACGCAACCGCGTCCGACCCGGTCGCCGGCGTCGTCCCGGCCACGATCCTGACCATGGACTTCACGTCATCCGGCACGTTCAACGCCACCGGCAAGAAGACGACGACTACCAACGCGACAGGCAGCGTAACCTTCACCAGCATCAATACGGTCACATCGGTCGATTTCCCCTCAGGTTCGATCGTCTCCACGGCGGATGGCGTCACCTTTGCCACAACCCAAGACCTGACGCTTCCGCGTGCTCATTTCGGCCACTCAGCATCGAGTGGGTCCGTCGGGGTCAAGGCAGTCAAAGGCGGACTGTCCGGAAACGTCCCCGCCGGGGCCGTAGACCAGTTGCCCCCTGGTTACGCGACCTACCTGTACACGGTGACCAACCCCTCTGCGACCACTGGCGGGACATCGACCACAACCACCCAGGTCCAGAAAGCGGACACCGACGCGGCGATGGCCGGCCTGACCAAGGACCTCAAGTCCCAGTTCACCGCCTGGCTGGCCGCCCCGACCGGGCTGGCCGCCGGCAGCACCGCCTTTCCGAAGACCGGCGTCCTGGGCGTGATCACCCCGGACAACGATCCAACGGCCCTGATCGGCACCGTCCAGCCGACCTTCGAGCTGACCCTGACCGCCAGCGGCACCGTCACCGCGGTGGACCAGTCGGCCGTGGCCACGCTGGCGACGACCCGGCTCCAGACAACGGTCACCTCTGACTACAGCCTCGTCGCCGGCAGTACCAAGGTCACGATCGGCACGCCGCGGGCCGACAGCGATGCCGTCGTCTTCCCGGTCACGGCCACGGCCAGCCAGATCCGCCACCTCGACCCCGATACCCTGCGCGGCCTCGTCGCGGGCAAGTCGGTTGATGAGGCGCAGGCGATCCTCGCCCCCTACGGCACGGTCGACATCCAGACCTGGCCGGGCTTCGTGAATAGTGTGCCCAGCCTGGCCTGGCGGCTGACCCTGACGGTCGAGGGCGGGGCGGCCGACGCCTCGAGCCCGCCGTCCGCCGGTCCGCTGGAGAGCGTGCCGCCCTCGACGACGGCGCCATCCCTTGCTCCGTCCGTGGCGCCGTCCGTCGGCCCCTCGAGCTTGATCATGCGGGGGTCCCGGGCCGCATGACCCGGCTGCTGGGGATCGACCTGGGTGAGCGCCGGATCGGGCTGGCGATCGCCGAATCGCAGGGACATGCCCTGCCCCTGCTGACCCTCCGCCGGGCGCGCTCGGCGGCGGCCGACGCCGAGGCGCTCCGGCGCCTGGTCATCGAGCACGACGTCAGCGACATCGTCGTCGGCCTGCCCCTCGAGGCGGATGGGCGGGAGGGCAGCCAGGTCGCCGTCACCCGGACGTGGGTCGCCGCGATCGAGTCGCTCCTGCCCGGGGTGGCCATCCACTTCCGCGACGAGCGCCTGTCGAGCCACGTCGCCGAGGGCCGGGTCGGGCCGATGAAGCACGGTCGCTCGGGCGGCGCTCCGAGCGCGACCCAGCGCGCGGCTCACCGGGCCCGGATCGACCGCGAGGCGGCCGCGATCATCCTCCAGGACGAGCTCGACGCCCGCGCGCGGCTCGGCCAATGACGATTCGTGGCGGCGGCTCACCCCGCGACCAGAATCCGCTGGGCATCGAACCGCGCCCGTCGCGCACCCGGCAGGCGCACCGGATCGATGAGGCCATGATCGACGATGAGCACTACGCGCGGCCGCCCGCGTCCGTGGACCTGGGCCCGGCGAGCGCCCCGCGGTCCAGCGGCCGGCGCGGCTCGGGCGGCAGCGGCCTGGGCGGCCTGCTGCGCCTGCTCCTGTTCATCGCGGTCCTCGCCGGGGTCGTCCTGATCTCGGCCCTGACCGTGCTGCGGCCCGTGATCACCCACGCCGTGGTCGACTACGCGGCCAAGAATCCGAGCGCGCTCAAGCTGCCCTTCGTGGCCGATCTCGTCCGCGACGACCTGGGCACGGCCCTGACCGATGCCCCAAGCAGCAGCGCGACCGAGGTGAGATTCGATGTCGTCGACGGCGACACGGCCCAGACGATCGCCACCCGGCTCCAGCAGGCCGGCCTGCTGAAGGACGCCCGGGCCTTGGTGTTCATCGCCACCGAACAGAACCTGACGACCAGCCTCGAGAGCGGGACCTACATCCTGCGCATGAACATGACCCCCCAGCAGGTCGTCACCTCGCTGCTGGTCTCGCACCAGGTCGCGGTATCGATCGCCCTGCGGCCCAGCCTGCGCCTCGAACAGATCACGGCCGAGCTCCAGACGATCAGCGGCCTGTCGATGGATGTCCAGGCCTTCTACGACGAGGTCAAGCATCCGCCCGCGGCCCTCCTCGCCGACTACCCCTGGCTGACTCCGCTGCTGCCCAAGGGCGCCTCGCTGGAGGGCTTCCTCGGCGCGGCGACCTATACGGTCTCGCCCGACATCACCGCCGACGAGTTCGTGCGCCAGCTGCTCGATGCCTGGTACCAGCAGGTCGGGCCCGACCTGCTCAAGGTGCCCACCAGCCGCGGCCTGAGCTTCTACCAGGTCCTCGCCCTGGCCTCGGTCGTCGAGCGCGAGACCGGCGACGACGCGGACCGGGCGAAGATCGCCGGCGTCTACCAGAACCGCCTCGATCCCCAGCTCTTCCCGCTCAATGCGTTCCAGTCCGACCCCACGATCTTCTACGTGAACGACACCCTGCAGCTGGCCAAGCTGCCGTTCAACCAGTGGCAGACCTACCTGTTCTGGGCGCCGCTGACCAAGGGCACGACCCTGCCGGAGACGTTGCCGGCCGACCTGGCCGGCTACAACACGTACGTCAGCAAGGGCCTGATCCCGGGGCCGATCTGCACCCCGTCGGTGGCCTCGATCAAGGCCGCCCTCGACCCGGACACGACCGGCCACTACCTGTACTTCCTGGCCACCAAGAGCGGCACCACGCTCTTCGAGAAGACGTACAACCAGCACCTTGCCGACATCGCCAAATACGGGTCGTGACCGGGTGATCGACCGCGAGGCGCTCCCGAGCCCCACGGATTTCGCGCCCGCGGCGACGGCCGCCGATCGCGCCCGCTGGGAAGCCGCCGATCGGGCCGCCCGCCCGGCCCGGCTGGCCCGGCTCCGGGCGCGGATGGCCGAGGCCGGGGTCGATGCCTACCTCGGCGTCCGACCCGAGCACAGCCGTTACCTGACCGGCCTGGTCCTGGGTGACGGCGAGGAGAAGGTTGCCGGCTACTCGGGCTGGTTTGTCGTCGGTCCCAACGACCTGATCCTCTTCGCCGACAGCCGCTACACGATCCAGGTCGGCCGGGAAGCCCCCGATGCCCGGATCGAGCCCGTCTACGGCGACCTGGGCCAGCGCTGGCCGGAGGTTGCCGCCGGCCTCGGCGCCCGGCGCGTGGCCGCCGAGGCGAGCCACCTGAGCCACGCCGCCTGGACCGAGCTGGCCGAGTCCGCGCCGGACGTGGAGCTGGTCCCGGCCACGACCACGGGCCCCGGCGGCGAGCCCGGACCGGGCTGGATCGAGCTCGATCGGGCGACGAAGGAACCGGCCGAGCTCGAGCGGGTGGCCGCAGCCTGCGCCGTCGCGGACCGGGCCCTGGCGGCCCTCCTGCCCGAGATCCGGCCGGGGGTGACCGAGGCCGAGCTCGCCTGGCGGCTCGAGGTCCTGATCCGGACCGGCGGCGCCGACGGGCTGGCGTTCGACGTGGCCTGCCTCGCGGGGCCGGAGGCCGCGCTGCCCCATGGCTCGCCCGGCGATCGCCCGGTTCGGGCCGGGCAGGTCCTCCTGTTCGACTTCGGGGCCCAGGTTGCGGGCTATCGCAGCGACATGACCAGGACCCTGTTCGTCGGCGAGCCGGCCGAGCGCGACCTCGCGATCTACGAGCTCGTCCACCAGGCCCAATCGGCGGCCATTGACGGCCTGCGGGCGGCGGTCGTCGCGGGCGGGCCGCTGCCCACCGGGCCCCAAGCCGACGCGCTCGCCCGGGAGGTGATCGCGGCCGCCGGCCACGGTCAGCAGTTCGGCCACGGCACGGGTCACGGGATCGGCCTGGCGACCCACGAGCTGCCCAGCCTGGGCAAGCGCGCCGCCAAGGTGGCGTTGCCCAGCCCGACGGTCTTCTCGGTCGAGCCCGGCGTCTACCTCGAGGGCGAGACGGGCGTCCGGATCGAGGACCTCGTGGCGGTGGACCTCGCCGTGCGGCGGCTCGATGTCCTGACGAACTTCCCCCGCGGGATCGTGGTCATCCCCGCCTGACGGTTGGAGGCCAAGGCCTCGGGTCCGGGGCCTCGGCTACAATCGGGCCAACCGCCCCGAACGATCGAGCCGCCCGCCGCACCGCAGTCCAGCGCGGGCCGCCGTCGAACCCTTGCAGGAGCCCACCTCCCGATGATCAGCACTGGCGAACTTCGCAAAGGCGTCGCGATCGAGCTCGACGGCGAGCTGTGGCAGATCCTCGACTACCACCACATCAAGATGGGCCGGGGCTCGGCCCAGGTCCGGATCACGTTGCGCAATATCAAGCGTGGCCAGACGGTCGAGCGCAGCTTCCAGGCCGGTACGAAGTGGCCCCGGGCCCAGATGGACCGCCGCCCCGTCCAGTTCCTGTACCGCGACGGCGACGACTACCACTTCATGGACACCGACACGTACGACCAGTTCACCCTGGGTGCGGCCCAGCTCGAGGATGCCGTCCACTACCTCAAGGACGGGATGCTCCTCGAGCGGACGAGCTACCAGGACGAGACGCTTGGGGTCGAGCTGCCGGTGACCGTCGACCTGATCGTGGCCGAGACCGAGCCCGGCTTCGCCGGCGACACCCAGACCGGCGCGCGCAAGCCGGCCACGACCGAGTCGGGCCTCGTCGTCACGGTGCCGATCTTCGTCAACGAAGGCGACACGATCCGGGTTGACACCCGGACCGGCGAGTACCAGACCCGGGTCTGACGGGTCGACGGGTCCGGTCCGATGAGCCGCCGGGATCCGACATTGTGGAGTCCTGACGGCGACGAACCGCCCGACTGGGCGCTGCCGTCCTGGGATTCGCTGCCGCCGGACGAACCGTCGAGCCGCCAGGGCCGGCCGCTGAACCAGCCCGCCAGCCCGGCCGTGGCGTCCGGGGCGTCGTTCAGCCGGCCCGCCCCGAGCGTCATTCCGGACGAGCTCCGGCCGACGATCCTGGGCGTCAGCGAGGTCACCCGGGTCGTCCGCGACGCGGTCCGCGCCGACGACCGGCTGCGCGACGTGTGGGTCGAGGGCGAGGTCGGGCGGGTGACGATCTCGTCCGCGGGCCATGCCTACTTCACCCTCAAGGATGAGCGCAGCCAGCTGTCCTGCATCTGGTTCCGCGATGACCGGCTGACCTCGCCATTCGAGCCCCGGACCGGCCTGCGGGTGGTGGCCCGTGGCCGGATCGACGTCTTCGACCAGCAGGGCGTCTACCAGCTCTACGTGGCCGCGGTCCAGCCGGCGGGCTTCGGCGACCTGGCCCTGCGCTACGAGGAGCTCAAGGCCCGGCTGGCCGCCGAGGGCCTGTTCGACGCCGGGCGCAAGCGGCCGCTGCCCCTCCGGCCGGCGGTGATCGCGGTCGCGACGAGCGCCAGCGGCGCCGTCTGGCACGACATCCGGAACGTGCTCGAGCGGCGCTGGCCGCTGGCCCGGGTGGTCCTCGCAGCCTGCCAGGTCCAGGGCGAGCCGGCCCCGGCCAGCATCGTCGCGGCCCTCGCCCGGATCGCGCGCTACGCTGACCAGTGCATCGCCACGGGACGCCCGGACGAGGCGCCGGTGGTCACGATCCTGGCTCGCGGCGGGGGATCGCTGGAGGACCTCTGGTCGTTCAACGACGAGCGGGTCGTGCGGGCGATCGTCGGCCATCCGCTGCCCCTCGTGTGCGGCGTGGGCCACGAGACGGACGTGACCCTGGCCGACTTCGCCGCCGACGTCCGGGCCCCGACCCCGTCCGCAGCGGCCGAGCTCGTCGTTCCCGACCGGGTCCAGGTCGGCGCGGCGCTGGCTGCCGAGTTCCGGCGCCTGACCGGGGTGACCGAGCGGGTCGTGGTCGCGGCACGGCGCGAGCTCGACGCCGAGCGCCGGGCACTCGACGGCCTGCGGCCCGCGGAACGCCTGGCCCAGGCCCGCGAGCGCGCCGGCGTCCTGCTCGATCGAGCGACGCGCACCGTCCAGGACCGCCTCGCCGGTGCGCGAATCGCCGAGCAGCGCGCCGAGGCCCGCATCCGGCCCATCGTGGCCCTGCGCCTGGGCGCCGCCCACGCGGCGCTCGACTCCGGGGCTGCGGCATTGGCCGTCCTCGGCCCGCAGGCCACCTTGGACCGGGGCTATGCGATCGTCCGGCGCAGTGCGGACGGGCGGATCCTGCGCCGGGCCGGCGACGCGCCCGCCGGAACAGCGCTCAACATCCGGCTCGCCGAGGGCGAGCTGGGCGCCACATCGACCGGCCCCGGCGAGTCCAAATGAGCGCCCTGGCGACATGAGCGACCTGGCGGCGCTCGGCCTGCTGGCCCTGATCGTGGTCATCGCAGCAGTGGCCGGGTTGATCGTTGGTAGGATGGTCGCCGGCCGCATCGACCGCTGGCAACAGGCCCGCCCCGACCCCGCCGCTGAGGAGCCCGGTGACCACTCCGACCCAGGCTGATATCGCCACCCTGACCTTCGACGAGGCCCTCGCCGAGCTCCAGCGCACGGTCGCCGAGCTCGAGGCGGGCGGCGGCCCGCTCGAGGCCTCGATCGCCGGCTACGAACGCGGGGTGGCCCTCCACGAACGCTGCGCAGCGCTGCTGGCCGACGCCGAGCTGCGGGTGAAGCGGCTCGTCGAGCGGGCCGGCGGGGCCCTCGAGGCGATCGAGCTGCGGGCCGACGACGACGCCGCGACCGACGGCTCGGCGTAGGCAGGGCGCGCGCGTGGCCATCCTGCCCACCCTCCGCGGACCGGCCGACCTGCGCGGCCTCGGCGATGCCCAGCTGGCCCAGCTGGCCGACGAGATCCGCGAGAAGATCATCGACACCGTCGCGGTCACCGGCGGGCACCTCGGCTCGTCGTTGGGCGTGGTCGAGCTGACGATCGCCCTGCACCGGCTGCTCGAGTCGCCCCGCGACCGGATCGTCTGGGACACCGGCCACCAGGCCTATCCCCACAAGCTCCTGACCGGCCGCTACGACCGCTTCGACACTCTCCGCTCGATGGGCGGGGTGGGCGGCTTCCCGCGCCGGTCGGAGTCGGCCCACGACGTCTTCGACGGCGGCCATGCCGGAACGGGCCTGTCGATCGGCCAGGGCCTGGCCGAGGCCCGCGACCTGCGCCACGGCCTGGAACGGATCGCGGTCGTGATCGGCGACGCGGCCCTGATGAGCGGCCTGTCGCTGGAGGCCCTCAACGACATCGGCCAGCGCGGGACCCGGATGCTGATCGTCCTCAACGACAACGAGATGTCGATCAGCCCGACGGTCGGCGCGTTCAGCAAGTACCTCAGCCAGATCAAGCTGTCGTCGGCCTGGGGCAAGAGCAAGAGCGCCTACGACCGGACGATCGAGCGGATCCCGTTCGTCGGCCAGACGGCCCTCGAGCTGAGCCAGCGACTGCGCAAGTCGGTCGTCAACTTCGCCCAGCCGGGCCAGCTCTTCGAGGATCTCGGGATCACCTACATCGGGGTCGTCCCGGGCCATGACCTGCGGGCGCTGCTGCAGACCTTCGCCGGCGCCCTCCAGCTCAAGGAGCCGGTCATCGTCCACGTCCGGACCCAGAAGGGCCGCGGCTACCGTCCCGCGGAGGCCGACCAGGTCGGCTTCCACGGCGCCGCGCTGCCGCCGATGACCGCGGCGTTCGAGCCCCACGCCAACGGCGGCGGCCGGTCCACGGCGCCGGGGGCCCGGTCCCGGACGCTCAGCTCGAGCACGGCGGCGGGCGTCGGCCACATGCCGACCGAATCGATGGCCGACGACGCGGCGCCGGCCACCCGCCGGGCGCCCGACGCGCCGGTCAAGGCGCCCAACTACACCGCCGTGTTCGTGGCCGAGCTGATCGAGATCGCCCGCGAGGACCATCGCGTCGTGGGGATCACTGCCGGGATGCCGACCGGGACCGGCCTGAACAAGCTCCAGGCCGAGTTCCCGGACCGGTTCTTCGATGTCGGGATCGCCGAACAGCACGCTGTCACGATGGCAACCGGCCTGGCGATGGGCGGCGAGCGTCCGGTCGTGGCGCTGTACTCGACCTTCCTGCAGCGGGCCTTCGACCAGGTCGTCCACGACGTCTGCCAGAACGACCAGCCGGTCGTGATCGCCGTCGACCGGGCGGGCCTCGTCGGCGAGGACGGCACCAGTCACCAGGGGATGTTCACCCTGCCCGCCCAGCGCCAGGTCCCGAACCTGCTGATCGCCAGCCCCAAGGATGAGCAGGAGCTCCGGGCGCTGCTGCGGACGGCGTTCAGCCAGGACCACCCGTTCGCGCTCCACTATCCCCGTGATCCGGGCTTCAACCTGCCGGCCGTCGACCCGAAGCCGATCCCCGTTGGCCAGGCTGAGCTGCTCCAGGAGGGCAGCGAGGTCCTGCTCGTCGGGTTCGGCCCGATCGTCGACCGGGCGCGCAAGGCCGCCGCCGGGCTGGCTGCCGACGGCTGGTCGGTCGGCCTGATCAACGCCCGCTGGGCCAAGCCCCTGGACCGCCAGCTGATCCTTGAGCAGGCCCGCGGCAAGCGCCTGGTGGTGACCCTCGAGGAGAGCGTCGTGACCGGCGGTTTCGGCAGCGGCGTCCTCGAGCTGCTTGAAGAGGCGCGCGCCGTCGACCCGGCGTTCCGCGAGGTCGTCCTCAAGATCATCGGGATCCCCGCCGACCATTTCGTCGAACACGGCTCGGTGGCCGACCTGCGCCACCTGATCCGGATCGACGCGGCCGGCATCGAGGCCCAGATCCGCGAGTCGCTGGCCACGATCCATGCGGTCCCTGGCGCCAGCGAGGCGAAGACCGTCTAGCGCGGTCCGCGCGGCTCGTGTCCGCTGCGCCCGTGTCCGCTGGCCGGTGTCCCGCCCGGCCCGTGCCTGCCCCGGCCGGGTTTTGACAACTGTCGACTATTCCAGACCGTATGGTCGGAACCGGGCCGTTCCGAGACCAGTCGGGAGGGTTCAACCCTGGATCCACGCACGAAGCCGGGCAGCGTTGTCCCGCCAGGGCCTGACTCCCGGCCGCATCCGACCATAAGGTCGATTTGAGTCGACATTTGGCAGATACACGCCGCGAAGGGAGCGGCGCGGCAGGGTGGAGCGATTCCCGGGCCGCCAAACCCGTGCCCGCGTTCGCGGCACGTTCACGGCCGGGGTGGGCGTGGCATGATCGACCGGTGATCCGGACCAGCCGCCAGCGCCTCGACCAGCTGCTCGTCGAGCGCGGCCTTGTCGAAAGCCGGACCCGGGCCCAGGCGCTCGTCCTGGCCGGCCGCGTCCGGGTGGGGGAGGGCGACGGCGCTCGCCTCGACCGCAAACCGGGCGACCTGCTCGACGCGAGCGTCCCGGTCGAGGTCGTGACTCGCGATCCGTACGTCAGTCGCGGGGCGCACAAGCTGATCGCCGCGCTCGACGCGTTCGGGATTGACCCGGCCGGCCTGACGGCCCTCGACGTCGGCGCCTCGACCGGCGGCTTCACCGACGTCCTGCTCCAGCGCGCTGCCCGCCGGGTCTACGCCCTCGACGTCGGGCGCGGCCAGCTCGCCGACCGGCTGCGAACCGATCCGCGGGTCGTGTCGATGGAGCGCACGAACGCGCGGACCCTGGCGGCGGGCGTCCTGCCCGAGCCGATCGAGCTGGCCGTCATCGACGTCGCGTTCATCTCCCTCGGCCTGGTCCTGGGGCCCGTGATCTCGACCTTCGGGCCGGCCGGCGGCCGGATCGTGCCCCTGGTCAAGCCCCAGTTCGAGGCCGGCCGGGAGTCGGTGCCGGGCGGCGTCGTCCGCGATCCGGCGGTCCACCGCCAGGTCCTCGATCGGGTCGTTGCCCAGGCCCAGGAGCTGGGCCTCGCGGTGGCTGGGGTGATCGCCTCGCCGCTCCTCGGCCCGCAGGGCAATCGCGAGTTCCTCCTCGACCTGCGCCTCGGGGCTGGCGCCGGCGAGGTGACCGCGATTCCCGCGGCCCAGCTCGCCGAACGCCTCCGAGCGATCACGGAGGCCTGACGATGCGCCGGCTGGGCTTTGCCTTCAATCCGACCAACGACGCGGCCGTCAACCTGCGCCAGCGCGCCCTGGCCTGGTGCAAGACCCGCGGCGTCGACGGCTGGGCCGAGCCGGCCGGGGAGCTGGCCAGGCTCCGCCACGAGCTGCCCAACACCAGCGCCCTCGTCGTCCTCGGTGGCGACGGCACCTTCCTGCGCGCCGCCCGGGCCGCAGCAGAGGCGGACATCCCGATCCTGGGGGTCAACCTGGGCAAGGTCGGCTTCCTGTCCAAGGTCGAGGCCGACGGCTTCGAGCCGGTCCTCGAGGAGATCGTCGGCGGCGCGTATTCGCTCGATGAGCGGATGACCCTGCGCGGCCGGGTCCTGCCGGCCGGCGGCCGGAAAGGCAGCCACGAGGTCTTCGCGATGAACGACATCGTCGTCGCCCGCGGCTCGCTGGCCCGGGTCGTCCGGCTCGACGTGGCGATCGGCCCCTCGCACGTGGCCACGTTCATCGCCGACGGCCTGATCGTCGCCTCGCCGACGGGCTCGACCGGCTACTCCTTCTCGGCCGGCGGGCCGATTCTCGACCCGGTCAGCCGCAACCTGGTCGTGACCCCGATCGCCGGCTACCTGTCCGCGATCCGCTCGGTTGTGGCCAGCCCGCTCCAGACGGTCCGGGTGCGGGTCGTGGATGGGCACGAGGCACAAATGAGCATCGACGGCTACGAGGACATCCCGCTCAACGTCGGTGATGTCGTCGAGGTCTCGGCCCGCGAAGCCCCGATCCGGTTCATCGAGCCCAGGAGCGCGATGCCCTTCTGGGACCTGCTCCGCCACAAGGTGGAGCTCCTGCCCAGCTGATGGCTGCCGTCGAAGCGCAGGCCGACGAGCGTCCCGGGGCAGGCGGCCGATCCAGCGAGCCTGCCCGGCCGGGCCGGTTGCTCGAGCTGACCGTCGCCGACCTGGCCCTGATCGACCGGCTGGACCTGTCGTTCGGGCCGGGCCTGAACGTGATCACCGGCGAGACGGGCGCGGGCAAGAGCCTCCTGATCGATGCCCTCGGGCTGGCCCTCGGCGCCCGGGCCGACAGCAGCCTCGTCCGCCACGGGGCCGAGGTCGCCCGGGTCGAGGCCCGGATGGAACGGCCGGGGAGCGACCTGCGCTGTGCCCGCGAGGTCCACGCCGGCGGCCGCTCGACGGCCCGCCTTGACGACGACGTCGTGACTGCGACGCGCCTCGCCGAGGTCGCCGGGCCGCTGGTCGAGATCCACGGCCAGCACGACCAGCAGCAGCTCCTCGACGAGCGTCGCCAGCGCGACCTGCTCGATGGGTTCGCCGGCCTGGAGCGCGCGCGAGCCGCGGTCCAGGAGGCGGTCGAGGCCTGGCGGGCGAATGAGGCGGCGCTGCGCGAGCTTGCCCTCGATCCCCGCGAGTTCGTCCGCCGGCT
>Ga0265314_10002077_pt1 | contig 21133 bp, 23 predicted proteins | sample 4126metaG_FD_203106 | JGI IMG/M metagenome (GOLD analysis project Ga0265314, IMG submission 203106) | Rhizosphere microbial communities from Carex aquatilis grown in University of Washington, Seatle, WA, United States - 4-1-26 metaG | ecosystem: Host-associated > Plants > Roots > Rhizosphere >... | reverse complement strand
AACCCAGCATTTCTCAAGCCAGCACTTCTCGACTCCGCATACTTCGGCGCCGCATTTCTCTGCGCCGCACGGGTCATCTCATTCGGGGGGTGGGCGCTCAGGCGGTGGGCATTCTGGCGGGGGACAGTCCGGGGGCGGGCATTCGGGCAAGGGTTCACACAAGCACTAAAAGCAAAAGGGGATCGCGAGCTTGCGCTCGCGATCCCCTCTTGACTTGTCCGAACGATTAAGCTTTGCGTGCGCTGCGGCGGCGCGCTACGAAGCCGAGCGCGGAGAGACCCGCGAACAGCATGCCGTAGGTGGACGGCTCCGGCACAGTCGATGCCAGAAGCGTATGGTTGTCGGTTTCAAAACCAGTGTTGCCGCCGTTGCTGAACGTGGCGGATGTGAAGACCGTGTTGCCGGTGGCGAAGATATTGATGAAGAAGAAGTCCTCACTACCGTCTTGACCTTTGAACTTGGTGCTCGGGTTGCCGAGGTAGCCGGCCGCGAGGCCTGTGAAATTGCTCGAATTTAAGGTCAGGACCGCGGTGCCATTGTCGAAGAGGGTGAAGCTATTCGAGGAGTCCAGGGCGTTCCACAAAAAGCCGAAGTACGTCTGCTGGCCATTGAAGCCGACGCTATAGCTGCCGGCGCCGCCGCTCTGGGAGCCTACCGCGATATAGTTGCTCGCGTCGCCGCTAAACTCGTCGCCAGGCGAAACAATGGTGCCACCCTTGGTATAGGTTCCAATCGAGGTGCTGCCACTAAAGGCCCCGGCTGATAACGCGTTGAAAGTAACGATATTTGTGGCACCCGCCACAGTGGACGTTGTCTGCCCGGGAGCTTCTTCGGTAATGATGGTCCCGGCCGACAGGATGGAGACGCTAGCTGCCAGCAGCGTTCCCAGTAAAAGTTTACGCATAGTAGATGATCCTCCGTAGATCCGCTCGGGATTTTACTTACTCCCGTACACGTTCATAATACAACAAGAGCTGGGTTTTTCGAACGTTACTAAACGCCTAACAGTACTAGTACTATTAAGCCCATTCTTGCCAGGCAGCCGGAGTCACGCGGGGGCCATGATAGATAAGGTACTTACGGTGAGCGAGACGTCTGATCCTTTCGACTTGCAGCGGTTTGTGACGGCGCAGGATGGGGTGTACGAACAAGTTTGCGCGGAATTACGCGGCGGGAGGAAGGAGGGGCACTGGATCTGGTTCATTTTTCCGCAGATGCGCGGGCTGGGGTCGAGCGCGATGGCGAATGCGTTTGGGATCGGGTCGCGGGAAGAGGCGGCGGCTTACTTGGAGCACGCGGTGCTGGGAGCGCGGCTGCGGGAATGCACTCGTTTGGTGAACCTGGTGGAGGGGCGGAGCATTGAGTGGATCTTCGGGTATCCGGACGACTTGAAGTTCCGCTCATCGATGACGTTGTTTGCGAGCGTGGCGACTGACACGCAGGTTTTCGAGGACGCGTTGCGGAAATATTTCAATGGGGAGATGGATCGGTTGACGCTCCAGAAGTTGGATTGACGGCTTTTGGTTGGCTTAGAATGTCGAGCTGGCAAGTGTCGCCGTGGGCATCGATTACGAAGAGGCGCTGGGCGTCGACGGCGTATTTGATCTGTTCGCCTTGAATGAGCAGGCACCACCCGTTCCAGGCGTGTTTTTCGCGGGTGGTGTAGAGGGCGCCATCGCCTTCGATCTGGAGGACGTGGGGATCGACGGCGTGGCTAGGGCCAGTGGGTTTGAGGTACGGGTTGGAGTTTACGGAGGAGTCGGCGGTGACGCGGCCGATTTTCCACTCGCGTTCCTTGGTGGCGGCGCAGAGCAATAGCGGAAGCAGGAGGCAGCAGAAGGCAGCGGGTCGCATCTACTGGCAGCGTACGCCGTGCATCGTGCTGCACGCATCGCCCGAATGACATAAGGGCTGGGCATTAGTGCGGGCGGGCGGCAAACGCCTCGACTATAATGAATTCGGCAAAAACTCGGCGCAGTGCCCGTCGGTTAATCGTTATGAAAAAAAGTTTTCGTATTGTTCCGTTGATCGCGTTTCTGGCTTGGGGGTCGGCTTCGGCTCAGATTCTGTTGGATGGGGAATGGGCGGCCCGGTATCATGAGGACCAGTTGGAGCGTATTCCGGGGCCAGAGCTGGGCGATTATTTGGGGCTGCCGATTAACGATGCGGCCCGGCTGAAGGCGGAGAGCTGGGACGCCTCGCGCTTGACGCTGCCGGAGGAGCAGTGCCGGGTGCACGTTTCTCCTTATATTTATCGCGGGCCGCTGGATCTGCGTATCTGGTCGGAGAAGAATCCGGAAACGCAGCAGGTGGTGGCGATTCGCAACTACCTGGGGACTTACTCGCAGAACCGGACGATTTGGATGGATGGGCGGCCGCATCCACCGGCTTGGGCTCCGCATACGTGGATGGGATTTTCGACGGGCAAATGGGAGGGGCCGATTCTCACCGTCTACACCACGCACATCAAGCAGGGTTGGATACGGCGCAACGGGCTGCCGCAAAGCGATCAGGCGACGCTGGTGGAACACTTCATACGCCACGGCGAGCACCTGACGCACATCAGCATTCTGACGGACCCGGTGTATTTGACGGAGCCGTTAATCAAGTCAGAAAACTTTGAAATGAACTTGCACGGCGAAGAAGCGCAGTGGGTTTATCACTGCCGGTCTGTTGAGGAAATTTCGAATCGCCGCAAGGGCGAGGTGCCGAACTATCTGCCGGGGGAGAATCCTTTCATGGCGGAGTTTCCGAATCGTTATAAACTGCCGGCGGAAGCGGCGTTGGGTGGGGCGGAGACGATGTATCCCGAGTATCGCAAGAGCATGAAGCGTTCGGAAAAAGGCGCTGTGGGAAAAGGCCGCGCGGTGGCTGAGGCGCCTCTGCCAGCGATGGTGGAAGGTGTCAAGGTTCAAGGCAACGTGTATTTGATTGTGGGCGCCGGGGGCAATGTGCTGCTGCAAACCGGCGAGCAGGGCACGCTGCTGGTGGATACGGGGATGGAATCGGCGAAGGAAAAGCTGGTGAGTGCGATTGAGAAATTAACGACCGAACCCATTCGTTGGGTGCTGAACACTAGCGCGGATGCGGACCATGTGGGCGGGAACGTGGCGGTGGCGAATTTCGCAGGCTCGGCGCGGCACGTGGAATTGACGAACACTCCGTTCGGCGCGACGTCGCAAGTTGCTGAATTCGTCGCTACGGAGGCGGTGTTGAATCGGATGAGCGCGATGAACGGCAGGCAGCCCGCTTATCCATCCGACGCTTGGCCCACGGAAACTTACGCGAATGAAAGAGACGAAGTCTACTTCAACGGTGAAGCGGTGGAGATGCTGCATGCGCCGGCGGCGCACACCGATGGCGATAGTCTGGTGTACTTCCGGCGCTCCGACGTACTGGCGGTGGGCGGCTTGTTCGATCCGGATCGCTATCCGGTGATCGACTTGGCGCATGGCGGCAGCTTGCAGGGGATTCTCGACGGGCTCAACCGGATTCTGGAGATCACGATTCCCGCGTTTTCCGAAGAAGGCGGGACCATGGTTGTCCCGGGGCGCGGGCGCATTTGCGATGAGGCTGACGTGGTGGAATATCGCGACATGGTTGCGATTGTTCGCGATCGTCTGCGGGCGATGATCAAGAAGGGCATGACGCTGGAGCAGATTCAGGCGGCTCGGCCGACGCTCGATTACGATCCGCTGTATGGGGCGACGAAGGGTGGGTGGACGACGGATATGTTTGTGGAGGCGGCTTACCGGAGTTTGGTTGGAGCTGCGAAGTAGGGATTGCTGGGGGGCAATCACTGTTCCTGGAGCATGTCGGTCCATAAGGTTAGCGTCCGGTCATGCCGCTCTTGATTGGAGAGGTATGGCCGCTGTTCCCTTCGATAGCGATGGGCGAGCAGGTCCAAATCAAGAGGAATCGTTTTATAGAGGTATTTGATGTCGTCCCGGTCTCTTTGACTATTGCGTTCGATCTTGGAGAGCGCGAGATCGTAGGGGGCGAGTCCAAAGAGTCTCAGGTTCTGGTGGATGGTTTGGAAATAGTTCGACTCTTCGCTGGCCGGCGTCTTCGGGAAGTGTCATGACCGCGACGTGCTGAATATAGAGACCGTGCTGCGTGTGCAGGCTGCTGCCGGCTCCGGCCGCTGCGAGTACCACCGGGAATTGATGAGAGGGCGCGATTTCTAATACATCGATGTCTGCGGTTTGCCTTGCTAGTCCGTACTGAAGGGTAATCGCGAATCCACCGAGGCAGGATAGGCGTACTTCTTCCGCGAGCATGGCGTCTAAATCACGAAGGAACTGGCCCGAGGGTTCGGGTACGGGGCTAGGTGACGGCATAGCGGAGCTGCTCCGGCCGAAGGTCCGTTAGCAAGTTCCAATGCGCTGCTTCCCGAGGACGGACTTTTCTAAGCCAGGACCGCTCAGCGCTCGACAAAGAATCATGGCAGAGCGTGCCTTCCCCGGCGAGCCGGGCACTCTCCAATAGAGATTGCTGCTGCGCGAGGAGAGCGGCCGTGGGGCGATCGCCATTGTGGGTTACTGCCTTTTTTAATGCCAAGTGGGTGACGTAACCTAGTTTATTCTGCAAACAGTAGAGCCGTGCCCGCGGGACTAGCCATTCCCAATTGAGTTTGGGGTAGCGCAGGACTATCCATGGCAGTGCTTCCACAAGTCTGCTTTCGAGATCCTTCCGGCCAAGAGCATTAAACAGCACTGCGGCTGGGTTACTCAAACGTTTGGAGCGGAGATGCGAGAACCCAGGGTATCCAAGGCCCGCCAAGTCTTCCGCCAAAACTTGAGGGTCGGGCAACCTTGGCGGTTCAAAAGATTCGTCCAAGGGAAGAGAAGTGGCGGGAGTGCCGTATACCTTAACAACCTTTTTCGCCAATTTCGCCGGGACTCGGCGAGTTCCTGCTTCGAGGAGGGACAAGTAGGGTTGTGACACCCCGAGCCTGAGGGCGGCCTCTTGCTGGGTCCATCCTAGCCGTTCACGCGCGCGCTTCATTTCAGCGGGTGTCATTTACGAGTCCATTTTATTACAATAGTTGTAATATGCAAAGAGGGTGCGATTCGATCTAACGCAGAGGATTTCCATCGCTATCCAGGATGGGATCGGAGACGACGACTGATCCGAAGCTGTCGCGCAAGTAGAAATTTACTGTGTAGCCTTCTTCGGTGAGAAGTCTGAGATCTTTGCGGATGGGCAATTGGCCGACCACTGTGCCTTCGATCTTCTTGGCGCCGGGTGTCCAGTTGGCTCCATGATGTTCGTGATCGTCGGGATTCTCCTCGTAGACTTCAAGTTCATACTCGGCGATATCCACGAGTTCTGTTCCGAGGAACACATTTCCGATGCCAGCAAGTTTGCGGACGGGCCGGAATGACATCGCACGAAGAATACACCTTGGCTGAGGCGGGAGGCAAGCGGCTTTCGTTCACCGAGCGACCGTAAACAGTTGGGCGACTATTTCGTCGAGGGCGGCGGGGGCGCCGCGGACATAATCTGGAAAAAGAAATTATTGGTATCGCGAAGGATGCAGGTCTTCACATTGTTGTTCAGGGTTATGGGTTCACCTCCCACGCTCGCGACAGCTACGCCGGCCTCTTTCAGGTTCTTGACGAATAACTCCTCGTCGGCCACACGCACGCGCAAATTCGCCGAACCCAGGTCAAACGGCCGGGTTTCGCCCAGTTTGCGGTCGACGCCGCGAAACTCGACGAAATCCACCTGAAAGGTTGTTCCCGGGATGTTGCCGATGGCGTGGCGGTAGCGCGCGCCGCTCACTCCCAGGATTTTCGAGAGAGCTTTGTCTTTGGCGAAGGCGGCATCGACTTTCAGCGGGAACCCGATGAGGTCGCGATAGAGGTGAACGGTTTGATCCATATCATTCACGGTGATCATCATGCTGGCCCCGATTACGATGCCAGGCGCCTTGCTCTCGGCGGCATTTTCGGGCTCGACCAATTCCACGTAGAATCCGTCGGGATCTTTCAATACGATTGTTTTGCCGGCGGGAACTCCTCCGGCCGTGACTACGGGCGCGCCGATTTCGCGCAGCTTGGCGAGAGCGGCCGGCAAATTTTTGACCTGCAGCACAACGACGGTGGCGCCGGGATCCTGCACTCGCGGCGTCACGATCTTCTGTTCGGCATCCTTAAACTGGTTGAACTCGAGGCCGCCGGGGGAATCCGGAAGCCGCACGGTGAAGCCGCGCATGGGCGAACCTGGCGTTGCGTAGAGCTTCGCCACGGGCGGGTTCGCGGCGAAGACGCGCTGCGAAACCGGGAGCGGTCCGGTCAATTCGAGACCGAGCGCATCCTGATAAAAGGCCGCTGACTTCTCGATGCTCGCCACGTTGTGGATAAAGTTTCCGAACGTGAGGACTTGGCCCGCGGGTGCGGCTGCCAACATCGAAGCTGAAAGGAATCCCGCAAGCAAGACTTGCTGTGCCAGATGGGAAGGGGAAAGAGCCATACGAGGGCCTCCGGGTTGTAAGATTATCACACGGTGAAGACGATTTTTCGAAAGATGGTGGGCGCGCAGGGACTCGAACCCCGGACCTCCTGTTTGTGAAGCAGGTGGTATCTCGAAGTCAGCGCATTGGGCCGCGCGCGTGCGCCATCTGAGCCTTCGTGTAGTGCTGCGTCATGCGCCCGGAGGGGTGTCGGAGGATTCGCTGGTACTCCGCTCCGTCAACCCCCTGGGTCCGCGAAGGTCGCGGCGGTGTGCCGGGGATCGTGCCAGGAGACGCCGACGAGGCCAACGTCATCTAGTACAGGTGTTAACTTCCTGGCGAGGTAATTATGGCTGCAAACCTGATGCCAGCGGCATGGAATACGGTCTCGAAACACCTACATTCCGCGCAGTGCATGCAGGGAGAGCTTGAGGACCATCCGAAGCGCCGTTCGGAGGTGCTAACAGTCGTTGATCTCGCCTATCGGCCGATCTCGCAAAATTCACGTCCTACTCGACTCGCGGCGGGCCAGGCACACCGGCCAAATTTCCACTGCACGTAATTTAACGCCAGACCGTCACCTATATGACGCTAAAGCCGGCGAACTAAGCGAGCCCAGACGCGGGGGCGAGGGTAACTACAAATTCGTTCCACTACTTCTCACCATAAGCGAGCTTCGCGCAGAATCGGCGACGGTGGAGTTCAATGTCATTTCTAGCGGCACTTGCAGGAGTATATCGGACGGAACCCAACGCATCCATGGTAAGAGAAGCGTGCGAGTCCATTGATAATTATGCGATATGCAACCTGCAGCAATAACGCGGGGCGAAAAGCAAGAAGAAGCGACTGGCCGACGAAGAGACGGGGAAAATGGGAGCGAAGAAAGTTCTGATCATCGACGACGATCAAGCTGTCCAAGACATTTTGGCTCTTATCTTAGAGGCCGAGGGTTATGCAGTGGTCTCCGCTCTAGATGGGATCGCGGCCATGCAAGTAGCTCGGCAGGAAGTGCCTGACGTCATCGTCCTCGATTTAGGCTTGCCGGGTGCCGACGGCTTCCTCATTCTTGAGCGAATGAGAAACTCAGCACGTCTTGCAAGAATTCCTGTCATCGTTCTGAGCGCCAGCGATGCGGCAACAAATCGAAAACGAGCGTTAGGCTGCGGAGCAGTGGCGTACCTTCAAAAGCCTACTCGTAAACATGATCTGGTAACGGCAATGAGGCAAGCTTTGGGGGGAGCGCCGGCAGTGTCATCTTTCCTTAGAACCTGAACACTGTGCCACAGTCTCCTCGAAGAGCTGTTCGAAAAGCTTGGGGTCTGCAAAGCGTCCGTGTCGGTTCTTGGAGAACGTGGATTGGTGCGGAATGTCCTGATCGAACCCTAGACCGGTAACCCAGCGCCACGCCAGGAGCATGCGGGGCTCTTCGACTATCCACAGAATGAATCTCGCTTCTGAGCGGGGCGAGCGCGACCATCCGTTCATCAACGGCAGAATCAGTTGGGTTGAATCCCGTCACAGTTGTTTGCACCCTATTCTTCCGTCCGAAGGCAACCAGGAGAGAGCCCGCTTTCAGGACTGTCAGAAGCGTACTGACCAAAGCCAGGCGATTGGCAGGTTCAAGGGCCTGGCCCCACACCGGATCGTCCACGGCGACGTCGAACACTCGTACGGAGAACGCCTCAGAAAAAAGGCATTGCAAGCTCCTTTTTGCGTAGCCATACAGGTGGTGAGGATATTCAACGGCCCCCCAGCGTTTAGGGTTGATCGGCAGGCGATAGAGGAGTGAGGGAAGAGAATGATGGTTGGGTACGTCGCAATGCACAATACCGTCCGCGGTAAGCAGCGAACTCACTTTTTCCAAGAAAGCCTTGGGAGCTTTAATATGCTCCAGAACTTGACTGAAGCAAATTACGTCGTAGTTCTGACGTTCTGGCATCGCGAAGAGATCGGTTTGCGAGACGTTCGAAACACCGGACTCTTTGGCATACTGGACCACGCGCGGATCAATGTCAATTCCCGAATACTCAACACCGAGGCGGTTGTACATAGATGCCATTCCACAAGAACCACAACCGACTTCCAGCAGGCGAAACTCGGCTTTACCGAGCAATGCGCTGTAACGGCGGTAACGGTTCTCAGCAAGGGAATCGTACTGGAGTGTTTTTTCGGAAGATCCGCGCAATAAGCCGGCTGTATAACTGGCGTCGGTAGGCATCGAGTTCGGTCCTGCTGAGGCGACGTTGAATTCGGGCAGGGGATAGCAGAATGCGAGCCCGCACACCGTGCACTGAAAAAGTTTCGTCGCCGGACTCAGAACTTTTCTGACTGGCTTGACGACGACGGATCCGCACACAGGGCAAGAAATCATTTTTTTGTGTCCTAAGGGGCGTTCTAGGCCCTTACATTCTGTTTGCAACTTGGTGACGATGAGGCGACGCCTGGAGCCACGAGGCGAAGCGTTTCATTTAGCCAAAGGCCAGCGTCGTTTTTGGAGCGCGTGGGGGGCACGAGGGAACCCAAAGTGCACGAGTGATTCGACCTTGCTGGCTCACTAAAATCAAAACTTCAGAACCGGTACCGGAAGAACCGGCTTCTCCCAAACTTCGCTAGGATCCCCGAGTGTTTGTTCTTGAACAATCCGGCTCGCGAGGTGGCCCAAAGCCGCGGTGAAGACTTGAGAGGCTCCGGCCTCCGCGGTTAAGGCGCGCTTTAGCAAGCGTGCGCCGGGGTTGTAGTCGGGCACGATCTCTTTCAACGCGATGACCAGTCTGCCAATATCACGCTTCTCGCAAGCCTCTCGAAGGCTAGTCATCCATTTCGCAAGTTGAGCCGCGGGCACGCCGCTGCTCATAAAGATGCGAATCTTTTCGTGGGCAGTCGACGCCGCTTGCTCGAATATGGTGTTCAGTTCCTCGTAGAGTTTTTCGCCGGGGCGCATGCCTGTGAATTCGATTCTAATATTCGCATCCGGTGTCAGGCCGGATAGGAGAATCAGGTTCCTGGCCAGATCAACTATCTTTACCGGCGTCCCCATGTCCAGCACGCAGATCTGCCCGCCCTCTGCGATGAGCCCCGCTTGCAGCACCAACTGGCAGGCTTCAGGGATGGTCATAAAGAAGCGCTGCATGTCCGGGTGAGTCACGGTCACCGGGCCGCCCGACGCGATCTGCTTCTTGAATATAGGGATCACACTGCCGTTAGAACCAAGTACGTTGCCGAAGCGTACGGCGACGAATTTGGTTTGGTCGCTTTGGAGAGCCAGGAGCAATAGTTCGGATACGCGCTTGGTGACGCCCATGATGTTGGTGGGCCGTACTGCTTTATCGGATGAGATCATCACGAATTCTCTAACACCGTGTTCCGCGGCCGTACGCGCGACGTTATAGGTTCCGAAGATATTGTTCTCGACGGCCTCAAAAACATGCTCTTCCATCATGGGGACATGCTTGTAGGCCGCAGCGTGATAAAGCACGGATGGCGAATAGCGACACAGAACTTCTTCGAGGCGGAGGACGTTCTGTATGCTTCCGATCTCGGGGTAAAAAGGTATTTCGGGGAACGCCAGACGTATTTCACGATCGATTTCGAAGAGCGGGGATTCGGCCATGTCAAATCCCACGATGCCGGCCGGGCGAAACCGTGCGATCTGGCGGCACAGCTCAGAACCTATGGAGCCCGCCGCACCGGTGACTAAGACTACCTTGCCCTCCAGTGCGTGGTGAATCTGTTTTTCGTCCAGGCGCACAGGACTGCGGCCAAGGAGGTCCTCGACTGCAACGTCACGAATCTGGGAGGCGAGTCCATTCGCATCAATGACCTCAGCGAGACCGGGAATCGTCTTAAAGGATACGCCGGCTTCATGACAACGTCTGAGAATCTCTGTCAACTGCGCGCCGGTAGCGGAGGGCAGCGCAATGAGAACCGTCCCTATGGCCTGAGAATCGGTAATAGACTGCAAGACTGCACCGGTGCCTAAGACCTTCAATTCATGAATCAGGCGGCCGACTTTCACCGGATCGTCATCGATGAAGCCGACGACTTCATAGGTAAGCATTGGATTCCGGCGAATTTCGCGGAGCAGCGTAACTCCCGCGTCACCGGCACCATAAATCAGAGCTCGTTTCTTGATGCTCAGCGCGGGCTTCCGGGAGAATTCGAACATCATTCTCACTGCCAAACGGATTCCAGCAGTCATCCCAATGCACAGTAAGAAATCCAGGAAATAGACCGAGCGCGGGAAGCCCTGCAGGGCATAGAGCAGAGGCAGGCTGCCTAGAAGGGAACCGGTAAAGTTCGCCGCGGCGACGCGGGCAAGGTCTTGAATAGAAGAATATTGCCACCATCCGCGATCCAATTTCAAGAAATGGAAGGCGATGATTTTGGCCGACACAATGACGCAGAGCCCGGTCAACAGGTGGTGCCGAAATTGTGAAGGCACAGTAAAGTCGAATCGCAAGATGAAGGCGAGAACAGTGGCAATAACGAATATCGCAAACTGAACCGCGCGCATTGCCCAGCGGGAGTGGTGGATGAGCTGGCGCTTGATAAATTGGATGTTAACTATTGACATAGTGAGTAATGGTAATTAAGCGATGTTGGAGGTTTCCTCTTCGAACTCACGAAGCGGCTCGGCTCCGACCGCGGCCCGGACCTGGTTGATGACGTAGAGTTGATCTTCCCAGGAGAGGCTGCTCGAACTCGGAAGGCAGATTCCGCGGTGGAACAAGTCCTCGGCCACCTCGCCACCGTAGCGCGCGCTACCGGAATACAAAGCCTGGAGATGCATCGGTTTCCAAACGGGGCGCGATTCGATATTGGCGTCATCCAGCATGCGGATGAGCTCATCGCGAGAGCAACCAAATTTCTCATCCTCGATTAGAAAGCTGCTTAACCAATTGGTGTGGAGGCCATAGGAGGCCTGGGGCATGAGCGATATACCGGCAAGTCCGGCAAAGGCTTCGCGATACCGGGTCGCAACCGCGCGCCGCTCCTGGACACGGAGATCGAGGACCTCGAGTTGGCCCCGCCCTATACCGGCGAGCACATTGCTCATCCGGTAGTTGTAACCGAGCTCGGAGTGTTCGTAGGCGACGCCCGGATCGCGCGCCTGCTGAGCCCAGAACTGCGCTTTCCGGACCCAGGCCCGGTTACTCGAGACAAGCATACCTCCGCCCGTGGTGGTGATGATCTTGTTGCCGTTGAAAGAGAAGACTCCAATGTCGCTCAGCGTTCCCGCGGGCTTCCCTTTGTACGTGGCGCCCAAGGCTTCAGCCGCGTCTTCGAGCACCGGCACGCCATACGTCCTGCACACAGTCAGAATGGGATCCATGTCGGCGCATTGACCGTAGAGGTGTACCACAATCAGGGCGCGAGGAAGATTGTTTCGCCGTGCTCGTTGGCGGAGGGCGGTTTCGAGGATGTTGGGGTTCAGGTTCCAGGTAGCATAGTCGCTATCTATGAAAACGGGCTCGGCGCCGAGATAGCGGACGGGGTTGCAACTCGCAGCGAATGTCAGCGTGGAGCAGAAGACTTCGTCGCCGGGACCGACTCCAAGAAGGCGCAGGCCCAGATGGATGGCGGCGGTTCCGCTGCCCAGAGCAACTACAGGGAGGCCGATGCGATCCTCGAACTCCTGTTCGAACGCCGTGATGTTGGGACCAACCGTGGACAGCCAGTTGGAGGCGAATGCCTCACGTACGTATATTTGTTCGGTTCCACCCATGTGGGGAACGGAGAGTAAGATGCGTTTCATTGAAGGTTATTGGTTATAGCTGCGCAAGAAGTTCGGGCAGGCCGGAGCAGTCGGCCATTTCTCGATCTGGAGTGATCTGAGGATTATCCACCAGGTAGTGCAGCCCCTCGGGGCGCCGCACGCGAAGCGTTATCCATCCAAGCTGCTTCGGCGCCGTGAAATCTTTGAGTGGGTTATCCGCGACGTACACATAGACGCTTGCAGAGCCGCCTTCTTCTATCTGTTGGAAAGCTTTCGGGTGCGGCTTGCGAAATTCGCCTCCCAGCACTTCCGTGAGCACGATGGGCGCCGCAAATGAACCTAGTCCCAGCGCTTCGGCCTTTCGACTCTGGCTGGTTGCGGGACCATCGCTGATCACTGCGATGGAGGCGCTGCAGGAAATCGCCTGTAAGGCTTCGAACGCGTCTGCCGCGAGTGCGATTGAAGGCGTATGTGTCCGGTAAATCTCCACCAGAGCCGAAACCAGTTCGGCGTTGGGCTGCGTGCCGGATTCGCGCAACACATCGTCGAATATAGACCGGCGCCGGCCGGCGTTGAACCTCCGCCAGCACTGTTCACCAAAATCCTCTAAATGAATCCACTTCGCGGCCCATTGGCCGACTGCTTCAAAGCCGCTACGCACGTAATCGCGTTCGAGATAAAGCGTGTCATCGATATCAAAGACGACGCATATGCTGTGCTTCATGCCCGAATCCTGCTGCCAGAAACGAAAACGGCCTGATCGTAGCGCAGCATCGCAAGGTCATCGATCCAGTCGTCGCAATACGTCAAGCGCTTTCCCTCTAGTTCGTCCAGCAGCCAATCCGTAAACCGGCCACCTGCGCGATGGGCCAGGGGGTATCCACCGCCAAAGCGGGCATTGATTTCGATAATCCGTATTGCGCCGGATTCTTCCATGAAGCATTGAACGTTCAGTGGACCGTAAGCCCCCGGCAACGCTTCGGCTACCGCTCGGGCAAGATCCATGAGCCGCCGGTCCTTGACGGTGAGACCCTTCGAGACCTCACCGGCTCTGACTTCCATGCGCCAGTGCGGAATAGCGCAGATACATTCGCCCGACCGATTCACATAGACATTGATGGTGAACTCCCGGCCCGCAGCAATCTCTTGCACAACGTAGCCATCGCTCGTCTGGGGCAACGCTTCGAGTTCGAGCCGTGTCGATATACGCCGCACTCCTCTGGAAGCGCTGCCATTAGACGGCTTGACGATGAGCGGGACGGGCCAGCTGGAAGGATCGCGCAACGCCGAATGGAGATCGGATTGACGAACGGTAGGAAAACCTTTCGCGACCAGCCATTCGTGAGTCGCAATCTTGTTGCCGCAGATTTGCACAGCGGAAGGATCGGAAATACATACGGCCACACCAGCGTCCGCAAACTTCTCAAGCGCTACCGCATAGACTGAAAGCTCGGTGTCGATGGTTGGAATCACAACCCCGACTTGATGCTTTTCGCATAACCGGAGCACTGCATCCAAGAAGCCGGGGTCCGTGCAACGGGGGACACGGTAGGCCGGCTCGTCCATAAAGGCCGCCGGTGCGCTGGATCCAGAATCGATGGCGATCACCGCCCGGTCGACGCCGCTTCTTGCGATAGAATCGCGGAAGCACGCGAGCAGGCCAACCCGTCGGCCCGCAGATGAAATCAAAATGTTTTTGTTGCCCATGCTCTATTTGGTTCCAGCTTTCGGTATTTGCGATCCAACAAACTCCGGCATCGTGGCATGGCCCGCCTGGCTGATTCCATCGCGCCGAGCCACTTGCCAAATGGTCATCCCCAGAATCTTGACATCCAGCCACAGGCTCCAGTGGTCGATATACCAGAGATCGAGATCGAATTTTTCTTGCCAAGTCAGTGCATTTCTTCCGTTTATCTGCGCCCATCCCGTTATGCCCGGTTTCATCTGGTGGCGCCGCCGTTGTTCAGCGGTGTAACGGGGCAAATATGCAGGCAGCAGCGGCCGAGGACCAACCAGGCTCATCTCGCCGCGGAGCACATTCCAAAGTTGCGGCAACTCGTCAAGGCTCATCCGACGGAGGAAGATACCGAGCGGTTGCAGTCGATCTTCATCGGGGATGGGAAGGCCGTGCGAGTCAAGCAACTGGTGCATGGTTCGAAATTTATACAGGATGAAGGGCTTCTCCAGGCAACCTATGCGGGTTTGCCGGAAAACAATTGGGCTGCCCAGACGCAGGCGGACGGCTAGCGCAACCGCAGCCAGTATCGGCGAAAGGATCAATAGCGCGAACAGAGCTGAGGTGATGTCGAGGAGGCGCTTGCACATTAAGACAACTCCTCTGCCGCCGACGCACTGGCAGCCTTCCCGCGCCGGCTCGCTTTGTAGACTTGCCGAAATACCGCATCGAATCTGTCCACTCCCACAGCCATCGAGAGTTCGCGCCGGTAGAAGTCGCGGCCCGCAAAGCCCATGGCTTCCAACCGGTCATGCCCTGCCTCGAAAAGCCGGCGCACACCGTCGGCGATGCTGGCGGGATTTTCCGGCTCGCAGAGCAGACCCGCGCCCGAACGGGTCACTAAGTCGGCGGCGTCGCCCCTCACGCCCATAAGGATGGGCTTCCCCGCTGCGAGATATGCCTGCGTCTTCCCGGGTATGGTGATCCTGAACAGCGGATCGTCCTTGAGATGTACGAGAAGGACGTCGGACACCTCCAGAATGGAACCCATGGCCGCCATCGGCTGTCGGGGTAAGAAGCGAACGTTGTCGAGTTGCATTTCACTCGCCTTTCGTTCGAGACGACCACGTTCCACGCCGCCTCCGACGAAAATGAACCGCGCCTGTGGAACTGTTGTTCGGCAAAGGCGCGCCGCGTCGAGGACGGCGTCGAGGGCTTGTGCCAAGCCCATAGTCCCGGCGAAGAGCACGGTGAATGCGCCCGGTTCGCCAATCTGAACCGAAGGTTTTCCGTGGGGAATTAGAGCGGATTCATCGCACCAGTTATAGATGACATCGACTCTCGCCGGCACAACCCCGCGATCGATCATCGCGTTGCGGAACTGGGGCGAGAGCACCGCTACGCGGTCCGCTTGGCGATAGATGTAACGGCAAAGGTAGTTCAGCAACCGGATGACCAGCCGGTTCGAAAGCATACCGCTGGCGGCAATCGTTTCGGGCCAAAGGTCTTGCACGTCGTAGACAATGGGCGCCGAAAACCAACGCCGCAGTATCAATGCCGGCAGCCCAATTGTCCCTGGCGGATGGTAAACATAGATCACGTCGGGTCGGTCGACCAGCGCCGGGCCAAGGACTGCGCTCGCTACTGCGAAGGTCAAGTAGTTCAGAATGCGGCCCACAGCGGAGCGATTATGGCTTGGGTACAGAGGGACACGGCATACTCGGATACCGTCCATCCACTCGATCCTCCATGGACGTACGCGATATCCCGGGTAGAGTTTGCCGTCCGGATAATTGGGGAAGCCCGTAAGGACCTCTACCTTATGGCCACGGCTTACCAGTTCCCTGGCGAAAGCAAGACCCTTAAAAGTAGGCTCCGGATCGAACCACTGAGTGAGCATCAGAATGCGCATTTGGTGCTGAGATTTGTGAGGTGCGTCGACTGCTAACGCTGACGTTAGGACTTCTTCCAGACCAATGCGTTGACGTAGTCCGTGTAGCTCAGAATGATCCGAACCACCTTTTCGGACACGTTTGCGGCATCGTAGTCGGCTACGATCCGCAATGCTCGGTCAGGGCCTACAGACTGGGTTTCGAGCACTTTCATGGCAGATAAAATCCGTTCCGGATCTAGTCCGACCATCATCACGGTGCCCTCTTCCATGCCCTCCGGACGTTCGTGGGCTTGACGAATGTTCAAGGCCCGGAAGTTCAAAATCGAAGATTCCTCCGTGATCGTGCCGCTGTCGGAAAGCGTGGCGCGGGCGGCCATCATAAGGTGGACGTAATCGGCGAAGCCCAAAGGCTTGATCAGGCGGATTCCCTCAGGAAAGGTCACGCCCTCTGCATCGAGGCGCTTGCGCGTCCTCGGATGCACGGAAACAATTACCGGCAGTTCGTATCGCGAGGCCAGCAGATTCAGCACCGCAACCAGATTCCGGAACTGCCTGGGGCTGTCGATGTTTTCCTCCCGGTGTGCGCTCACCACAAAATACTGGCCCCGCGTCAGGCCCAATCGCTCCACTATGCCGGAACGATCGATCTTCGGGCGGTAATACGTCAATACCTCACACATGGGGCTGCCGGTCTTCACGATCCGGTCTGGCGGAATGCCCTCGCGCAGCAGGTACTCGCGGGAGATGTCGCTGTACGGCATGTTGACGTCGCTGATATGGTCGACGATCTTCCGGTTGATTTCCTCCGGTACGCGTTCATCGAAGCAGCGGTTTCCGGCTTCCATGTGGAACACCGGGATCTTGCGCCGTTTGGCTGCGATCGCGGCCAGACAACTGTTGGTGTCGCCCAGTACCAGCAGTGCATCCGGCTGAACCTTGCTCAGCACTTCGTCGCTCTTCGCGATGATGTTGCCGATGGTCTGCGCGGCGGAATCGCGAGCGGCTTCCAGGAAGAAATCGGGTTTTCGTATTTCCAGATCCTCGAAGAAGATCCCGTTCAACTCGTAGTCGTAATTCTGCCCGGTATGGATCAGCACGTGATCCACATGCCGGTCCAATGCGGCGATGACGCGGGAAAGCCGGATAATCTCCGGACGTGTGCCAATTATTGTGGCGACTCTCATGCGGCAACCGGGACGGGGCTTTCGGCCGCCGCCAGTACTGGAAGGAAATACGTATCCGGATTGCCTGCGTCAAAGATCTCGCTGGCCCAGAAGAGCGTCACCAAATTACCCGCGCCGACGTTCTCAATCGAATGGGTGTATCCCGGCGGAATATCTATTACCTGAAATGCGTCGCCTGACACCCGGTACTCCTCCACCTTCGAACTCTCGATCTGGCGCATGCGGATCACGCCGTCACCCTCCACAATGAGGAACTTTTCGGTCTTCGTATGGTGATAGTGGCCGCCGCGGGTGATGCCGGGTTTAGTACGCGAAATGAAAATCTGCCCGAAGTGGTGCGACTTGATGAACTCAGCCAGTCCACCGCGTTGGTCCGACTTAATCTCAAGCTGCTGCCGGCGACCGTCCTCCGGCACATAAGAAAGATACGTGGCGTAAAGCTGCTGATTGAACCGGAGCGCGAAGTCGGGAGTGGTTAGGTTGGTGCGCATGTCGTGGAACGATTGGATGCGCGCCGCCAGATCGCCCAGGGTCAACTTGAAGGACGGGAGATCGCGCTGCCCGTTTGACCCGGCTTGGCCAGGCAGTTCGGCTAGAAAGGCCTTAACAACATCATCCACGTGAACCAGCTCCAGCTCACGGCTCGGATCGGAGATCTGAATGGGCAGACCGTTTGCAATGTTGTGGCAGAACGTCGCCACTGCGGAGTTGTAATTCGGCCGGCACCATTTTCCGAACACGTTGGTCAAGCGATAGATGTGAACTTGCGCCCCGCTGCGAGCTGCAAACTCGCGGAGGGCCTCTTCTGCGCGCCGCTTACTGGTTCCGTATGGATTGTCCAGCGCGGCCTGTATAGAAGAAGCCATCACAATCACGGGAGTGCGGTCCAGTTCGCTCAAGATTTCGCAAATTTCGCGCGTTAGCCCCGCGTTTACGTTCTCAAACTCTTCGGTAGAGCCGGGCCGATTGGCTCCCGCAAGGTGGTACACGATATCGGCTCTCTCCAGGCCCGCGCGGAGTTCGTCCGACGAGTTGCCGATATCGAATGGGATGGTCACGCAGCCCTTCAATAGGGCGAGATGCGCGGTAAGATTCCGCCCCAGGAAGCCTCGATCGCCGGTCACCAGGACGTTCACGCGGCCAACCTTCCGGGCTTTAATACTTCCTGCACGCAATCCAGCTTCAGCAGAAGTTTCACCAACTCAATCCGACTCATCTGATGTGTGTTGTGCGACGTGTAGTCTTCGGCGGAGGATACCCCCAGCTGCCCTTTATGAAAGTAGAGCGAGTAGTTCAAATCCCGAATGTCGGCAGGAATTCGATAGTAGTCCCCGCGATCTTCAGCCTTGGCCATCTCTTCGCGGTTGAGCAGCGACTCGTAAAGCTTCTCGCCGTGCCGCGTGCCTAAAATTCGAATTTCGTTATCAGCCTCGAAGATTTCCTTCAATGCCTGGGCCAGGTTGAGAATTGTGGCGGCGGGAGCCTTCTGCACAAAGATGTCACCCGATGTGCCGTTCTGGAATGCGTAAACGACAAGATCGACGGCATCTTCGATACTCATCATGAACCGGGTCATATTCGGATCAGTCACGGACAGCGGCTTACCGGCGAGGATCTGGCTGATGAAAAGCGGGATCACCGATCCCCTCGATGCCATTACGTTGCCGTACCGGGTGCCGCAAAAAATCGTGCCATGATCCCCATTCAAGCGGGCATTGGCGACCATGAGCTTTTCCATCAGAGCCTTGGACATTCCCATGGCGTTGATTGGATAGACGGCCTTGTCCGTGCTAAGGACGATGACCTTTTTGACAGAGGAAGCCAAGGCTGCGCTCATGACGTTTTCCGCGCCGAGGGTATTGGTTCGAATTGCCTCCAGCGGAAAGAATTCGCAGGATGGAACTTGTTTCAGAGCGGCGGCGTGAAAAACGTAATCCACCCCCTTCATGGGACCCAAGAGGCTGCTGCTTTCGCGGACGTCGCCGAGAAAGAACTTCACCCGCTCGTTATGCAGGACGTTCCGCATATCGTCCTGCTTCTTTTCGTCGCGGCTGAAGATGCGGATTTCCGCGATATCAGTCTTCAGGTAGCGTCGAACCACGGCATTGCCGAAGGTGCCGGTCCCGCCGGTAATTAAGAGAGTGCGTCCCTTGAACATAAAGTTTTGTCGTAATCCTGATTGGTTTGTGCCTGATTTTAGTGCCGGCTTGCGCCAACGCGGTCCATAAAGCTCTTGGTTTCGAGCCACCACGGCGCTGCCTCGTCCCAGGTATCGTTATACTCGCCCCAGATGACTACGCCGTCGGCATATTTTCGAGCTGTTTCGAGTTGTAAGCGCCAGAAGTCCGGCGGAAGATAAGTCCCTGCGAGTTTGCGGTTTGATTCGTGATACTGCTGCCACAGGAATACATACACCGGTTTTCCGCCTGCGTAGCGGCGCGCTTCTTGGATTTGCTGGATCGCATATTTTGACCAGCCATCCCGATCCTCGTAAAACGTATACATGGATGGAAAGAGAATATCCTCCAGCCGGGCGATCGGAGCGAGGCCATCATTCGCTTTTTGCCAAGCAACGTGTTTGGGTGCATCCGCGGGCTCCAAGGCACCCCAGTAATTTCGCATGGGCGTGAGGCCGTAGTAGCCGACCTTGACGGAGGGCGCAGCCTGCTTGAACCACTGGATCAGCGTCTCGTATTTTCTAATGCTTTCCTGGACCTGGGCGGGGTCGCCCGTCAGTGACCAGTGCTCGATGTCAAGCACGGCAATGCGGCCCGATGCTGCTGCCCGCTGCGCGGCCCGCCGGACGAGATTCTTGTTCGGTAAAGGGTCCGAGTGATGTCCGCTTTCCCATATCATCGCCGGAGCGATCATAAACACTGGCTTCAGGCCGTAACGTGTCAGGTCCGGTTTTTGCCGATATGTTGTTGCGTCGAAGACGGTGAACTCCTGCGCCGGCGCAGCGGAGCTGTGCGGACAGAGACATGTAGACCCCAGGAACAGAGCCGAAATCAAAACGAGATTTAGTCGCATCCGTCTACCTTTCTGAAAAGCTTGATCTTGAGAAAACTGCTAACAATTACCAGAGGCGGGCGGCGAGGGCACCCGAACTATTTCGAGGCGCCGCTCTGTCTCATCTCCGCAAAACCTGCCGCGCACGACGGGCCCGTTCAGCATGGCGTCGTGAATCTCGCGCTCGCGAGGGTCTGCGAAACGGTCTTTGACCCGACGCCCGGGGATTCCACAATGAATCTCATATGGCGGAACATCGTGTGTAATGACAGAGCCGGCGCCGATAATGGCGCCCCGTCCGATTCGAACTCCCGCTCGTATGATGGAGCGAGCCCCAATCCACACGTCCGCACCGACAATTGTCTTGCTGGCGGCGGGCCGGCCGGAGAATATCATTGGCACGCCGGCTTTATCCCAGCGATGATCCCCGCCTGTGATAAGAACTTCGGGTCCTAACATGGTGTACGGCCCGATTTCTACGTGAGGTCCGATCCGGCACCACGGTCCTATAAAACAGAACGCACCGGCATGAAGGTCTTTGCTTATAATGCAGTGCCGCGCGATATAGGCGGTGGCAGCAACCCCGGAGAGCCCTCCCCACCAACGCCTTACAGAGGCGCGAATCATCCGGGAGAGGATGTAGACTCGCGAGCTTCCACACAGCCTGCGAATTGTCTTTTTCATGACCTACTAGACCCGGCCGCCGTGAGCGCTGCCGGCTGTGAGAGCATCTTCAATCGCCTCTACCTGAGAGGCTGGATTGTAGTGCCGGTCTACGATCTCATAACATTGCTCGCGTACTTCTGCATCGGGCCATTTCCGATTGCACCATTTCCAAATTACCTGTGCTAAATCTGCGGCATTTCCCCGTTCAAACAAGTCCCCGTTTCCGGCCGGCGTGATCGCCTCGACTTCCGGGCCCTGCCGGCTAAAATCGTTATGAGTTATGACGGGTGTTCCATACGTCAAGCTATGAATGGCGGTTAGTCCCACCTTCCCGGGCGATACAGTAACGCTCGCCGCGCGAATCAGTGGCGCGAGGGTTGCCTCGTCATAACATTCGCCGATAAACACCACCGGCAGGGATTCAGCCCGTGCGAGTTCCGCCAACCGAGCGCACGCCGGCCCGTCGCCGACCAAGACGACATTCACCAGCTTGTTGTCCTTGCGAAGCATAGCCTGCGCTTGCAACAACAAT
>Ga0265314_10002076_pt1 | contig 21136 bp, 16 predicted proteins | sample 4126metaG_FD_203106 | JGI IMG/M metagenome (GOLD analysis project Ga0265314, IMG submission 203106) | Rhizosphere microbial communities from Carex aquatilis grown in University of Washington, Seatle, WA, United States - 4-1-26 metaG | ecosystem: Host-associated > Plants > Roots > Rhizosphere >... | reverse complement strand
GAACCCCAGTAGCCTCGACAAGGCACAATCTGGACAGAATGCCCTCACCCCGGGATACATGTCGGGCTTCGGTAACGGCTTCGAGACAGAAGCGCTGCCCGGCGCTCTACCAATCGGCCGGAACTCGCCGCAAAAATGCCCTTACGGCCTCTATGCCGAACAACTTTCGGGCTCGCCGTTTACGGCGCCGCGCGCCACAAACGAACGAACTTGGCTGTATCGAATCCGACCAACGGTCGCTAACTGGGGCGAGTTCGAGAAGGCCGATATCGGTCTTTGGCGGACAGCCCCCGCCCATGAAGTGCAGGTGCCGATCGCGCCGATGCGCTGGTCGCCGATCCCCATCCCGAAGGAGCCGCTCAGCTTCGTCGAAGGCATCCGCACGATGACGACCGCAGGCGACGCCGGCACGCAAGCCGGCATGGGAGCTCACCTCTACTTCGTTACCCGCTCTATGACGGACGAATATTTCTACAACGCCGACGGCGAGATGCTTCTGGTGCCGCAGCAGGGTAGTCTGCGTTTGTGGACCGAGTTCGGCATCATCGACATCGAGCCGGGCGAGATCGCGGTGATCCCACGCGGCGTGAAGATGCGCGTCGAACTCGTCGGCGGGCCCGCGCGCGGTTACATGTGTGAAAACTATGGCGGCGCTTTCGCCCTGCCCGAGCGCGGACCGATTGGCGCCAACTGCCTCGCAAATACCCGCGACTTCCTGACACCGCTGGCCGCCTATGAGGATCGTGACGTGCCATCGCGCCTGTTCGTAAAGTGGGGCGGCGCTCTGTGGGCGACCAAGATCGACCATTCGCCGCTCGACGTCGTCGCCTGGCACGGCAACTACGCGCCTTATAAATATGATTTGCGGCGTTTTTCGCCGGTCGGGCCGATCCTGTTCGACCACGCCGATCCCTCGATCTACACCGTGCTGACATCGCCGTCGGATACGCCGGGCACCGCGAATATCGACTTCGTGATCTTCCCCGATCGCTGGATGGTGGCTGAAAACACTTTCCGCCCGCCCTGGTACCACATGAATGTGATGAGCGAATTCATGGGACTGATTTATGGGCAATATGATGCGAAGGCTTACGGCTTCGTGCCGGGCGGCGCATCGCTGCACAATTCCATGCTGCCGCACGGGCCTGACGATGAATCATTCGAACGCGGCAGCAATACCGAGCTCAAGCCACATAAGCTCGAAGGCACAATGGCCTTCATGTTCGAAAGCCGGTTCCCGCAACGCGTGACGGCTTACTCTGCCGGATCTGCTCAATTGCAAAAAGACTACGCCGCTTACGGCAAGAAGCTGCCGAAGCATTTCGACCCGACAAAACCTTAATGCGGCATCCCGCACTTGACCGGACGCACGATGCGGCGCGGCGAAGCTGGGTTGCTTCGGCGAAGGGCCACGTCGATTTTCCGCTGCAGAATCTACCGCTGGGTATATTCTCCGTTGGCAATGGACCGAAACGTCTCGGAACGGCCATCGGCGATTCCATCCTCGATCTGACATCGGCGGCCGAACAGGGCTTGCTAGATGGCGAGGCGGCACAGGCGGTCAAAGCAACGACCGGTGGTACTCTCAATGGACTTTTCTCGTTGGGCGCGGCGCCGCGGCGTGCTTTGCGTCAGCAGAGTTTCGCGCTTCTCGAAGAAGAAAGCCCGCAACGGGCCCGGGCCGAACCGTTAATCCGCGCCGCATCGGAATGCACTTTGCACGTTCCGGCAGCGATCGGCGGCTACACCGACTTTTACGCTGGCATTCATCACGCGCTGAACGTCGGCCGGCTGTTTCGCCCCGATAATCCGCTATTGCCCAACTATAAGTACGTACCGATTGGTTATCACGGCCGCACATCTTCGATCGGCGTGTCGCCCGCGAAGGTTCTCCGCCCGAGCGGCCAGCGTAAGCGGCCGGCCGAAGCGGAGCCAACCTTCGGGCCTTGCCGCAATCTGGACTACGAATTGGAATTGGGCTTTTGGATCGGCCCGGGCAACGAACTCGGGAAGCCGATCTCGATAGGCAATGCCGGCGATCATATCGCCGGCATCTCCCTTCTGAACGACTGGTCGGCGCGCGACATTCAGGCTTGGGAGTATCAGCCACTGGGCCCATTTCTCGCCAAGAATTTTGCCACCACAATTTCACCGTGGGTGGTGACGGCGGAAGCGCTAGCGCCGTTTCGCACGTCACAGCCGCCGCGGCCTGATGGCGATCCGGCGCCGCTGCCTTATCTTTTCGACGCGGACGATCAAGCTGCTGGCGCCTATGATATTCACATGGACGCGTTTTTGATCACGCCGGGAGCCGACGGGTTATATCGGCTATCGTCCGGGAACAGCCTCGGGATGTACTGGACTCCGGCGCAGTTGGTCGCACATCACACATCCGGGGGCTGCAATCTTGAGGCCGGCGATCTACTGGGCTCGGGCACGTTGTCGGGCCAGACGCCGGAGAGTCGGGGCAGCCTGCTGGAGATCACCAATGGTGGCCGCGAGCCAATGCAACTGCCGTCCGGCCAGACCCGCACTTTCTTGCAGGACGGCGACCAGGTGATTTATCGCGGCACGTGCCGGCGGGAAGGTTTTGCTTCAATCGGCTTTGGCGAATGCCGCGGCACGATCGTCGCGCCCTGAAGCCGCATCAAACAAGAAAGCGTCCACCATCGACGATGATGCGCGAGCCCGTGCTTTTCTTCAGCGCCACGCAAGCCATGATAGCCGTTGCGACGTCCTCTGGCTCCACGATCTGCTTGAGAGGCGTGGCGGCAGTGATCTTTTCGAGCGCCGCACGATCCCTGCCGGCAACAAAATCGGTCGCGACCGCGCCGGGCGATACGCAAAGGACACGAATGGCAGGCCCCAGCGCACGGGCGAGCGACAGCGTCATGGTGTCGAGCGCCGCCTTGCACGCGCAATAAGCGACGCTGCTGCCCGAACCCGTGAAAGCCGAGATCGACGAAACGTTGATGACAACGGCGTCGCCGCTGGCCTTGAGCATCGGCGCCAGCGCTCGGATGAGCGAAAACGGTCCGCGCACGTTGGCGATCAACATCGAATCCATCAACTCGTCCGTCAGCGCGTCAAGATTGCCATGAGCGATAGGCTTCGTGAACCCGGCCGAATTGACCAGAATGTCCGCACGGCCGCACTTTTCGGATACCTGCGCGGCGAAGCGGCGCACACTGTCGCCATCTTCCAAGGCGACCTGTAGCGCAATATGCCCACTCCCTGGAAGCTCGGCGATCAGAGTCCGCGCACGATCCTCGCCTTTGTTGTAACCCACCACGACTCGCGCCCCGTCCTGAGCCAACATCCGCACTGCCGCCGCGCCAATGCCGTTGCTGCCCCCGGTAACGACGGCGACTTTGCCGAGAAGCGGCTGCGCGCTGGGCGAGGCATTCGATTGAGCACTCATTTCATTGTCCTTTTGTCGCCAAGAACGGAACCGAATCGACCAGCCGATCGGGATTCTCAACGTGAATATTATGACCATAGGGGCCGAGGCTGATGGCCGCTGGATCGATCGCACGCAGCTGTGCGAACGTAACCAGCGCATCTTTTTCACCACAAGCCAATTGTTTGGCGGCTCTTGAAGCATCGAATGCCTGTTGCAGTGATGTGCCAGCCACCATTGTCGTCCGCGGGTCGGCGGCCAGCCGGTACCCCATTGCGACTTTGACAAGGCCGGCCTCGACGACCGGGTCTCCGGCATCGGCAATATCCTTCAGACCGGACGCTTTTAGAAACCGTTCTGCGGCCTCGGCCCTGGTTGCAAAAACCTTCGCCGGCGCGTCGCTAAATGCTTTGAGTTTGGCACGCTCTTCGTCGGTCCAGGCGGCTTTGACACCGAAGGCGAACAGCCCTTTGACCGAAACAGGAAAACCCCCGTCGCTCAAAACCAAGGAAATCATGCCGCCCATCGAATGGCCGACGATATAGACTTCGTCGTCCCGCGACAGCAATTCGACAATATCGGCGGCATGATCGTCGTCCGAATAACTCGGAGCGTGCGGCGAACGACCATGGCCGCGCAGGTCCGGGACAACGATCCGGCCTGGCCAGTTACCGAGCCTCTCGCGGAAGCGATTCCAAACGTCGCCATTGACGCCCAAACCGTGAAGCAGCAGGAGCGTCGGCGATCCATCGCCAAAACGGCGGACGAAAAGTGCCGGCTTCATTTTCCGCTGAACTTCGGTGCACGCTTATCGCGGAAGGACTGCATACCCTCTTTATTATCCGCAGTCCGGATCAAGACCGACTGTCCCAGACGTTCCAGCAACCGGCCGGTCTCGGTGTCCACGTTCTGGCACATGTTGACGATGTGCTTACCCATGCCCATGGCCTGCGGCGCGCGCTTAAGAAGCTGGCGGGCGAACTCCATCGTTTTCTCGATCAATCGGTCCGCCGGAAACACGCGGTGAATGAGGCCGATACGATATGCCTCCTCGGCATCGATCGGCAGCGCCGCCATGACCATCTCCTTCAGGCGGCCGATCCCGATCATCTGGATCATGCGCGAGCAGGCGCCCGAGGCCGGAATCACGCCAAGCTGGTTCTCCGGCAGAAGGAATTGCGCCGCCGGAGACGCCATCCGGAAATCGCAGGCGATCGCCATTTCCACACCGCCGCCTGCGCATGTACCGTTGATCGCCGCGATCACAGGCTTCTCGATCGCTTCGATGTCATCGAACAGTTCGTGATTGGCGCGCACATAGGCCCGGTAGCCGGGAGTTTCGAGGTTGTTCTCGTAGTCGAGTCCGTTGATGTCGCGGCCCGAGCAGAAGGCCCTGCCCTCGCCGGTAATGACGATTACGCGAATGCTGTCGTCGAAATTCGCCTTCCAGACGACGCTGCGCATCTCTCTGATCATCTGCTCATCGAAGGCATTGAGCTTCTTCGGGCGGTTCAAGGTGATGGTGAGGATGCCGGCCTCGGGCGTCTCGACCTTGATGGCGGTTAGTTTCTTGACGTTTCCGAGAAAGCCGATCGGCAAACCGCGTTCATCGAGCTTTACCGTTTGTTCTGTTTCATTACTCATGTTTGATCTCCATTATGTTATTTGTTCGAGCTGACCGCCGCGAAAAGTGAATGTCGAATTGGAGAGCCGATCGAGAAAGTCGCGGTTCTGCTCGACGATCAGCATGCTGAACCGCCCGCGCAACGCCTCGAGCGAAGAAAGCACCTGCGTAACCATGATCGGCGCCAGCCCTTGGGTTGGCTCGTCAAGCATGAGGACCTTCGGGTCGAGCAACATGGCCCGTCCGATTGCCAGCATCTGCTGCTCGCCACCGCTCAGCGCACCGCCCGGCTGGTTGAGGCGCTCGCGAAGCCGCGGGAATGTTTCCAGGATTTCCTCGAACCGTGCCTTGAATTCCGCGGCACTGAATCGCGATGCCGAGCGGGGAATCCCTAGATTCTCGCGGACCGTCAGCCCCTGAAATATTTGCCGGCCCTCGGGCACGAGAACGATCCCCCTACGAGCCCGATCATGCGCCGGTAAGGCGATGACATCCTCACCCTCGAGATGAATCGTGCCGCCTTGCGCTTTGAGTAAGCCGGCAAGTGTTTTCAATAGCGTCGTTTTGCCGGCGCCGTTCGGGCCCAAGATTCCCGTAATCGTATTTGGCTCGATCGCCAGATTGACCCTGGAGAAAATGACAAGCGAACGGTAGCCGCCGCTCAGATTTCTGGCTTCCAGCAGCGTCACGATAAGGCTCCGAAATAAACCGCCTTGACGGTCGCCTGGGCCATAATGTCTCTTAATGCACCCTGGGCAATCGGTTTTCCGCTATCGAGCACAAGCCCTCGCGAGGCGACGTTCGAAACGAATTCGATATTGTGTTCGACAATCACGACCGCGCAGCCTTGCGCACTGAGCTTACCGATCATCTGCGACAGGTGGGAAAGCTCGCCATCGGCCAGTCCCACTGCCGGTTCGTCCAGCAGCACTAAGGGGGGATGACCGACCGCCGCTCGCGCAATATCGATCAGCTTGCGCTGGCCCAGCCCGACTTCGCCGACCGTCTGGTAAGAGAGGCCTTCCAACGCGAAGATCTTCAATTGATCGAGAGCGATAGTCCGGCGCTCGGCCTCCGATAGCCGGGGAAATATTTGGTCGGCACGGAGCATGACGTTGGCGAGGACGCTCAATTCCGGGACCAAACGAGGAGTTTGAAACGAGCGGCCGATCAGCGCGGCGCGGCGGTTCACCGGTAGGCCCGTGATGTCCACGCCTCTGAGGAGAACTCGCCCGGATGTCGGTCGCAGAATGCCGGAAACGATATTAAACAAGGTCGTCTTACCGGCGCCGTTCGGACCGACAAGACTGAAGACCTCGCCTGATTTCACTTCGAAGCTAACGTTGCTCAGCGCGTGAACCCCCCCGAAAGCCTGGGACACGTCGCGAAGCACCAGGCAGGATGAAACGTCATCGCCGTCACTCATTGATGCGATGGGAGCGCGGGGCGCTTGCTCAGTTGCTTCCGCCGTTGCCGATTGTTTACCCAACAGACGCTGCCACGGCCGGATCAGCAAGCCCGAGACGCCTTGCGGGGCATACATCACGACACCCAGGAAAGTGGCACCGTAGATCAGCAACTCGTAACGCGCCGCATAACCCGAGATCACGAAAAACCAATCAATCAAAAAAGCACCGATAATTGGTCCGGCGAGAAAACCGGCGCCGCCAAGAAGCAGAGTGCCTATTTGTTCGAGCGAACGCACCACGCCCGCGTCTTCAGGAATGAGCACGCCGACGTAATAAAACAGCAACAGTCCGCCGACCGCCGAATAGGCGCTGCCGATTGTGAATATCTTTGCCTTTTCCCGATGAACATCGATCCCCAGCACAGAAGCCGCGAGTTCATCGTGGCGGATCGCTCGCAGACGCCGCCACACGGCGCCGCGCACGTACCAAGCGTACGAGGCGATGCCAAGTGAGAGCGCAATAAGTGCGATTAGACACCACGCGGCGGTGCCGAGATCACGTCCATGCTCGAACACCAGGCCGGATGCTCCGCCGGTCCACGCTGGAAAAGCGCGCGCCAACCCTTCGACCACCATGCCAAAGCCAAGGGTGCCGACGGCGAGGTAAACGCCCGGCAGGCGAACCAAGATTTCGGCCATGAATCGGGCGAGCAACACCACCAGGACCAGCGCCAGCGGCAGCGCCAGGAGCAGCGGAACGCCCATTCGATCCATGATTCCAGCGAAATAGGCCGGCAAAGCCATGAAGGCCGCTTGGCCAAAAGCCAGCATGCCAACGACGCCAAAGATCAAATTGAGACCAATTAAAGCGAGTGCCGGGAAGGCGGTCGCGCAAAACGTGCTGGGAGTGAGGCCGGCAATCCACCCTTCCCATGCCAAGAAAAGCAAGATTCCAAGGATTATCGTGACGATGATGCCCGGGAGTACCTTACTCATGCACGGCCCGTTCCGCCGAATACAATTTTTCGGCTCTGCCAGACCGCGACGCCGATAAGGGCGAGAAACACGATTGGGTCTTGCGCCAAAGCGCCCGCATAATTGGTCACTAGCGCCTCGGACAGGCCGAGCGCCAAGCCGGCCAGGATGGCCATAGACGGCGCCATGCCGCCCAGCGCCGCCGCGATAAAGCCGCGCAGGGTCATGCCGAGACCGGCTTGATAGTCGACCGACACCAGCGGCACGAGCAGAACCGCGCTCAGGCCACCGAGCCCGCCGGCAATGCCGAAGGCCAGCGATCGCGCGCGGTCGACATTGACGCCCAGCAGCTCCGCCGTATCCGGATTTTCGGCCACCGCGCGCAGTTTATGACCGAGAGGCGTGAAAAGCAGAAACAGCGTCACGGCAACGGCCGCCGCCAACCCGACCACAATCAGCACCAGGCCCTGGGGCGGAAGAACTCCACCGGCGATGCGGAACGGCGCCCCAACAAACATACGCGGGAAAGATAGAGGGTCGACTCCCATCGTCAGTTGCAGCACGCCTCGCGTCAGGAAGGCCGCCGCAAGCGTCACCAGGATCAAACTTCCGACCGGCCACGTGCGCCTCGGCCGCAGCAAAAAACGTTCGACCGTCAGCAGGAACAGAATCGAGGCGCAGATCGCAGCCGGCGCATAGACATAAACCGGCATGCCGGCGTCGGCCAGCACCGCCGCCACCAGCCCGCCGATGGCAAACGACTCTCCGTGCGCCAGATTGACGACGCGCGACGTATGAAAAGCGAGAACAATGCCGATCGCGAGCAAGGCGTAGACCGCGCCGGACATCGTTCCGCTTATCAAAGATTGCGTCAGCGGATTCATTGAACGGGGTCGGCCTTCACCCACTTGCCGCTTTTGTATTCAAGAATCGAGATATCGTCGGCGGTCATGCCGACGTGCCTATCCTTGGACCAATGCAACATCTGGACGCTTGGAATCGGTGTCGTCTCCAGATAGGTGCGGACCGCGGCAGGGTCGCTAGGGTTCTTGACGTTCTTGAGCACGGCGTCGGCCGTGTCCGCCAGCGTCAAGCCAAGCAGCGTCAGCATATCGACATTGTCCTTGGTCATCTCTTTGTAAGACGCCATGAAGTCCTCAACGTGCTTGCGGCGCGATGCGTCATCCAGCATCTGCGGCGCGACGGCCTTCAGTCCGCTGCCCAGAAGGCGCTTGGGCATATCGTTCTTGATGACGTTGATGAAGGCATCAGACACGTTCGCATAGCTGACGATGAGCGGCTGAGTCAGGCCGAGATTACTGTAGCTCTTGACCACCGCTGCGGCGCCGCCGCCGGAGTAGTTCGAATAGACCGCCTTCACTTCCGGCTTCACGGTATTCGCCAATTGAATGGAAGCGTCATTGGCACGCAAATCGATGCGGGCGAGTTCGTATTTAATACCCTGGGCCGGAAACACGGTCGCGGCGCTGGCAACGCCGACTTCACCGCTCGCGTCCGTCGCAGCCAACATCGCTAAATGATCGACTTTGCTTGCCTTAAGATAAATCGCAATCGCCATCGTCAGATCGACGTCCGACGGGCTCGTTTGAAACACATAGCTATTGGCGCTTGGCACAACATTGGGTGACGGCGTGACCATCACCGGGCCATTCTGAACGAGCGGCATCGCGGCGCGGATCGGGCCTGTGACCGAAGCGTTGAGCAAAATGACGCTGCCTTTGGCGATCAGATCACGGACGCAGGCAACCGACTTTTCCGGACTGCCCTCGTCGTTGCAATGCACGACCTGGATCTGGCGTCCAGCTATGCCGCCGGCGGCGTTTGTCGTTTTCTCCCACCATTGCACTGCGGAAAGCTGCCGGACGCCGACGGTCGTCAAAGGCCCGGTGGTCGGTGCGATAATCCCAACCACGAACGGGTCGGCGGCCTGGGCTACGCTTGAAGAAGAAAATGCAGCGAACGCCGCAAGCGCGAAAAACTTTGTAATTTTCATTGGGTCCCTCCCGTTAAGATGTAGCGCCCGTCTTCTTTTCGTCCGAGACGGCCGGCCTTGTAGAGTTCGTCGAAAGTGCGCAGCAGTTCGCGGCCATCGCGCGTCTTCGTCGCGGCCATCAATTCCAGGAACGTGGCCGGTCCGGTGTTCAGGCGCTCCTCCACCGAGGCCTGCGCCGCTTCCGGCATGCGCGGCGGCTCGGGCAACGAATAGCCAAGCCCGCGCGCCTGGCCGAACGGCTTGGTGCAATCGAAGCCGCCTTTGGCGCCGATACGGCTGCCGACCAGCGACGGATCGATCGGCACCGCCCGGAAGCCGGACGCCACAACGAAATCGCGATCTGCCTGAAACCGAGTCGCAAGGGCCCAGTCGATCTGTTCATCCGAAAATACGTCGATGTCCTCATCGACCACGAAGACGTGTTTGACGTCGCCCAGCGAGCCGAATACTGCCGCAATGGCGTTTCGCGCCTCGCCCGGGTAGCGCTGACGCATGGAAACCCGAACATTGTACATGCCGCCGCAGGATGGCGTGGAGCACACCGCCACCGGCTGACGGATCGCCTGACGCAGCGAGTCCCAAATGGTGGCTTCGGTCTTGGCCGCGACAAGCTGCGCCGTGTCAGTGCGCCCGAGGTAGCGCCCCCCGATGGTCACGGTTTGGAAGATCGCGTCTTTGCGGTGCGTGATGGCGGTGAGATGAAACACCGGATTGCGCTTCACCTCGCCGTAATAGCCGAGATATTCACCATAAGGCCCTTCGGGTTCGGAAAGCCCGGTGTTGTCGAGGTATCCTTCGAGCACGAATTCCGCATCTGCCGGCACGAATACGTCGATGGAAACGCATTTCACGATCGGCACCGGCGCGCCACGGATGGCGCCCATGACGTGGAATTCGTCGATCGGCGCAGTCGACGCGACGCCGGCCAGAAAGTCGGCGGGGTGATTGCCGACGGTGAATGCCACAGGCAGGCGGTCGCCCTTCGCCACCGCCGCCTGATAGATCATCCTGAGATCGCTTGGCGCGTTCAGGTCGATGCCCGCCGATTTCGGCCCCCGCAACATCATTCGCCGGCATCCAAGGTTGGTAAATCCGGTAGCTGGATCGCGGGAGAAATCGATGCTCGCCGAAATATAAGGCGCGCCGTCCATCTCGTGCTGGAGATGAACCGGCAGCCGCGTGAGGTCGGCGTCGTCGCCTTTCAGAATGACCTGCTGTACCGGCGCATTCTTCGATGACACTTCGACGGGCGCGACCGGTTCGGAAAAGCGGCGTCGTAATGCCGCCGGAAATTCCGCCTCGGTTTCGCCGAGCGATTGGGCGAGCCGGCGCCGCGAGCCCATCACGTTGCCGACCAGCTCGGCGCCTTCCGGACCGACTTTCTTGAACCACACCGCCTTGAAGTTGCCGTCCAGGACGGCGGCAACGTCGACCATGTCGATCGGAGCGTCGTGAATTACGCACTCGCCGTTTTGGACCAGCGTTTCCATGAAACGCCGCAGACGAAATCGTTCGGTGTCAGGTTGCGGCATGTTGCTGCGCCTCCAGAAATTTCGCGCGAATAATGGCCTTGGCGATTTTGCCGGGTCCGGTCTTTGGCAAAGCTTCGGCCGAAAACTCGATCGCCTTTGGTATCTTATAGCCGCCAATGAGCGTCCGGCAGTGTTCGATCAAGCCCTGCGGGGTGAGGCGGCTGTTGTCGACAAGAACGACGACCGCTCGCACCTCTTCACCCCAAAATGCATGCGGAGCGCCAAACACGGCAGCTTCCACGACCTCGGGGTGGGATAGAAGAACCTTTTCGACCTCGGCAGGATAGACATTCTCACCGCCCGAAATGATCATTTCTTTTTTCCGGCCAAGAATCGTGAAGTGGCCGCGTGAATCATAGCTGCCGAGATCGCCGGTCAGATAAAAGCCGCCCCGGAAGGCCGCTTTGGTCGCCACCGGATTTTCCCAATAGCCTGCCATCACCCGCGGCCCGCCGATGGCGAGTTCGCCAACTTCGCCAGCGCCGAGCGGCTCGCCTTCGTCGTCCAATACTTTGATTTTGATGTGCGGCAATGGCTGGCCGATCGAGTTCTGCCAGGGGCCGTCCGTCACATCGCGCGGCATCTGCTGGCAGACCGTACCGGATGTTTCGGTCGTGCCGTAAGACTGCACCAGAGGACAACCGAATGCGGCGGCGCAACGGCGATAGATCGGCTCCGGCATCGGCGCGCCGCCATAGCTGATGCGATTGAGCGAACTCAGGTCGTAGTCGGCAAAGCCCGGGCTTCTCGCGATCATATCAAGAAGGGTCGGCGGCAAGCTCACCACCGAGATGCGCGCTTCTTGCACGACGGCACAGAACTTGGACGGCTCGAAATGCTCGGTGACATGACAGCCGCCGACCAGTGTCAAAGCCCAAATCGAGAAGGCATCGACCAGATGAAACATCGGGGGGGCGTGAAACCAGACCGATTCCACCGTCAGCTCAAGCGTAATGATGGCGTCGAGTGCGGAGGTGATCAAGTTTAGGTCGGTGAGGCAGGCGCCCTTCGGTTCTCCGGTCGTGCCGCTGGTAAAATAAATCTCAGCAATGCCGGCGGGCTCACGCCGTTGCGCGGCAATGGCCGGACCATCCCGCAGCAGTTTCTCGTAAGCATTGTCAGCGCCCGGCGCGTCATCGTCGTCCCACACAATGCTCGGCACATCACCCGCGTCATAGGGCAAAGCCTGAAACAGAAGGCTGGTCCGGGTGAGCGTGACGATCCGGTCGATCTCGCTCGCGGCCAGCCTGATATTAAGCGGCACGAGGACAAGGTTCGCATGCGCGCAAGCCAAGTGAACTTCCAGGTTCCGGAAGCTGTTCCGACCGAGAATGGCGACGCGATCGCCGGCTTTAAGCCCACGCTTGAGCATGGCGCCGGCCAGCCGATAGACGCGGTCGCCGAGTTCCCCATAGGTCAGCGTTACCGGCCCCTGCCGCACCCCAGGACGGTCGGCGAAAAGCCAAGCGGCTCGCTCCAGAATATCCGAAAGCTGATCCATGCGCTGGCGCTACAGGAGAGACGTCAAATACCCGTCAAACGCTTGATTATGCTGAATTCTTTAGTAGCAAAAAAATGTCATTGAACTAATCTTCGGCGATGCCAGGAGACGCCTCTCCGACTAAACTGGCGTCAAAGCCAATAAGAGACCTTTAGGGAGGTCACATGCCCGTCGTGATGCGAATGAGCGTTCTTGGCGATTTCTCGATTTTGGATCGCTCCGACAAGGAAATTCGGCTGCCGACGCGAAAAGCCCGCGCCTTGATTGCCTATCTGGCGATGAGCCCGGGCAAGCGCTTCACGCGTAGCCACCTGTCATCACTGCTATGGGGCGACCAAAGCGAGCGCAAAGCGCGACAGAGCTTGCGCCAGGCCTTGTCGGCCATTCGCGCGGCCGCCGGCTCAGATGCCATTATCTGCGACGGCGATCAGGTCTTCCTCGCCAGTGGCAGCGTCAGCAGCGACGTGCAGGATTTCGAGTCCTTGGCCAAGCTGGATACGCTCGACGCCGCCGAGGGTGCGCACGCGCTTTACGCGAGCGATCTGCTGCAAGGGCACGAATTCGGTCAACCCGAATACGACGAATGGCTGCAAGCCGAAAGGGAGCGGGTCAGATCGATCGCGCGCAAGAATCTCGGCAACATTCTCGCGCGGCGATGCCGCGAAGGTGAACTGGATGCGGCCATCGCCGCGGCGAATTCGTTGATCAATCTCGACCCCTTCGACGAGGCGGCGCACCGCAATTTGATGCGGCTTTATGCGAGACAGCGGAGAACGCCAGCCGCCATTCAGCACTTCCACAAGCTGTCGTCCTTGCTGCGCCGGGAGATGGGTGTCACGCCGGACGAAGAAACGGTCAACCTCTACAAGGAGCTATGCGCCCATCGCGCGACAACGCCGGCGCTCGACAAGCTGGCCGATTATGTCTTCGTGCTGGAGCAAATCGTGCATTGTGTCGTGGTTACCGACGTCTCGAGCCAGATCGTCGGTTGGAATAAGGCCGCCGAGGCGGAATTCGGTTTCAGCAAGGATTACATGTTCGGCCAGAAACCGACGCTGGTCTATGCGCCGAAGCGCGACCAGTCGCTGTCGGATAACGTATTCAAGCTTGCCTGTAAGCAAGGCCACTGGTCCAGCCGCGTCAAATTGCTCTCGAAAGATGGGAGAGAGTGCTACCAGATGCGGACGGTGACGCCATTATACGATCGCTGCGGCACCCTGATCGGCGGCTTCGGCATGGGCATGCAAATTGCAACGTGAGATACGGGCGTTGATTTTGCGAACTAAAATGGCGCGCCCGAAGAGATTCGAACTCCTGACCCCCAGATTCGTAGTCTGGTGCTCTATCCAGCTGAGCTACGGGCGCCGACGCCGCTGCCGATCAAGGCCGCAGAACCGGGGGCATAGCTATCGTCTTGGGATATCGTTGGCAAGGGTCGCGCTTTGGGGCGGCGGGGCGGCGACATTAACGCTGGCCCAGGACAGCACCCGATTTTGAAACCAGATTGCGAAAGGCCCGTAAAGCGGCATTTAGCAACGAAACACCAAGCCGAAAGTGGCAAACCCAGCGCCAGGGGAACCAGGCGATTTCCAGGACGACGATGAGACAATTTTCCACGACACCTGTATCGCGTCGGCGCGAATGTCCCCTTGCTCTTAGGCCTGCGCCCGCGCACCGCGGCGCGCGTTGAGATCGACCGCCCGATCCGGAATCGTGATGCTGAAGGTCGCCCCGATCGTGCCCGGCACCAGGCGGATTTCACCGCCATGCGCGCGCACCAATTCTGCCGAGATGGCGAGGCCAAGGCCGGTGCCGCCCGAGCGGGTCGAGCCCTGGAAAGCCTGAAACATGTGGGCCCGCGCGCGTTCGGAGACACCGGGCCCGGTATCGGAAATCTCGATATAGGCCACCGCGCCGTCGCGGCGGCCAGTGATGCGGATCTGGTCGCGCGCCGGATCGCGCGCGCCGCGCGCCTCCAAGGCTTGGATGGCGTTGCGCGTCACATTGACCAGCACGCGAAACAACTGATCGTGATCCGCCTCCACGGTCAGGCCGCGCTCGACCGCGACGATCCAGCGTATCGGTACCTCGAGGCCAAGGCCGAGCGCCTCGTGCACCTCCTCGATCAACGGTTCTACCGCAACGGTCTTGCGCTCCGGCGGCGCTTCCTGTGCCGCGCCGTAGGACAGCGTCGATTGGCAGAAGGCGATGGCCCGCTCCAGCGCGCGCATCAATTTCGGTGCGAAGCGCTGCACTTTCGGGTCGGGCAAATTCGACAGCTGATCGGAGAACAATTGCGCCGAGGCCAAGAGGTTGCGCAGATCATGATTGATCTTCGACACCGCGAGGCCGAGCGCGGCCAAACGGTTTTTCTGCTGCAGCATCGAGGCGAGCTCGCGTTGCATGGCAGCGAGTTCGACTTCCGCGGTACCGATTTCGTCCTGACGGCCGGACTCCGGAATGATAAGCGACGGATTCTCCGGATCGGCGCGGAACGCGATCATATTCGTGGTGATGTGGCCCATCGGGCGCACTAGCAGATAATGCAGCGCAAAAAACACCAGCATCGCGGTAATGGCCGAGATCGCCAGCGACAGCAGCAGAATGTTGATGGAGAATTTCAACATCGCCACGCGCATCGGCGCTTCTTCAAGGACCACCTCGAGAAAATCGCCGCCCATCGGGGCCGCACCTAACACACGGATGGCGTCGCCTGGCTGATCAAACAACAGCACCTCGAAGGCGTCGTAGATCGCCCTCCACCACGGCACGCTGCGCATGTCGATCTCGGCTTCGACATTGAAGGGCAGGCTCGACACGGCCAGCATGCGGCGTTGCGTGCCCATCTTCATCGCCACGGCGCGCGCGCCGATACTTTCGAGGACTTGTTGCGCCAGGCTTTCCGGCACCATCCCGCTGGGCGCTGCATCGAGCACCAATGCCGCCGTATGGGCGGCCGCCAGGCGATCGTTCAGCCAATTCAAACGAAAATTGGCGATCGACGGCACGTAAATCAGAATTTCCGCCACCATGACGAACAGGATCGTGAGGAACAACAACTTTCCGGACAGCCCAAGGCGCAACCGCTCAAAGCCGCGCACCGGGTGCGGCGTAAGCCGTGCATTCAATTCGCTAGGCGATGCGGTGTCCGGTTCCAATGCAGCCTCAGCCGAAGAGTCGCAGCCAAGCCATGATGCGCCGCACCCATGGTGACGTCAAACTTGGCGTAAATGAATCGAGGACCGCTCGTTTTCCGATTTCCGACAGCGTCGGGTAAGGCACGACAATGCCGATGAGCGCGCGGATATTGAGGCCTTGCGCAATCGCCAGCGTCCATAGCGAAATGAGTTCTCCCGCTTGAGCGCCGACAATGGTGACACCCAAAATTTTACCCTTGGCCGTCGTGACGATCTTGATGTGGCCGTGAGTTTCGCGCTCGGTCTGGGCGCGGTCATTGTCGTGATAGGGCCAGCGCATGACGCGGATCTTGAAGCCGCGCTTGCGCGCCTCGGCTTCGCTCAGCCCGGTCTGCGCCAGTTCCGGCTCTGTATAAGTCACCCAAGGAATGACGTCGTTGTTAACGCGCACGGGCAAACGAAACAAAGCGTTCTGGATCACCAGCCCAGCGTGATAATTGCCGGCGTGGGTGAATTGCAAATGTCCCGCAGCAACGTCGCCAATGGCATAAACGCGGCTGTTGCTGGTTTTGAGCTTCCTGTTCACCGTAATGCCGGTGTGGTCGTGGCGGATGCCGGCGGCTTCGAGACTCAGTCCTGCGGTCACCGGTTGCCGGCCGGCGGCGACCAGCAGATGCGTGCCTTGAATGCTCTCGCCGCTCTCGAGCGTCACCGTGGCGGCGCCGACCGTACATGCGACCTCCGCGATCTTGACACCACACTTTATAACGACGCCGTCGCGCACGAGTTGGGTCACCACGATAGCCGCGCATTCCGGATCATCCTTGGCGAGCGGCTCTCCCGCTTCAAGCACGGTGACGTCGCTGCCGAGACGGCGGAAGCCTTGCGCCAATTCGAGTCCGATCGGACCCGCTCCGATCACGACCAGGTGCTTCGGCAGCGCGGTCAAACCGAAGATGGTCTCGTTGGTAAAATACGGGCCATTTGCAAGGCCCGGAATCAGCGGCAGCGCCGGCGCCGACCCGGTCGCAATGACAAAACGACGCGCACGAATCTCGATGTCGCCAACAGCCACGGTGCGGCGATCCTTGAACGCGGCATGCCCCTTGATGACGCGCACACCGAGGCCAGCGAAACGCTCGGCCGAATCGTTCGGCGCGATCGCTTCGATGGTGCGTCGAACGTGTTCATGCACCTTGCCAAAATCGACGCTGACATGGGCGGTCACGCCGAAGGCGTTGGAATCCCGCATCGACGCGGCGCGCCGGGCCGAAGCTAACAATGCCTTGGACGGCACACACCCGGTATGAAGACAGTCCCCGCCCATTTTGTGCGATTCGATCAGCACCGTTGGGACGCCGAAAGCCCCAGCCGCGGCGGCTACCGACAAGCCGGCCGAACCAGCACCGATCACGCAGATGTCCGGGGTGAGGGTTTCGGCCACAACTCAAAAATAATCCTGAAAACTCATTTGCCAATGGTAGCGCAATTCACAACGCCGCGCTGCGGCGCCCCCGCAGCCGTCGCACCGCCACCGGCACCAGCGCCAGCAGAGCGAGCGCTAGCAGCGCGCCAAGAATATGCGGCGTCAGAATATCGCGCGGATCGAAGCTCATTTGACAGCCGGAACGGCCGGCAGCCACGCACAGTTCATAAGTGGCCTTCTGTGCCGCGATGATGCTGTCGAGACTCGTGCCGGCATAGGCGTAAATGATCGACCCGGGAATAATGCCGAGCGCGGTGGCGGCGACGAAGGGTGCAAGCCGGACGCCGGCGAAAGCCGGCACGATATTGACTAGGAAAAATGGAAACGCTGGCACCAGCCGCAAAAACAGCAAATAGCTGAAAGCGTCGTTGCGAAAGCCTTGAGCCAATTGGCTGGCGCGCGGCCCCACCCGCCGTAGCAAAGGTTCGCCCAAGGCGCTGCGCGCCACCAGAAAAATGAACGTCGCCCCTGCGGTGGCGCCAACCACGGCCGCAGCCGCGCCCGTTACAAGTTCGAACAGAAAACCACCGGCAACGGTCAGCAATAGCGCCCCAGGCACAGAAAGAGCCACGGCAGCTATATAGACACCGATAAACGCAAGAACCGCGAGGATGCGGTGCGCGGTTACGAAGCCGTCGATGGCTGTGCGCTGCCGGACAAGGGCTTCCAGCGTGAGTTCCTGGCGGCCGATGGCGTAATAGACCAGGCCGCCAAGCAGGATGAGCCCGATCAGCGGCGCCAGACCCCGGATTAGCGCGCGCGGCGGATCGGTTGCGGGAGGATTGACCGGCATCCGCGCTATATACACGAGCCGGGGCTATTAGCCGTGGTTTCACCGGCTTGTGAGGCTAGAGTGACCGGAGCGGGTCGCCCAAAACGGGGCGGCCGGTCGCATTGACGGGCCAAGCCCCCTCCCTTATAAGCCGCGCAAACACGTGCCGATCCAGACAAATTCGGGTTTTTAATGCGGATTTGGGGGCGGCTATGACACCCTCGCCGCCACGGCGCGACTTTCGGAGTACTTAATCGTGAAGCGGACCTATCAACCGAGCAAGCTTGTGCGCAAGCGCCGTCACGGTTTTCGTGCCCGTATGGCCACCAAAGGCGGCCGCAAGGTGCTGTCGGCGCGGCGCGGTCGCGGACGCAAGCGGCTCTCCGCCTAAGGGCGGAGTTTAGCCCGCAGCTGCTTCCATGGAACGATTGAGGCAACGGGCGGACTTTCTGGCAGCGGCGACCGGCCTGAAGGTTCCGGCTGCCGCTTTTGTGCTGCAAGCCTGTAAGAGGGCCGACGACGGCCCGATGCGTGTTGGCTTTACCGTGTCGAAGAAAGTCGGCAATGCCGTCGAACGCAACCGCGTCCGCCGCCGGTTGAGGGAAATTGTGCGGCTCGCCGGCACCACTGACATGCAACGCGGCTATGACTATGTGCTCGTCGGCCGACGAGCGGCGCTGAAAGTGCCCTACGCGCGGATCGCGCAGGACTTCGACGGCGCGTTGCGCCGGCTTCAGGCGGGGCGTCTGGGCAATACGGGATCGCCAAAGGACCGGAATGACCGATAGCAAGAACACCATCCTCGCCATCGCGCTGTCAGCCATTGTGTTGATCGCGTGGCAATATTTTTTCGCCATTCCGCAGGAGAAGCTGCGGCAGGAGCAACTGGCGCAGCAACAGCAGCAGGCGCAGAAGCTCAATCCGCCAAAGCCGGCCGAGGCCGGCCAACCCGCGGCGCCCAGCGTCGCCGGGGCGCCGCCGCAAATCCCCGGACAGCCGGCACCGCCCGCGTCCGCCGCCCCCACCACCCGCGCCGCCGCGCTGGCAACCTCGCCGCGCGTGCCGATCGCGACCGGCAGCCTCGAAGGCTCCATCGCGCTGAAAGGCGGCCGCATCGACGACCTGGCGCTCACCAAATTCCGCGAAACCGTCGATCCGAAATCGCCGGCCATCGTGCTGCTGTCGCCGTCCGGCAGCCCGGAGCCGTTCTACGCCGAATTCGGCTGGACCAACGCCGCCGGCGGCACCGTCACGGTGCCGACCGCCGACACCGTCTGGAAACAGGACGGCACCGGCGCGCTCAGCACCGACCATCCCGTGACGCTCACTTACGACAACGGCCAGGGCCTGCAATTCCGCCGCACCGTTTCGGTCGACGACAAATATCTGTTCACCGTGAAGGACGAAGTCGTCAACAAAAGCGACAAGCCGGTCGCGCTCTATCCCTTCGCGCTGATCTCGCGCCACGGCGCGCCGCAGACCGCGGGCTACTACATCCTGCACGAAGGCATGATCGGCAAGTTCGGCGACAAGAGCTCCGAGGAAGTCACCTACAAGTCGATCGACGACAAGAAGGTGATGAACTTCGACGCCACCAATGCCTGGCTCGGCATCACCGACAAATATTGGGCCGCCGCGCTGCTGCCCAAGACCGACGCCCACGTGCTGGCCAACTTCAAGGCCGACGTCGTCGGCACGCTCAAGACCTACCAGACCGACTATCTGCTCGACGCCCGCACCATCGCGCCGGGCGCGACCGGCACCGCCGACGCCCGGCTGTTCGCCGGCGCCAAGGAAGTGCGCGTCGTCAACGCCTACAACAGCGACCTCGGCCTCAACCATTTCGATCTCTTGATCGACTGGGGTTGGTTCTACTTCATCACCAAGCCGCTGTTCTTCGTCATCGACTACATCTACCGGCTGGTCGGCAACTTCGGCCTGGCGATCCTGCTCGTCACCGTGCTGATCAAGGCGGCCTTCTTCCCGCTCGCCAACAAGTCCTACGCCTCGATGGCGAAGATGAAGGCGGTGCAGCCGCAGATGACGGCGCTGCGCGAGCGCTACAAGGACGACAAGGCCAAGCAGCAGCAAGAGCTGATGGAATTGTACAAGAAGGAGAAGATCAACCCGCTGGCCGGCTGTCTGCCGATCGCGGTGCAGATCCCCGTGTTCTTCTCTTTGTACAAGGTCCTCTTCGTCACCATCGAAATGCGGCACGCGCCGTTCTTCGGCTGGATCCACGATTTGTCGGCGCCCGACCCGACCAACATCTTCAACCTGTTCGGCTTGATCCCGCTGGACCCGACGCAGGTGCCGGTCATCGGCCACTTCCTGCATGTCGGCCTGTGGGGCGTCATCATGGGCATCACCATGTGGGCGCAGATGAAGCTCAACCCGGCGCCGCCGGACCCGACGCAGGCGATGATCTTCAACTGGATGCCGCTGATCTTCACCTTCATGCTGGCGAGCTTCCCGGCCGGCCTCGTGATCTATTGGGCCTGGAACAACTCGCTGTCGGTGGCGCAGCAGTCGATCATCATGCGCAAGCACGGCGCCAAGATCGAACTGATCGACAACATCAAGGCGATGTTCGTTAAGAAGAAGAAGGCGTAGCGGCGCGGGAGCGGCAGTTTTTTAAATGGCCGGGCAAAAGCCCGGCCATTTTCTTGGGACAAGACGGCAAAGGGTAGCTGCGTGGCATTACGATTATAGTCCTTGACAGCGTCACGCTGGTCCGCTATAAAAGGCGCATCCTCCCAGAATTAAAGTTGTTGCTGAGCGCCATTTTCGGCCACGCCACAAGCCAATTCAGCAGGTACCTACTAAATCCGTACACTTAATTGCACTGGATGGGTTATGGCTGAAATCTTCGTTCCAACGACTGACACGCGTACTACGCAAATATTGCGCATTATTGCGAATACGCGTACACATGCCGCTGTACGTGTACGGAACGCGGTGCTTCGGCCCGCGTTTACCCGAGCTAAAGGCATCTTGCGCTATGGTGCGTCGCAACCCACCTTAGGCCCATGAAAAAAGTTGTGAAAAATCAAAACCTTACGTTCCCGGGGATTGTGGGATCGCATGCTTTTTGGGCAGGCGTGGTCGATGGTTTTTCCGCGCCTAACCGGCTGTTTACCTGCTGGGAACACACACACTTGCCAAGAAGTAAGGATTCCGTTTACCAAGCATGGGTTGAGGTCGGCTCTTTGCTGACTGAATCTATGTCGGAATTCAATGGCCAAGCCGCCGGTACCCCCGCCAAGTCGCCCCTCCAGTCCGACGGT
>Ga0265314_10002074_pt1 | contig 21152 bp, 36 predicted proteins | sample 4126metaG_FD_203106 | JGI IMG/M metagenome (GOLD analysis project Ga0265314, IMG submission 203106) | Rhizosphere microbial communities from Carex aquatilis grown in University of Washington, Seatle, WA, United States - 4-1-26 metaG | ecosystem: Host-associated > Plants > Roots > Rhizosphere >... | reverse complement strand
AGCACGAACCTTCCAGGGATCTGCATGTCGAGCTGGTTAGCAGCTTGGGTGTCCCGCTTGTCTACCTGCTCGCCGTCCCATGGGCGATGACTCCAGGGCGATACCCCTTACGGCGACCGCAGCCGGTAGAACCTGGAAGGACTACTGGTCCACTTCGGATCGCTGAAGTAAGAGGAGTCACCAGTGAGCGTGTTGGTGTTCACGGGAGTCCAGGCTGGGTGGGCGAGACCGGTGGTGGCTTCCACAATCACGATCTTGTCATTGGCCCAGGAGATAGCGAAACCGGACCGGCTTACTTCGCACGTCCGAGGCAGCGCTCTGGCGTCGTAGAAGCTGAATGATCTGGAGCAGGTTCAAGAACGAGACTCGCTTCAGCTCCGAGCGGCATGTTTCGGTCTTGTCTTAGGGTGTCAACAACTCCCGGTGCGGTTGGTTATCTCGATTCCAGATGGACAACGCCTCGTCCGCGTTCTCATCGAAAAGGTAATCTAAGCTGGGCCCTTCAATATGTCCGTCGCAAAAGGCAACATTAGCCCTCTGCTTGTGCCGTGTACGGGCTCTCGTGGTGCTCCCAAGGTAATCCTGGACACGGTTACTTCGCCGAAGGACGAATGAACCGTCCACAATGACACCCTTACCGCCCTTAAAGCCGTCACCAATCACGACAAGTTGACCGGGGTTGACGACCTCGACATCCTTGACGGGCGGTGCTGTTGCCTCAGGGCCCAGAGACGAGACCTTGTGTCCCCCAATTCCTAGGCTCGATGCCGCTACGCTGAGACCATAGGCGTTGTACCCGTACGACATGTACCCCTCGTGCTCCGGGAAATATGAGGGTTTTGAGCCGGAAGGACACAACCAGATTCCTTTTTCGTATAGGTGCAGCAATCCGGGATGCATCACCGGGTCTCCCGGAGTCAAAACTCCCTGCAATGCAGTCCACCATGCAGTCTGATGTTCCGCGTAGCCTCCTTTGCGGTAAGCAGGATTCACCACTAGAGGATACACGCGATAGTCCACGACAAAGAGCTGGAGCGTGAGACCAAGTTGGCGAACGTTGTTAGCGCATTGTGCTTGTTGGACCCTCTTTTTGCCCGAGGCAATCGCAGCCAGGAGGATGGCGGTCAGAACGCTGACGATGGCGATCACTACCAGAAGCTCGATCAGAGTGAACCCATTGTCTGATTGCTTTCTCGAAGACACCCACCGAACAAATGCTAAGGTGTTCACGATGCGCTCCTTCTGGAGGCGGTTTGCAACCATCGGTTCATAGCGTGGTCTCTGGTTGGATGGTTTCAACAACAAATGCCCTGAGCATGGAATCCCGCACCGACACCCGAGAGGCCGAATGGCCGGGGTTCTCGTGAGGCATACGAAGCCCCCACAAGAACCTCAATTCTATCGACCAATGGTTTCGACAGGCTTTTGGTTAGGTGTTCCGTAAAACGAGCTTCGACCTCGAACTTAGCATAACCCATGCCGGAACGGAGGGGGCGATCTCGTCCCCACAGGCTCGATGGATGTGAAGCTTATTCTCCCTTTGGCCCTCTGAATCGTTTACAGCCATCGGCCCACGAGCGCCCAACCGGTCACCGTGACCGCAGCCGGTAGAACCGCGCCGGATAATTCGCCCACTGAGGATCACTAAAGTAGGACGTGCCGCCAGCCAGGGTATTGGCCGCTACCGTAGCCCAGTTGGATCACGCGTGAGTGGGTCGCTTACCAAGATCGGCTTAGGACATCCGGCAGGTCAGCGCACGCTTCAGCATGGCATGCCATGCCCAGTCACTCGAAAGAGAACCCAGGCGGCAAGAGGCTGGCCAGTTCCACACCCATCCAACTGTCCACGTGGACAGTTGCTCCCGTGGTCGAAGTCATTGGCCACTGGCCCGACCGTGCCCGATGCCATGGGAGCCCGCTCGGTGACTGATCCAGCAACGATCAGACGGTGCCGGTGAGCATCCTGATAGTGGATTACGGCATCGGTGAGGATCGCTCACCGGCATCACCTCGCGACCGCCCACGCGGCCCAGCGCACGCTCCAGTCCCACCTCTAGGGCATTTTTGGCGCGCTTGAGACCGAGGGTGACCGGGTAGACTACCGATACCGACGTGGAGCGTCCGCAGTGAGGTCAGGCGTGAGCATATATCCGGGCGGGTAGCCGATCTGGCTGGCAGGCTGTCAGAGAAGTTGGCCGTCCGGCTGATTACCACCGTCGCCTCTTCGGGCGTCCGCGTTGCCTACCAGCGCGCCACCCCATGGGCGATGACTCCAGGGCGATACCCCTTACGGTGAGCGCAGCCGGTAGTACCTGGCAGGATAATTCCTCCACTGCGGATCGCTGAAGTAAGACGCGCCGCCAGTCAGGGTGTTGGTGGCCACAGGAGCCCAGGCTGGGTGGTTGAGATCGGCGGTGGCTTGCAGAGGACTTGGGCGGTCCTCTGATTTCTTCATTTTGGTGGAGATTTCCCGAACTTCTTTCGGAGCGTCCAGCGAGCTACTGGGAAAAGGCACGCGTAGAGGGCCACGAGTAGCGCCAAATAGCCTATGACAATTATGACAAAACGGGCATAGCTGTTGCCTGGGGCCTTCGTCGCGAATTGCGCCATGTGGAGCACCTCGGCACAGATGCCTCCGACCAGCCATAGAATCATCAACCCCACGTAAACGGTGCAAACGTAGGCCACAATAACAGCAGTTTTCCAGCCTTCTGCAATGCCGGGATACAGCGTGATTTCCCGTATCATCCGCCAGCATTCGACAGCAAACCAGACTCCCTCTAAACCCAGGACGATCAGGAGAAGGTTCACGATGATAATCAGTGCTGAGTGAGGGGGAGGAATAGGGATGCTTACGTGGGAAGGCGAGGAGGTTTACGAGTCGGCCAGACCACGCACACCATACCGATGCAGAACCATGCTGCCAAAAGAAGCGCATACTGCGAAGTCCAGCCGATCTTGAGATCGTAAACCCCCGCCCTCACCCATCCTTCACCAAACTCTAACGTGTCGTAGGCTGCCGCGTGAATCTGCCAGAGAGCACCCGTTAGCATTTGGATGATGAAGCCAGCGAGAATCGAGCTACCAGTCAACGCCACGCCCAATCTCCGGCGCTTTCTAGCTTGCATGAGCAGGATGGTACCAAGCCAGCGCCGCATTTTCAAGCACTACCGGCCCAACCCCGTCGAGATGGCCTCGACTACGACTGCCGCGCCTATGGTCACCATTACAGCTGCGTTTCGCTCTGTGTCCATTGGCCAGGAGAGTGGACGCTTACCTGAAGAGGATCAGCGCCGAGAGCTTTTACGGGTAGCCAGGTTAGGCAGCTGTCGGATTCCCTGGTCATGAGGCCATTCAACGCGGTCGCCTAGATGGATTCCACCATTGGTGGCCAGCACGCGCGCCAGGATGGCGTACCAGGCGCTTTGCGGGCGCGAAAGAGATCAAGTGATCACCCGGAGCGCCGGTGCCGAGCTGGTGTGCCACCTAGAAGCCTACGTGGGCTGATGATCATGGAGGTTAAGGATGTTGAGCGGCGACCGCCCAGCAACTGGTAGACCAGATGATGATCAGCTCAGGCTTCCGCATTGTCTACCTGCTCGCCACCCGATGGGCGATGACGCCGGGTGGAAGCAGATCATGGTGAGCGCAGGCGGTAGAACCTGGACGGATAATTTGTCCACTACCCACCACGGGGCCTCACCGAGACTTACCTCCGACGACCGTGTGAATCAAACCACAAGCCGTCTCCAACCGAGTAATGCTGGATCCAGATTTCAAGGAGTGAACCGAAAGTTTTCGCGGCAAGGGATGGAATTCCAGTCTCTAGTGTAAACCACAAGAACCCTTCCCCTTGGCTGAAGACGATGGTGTCGCCATTTGCAGCCCAGTAGACAAACGGCGCATTCGCCAGGTCGCTCAACTCCGGCACCTCGGAAACCGGATATGCTTCTGAGCATCGCATGGGCACGGACGCGTCACAGAAGAATCCGGACTGCCCGGGCGGCGCATCTCGCAACCCATCAAAGTAGCGGTAGAATTCGAGCAAATCGGGCGGGCACTTAAACCAAGGCTGCACCTCTGTTCGCCTCGGCCACGGGAGGTAGAAATCGCGCTGGCTCAAGTCACCCGCCTCACAGGCTTGCGCGGCACAACCCGGTCGGCTGAGTTGCAACACCAAGGTGTCGTTGATCGTCGTGTGCTTTTGCGTCCATCTGCCCAAAAACCGGCAAAGCTCACGATTGCAGGCATGTTGAAGCTCGCCAGCCAGGGTCTTGAAGTCGATCATCTCTCTTTTCCCTTATGGAACAATTTCGCCGCACTCCTCAAACTCTATCCCGCTGAGAGAGTGACGCCTAACTGAATCCATAAACTCGGAACTTGCGACGAGATCGAGCGTTTCCAACACGATCACCAAATGATGCCCAACCGGCCATCGCGCACTAACAGCGACGAGGCGTCGAACGTGGTCCCTCTTCCGAGGAGGAGACCTGAAATCGTTACAGCTTGAGCAATGGCTTATGCTCTCACTCCTCCGGGATTCAGGCGTCAAGAGAGCCGCGGGCTCTGCCTGGATGGCGAGATGCGACTCCACTAATCGCCCCCGAAAACGAATCGATGCTTCAGCCGTTTGCAATGCCACTCCGTCCTGCGCAAGCAGATCCCGAGCACGGCGGCTTATTTGAGGATAAATATGCCGACCCCAAACAAAATCGCCGAGTTTTGGAGTGGCCGCGTTTCCAGATAGAATACCCATGGAGGCACCAGGAACAAACATCATTCGCCGCCCGAGGGCACTTTCCAGCCTAGCGCAAATGTGTTTGAACTCCGTCGCATTCACAATTCTATCATCATTAAACTCCTCTCGAACGAGGAAATCGAACTGAAGCGCCGGGTATTCGATCATCCCATCGCCCCAGGTCCGGTTGCAGGTTTCACATTTTATCCAGGGAAGATGAAGATCATAGCCCAAATCAAGAAGCCCCGACCGCCCTTCTTTAGGCCATCCCAGACGGAATAGTTTCACAGTCAAATGGTAAATCCCAACATTGGCGCAATTCGTATAGGTGTGATTCCGGGCCTGCCCAAGATAGCCAACACCAAGAGCAGCAATGTCAGCGGCCTCAGGGCACCAATGGTTAGGAACGGGGATGGGTGCTCTGACCATCCCCACCTGAAGAAGAATCCCGTGCTCATGGTTTTCCCTACTCCCACGCTACATCTCTATTAGGCCCGAAAGCAAGCCCTGGATTCTTCAGGCCGATGACCTCCACCTACCTGAAGCAGTACCCAGGCCGGTGAGGCGACGACCATTTACCCACCCACCCAACTGTCCACGTGGACAGTTGCCCCACTGGCCGCAGCCTAGAACTAGTTGTCGGCATGGCTCTGGCGGTGGTAGGCTTGAGGTGGTCATTTATGAAGACGATCTTTGGGTTGGTTCTTGCGCTTACCGTTGTGGCTCCCACCTCAGGGCAGAATTGGGTTCTGACCAGCGCTCCGAGCACGAACTGGTCCTGCGTGGCATCCTCGGCTGACGGCAGCAAGCTGGTAGCGGCGGTGAACGGTGGACTGATTTACACCTCGACGAACTCAGGGGTGGCCTGGATGCCATCCGGCGCTGCGAGTAACGGCTGGGCGTCTGTAGCATCTTCGGCGGACGGGACTCGGTTGGTTGCCGCGAGTTCCTTCGACGGCGACGGGCAGATATACTGCTCGGTAGACTCGGGGTCGACTTGGGAGGTGTCGGGCCTCCCTCAAGAGGACTGGACCTGTGTCACCTCCTCAGCAGACGCCAACACGTTGGAGGCGGCGGGCGGTGTGGTGTATGTTTCAACCAATTCAGGCGCGACCTCAATGCTCCTGGATTGGCTGTCCCTGCCCGCGTCTGCCACATTTCCTCTGGTTTCATCGTCTGCGGATGGGGACACGGTGGCTGTCGTGGAAACGGGTTCTGAGGATCAGGACTTTGAGATCGTGACCACGCGAACCTCACGCTGGGTACACGGAGCACACGATCCTTTCTTTCTTGGGCTTTGCACTTCGCTGGCATTGTCCGCAGATGGAAAGGCCATGGTGGCCTGTCTGAACGTTACGAGCCAATCTGGACCAGCCGCCACCAACTGCGCCGGAATCCTGTTTAGCGCTTCAAACTGGGGCGCGATCCAGATTACCAACTGCACCTCGGTGAGCAACTGGACCTCGGTCGCGACCTCCGCTGATGGCATCCGACTAGCAGCGGTGGCCAGCAGTGGCGAGATTTACACCTCCACCAACGGCGGGATGACGTGGGCACCGAACCTTGTGACCAACGCTAGCTGGAGTGGAGTGGCTTCTTCAGCCGATGGAGCCAAACTGGTAGCCGTGGCCAACGGCGGCGGGATCTACACGTGGCAGACCACGCCGACGCCGACGCTGAATATCAGGCGCACCGGTACCGACCTCCAAATCTCCTGGCTCATCCCTTCTTCGAGGTTCGTGCTTCAGCAGAGCGCCGATCTAAGTTCGACCAACTGGACTACCGTAGCCAGCGCGCCGATCTTGAATCTGACCAACCTCCAGAATCAGGTGACGCTCTCGCCGCCGAGCCACCCAACATTCTACCGGCTGCGAGGTGCCGCGCCCTAACGGTGAGAGGAGTCGCGCAGGCCTTTGGCCTTCCAGAGGCCAAAGGACGCGCACGGGAAGTAGACGCGTAGAAATAGGAGGCTGAGCCTGCCCTAGCGCCGCAGCCGGTGACCTACAGCAACGGGATAGCCCTGGCTTCCTAACGGAGTATCTCGAAGCCAAGCCGCCTGGATGCCCTGACGCGCTAACTGCTGCCGGTCCTGGTGGCCGTGGATTTTGCCAGGACCGAGAACGAAGTTAGGTTGTTTACATTTTTCCGGGGCAGCCCGGGGCATCGGCCCTGGAAGGTCATGATGGACGACCTGGGTGTGTACATCGAAGACCTCGAACAGGGCAGCCTGCGCCTCGCGGTCGCCGGTGGTCCAGGTGGAGTTCAGGAGCACTGGCCGCAAAGATCGCCTCCAGCTACCACATCACCTGACCGGCGCGTCGGCCACGAGGTTTAAGTGCTGGGTGGCATGCCAACCTCCCTGGCGTGGGTCTGGTGCCCAAGGTCGTCGCCCGGGATGTTGGCGTTGTCCGCCTGCGCCTTCAGGTAGACGATAACTCCAGGTCCAAAAAAGATCATGACGACCAGAGCGGGTAGAACCTTGCCGAATAACAGCGCTGCTGGGCTACGCCTCGGCGTCAGTGGCTGACGTTCAACCGGCGCGTGCGCCATGCCGAGTCACGTTCTGAACGATTGTGGAGGCTTGTGCCTCCTCGCTCGGCGGTTACACTGCTTCGGGTTAGCCGCTGGCTGTATGCGCGAAATCGTCATCGCTTTTGTCGTGGGTGGGCTCATAGCGGGCGCAGCGGTGTTCTGCTATATGGCAAAGGAATCACACCAGACGTTAAGTGTGTTTGAAGGTGCCGAGCACGCGCACGCCCGCAGCAGGGCTATGCAGGCTTACCAACACGAGGAGCCCGCAGTCGCAATTTGGGAACTCCGCCATCTCGCGGACCTAGAAGCAGAGGAGCTTCACCAAGGCACCGTTTATACGAATGAAGCGAGAGCCGCACTCCTGATGACGAGAGCGCGGCTCGCCAGACTTTATCATCACGAGGGTCGGGAGCCTGAAGCACAAACAAATGCGAACTTGGCGATCCTGCTCCTAAACGAGCTTTCACCCACAAATTCCACGGTCACGAACTTAACGACGTTGTTGGAACGTCTACAACGCACCGATGCGCAGGCCAATCAGGAGCCGAGCTACAAGTGACGCGCTACATTTTAGTCAGTTCGCCGCGAGGATTGCCTTCTCAGCTACCACACCACCTGACCTGCGTGTGATCACCAGGAGGTTAGAGTGCCTGGGCCATGCCGCCCGCCCTGCCGCAGTGCTGGTGCCGCCAGCGGCCAGCGCCAACCGCTAAACACCTACTCCCTCCTGGTAACCGTGGCCGTCGCCCAGGAAGTCGGTGACGTCGATGTGCGCCTTCACGTAGATGACGGCTCCAGGTCGAACCGGCTCACGGCGACCGCAGCCGGTAGAACCTGGAAGGACTGTTGGTCCACGCTGGATCCCTGAAATAAGCCGAGCCGCCAGCGAGGGTGTTGGTGGCCACGGGAGCCCAGGACGGGTGGGCAGTCCGACCAACGAGGTAGACCGTATCGACAACGAGGGGCCGCAGACGGCGGTGACGATCAGCCGGGGGTATTGGATGGGGAAGTATTTGGTGACCCAAGGGGACTACCTGACTTTGATCGGCAGCAATCCGAGTAGTTTCACGGGTGACACCAACCGTCCGGTGGAGACAGTAAATTGGTATGATGCCACGGCTTACGTTGCCGCGCTCACGCAGCGGGAGCGGTTGGCGGGGCGGATAGGGATCAACAGTGTGTATCGGCTGCCGACGGAGGCGGAGTGGGAGTATGCGTGTCGGGCGTGGACTTCGACTCGGTTCAGCTATGGGGACGATCCCGGCTATACGAACATGACGAACTACGCCTGGTATTCTGACAACAGCGGTCAAATGACGCATCCGGTGGGTCAGAAGTTGCCCAACCCGTGGGGCTTGTATGACATGCATGGGAATGTCCGGGAGTGGTGCCAGGATTGGTACGGCGCTTATCCTGGCGGGAGTGCGGTTGACCCGCAGGGGCCTCCTACGGGCTCGAACCGCGTGATTCGCGGCGGCAACTGGAACGGCTTCGCCAGTAACTGCCGGTCGGCGCTCCGCAACCACGACGGCCCGGGGTACGGGTTCGACGTCCGCGGTTTCCGCGTTGTCCTGGCCCCAGGTCAGTGATCTGAAGAACCAGATCGGAGCGAGGGACGTGCGCAGCCCGACTTCGGAGCGGCAGGCGGGTTGGGTAATTGACCGGCGTGATTGACCATGAGGATTACCAGCCTTGGCGAGAGTTTTCGGAAAGCGAGCAACCGGCCCTCGATCCCGGGCCAGCGCGTTCAAGCCGCCAACTGGAGCGCCTTGCAGTCGCCGGACGCTGAGGTCATCGATGCCCCAGCGGGGCTTTTTGATCGCCATGACCTCTCCGGCCCGCCCCGCCGGTGTCGCCGATGGTCCCACTGGACTCCAGGAGCTTCGGCGGTCAGGAGGCCGAGACGGACACGCTCCTTGGTCACATGGACTTAAGACTCCGCGTCCGCCATGACTACCTCGATCAGGGGGCGTCCAGGGCTTTGAATGGTTGGCCGGAGGCGGAGGCAACCTGGGTTCACAAGTCCGGCGTGAAATGGGGGTTGCGCTGTGGGTGGGCACGCAGCAGCATTCAATCACTTGGTGCGTCGAACAACCGTTCGACCAGACTCGCGCGCCGCTTATGAATGGGTCATGCCTGCCAATCCTGATTCTGGCCGGGCTCATCTTTGCCGGATGCACGACCCGTCAGTTGGACTACACCCATGGGAAGCCGTCCAGATGTGAGGCGCACGGTGTGTTGCTCGTGAGAACAACCGTGCCCGTTTCCTATGGGCTATTCCCAGTCGACGAGCGTGCCGCTGCCATGTATCACGTGAGGATGACTTTATTTCCACATGCTCAGGACTGGCTTAATCCTAGCTGCCGTGTTGGGGGTCCGAGCCGAGCCGTGATTTACGTTTGCCCAGAGTGCCAGGGGGCTCGCCATCAGTGGGAGTCAGAATATGACAGCACGCATTGAATGGGCAGCGAAGTCCCTCCAGCGATCTGCCATTGCCGGGCAGGCGGATCGCGACTGAGAATCCTGCCGCTTCCGGCCCTTCATGCAGCGGGGCTCCGTCGCCCTGAGCTTTTTAGCCTCAACGACCCTTCCGTTGATGGTCCCAGGACGGCCAAGTTGGACACCGCGAGTTTTAGCAGCACCAAAGAAGGCGTTAATGCGCTCGGGGATGATTCCGGCATCCAACTCGGTCACGGCCATCAGGACGCAATCCGTCCAAGGGCTTGAAATTGTGGCCCTGGGTGGAGGCAGAAGCAATCTGGCTAGCCAGCCAGATGACTCGGCGGTTACACATTTATCCGGCCAAACCCATTGCAGCTTGGATTTGTGGGATGCAATATCCGAACCAGCCGTCGTGCGACCAAGGGTAGGTCGTCGGAGCACCGTGGACATCGTCAATCTATCGTCTGAACCCATCGGAAGACTGCACTCGTGGATTCCCCACGGGTTGGCGGCGGAGCGCGTCATCTTTTTGCCGGACGCTTGCCCAGGCAAGTCCCCATTACCGACAGGCACGGCGGTCATCACTCGCCAGCTCGATTGGCGACGTTTTGCAATTTCTGACTGTGGTTGTGGCATGAGGCTTGTGCGGTCGTCGATCTTGCCAGCCGAACTAGACTTGGTGCGCTGGAATGAGTTGGCAGAGAGGGTGCGAGCCAATAAGGGACGATTGGGGGACTTGGGTGGCGGGAACCATTTTGTGGATGCCTTGGCCCCCTACGACGACGGCCCTGTTCATTTCTTAATTCACACCGGTTCTCGTAGCGAATCAGGGCATGTTGATGAGTTGATCGACAGGCCGAGGGAGTTCGACCGTGAGTTTCAGCGAGTGGTTCAGTGGGCGGGTGACAACCGCGCCAGGATTCATCAAGAGATTGGAATCGTTTTCGGGAAGACCGACCTTGTGCTCGATCTGCCGCACAACACTTATGAGATCTTGCCGGACGGCGGTGCGATCATCCGAAAGGGGTCGGTGCATCTGCGTCCTGGTGAATTGTCGGTCATTCCATCGCACATGTCGGGAGATGTGATTACCGTCAGGGCAACGCCCAAGATAGAGAGTATTCTCTGCTCCATGAGTCACGGGACGGGCCGCAAGATGTCGCGCGGCGACTGCAAGCCGCTGGCTGACAATTTCGACTTTGCGGCACTGCGCAAATCGGTTTTGCTTCCGTCTGGAGTCCAGGACGCCTCCTTGCGAACGGAAGGCCCTTATGCCTATCGCGATTTGGATGAGTGTTTGGCTTTGATCAAAGGCTATGTCGAGGAAGTCACCCGCTTTGGAGTAGTCGCCTACATGGGCCACTTGTAAATCGCCGCCTCCAGGCCAAGACATCCCGGAACGCCTCGCACGACCACATTTCTGATAACTGGCGTTCCCAGCGCATGGACGGAGCGCCAGCGGATTTGCGGCGGGGCCGCTGCCGGTGGGATCGGGCACGAAGATGTGCCTACTGGGGCTTCGCCGAACCGTAACTGCACAGCTTCTTCGGGCGCTGGTCGGTGCCTTGGCGTACGCCAGTGCCAGGACGGACTTCACTTCACAACCATGAAGAACCCAGTGAACTCATACGAGTCAACCAGCTGGGACTGTGACTGAACGGTTCGTCCTTCCAAGGGATCACCGACGACGTATCCATCCCCCTTGCGATCCAGCACGGTAATAAAGTGACCCGAGTTTCCCGAGGCACGCAATCGGACACCCGCGATTGCCGGGAAAGGCCACGGTTTGCCCACATCCGGCTCGAAGGTGTATTGGACCTCGACACCGTGCTTGCGGAGTGTTCGTCCCAGATACCAGTTCTCGGTTCCAGTTCGAGAGGTAAAGGACTCTCGGGCAACTTGCTCTTCGGTGCCTGTTTTACACAACTGACGGAGCAAGGTGGCCGCGCAGGCTGGGCCGCAGGAAGATTCGGAGGTTTGGAGGCAGACGTTGTCTGACCATCTGTCCTGAAACTGCTGCCACTTTGGCGGCAGCAGCATTGGTTTCAGATAAGGCACCAGTAACCCGGTACAGCGGAGGAAAGGCAAGGCCAGTCTCGCGCTCCAGCCCATCCAAGTCGGAGTCGGCCACAGTGCTCGGGATCGTCTTCCATCCGATCCAGTCGTCGGAGGGCGGAATCGATGGATCGCGCATCTGGTCAGGCAGATGGCCAGGCCGTCGCATCAGGTCGAGGCGACGTAGCTGCGCAACTGCCGCATCAACATATTTCGGGACGAGAGGATTGGGCATGGCGAATCCGGCTAACTTTCATCGTACGACCATCGGTTGGCTTATTGAAGCCGAAAACCCCGATGCCGTTCGCAGTCTCGCAGCGCCAGCCGGTACTGCCCGATGAAGAAAGTGACGGTGCCCGCCACTTGGCCGATCACTTTATCGCCAGATGGCGGTAGAGCAGCGAGGAGGCCGGACGCTGGGCCGCAAATCGGCCTTGGCGAGGCCGAGAACCCTGGAACGACTCCATGGAGCGCCAGCGGCCCGCCTGCGGCGGGCCGCTGCCGCTATCCACGATCTGGGAGTGTAGCGCGCTAACGTCAGCGGTTGGACGACGAGGATTTGGCGGCGCTGGCGCGCTCCGCATGAATGACACGTCCAACGGCCAGAACGAGGAACCAATCCTGGAGACGGCCTGTCCAGCCAGAGTGCTAGTATTAACATCGACGCCTCCAGCGGGCCGAGGCGTGGTTGGTGGTCGTGGCGTGTTGTAGAGCAGGCTCGCCACTGGCCCCCCATGAGTCCTAAGCCCTACGGAATGGCGATCCGGTTCGTGAGCCCGGAATCCCGCATTATGGCACAAAGGCGTGAAGGCGTGACCTGTTGCACGCTGCCGTCTGCGAGCAGTACGTTTCCCCGACCGTTGTGAGCCTCGGCGGTGTATCCAAGGACGGTATTGCTCGTCAGGATAACGACCCCTGGCTTTACCGGCGCGCCGTCAATGGTCAGGTTGCGGTCGCCAGCGAGAATCGATTGTGGCTGAGTTTCGTTGGCATCCAGACTGACGAAGTAGCTGACATTGTCGTTGTGGAGGGAGAGCCAATCGGTTGCTGGTTTGCGCTCTCGGTCAGCGGGACAAGCCAGGACAGTTGGCCCTGGCAGCTCGTTCGAGACCCCGAGATGATGTCGAAAGACGGCCCTGGCCCATTCGCGTCCGCCGCCATAGTTGGTGCTCAAGGTTGTGGGGAAGAGGTTGGTGTGGTCTGCCGAGAAAAAGAAAAAGGAATTACCAACTTCTTTGAGATTGTTGCAGCACCGGATTCTTGGCCCATTACGCCAAGCACGGCCCGGGCGAAGCAGGAGGCCGACTCCACAGATGATGATGAGGGCGATGATCACCAACAACTCAACCATGGTCAGCCCGCGCGTCTTTGTCCACCTTTTGGCGGGGACGTGGACGGTTCTCATGAGCTGATTTCCTTCACACTAATCCTCCCTTAAAACAAGCATGGATTATGCCACGGCGCGGTCGGCATTTAATCGAGCCAGAACCGGAGAGTGCTGATGGGCGTCCTGCTAGCCGGTCATTTCATCGCCAGCCAGCTGTAAGTGGCTAGGAGATCTGTGCTGGATCGTAAACCGGTAGGGGCAGACTGAGAGATCCCTCAACGCCTTCCTTGGCCCACCGGGAGATCAATGGCGCGCCAGGGGCTTTGCTACGGGCGGCTATCAGTTCGTTCACCTTGGCATCTAGGCAGCGAAGACCTGGAGGCGCTGATGAAGCAACGAAAAGGCGCGCCAACGTCGACATTCCATCTGTGCTTTGCACTCGCTGTCTACCGGCCGCCGAGGACACGGAATCCTGGATAAGATGAGCGGCACTGGCGTCACAGCCCCTGCTTACCACCGCCCACGCGGCCCAGCGCCCGCCCCAGGATGAGCTGCTAGGCACTTCACGTGCGCGCAAGAGACCACGTGATCAGCCGCAGCGCCGGTGCCGGGCTGATGCGCCATCCAGGATATCAGGAGAGGATAGTGGTCATGGCAGACTGTCACTGTGAAGCGGGACCGCGCACATACTGGTAGACCGGCTGATTATCGCCTCGGGTGCGACTGCGGGCTAACACTGAGCGGAGCCGCGCCGAGCCAGACGCGACAAGTTGCGGTGCTCACGCCGCCGAGGCGTCGGCTCCAGCGATGGGTTAAGCGAGGAGCTCATATCGCTGAAGGTCGGACTGGCAAGAGCACGAGCGAAAAGAACTCGCTTATCAACCAGAGGGTTAGCAGAGATGCGAAGCACCCCATGACTCGGTCTGCCCGGGAACCCCGCCTAAACGTCTCGATGCACGCTGCGACGCAGGCGAAAACAAGCGCTCCGCCGATCAGCCATTGAAATGGCGAGATTCGGCCCGAGATGAACTCCCCGTACCCAGACTGGTGGAACCTCGTTGGAATGATGGACAGGTAAATGAAACCGCCTCCCAGCGGTAGACCTAGGGACATCCAACCTCTCCATGTTGGAAGGTACCGAGCCATATGCGCTTAACGTTGATTATACGGACGATAACAGATCCATGGTACGTTGATCTGAGAAGATGGACTTCATCCTGAAGGTCTTTCCTATTAGCACATTACGCCCCTCTCGACGCTCATGTCAACCTCCCAAAACTGCTCCACCTACTTTTCAAGGGCCAGTAGAAGGAATGCCCTGGATCGTCCCGCCTGGTGACTCCCACCCATCTGGATCAGGTGCAGGTCGATGCCAGCGTGGTCGTATTCAGAGCGGCGGGCACGTCAGTGACCGGCATCGGCATCCGTGGCGACCGACAGGGCTGCGCCCAATGCCCAGGAACCACTCGGGGATTGATCGAGCCGTGGCCAGACGAGACCAAAGGCCATCTAGGTGGCCGGTGACACCAATGCTCAGCATGGTTTGCCAGCATTCGCTTAGGATCGCCCACCGGCGCGCATGCTTCAGGATGGATTTGCAATTACCTCTACGGGCGCGGGAGAATTCCAACGTGATCGTCCAGAGCACCATTACCGACCTGAACGCTTGCACTGGATGAGAGGTAGGCGGAGCGCCAGCCGGTTGATGGTGGGCCGAGCTAGTAACCACGGCCTGGCGTCTCGGCGAGCTTGTGTCGCCAGCTGACGGCGAGGATTTCGCCGCGCTCGACCACTCCCGCCTCAGCGACAAGTCCACCGACCGGAAGATGGGCGCACCCCCCGACACTCCCAGCGGCTCTGGCGTTGACGGCAGAAACTCTCGCATGTTGGATCTAGCGCGCCAGAAGTCCAAACGCCAGGTCAAGAGGCTGACCCACGCAGTTGGCCCGATAACATCCGCTCCGAAAATGATACGAATGTTCCATTCTCGGTGTCTATTGGACGAACACATGTGACGATTCACGAACCAGGATCACGACAGTTCCGGTGGCTGCCGTTCGCTTGTGCGGTCCTTGCACTCCTTGTGGCCATCGCAGCGGTGGGCCTTCAGCTAAGCGATGTCTCGTTACCGCCGTTGCAGGTTTCCATCGTCGGGGCCGGGATGGCCAAGGACCGCCGCACGCGAGTGGTCCGGTGCGTGCTGACCAACGTCTCAACCCGCACGTACACCATCATGCTGCGGGACGACGGGATACCGTTCTGCATATTTCACGATATACCCACATCGAATGGACCACACACGAACTGGAGTAATTTCGCCTCCAGCGCAACACAGGTTGACGTGGCACCGGGAGCGGTAGTGGGCTTTACGCTGCCTCGACCCCCTCCGCACACAGTGCGCGAATTTGCCGTCTCGTATCTCCCCAAGTTCAATGTGAACCTCACGCTCCGCGACAAGATTGAACAGTTTTATCACCGGTTCACTCCTTGGAAATTTCGGGTCCAGAGTGTTTTTCTGACCGGTCCGGCCACTACTCCAGCGCCCGACAACCCTGCTGGCCACATAGGAGTCAGCGCGAGTCACGGGCAGCCCCCGTAGGGTGACAAAGCAGCTGGGACGCCGCCGCCAGCTGCCGACGTAATCGCCCGAATCTGGCTAGATTGGCTAGTTCAACCACTGGCGGACCCGTCCCGGACACTCGACCTTTGATCGAGCCAAAACCTCTCTTGAAAGGCCCTGTCAAAGCGGTCGCTGGCCCTGACCCTGGTTCGGATTTTTCCCGCCCGGAATTACCCAACCGCCCGGATCTTGACACCCTACGTGCCTCGTGGTTGGATGCCCTCCACCAAGAACAAACACCGACGCTAGAAGGAGCCGTATGAATCTGCTTCGTGAAGCCCCACCCGATTCCGCTTCAGTGCGCATCACCGCCCCGACCGTGTGCCAGCACTTTACCTGGGATGGCGAGGTGACGCCGGAGCAACTCGCCCTCGACTTCGTGCGCGGCTATGATCTCGGCCAGTCCGAGTGCGTGATATTCGTCATGGCGTTCCTCGGCGACGCAGGCGAGGAGGAGAATGTGTATTGCCAGTGGACACCGGCCACGGGAGAACTCATCTGCGACGAGGAGCCTAAAGACATGCTTTCGGAGACCAGCTTGGGCTTTTCATGATTTCCGACCCGGGCGGCGAGACCGATTTCGGATGTAGTCGCAGCATCAAGTTGGTATCAGGAGGCCAGAGCGGCGCTGACATCGCGGCGTTGGATTTCGCCCTTGAGCACGGACTCCCCCACGGCGGCTGGTGCCCGCGAGGGCGCAACGCCGAGGATGGCACCATCGACGCAAAATACCAGCTGAAGGAAACCCCTAGCGAAGAATACCCGCAGCGCACCGAATGGAATGTCCGCGACAGCGACGGCACCGTGGTGTTTTCCATTGCCGCCACTCCGACGGGCGGCTCGAAGAAGACCGTGGAGGTGGCCTACAGGCACCACAAACCGGTGCTCCACTTAGCGCGAGACGGCGGGGGCGAATTATCAGCGGCCCAGGCACTGGTGAACTTCATCAAGGATCACAGAATCCAAGTGCTCAACGTCGCCGGGCCGCGAGCGTCGAAGGAGCCGGAGGTTTATGCCTTTGTGAAGCGGGTTATGTCGGAAGCCTTGGCAGCCCCATGATCGACCAGCCGAGCTTGGAGACTGAACTCCTCATGCTGCGGCCACTGGCCCTGGATGACGCGGCAAGGCTGCCAAGGTCAAAGGGCATCCTCGATTACAGGTCTACGAACCCAGCAGCGCGGCAGCCATAACGACCATCGTATCAACCACGGGTTGGCACGCTGGTGGTACCGACCAACGGGCGGCTTTGGCAGTCGGGAAGATTCGTCGCCAGCCTGCGTGAAAAGGAGCTTTGGGAACTCCAATTGGCGGGCCTCTTACGCCAGCTGCAACTGCTTCTCAGCCTCGAACCAATGCTTCTGGTCGTAGCCCGGTTCCTGCCCTTCCGAGAGCCATATCTCGTAGGCGAGTTGCGCAATGATCGCCTGTGAAGGAGCCGGTCTTTGCGTTTGCGGCCCTGCCGGATTGACCAAAGGCACGCTGGCAATAGCAACTGGCGCTGATTTATTACCGCTTCGAGCGGTTGAAGTGGGAACGGTGTTTAGGCATGTGTTTGCAATCATACTTTATGCTTGTTGAATTTGATTTTTGTTCGATTTGAGCCGCCGTTGCGCCTTCGGCTCCTTAGTGCAGGGAATAAGAGGGAGGGACTGTTCCTACGAATGGCAGTCGGACACCTGGTAAACTATGCTCCGTTAACAGTTACACCGTACGGCAGAAACCAAACCGAACAAGCCAAATCCGCATAAATCGTCTGCGGTTGGCGATGTCCCAATGAAGAATGGCAAACGGCGCTAAGAGCGCACAGCGCCAGACGCGATCCCCAATGCTTTGGCCCGCAATTAACACATAGGGGCCGGTAGGGTGCTTTAAGGGTTTCCCGCTGGGCAAACCGATCTGAACGCCGGAGTTTTGGGTCAGAGGGACGCATACTGAGCGTTGGTAGGGCCATCCTCCTGCTCAAGCCCTTACTCGACGCAGACAAGGCCGGGAGCTAGCCTGCCATGCAGCAACTCAGAGGCCGTGAACTTGCTTGATGCCAACTTCCTTCTTGCTTCCCTGATTTGGGGTTCCATCGGCGTCGGCTATTGCATCTACGGCAAGCGACAGCAATCGTGGGTGCCGATGGCCGGGGGTGTGCTGATGGTGGCCGCGTCCTATCTTATCGGTTCCGCTCTGGTGATGTCGCTGATCTGCGCTCTGCTCATGGCGCTGGTCTACGTCCTGCTCAAGCAGGGTGACTGAACGAGCGTGGCCTGACTTGAGGGTTAAGTTTTCCCGCCAGCGCCGATTCCAGCACCTACCGGCGCGCCAATCGCCGTTCATAGGTTCCCTGGCGTCGAGACTGGGCTGGGCGGGCTAGTGCCCGATTCAGAGGAGCCCGTTCGGCCTTTAAGCCATCTAGGGCCGCAGCTAGCGCACGAGTATCTAAGTGACCGGTCAGATCAACGTCCGATGGCGGTGAAGAACGAGGAGCCCCGATGCTGGGCCGCACAACGACCTGGGACAATCCGGGAGGGCTTGAGGGCCTCCCACCATGGACTGCCTGCATCGCCAACCTCACAGAAATCGATGGCGCGAAAGAGCAATGGGCGTTGGAGAACAAGAAGACCATGGGTTCCAGCGCCGATCCACCGGGGGTTAACTCCTACCTCAAGAATAGCATGCAACCCGCGTGCCCCGCCAACGGCACCTACACCTACCAGATCGTCGGAGTCAGTCCGACCTGCTCGATTGGGGCGACCTTGGGCCATACGCTCTCTGTGGCCTCGGACACGTCGTTTCTGGGGAAAGCAGCACATTCACGCTAGGGGCGAAAGACAGAGGAGGCCAAGGTCCGCGAACCGCTTTCCGGGCGTCACTCAGATCGCTGAGATGGTGACCGACTTCGGGCGGGTGCCCAGGCGATCCCTAGAGGTCACTAAGGCCAGTAAGGCGCTGGGCAAGACAGGCTTTTTCACACTGGCGGCTTTCCCGGCATGGTAGCGGCTCACGGCCTGCTGATAAGGTTGATGGCTGCGTTCGAGAGTCGACAGCTGGTTCATGTGAACACCTGAACGCAGTAGCTCCAGGACGGCGAGTTTGGCTTCGGCTTCAGCTCGACAGAGGGAAACCCCAGTTTTGTTATTGCTCATCGGATCAGGTTGCTTTCGGTGGCACGAGCATGGACATCTGACCGGATCTCTGCGATCAGGTGTTTCCCCGATATGGACTAAACTAGTAACAGCCCAGCGGATTCCGGCCATCGGGGAACTGACCCAGCTTGCGTCTTGACCGGGGGTGCCGCTCAACCACCGCCACCAGGTCCGCCAGGTCCACCTCCAAACCCGCCAGGTCTATCTGGACCTCCACCACCCTCCGGTTCAAGTACTTGGAGGATGTTCCGCTCGAAATCGTTGGCCAGCTCGTCGCAGGCATACCCGTGACCGATTACATCACCCGCATAGAATCGGTCTTCGAGTCAAGAACCGCCAAGGGCAGCAAATCCAAAGTTCGTGGCGCCAAGAAATAGTGGCAAATCCATCGCTGGAATGAACGGCAGAACGTAGGCGGAGCCATGTCGAGCTGTAATGGCTCAGCTCAAAGGTCACGGGGACATTCAGCTTGCGGTAGTTCGATATGCTGGCTGATGCCCGCTTTCAACTCATGGATCAAGGCCGGTTCCATGCAGCGGTATTCGTCGGGGATGTTCAGGCAGATGACGCGTTTTTCGGCCAAGGCATCCGGGAAATTCTCCTCCAGTATGCTGCGGTGCTTTTTCTCCATGACGAAGATGAAATCCGCCCAGCCGATGTGACCTTCGTTGATGCGGATCCTGGACCGAGGTTCAGTCCCAGCCGACTTCACCGCATACCCAGGCACACCCTGAAGCATGTGCTCGGCGGTCAGGCTCCGGATCTTATTCTGGCTGCAAACAAAAAGTAATTTCAGTGGCTGGCTCATGCGCCTGGTGCCGAATGGTCCTGCTCAGGTCCCTCAGCTTTCGCCGTCACTTTACCCAACCGGATCACGCTCAACAACATGAACCTGAAAATCACCCGAGTCTGGAGCTTCGCCTCCGACACCAAATAAAACGTCGAATACCAAGCCGCGTGCGCAGGTTCGGCATGAGCCTTGCCAAGTTGCGCAAGGTTCCAGAGCCCTCCGGCCAAGAGGCTAAAGCTCGACGACATTGGATACCCGCTACTGGTGCAGTTCAATAGGTGTAAGTGATTGATTTAGAAGGACTGATATGGCGGGGGAAACTCTGACCTCCAATGAACAAGTCGCGGTCTTTTTCGCGTGCGAATCATGTCGCGGCCTGCAACCGGTGGCTAGTGTCAGGGTCCGAAGCGGTCCGTTCCAGGACCGACCGCAGGCCTCCACTATGGGGCGAGCGCTAAGACAGTCCCAGAGCACGGTGTCCCACGGGTGGAATGCGACCCAAGTGTCGGTAGGCAAAGGCCCGGAAGGTTTTGATGTTTCGCCCGATGGCAAAGAGGTTTGGGCAGCGAACTCACACGACGGCACCATCTCGATCATCGACTTCTCCAAGAAAGCAGTGGTTCAGACCTTGAACGTGGGCACAAGAATGGCTAACCAGCTGAAATTCACGCCGGATGGCAAGTTCGTGTTCATTTCGGATCTCGGTGGCCATGAGTTGGTCGTGGTGGACATCATCGCTCGCAAGGAACTCAAGCGACTTGAACTGGGTGGAGGAGCAGCGGGCATCCTTATGCAACCCGATGGATTGCGGGCTTACGTGGCGGTCGGTTCGCAGAATGGGGTGACGATCATCGACTTGAAAACGATGGAAGCCGCCGGTCACATCGAGACTGGACCTGGACCTGACGGTTTGGCCTGTGCGATTAAAGACTGACGCTATCGCCTAACCTCGAAACGACAGTTGCACGGTGACCGAGTTGTCGGCGAAGGATTATCCGCAGGCATTGACACCCTGGTTCCAGTCGGCGTATTTGAGGGGCATGCGACGAATACCGAAGCCCTCACCCTCAGGCGCCCTCATCATCCTGAGGCAGGTGGAAAAGCACCAATGGCTTTTCACGCTTTCACGGATTCCGTTGTCAGCATCCCGAACAATGACGTGACGCATGAAGGCCAAACCCAAACGGCCCAGAAAGATCGGCCAGCAAGTAGAGCAGCACATTCACCTGCGTATCCTCTGCATTTCACCACCAAACCCCGAAGACTACGGAGCAACATTTGGCATTCAGGATAACTCCACGACGAAAGAATGGGTGATCCACAAGGGGAAAAGATTGTCCAAGGGCGATGTTCAGTTCGAGTGTGAATGTCGTGTTCGCCAAAATCGGACCAGCGGCAAACCGAACTTTTTAGGGCCGTTTGCGCATGGGGGAACAGCGGATAGATTTCTGTATCTGAGTTGGCGACCGAAGGACTGGCGACCCGAAGGTCCAGAGGTGCCTTGTTCGACTTGG
>Ga0265314_10002073_pt1 | contig 21166 bp, 15 predicted proteins | sample 4126metaG_FD_203106 | JGI IMG/M metagenome (GOLD analysis project Ga0265314, IMG submission 203106) | Rhizosphere microbial communities from Carex aquatilis grown in University of Washington, Seatle, WA, United States - 4-1-26 metaG | ecosystem: Host-associated > Plants > Roots > Rhizosphere >... | reverse complement strand
CGGTATGTACCGGGTCCAGCTTTCCGGCGGTACGTACGAGAAGGATCGAGAGATTGGGCTGCACTACCAGCTCCATCGCGGCATCGGTGTCCACCATACGGCCGCGCTCAAACGCGGACAGCCGCTGTCTGTGAACGTCTACGTCGGTGGACCGCCTGCGCTCGCCGTCGCGGCCATGATGCCCTTGCCTGAAGGAATGCCCGAGCTGGCCTTTGCCGGTGCGCTAGGCGGACGGCGCATAGACCTCGCCGCTCAGAAGGGCTGGCCGCTACCCATCTGCCCCGACGCGGATTTTTGTATTTTGGGCGAAATCCATCCCGGCGAACTCAAGCCCGAAGGGCCCTTCGGCGACCACCTCGGGTACTACAGCCTCAAGCACGATTTTCCGGTGCTCCACGTCCGCCGCATCTACCATCGCAGCGACGCGGTCTGGCCCTTCACCGTGGTCGGCCGTCCGCCCCAGGAAGACAGCATCTTCGGCCAACTCGTGCACGAGCTGACCGGTCCGCTGATTCCCGCGCTTCTTCCCGGCGTGCGCGCGGTCCACGCCGTCGACGCTGCCGGGGTTCATCCGCTCTTGCTTGCCATCGGCAGCGAGCGCTATGTGCCCTTCGCCGAAAGGAGCGAGCCGCAAGAGCTGCTCACCCAGGCCAGCGCGCTCCTCGGGCAGGGCCAGCTTTCGCTGGCCAAGTACCTTTTCATCGTCGCTGAAAACGACGCCCCGGAACTGCGGGCCGCTGACGTGCCGGCATTTTTCCGGCACCTACTAGAACGGGTCGACTGGCAGCGCGATTTGCATTTCCACACGCGCACCACCATCGATACCCTCGACTATTCGGGCACGGCTTTGCACCGCGGGTCGAAGGTGGTGGTGGCGGCGGTGGGCACCAAACGGCGCACGCTACCCGGGACGGTCCCCGCGGATCTGCGCCTGCCCGATGGCTTCTCCGAGCCTAGGGTCGTGCTTCCCGGCGTCCTGGCCGTGCGTGCGCCAGCCCACGCGTCCGCCAGCGACGGTGTGGCACCCGATCTCGGCGCCTTCTGCTCGGGCTTCTCCGCCTCGGATGCGCTTTGCGCCTTTCCGCTCGTGGTGCTCGTCGACGACAGCGAGTTCACCGCGCGCAGCCTCGACAATTTTCTGTGGGTGACCTTCACGCGCTCGAACCCGGCGCCCGACATCGCCGGCATTGGTGCGGCCACGGTACACAAACACTGGGGCTGCGCGGGATCGCTGGTCATCGACGCTCGACAAAAGAGCCACCATGCTCTGCCGCTGGTCGAAGATCCGGCCGTCAAGGCACGCGTCGATCCCCTCTTCGCCCAGGGCGGCCCCTTGGCCGGAATCGAGTAGCCCTGGGCTCAGGGCAACCCGAGCCCCACGCCACAGCTGGTCGTCGAAGTGCAATTGAACGTGCTCGCGCAGCTACCGAGGTTGTAGATGCACATCTCGCAGTTGTAGTCCGTCGATAGGTAGTTTTGCCCGCAGTTGGATTCGCACGTGGACTTGCTCGCATCGCATGGACAGCCGAGCAGGCAATTGGCGTATTTCAGGCATACGCCTCCGGCTGCAGAAGTGGAAGTCCCGGGCTGGCTGTAGCAAGCGCCCAATTTCTGCCCGCAATTGCCCCTGAGGCAAGCCAGGTAGTCGCTCGAAAACATACAGGCCCCGCCGGTGGTCGAGGTGCACTGTGCGGTGGCGAGATCGCGCACGCCTCCGCTGACGACGATGCTGCCGCCACCACTCGAACCACCGGAGGCGGTGGTGGTGCCGCCGGTTGGGCCGCCCTGGCCGCCCGCGCCTCCTGCCGGCGGCTGGACACCGCCAACGCCGCTGTCGTTCCAGACGGACATGATCGCGCTGGAATCCCCGGCACAACCGACAACAGCGAACGATCCGGTCACGAAAAGAAAGGCGAGAAGACGCATGGTTCACCTTGGAAATGAGTGGCCTGAGATCTGAGTGTGGCACCGTCGGGGATTCTGTCAAACCATGCCCGCCGCGCGCGTCACAGCGCTGTGACGCCGATCCCACCGTAACCCTATCAAGGCACGATGGCGACCTGCGCACCTGCGCGCAAGCCAGGGACGACCTCGACGACAACGTGGTCGCCCGCGTCTAGGCCCTGAACCACGATGACCTCGCTGGCGTCCCGTTCGGCGACGTTGACTGGACGAAGTTCGGCGCGCGATTGCGAAGAGACCACGAACACTTCGTCCCTACTTCCGGTGCGCACGATGGCCGTCGCCGGAAGCGCGAACGCACCCTCGAATCGCAGCCGGGCCAGGTGCGCGGCCTTGCCCAGCAGTGCGGCCGGGAGCGACGCGACTTCCACGCTCGCGTGCGTTTCGTCTGCCTTTTCCTGGAGCTGGGTACAACCGAACACGTAACCCTCGACTTCGACCTGGCAGAACCCAAGCCTGCGCGCAAACGCGGCTTGCTGGCGTGACAGCTCGAAAGTGACGCGAAAACCTGCGGAGCGCAGGCGCAAGGCTGGATGACCGGCTTCGACCAAGTCTCCCTCACGCGCGAAGGTTTCTTCCACCTCGCCGGGCACATCGACCACCACGGCAACCTCGGCCAAGTCGCGCAGGGTCTTCGCGATCTTGGCGTTGCGGAGTTCGACCTTGGCTACCTGCCGTTCTTCCTCCTTGGCGTTGCCAACCTGGTGCATGGCATCGGCCATCTGCCGGTAGAAGGCCAGGCGCTCGCGCTGACGTGCGAGTTGCTCCTGCAAGGGCCGCGCGGTTTCGATGGCCGCGGCAACGTCGCCAGCAGCAACGGGGCTGCCAACACCTGCCATGCGGATCACTTTGCCAGGGGCAGGGAACTTCAACGTCGTGCCGGCCACGACCTGGACGACGCCCGCGCCGTCGAAGTATCGAAAGATGGTTCCAGGCGCCAAGGCCAGCGCCCGGACCCGTAAGCGCTGTGGCTCTTGCGGGGAAAACAGAAACGGCAGCGCAAGTGCGAGTACGGCCGCCGCGGCGAGAACCCCGAGCGAGCCAAAAAGCACCAGCGAGCGGCGCAGGCGCCGGCGCGACGACGGCTGTTCCAGAATCGGGCCAAACGTGACCGGCGTGGGCGTCATCAGCGGCCTCGGCGTGGTCCATGGCGGCGGGGCGCTGGGAAGCGCGGTCACGGGAGCTGGCGATCGGGGTGCGGGAAGTATGGGGAATGCCGTCGAGTCCGTCGCAATGTTTGGGGGCGAGTCAGCCTCGGGCGCGACGACCTCCTCGCTGGGTGCAGCCGCGCCCGCAATGACCTCTGCCTGCGGCTCCACAGCGTCTCGACTGGGTTCCAAAAGATCGGGACTCAGTTCGGCCAGCGGCGGACTCGCCTCTTCCGGCGGTAGAATTGGCTCGACCGGCGCCGGGGTTGGCTCGGCAGGTTGCGGGCTCGATTCGGCATGGCCAGCGACGAGCGTATCTTGCGCCGCCGCGCTCGCTGGGTTCGGCGCATCTACCGCGGCCTCGTCGCTCTTGGCTTGGGCAGATTCTGAGATCGGCTCGGCTGGCGCGAGCGCGATGGGCGCCGCGGATTCGGGAATCGCCGCCTCGGGCGAGTGCGAGCTTTCTGCTACGGCGGCCGGCGCAGATCCGAACTCGTTTTCAAGAAAGCCCAGGCCTGCCAGGCTCGCCGCGAAGGCCTGCAACTGGTCAACCTGCAATTCCATCCCGGTCGACAGCCTCACCCAGGGAATCACCTTGTCGAGGTCGAGACCATCAAAGGCGAGCGCTACACGATACTCAAAGTCGTAGAAGAGAAAACTTTCGCCCGTGCCGGGATCGCGAACTTCGACATAGCGCTCGCCGTCGGTCTCGACGGGCACGGCTGCAAGATCGCGGCGGAAGCGCGGTTTTTCGAGGGACATGGTCAGAACTTCACTCGGTCACAGACTATCGCCAAACTCGGCCCGCTGCGAACTAACCGATGTCTAGTTGACGGCATCCATAAACATGGATAAATGAGTCGCGTTCGACCCGGCGTAAGCCTTCTGCCCGACGGCGGTGGGTTTGCTTCGCAAAGAAAGGTGCATCATGGCTGACTTGAAGACGACGTATATGGGAATTCCGCTCGCCAATCCTCTGGTGGTGGGCGCGTGCTCGCTCTCGAAAAACATCGACAGCATCAAGGCCCTAGAGGCCGCCGGGGCGGGCGGGCTTGTCATCAAGTCCCTGTTCGAGGAGCAGATCCAGATCGAGGAAGATGACTTCCAAAGCAAGCTGGGCGCCCACGACAACACCGATTCGGAGGCGCAGTCGTTCTACCCGCGGCTCCGCCATGGCGGCCCCAAGGAGCACGTCTTCTGGGTCAAGGAAGCTCGCAAGGCCGTGAAGTTCCCTCTTTTCGCCAGCCTGAATTGCATCAACGGCGGCACCTGGCTTGAGTATGCCAAGCAGCTCGCCGACACGGGCGTGAATGGTCTTGAGCTGAACTTCTACTCGCCGGCTCTGAGCCCGGACGTGCTTTCGGGCGACATCGAGAAGAAAGAAGCGGATGTCGTCTCCCAGGTGCGCGCCGCGGTCAAGCTACCCATCGCGGTCAAGCTGCATCCCTATTACACCAGCCTGATGAACGTCGCCGCCCGATTCGAAAAGGCGGGCGCCAATGCCTTGATCCTGTTCAACCGTCTGTTCGAGCCAGACATCGACGTCGACACGCTGACCAAGAAGGCGGGCTACCGCCCCAGTGAATCGCAGGATTCTCTCGTGGCCCTGCGCTGGATTGGGCTTCTCGGCAAGCGCAGCAAGGCCGATCTCGTGGGCAGCACGGGCGTGAGCAGCGGCAAGGACATCGCGCGCCTCATCCTCGCCGGGGCGAATTCCGTGCAAGCGGTGAGCGCGCTGCTCAAGAACCACGGCGCGGCCGTGCAGAAGATCCTGAGCGAACTCGACGCGTGGATGACCGAGCACAAGTTCGCCAACCTCGCCGCCTTCCGCGGCAAGCTGGCTGGTTCCAAGGACAGCGACGCCTGGTCCTACGACCGCGGCCAGTACATCAAGGCCATCGTCGGAATAGACTAGATTCCGCCCGCAACCGCTCTTCAGGAACGGGGCACGAAGGTGAAGTGCCCCTTGAAGAGTTCGATGAGCGAATCGACCTGTCCCTGAAAGGGAAACCACTGCGTGGTGTAGCCGTCGAACAGGAACCGGTCGTAGTTCGAGCTGACCAGACCCAAGACCATGGCCACCGCGGCCAGGGTCAGCACCAGCGGGGATTCCACGCGCAGATCGGCTTCGACCGGGATCTCCGACGAGAAGTACAATTTCACGGTGGCGATGCAGTAGAAGCACGCCATCAAACTGATGGCGTTCCAGCGCGTGGTGTCCCAACCCAAGAAATTGAGCGAGATGGGCGCGAGCGCCGCCGCGACGAAGGACGTGGTTAGAATCGCCCGTGCCATTTTCGACAGGCCCAGACGCCCAATGAGCCGCGCGCCATAGAAGACCAGGAAGGCAATCGCCGGAAACCCCGAGATCAACGACAGCACCAGATAGATCTTGTTTTCCCGGCTGCTCCAGAATTCCGGCAACAGCTTGAAGATGGCGTCTTTGACCGGTCGATAGACTGCCTCGAACGCATCCCCCCGCAGTGGAAAGTTAGCGACCTTGCCGATGGAATCCTGAAGGGAGTGGATGACCTGCGGGCTCTTGGTGCCCACAATCCCGACGGTGGTGGAAGTGACGAAAGCCGCGATGAAGCCCAGGGCCGCGCCGGCCACGAGCAAGAACCTCGTGCGGCGGGAGATATCGCTTCGTCTGAATTGAATCACGGTGTGGCAGAGCATCGCGAACAGAAGCGTCGGAGCCAGCATCAAGACCTGCGACTCGTGGATGAAGGCCACGAACGAGCTGATGGGGATGCCAAGGAAAAAGATCCACTGTCGCCTGCTTGGGCGTGCCGATATCAAGATCACGCCAGCCACCAGGATCAGACCGAGAAAGTCGAGATAGCCGATGAAGTGAGCGAACGTGACGATCCCAGGGGAAGCAGCGAACGCCAGCACCGCCGCCTTGAAGCCGAGATCTTCTGGATCGGTGGCGAGCGCGCGCTTGATGAGAAGAACCACCGCCACGGCCAAGGCCACGAACATCAGACCTGCGATCAGTGCCAGCCGATTGTAGTTGTAGGGATGCTGGCCGCCGACGGTGCGCAGGATCTCGCCCACCAGGCCCCGGCGAATGAAGCCCTGGCTGTAATTGAACGTCATGTGCGTCGCCGACCACAGGTTGGGCATGCGCAAGCCCTTGAGCACCGACACCACGAAGACGAACGAAGCGATGAAAGCGAAGTGCCTGGGTCTATGGAAAAACCTCACGAGTGCTCCTTTGCTTCAATCCTGCCCGAATCTTTCGCCAGGCGGAGCAGGCGCTCGCTGGTCGCTTGGTCCGCGCACAGCACGTCCACATCCATAGCCATGCGGTAGGTCCAGTTGCGCTCATTCACCGAGCCGGGCACGTTGACCTGCTCGCGCGTGCCCATCAAATCCTGAAACGGCACCAGGCAAAGATCCGAGGCCGATCCGTAGAGCACACGCAGAAGCGCGTCTCGCACGCCCTCGTCGAAACCGCGATTGGCATCCAGGTGTTCGAGGCCCGGAATGCGCGCGAGATAGCCGCGCTGCTCGGGCGAGAGGCTGTCGTACCACACCGCCTGGGTCTCGGTGTCGTGCGTGCCCGAGGTGGCCACCGAAATCCCCGGCCACTTGGCGGGGTCGCGAAAGAACTGTTGCATGCGACCGTCCCGCCACAGGTCGTCCTTTTCCCAGCGCAAAACCCGGTAGCCGGGCAACGCAAGGCGCGCCAGCGACGGCCGCAGGAACTCCGGCACCATGCCCAGGTCTTCCGCGATCACTTCGCCGTACTCGTCCATGATGCCAAGCAAGGTTTCGCCGAGGCGGATCTGCGCCTCTTCGTCGGAGGGCGAGAACCCGGTCTTCTTGCCATCGGCCGATCGATAGTAGGTGCGGTACATGCCGATGACGTGGTCCACGCGGTACAGACCGAAAAGTCGTCCCACTCGTTCGGCGCGCCGGCGCATCCAAGCGAAGTCGGTCTTCTCCATGGCGCGCCAGTCGAACAGTGGCAAACCCCAATCTTGACCTTCGGCGCACAAAGCATCCGGCGGTGCCCCGACGTGCAGGCCGAGCCGAAACAGGTTGCGCTCTTTCCACACGTCGGCCGAGTCCTCGGCCACCACGAAGGGCAGATCGCCCATCAAATCCACGCCGATTTCCGTGGCCTGCCCGCGCGCCACTCGCCACTGCTCGTCGAGCTGCCACTGCTGCCAGATCACGAAAAGAATTTCTTCGGCGTGCTCCTTCGCCGCGCGTGCCAGGGCTCCCGGATGGCGATCTGCGAGCTCGGCGGGCCATTCCCGCCAGTGCATGTCGAATTGGCGGTGCAGGACCGCGAACAAGGCCCAGTCATCGATCCAGTCGTGGTTCTCCTCGCGGAACTGGGTGAGCTGGCGCGCACGCTTGCTGCGCCGCCGCCATTCTTGGCTGCGAAACTGGGCGAACGCCAGGCGCATACCGCGTTCCTTGAGCGGCCGTAACCGGCTCCAGGGCACGGTAGCAGCCGCGTCCAGTTCATCGAGCAGTTGGCGATCGGCCTTGGACAAAGCCGCCCGCCCGCCCGCGGCCACGAAATCCTCGCACGCATCAAGGCCGAGGTAGACCGGATCGATGGCAAAGGCCGTGGCGGCCGAGTACGGGCTGGTCTCGCCTCCGCTGACCGCGCACACCGGCAGCATCTGCACCACACGGATCCCGGCCCGCGCCGCCCACGTGGCCATGGCCACCATGTCTGGGATCTCGCCCAAGCCCCAGCCCGCCTTCGTGCGCACCGAAAACAGGGGAATCAGCACGCCGGCACGTCGGCGGCGTGGTCTTGGCCCGGTCTTTTCAGGCATCGATTACCAGTTCGGTTATGATACGGCCTCTTGTCACCCATGAGCGACAGTTCTTTTGCGAATCCAGTGATTTCCGGACGGCGCATTCTCCTCACCGGCGGCGCTGGCTTCATCGGCTCGCACCTGGTCGAGCGCTTCGCCCCGGATAATGAGATCGTCGTGCTCGATACCTTTCGGCGCAACGCCCTGGGCCCGGCGGGACTCGACAAGCACCCGCACGTTCGTACCATCCAGGGCGATGTGCTCGATGCAGCCGCGGTCAAGTCGGCCATGGAGGGATGCGATGCCGTCATTCATCTCGCCTCCATCGCGGGCGTTGACACCGTGCTCGGCAACCCGGTGCTGACCATGCGCGTGTCGTTGCTTGGTACCATGAACGTACTGGAAGCCGCGCTGGCCTCGGGCGGAGTGAAGCGCCTGATCGATTTTTCCACCAGCGAAGTGTTCGGCCGCTACGCCTACAACGTGACCGAGTGGGACGCGACCACGCTGGGTGCCGTCGGCGAGGCGCGCTGGACCTACGCCGTGGCCAAGCTCGCCACCGAGCACTTGGCCATGAACTACTGGAAGCAGTACAAGCTGCCCACGGTTTCCGTTCGCCCCTTCAACATCTATGGCCCGCGCCAGGTCGGCGAGGGCGCGGTCCACCACTTCATCGTGCGCGCTCTACGCGGCCAGCCGCTGTCCATCCACAACGACGGGTCGCAAATTCGCGCCTGGTGCTACGTCGACGACATCGTCGACGGCATCGCGCTGGCGCTTTCGCGCGACGAGGCAGTCGGCCACGCCTTCAACATCGGCAACCCGCGCTCCACGCTGACCATCTACACCCTGGCCAAGGAAATCATCCGTCTGGCATCGAGTTCGTCGCACATCGAGCACGTGCCGTGGAACCAGGCCGATGTCGAACTGCGCATCCCCAACATCGACAAGGCCAAGGAGCTCTTGCACTACGCGCCCAAAGTCGATCTCGAAGAAGGCCTCCTGCGCACCATCTACTGGTACCGCAGGCACCAGGCCGACTAAGATGGAGAAACTCCAATGAGCGAAATCGTCCTGCGCGCCGACGAGCTGGCCAAGACGTTTCATCTGGGTTTTTTTCGCAAGCGGGTCGAGGCCGTGAAACAAGCCACTTTCGACGTCCGGCGCGGCGAAGTGTTCGGCTATCTTGGCCCCAACGGCTCGGGCAAGACCACCACGCTCAAGATGCTCATGGGCCTGGTATTCCCGACCCATGGTCGCGCCGAGGTTCTCGGCCGGCCCGTGCCCAATCGCGAAGCCAAACGCCGCCTCGGCTACCTGCCCGAGAGCCCCTATTTTTACGAATATCTTTCGCCCGAGGAGTTTCTCGATTTGGTCGGCTCCCTGTTCGACGTGCCCCGCGCCGAGCGGCGCGCCCGGGCCGCCCGGCTCATCACGCGCGTGGGCCTGGACCATGCGCGCGGCCGGCCCCTGCGCAAATTCTCCAAGGGCATGCTCCAGCGCATCGGCATCGCGCAGGCCTTGATGGGCGATCCCGAACTTGTGGTGCTCGACGAGCCCATGACCGGGCTCGATCCCATCGGGCGCAAAGAGATCCGCGACCTCATGCTAGAGCTCAAGCGCGAAGGGCGCACGGTGCTCTACTCGACCCACATCTTGCCCGACGTGGAGATGACCTGCGACCGGGTGGCCATGATCTTCGCCGGCCGCATCCGCAACGTGGGGCCGCTGTCCGAACTGCTCACCGCGCGCTTGCTCTCCACCGAGGTGTGCCTGCGCCAGGATGTGGGCCAAATTCCCTCTCTGCCCGAGGGCGCGAAGATTCGCCAAACGCCGGACGGCATGCTTGCGGATTTGCCCGAGGGTGCTGACGTGGACGCCTTCCTGCGCGCCGCCCTTGCCGCCAAGGCCAGCATCATCTCGGTCACGCCCCGGCGCGAGTCGCTGGAAGATCTCTTCGTGCGCGAAGCCGGCGAGGTCGAATCGACCAGCGCGACGGACAAGGGGGCGGCATGAGTCGCATCAATGCCATCGCCTGGAACACCTTCCGCGAGGCCGTGCGCAACAAGATCCTGTACAGCCTGCTCTTCTTCGCCGTGCTCATCATCCTGTCGGCGCTGGCCATCGGCAATCTCACCCTGCACGAGGAAGTGCGCACGATTCGCGATGTCGGTTTGTTCGGTATCGACATCTTCGGCGTCATCATCGCCATCTTCGTGGGCGTGAACCTGCTCTACAAAGAGCTCGACCTCAAGACCGTGTACACCATCCTGCCCAAGCCGCTGTGGCGTTGGGAATTCGTGCTCGGCAAGTGGCTGGGCATGCTGCTCACCCTGGCCATCCAGATGGCCGTCATGGGCGCGGTCCTGGCCCTGGTCCTGGCCAGCGAGGACGCCCACTTCGACATGCCCATGGTCAAGGCAGTCTGGCTCCTCTTCGTGAACGTGATGGTGGTGACCTCCATCGCCGTGTTCTTCTCGGCCTTCTCCAGCCCGTTCCTGTCCGGCTTCTTCGCTATCGGCTGCTTTGTGGTCGGCCGATCCGTGCCCGACATCCGCGCGCTCAGCGAGAAGCTGAGCCCCGGCGCCAAGACCATTCTCAATCTTTTCTGCAACCTGATGCCCAACCTCCACTTGTTCTATCCCTCGGGCGCCATCGTCGGCGCCGAGGATGTATCCATCCACCGCCAGTTCGTGGGCGCGGACTACATCCTCTCCGCCACGGGCTACGGGGTCGGCTACTCAATCGTCGTCTTGGTGCTGGCCATGCTGATTTTCCGCAAGCGGGATTTCGTCTGATGCGCGGTCTGCGGCGCCAGGTGGTCATCGTCCTCCTGGGTGTCACTGCTGCCTTGGCGGTGATCGTCGTGCGCTTGCTGGTGGACGCGCGAACCGCCTATCGCAGCGGCGCCGCGGCCGAAGAGCGCGGCGAAGTCAGCGAGGCCATCCGTTTCTACCTCGACGCCGGGCGCCTGTACGTGCCCGCCAGTCCGTTCACGCGAAACGCTCTCGATCGGCTGGACGCCATCGGGATTGCACAAGTCACCAAGGGCGACTATGCCACCGCGCGCGCGGCCTTCGAGGCCGAGCGGGCCGCATTGCTGGGAACGCGCTCTTTCTACACACCCTACGCCGAGCGCCTGCCTAGCCTGGAACGCCGGTTGTCCCGCTTGCTCGCCGCTGCGGAAGACCGCACCTCGCCGTCCACCTTCGAGGAGCGCGCCAAGTGGCACGCAGAGCGGCTCGCGCAGCGACCGCGACCGAAAACCTCTTTTGTTTTCCTCGCCTTGCTCGGACTCGCGACGTGGGTGGCTTCCGCGGTGGCGTTCTTTCGCAAGGGCGTGGATGCGAATCTTGCGCTTCGGCGGGCGCCAGCCGTGCTTGCAGGGGCGGGATTCTTGGTCGGATTGGCGCTATTCTTGGTCTGTCTTCGCCTAGCATGACCGGGCGGATTTCGAGTACATTCGTCAGGTACGCTCGAAACCGAGTGCTAAAAATGTGACCTAGGCTTAAGTCCGATGGATGTCCGCTGCGAACGCTGCAAGTCCCAATATGAAGTCGAGGACGCGAATGTCAGCGACCTCGGGACCGAGGTGCAGTGTAGCGACTGTGGGCACCAGTTCATGGTCAAGCGTCCGGCGACACCGGTGACCGGCGCCAAACCCGCCGAGGCAAGTCGCGAATCCGACGGCGAAGAGGTGGGCGATTGGGTCATCGAGACCGATTCTGGCCGCGTCTTGCACTTGCGCGACCTGACGACGCTGCACAAGTGGATCATCGAGCGCCGTGTGGGACGGGGCGACCGTCTCTCGCGCGGTGGTGCTCCGTGGGAACGCTTAGGTGACATGACCGACTTGGCGCCATTTTTCGAGATCGTGGACAGCGCCGAGCGCGCGCGCGGCGCCGACACGCACCCGCTGGGCGCCCCCTTCGCGCCGCTCGGTCTCCCTGCGCTAGGGCCGCCTGCATCTCAACCATCCCCCGCCTCGCTGCCATCCCCGCCACAGAGCAGCCCGCTTGAGTCTACTCGGCGATCGATCGCGGTAGTCCCAGCGCGTGCGGCGACCGGCTCCCTGCCTTCGTCACTGTACGACTCGGGTGCTGAAAAAACCGTTATCGTTCGCGTGGAGCCCGCCAAATCCCGTGTCTTCCTAAAGTTGCTCGTCACGATGTTGGTGGCGGCCATCGTGGCCTATGCCGGTATCCTTTGGCAGCACCACCGCATGCCCTCGGCCATGATTTCTTCCTCGGGCAATGCCGAAGCGACACCCGTGACGCCACCCGTGGTACCCCCTCCCACGACGCCGGGAAACGCCGAGGCGGCGGAAGAACCCGCCGAAGGCGGCGGCGCACCAGCACACGGCCCAGTCGTCGAACCCATTGCCAACGACGGTTCAGGCGAAAAAGTGCATCTCCTGGGCAGGGCCACCAAGCACGCCGCCGCAAGCAAACCCATCGCCGCCCATAAGGCAAAGGCACCGGCCAAGGCTGCCGCCCAGGCCAGCGCGGCCAGTCCCAACGCTTCGCAGTCCCCGGCTGCCCAAGGCTACGTGGCCCTGAACCATCGCCAGCCCACGCGCGCCATTGTGCTGTTCAAGCGGGCGCTAGCCAGCAACCCCACCAACGGCACCGCGCTCTTTGGCTTGGCCGAAGCCTACCGCAGCGCCGGCCAGGCGGCACCCGCGCTGCAATCCTATCGCAAGTACGTCGAACTCCTGCCGAGCGGCCCCGACGCCGGCCGCGCGCTCCACCAAATCCGCCTCCTGGAAAGCAAGAAGCGGTAGGAGCCCGTCCGGCACATCCGGCGTCTACCGCAAGCACACCGCCAAGACTTGTTTGAGGTCGGTCTTGCCCGCGATGGCTTTCTCGATGCCGTCCTGAAGAAGGGTCGTCATGCCGCCGGCAACGGCCAGCTTGCGGATTTCCTCGACGGGGCTGCGCTTGGCCACGGCGCGCTTGATGGCTTCGTCGGCGACCAGCAGCTCGTGTAGCGCGATTCGCCCCTTGTAGCCGGTCTTGCTGCACAGCTCGCAGCCGGACGCGCGCCACAACTTGAAATCGCCGCGGTCGATCCCGCGCGCGGCCGCAGCCTCCTCACCAAAAGCTTGAATGATCTCGGCAACCTCGTCTTTGTCCGCCACGTATTGCTCACAGCACTTCTTGCAAAGCCCGCGTGCCAGCCGCTGCGCGAGCACGCCCAGCAGGGCGTCCGCGAAGGTGAAGGTGTCGAGCCCCATGTCGATCATGCGCGTGATGGTCTCGGGCGCGCTGTTGGTGTGCAACGTCGAAAACACCAGGTGACCGGTCAGCGAGGCCTCGACGCCGGTGCCGGCGGTTTCCTTGTCGCGCATCTCGCCGACCATGATCACGTCGGGGTCGGCGCGTAGGAACGAGCGCATGGCTGCCGCGAAGTCGAATCCGATCTTGGGCTGCACTTGCACCTGGCGTAGACCTGGCTGCGTGATTTCGACTGGATCCTCGGCCGTCCAAATCTTCATGTCGGTCGTGTTGATCGAACCCAAGGCCGAGTGCAGGGTCGTGGTCTTGCCCGACCCGGTCGGCCCCACGCACAGAATCAGCCCGTAGGGTTTGGCGATGATGGTGCGCATCTCGCGCAAATTGCGCTCGCTCATGCCCATTTCGTCGAGGGGAATGGGCTTGGACGCGGCCAGGATGCGCATGACCACATCCTCGTTGCCGTTCACCGTGGGCAAGGTGGCGACGCGCAACTCGATGGTGCGGTCGCGCATGCGGAATTTGATCTTGCCGTCCTGGGGTTTGCGCTTTTCCGAAATATCGAGCCGGGCCATGATCTTGAATCTGGCCACCAGCGGGTTGCGGAAGATCGCCGGGATTTCCTGGTAGGCGATGCAATCGCCGTCGATGCGAAAACGGATGCGCGTGTTCTCTTCCTTGCCGTAGGGCTCGATGTGGATATCCGAGGCGCCGCGCTGGTAGGCATCGATGATGACCTGGTTGGCCAGCTTGATGATGGCGCTATCGGATTCTTCTTCGCGCTCGTCCTCGTCGTCGCTTGGCTCGTCCACCGCGCCCGTGCCCTCGTCGGTGGATAGCTCCCTGATCAGAACGTTGACGTCGGACTTGAGTCCGTAGGAATGCTCGATGCAGGCCAGAATCTCGTCGCGAAAGCCGACGTGAATGGCGATCTCGCGATCGGTTTCCACCGAGCGCAGGGCATCGGCGCGCTGGATGTCGTGGGGATCGTCGATGACGACGATCAGTCGCGGCCCGCGACGCTCGATGGGCACGGCGCCGATCTTGCGCAAGAATTCCACGCGCAGGCGCTGGCGGAGATCCTCCGGGATCGATTGTTGGGCGGTGAATCGATAGAACGGGACACCGTAGTAATTGGTGACGGCCTTTTCCACCTCGGCGCGAGCGATGCCGATCTTCTCGATGAGGAACCGGCTGGGATCGGTTGCCGAAGCCTCGGCCGAGGCCAGCGCCTTGGAGAGCTGCTCGGGCTGCATGACCCCGGCTTGGACGAGGTAGTCCCATTTGCTCGTGGACCGCGGCGAGGGCCGCTCCTTGGCGCCCTCGCGACCGGCCGCGGGTCCGGCTGTGGCCGGTCGCGAACCCACCGCGGTCATGGGCGTGGTTGGGCGCAAGTCCGCCGGCGCAGGAGGCGTGGCTGTCCGGCTTGCGGTCGGGGTCGGTAGCGTGGCCACCGACGCCTGCGCTGCCGACGGGCGAGTGGCCGGCGTGGCCTTGGCAGCCGCGGGCGCTTCGGCCGACTGAACCGACGTGCGCAAGCCGAGGTGTGCGGCTAGGTTGCTCGCCACGGCCTTGGCCACTTCGCCCGCATAGCCCACATCGCGCGCCGGAAAGACGCTGGCTTCGTCGGTGCGATTGGCGATGAGCAGCAGGCCCACTTCTTTGTTGTTCTCGGCAAGCGGCGCCAGCAGCACCGAACGCAGGCGCAGGCCCAGCCACTGATCTAGGCGTTCGTCAGGACGCAAACGCGGGTGCAAGCGAACCATTTCGGCCAGATCCCACACATTGTGGATGCTGGCGGGTGAGCGCGCGGTCGCGGCCCAGCCGACGAGGTTGCTGGGATCGCGAGGCAGGCGCAGCTCGCGCACGGAATCGCTGATCCAGGCCACCGCGCGCAGGTGATTGTCGCGATCGGGAATGAAAACCGCGGCCCGTCCTGCGGCGAAGAACGCGGCCACGCGCTCCATGCCCTCGAAGAGCAAACTATCGAGCGTGTCCATCCCCGCGAGGTAGCCACACAACTCGGCCAGTTGGGCGCGCCTATCCGCTTGGGCGGGATCTCCCCCCCCACCCACCTGGCGCAGCCATGTCGCGGCATCCATGCTGGGATCTCCTATGGTTTTCAATCGGTAGGCTGGGCCTTGAAGTAAAGCCACGACTTGACTTGCCGACTAACGCAGGCCCACGCGGGCAGGCTTTTTCCCTCGCGTGCGTTGTCCCCTGGGTGCGCCCCGTTGTAGACTGCCGCGCTACTCCGAGTGTGAAAAGAGGAGCCACGGCCGATGTCAGGAGAGACCATACTCGTCGTCGATGACAGCCCGACCATCTGCAAGCTCGTCGAGCTATCGCTGACCAAGGCCGGCTTCCGCGTGGAAACCGCGCGCACTGGTGAAGGCGGCATCGAGGCTGCGCAGGCGCGCACGCCCGATTTGATCTTGCTCGACTTCCTGCTGCCGGATTTGAAGGGCGACGACGTGTGCCGTGCCATTTCGGCCAACATGCGACTGGAAAACGTGCCCGTCATCGTGATGAGCGCGAAGGGCGAGGACATCGGCGAGTGTTTCGCGGTCATGCCGAATGTCATGAACATCATCTCCAAGCCCTTCTCGCCCGAGGCGCTGCTGGCGGTGGTCGGCCACACTCTGGAGAAGATCGGCAAGACAGTCGCCGCGCCCGAAGCCAAGGCAGTTTCCGACAGCCGCATCGATCTCGCGGCGTTGATTCCAGGGGAGTCCAAGGACGAAAGTCCGGCGCGCGAGTCGGCGGATTTCGGAGCTGCGCTGGCCGGGGATCTCGCCGTCGTTTCCATCGCCGACGTGCTGTTGCTATTGCAAGACCGCGGCTACACCGGCAGCGTCAATCTCTCGCACGGCCGGGCGCGCATGGACATCTACCTTGGCCAGGGCCGCGTGGACTTCGCTGGCGCCCAGGGCGTGGCCGACGAATTTCTGCTCGGGCACTTTCTGGTCAGCGGCGGGCATTTGTCGCAAGAGACGCTGGCGCAAGTCATCGACGATCGCCGGCGCGATAGCAGCAAGGAATTGCTGGGCGCCTACCTGTGCTCGCGCGGCCTGCTCGCGGCCACGGGTCTGCACAAGGCCATGGCCAAACAGACCGCGGCGCTGGTGTTCGAGAGTCTGCGCTGGGGCAGCGGGCGGTTCACTTTCCGTCCGTCGGCGGAATTGCCCATGCATGTGCGCGAGGCCGCGCTGTCCCTGCCCGTCGATGGCCTGATCCTCGAGGGCCTGCGCCGGGTCGAGGAATGGCGGGTCATCGAGCAGGAAATCGGCAACTTCGACATGACCTTCGTTCGCAACGAGGACAAGCTGGCCAGTTTCGGCCGCGGGCAACTGCTGCGCGAGGAGGCCGCCATCGCCGACCTCGTCAACGGACGGAACACGGTCCGCGACATCATCCAGATCTCGCAGATGGGATCCTACGACGTGACTCAAGTGCTCTTCCGTCTGCTGCGCAGCAAACTCATCCGGCGCCGGGTTGCACCCGTGATCGTGTGAATCATGTCGACGGCAGCTCCTCTTGACGTGGTTTTCTTCGAGCTGCGCGGCCTACGCTGCGCGCTTCCCCTCGCGGTCGTGCGCAAGGTGCTGCCCATGCGCAACGTGACCCCGGTTCCGCTCGCGCCGGCGGTGGTGCGCGGGATCGCGCCCGTGCAAGGATTCATCCTTCCCGTCCTCGATCTCGCGGTGTGCTTTCAGCCCGCGGGCGACGAGATGGCGGAAGGCGCTGCCTATCGTTTTCCCAAGGACAAGTTGCTGCTCATCGAAACCGCGCCCGACGCGGGACGCGAGGCCGTGCGCGTGGCCCTTGCCGTCGAACGTGTGGTCAGCATCGGCACCGTGGACGAGCAACACAGCCGCGTGCCGCCCCCGCGGCCGACCTTTCTGTCGGCCACCGTGCTCGATGCCAGCGGCCCGGCGCTCTTGCTCGACATGGAGCGCACCCTCGATTACGTGCGCGACGCCATCAGCGCGGTGATTGGATCATGAACGACAAAGAAGCACTCAATGAATTGCTCGCGACCATGCGAGCCGCCCAGCAAGGCGACCTGACCGTACGGGCCCAGCCGGGCGCAGGATCGCTTGGCGAAATCGCGCACGCGACGAATGAACTCCTGGCCAGCCTGGAGGCGCGAGCCACGCAGATCTCCTTCGCGGCGACTTCGATCATGCTGGCGGCCGAGGCCGCCGGGAGCGCGCTGCCCGAAATCGCCGACGGCATGACCCGACAGCAGGCCGCCGTGGCGGAAATCGCGCGCAAGCTCAAGGCGCTCGAAGCTCGATCGGAGGAAGTAGGGCAGATCGTCGAGATGCTCGACGATGTCGCCTCGGAGACCAATGTCCTGTCGCTCAACGCCGCCATCGAAGCTTCGCGCGCCGGCGCGCAGGGCAAGGGTTTTGGCCTGGTGGCCGAGGAGGTACGCAAAATGGCCGAGCGTGCGGCCACCGCCACCAAGGACATCGGCGCCTATCTTGAAACCATCGCCAGCGCCACTGGCGACGCCACCCGAGCCATCGAGAGCGTGCGCACCGTCGCCGATCAGCTGGCCGCGCTCGCCGGACGTGCCAGCAGCGAGTCGGCTGGGCGCGCGGACATGCGCAAGGCCCTGGCCGAGGCCATCGGGCGGTTGCGCTTCGCCGCGCAGGGCGAGGCGGAAATCACCCGCGTCCTGCTTGAACGGCGCGGCGAGCTCGCGCGCGTGCTCGCTCCCTTCGCGCCGCTGCTCGCTGGTTCGAGTTCGCCTCTTGGCGAGTCGCTGGCCAACATCCTAACCGCCCTGGGTGAGACGCCGGCCGGGACCAAGGCGTAGGATCCATCCGCCATGGCGGTGAAATCCGATAGCGGCGACGGCAGCGGCGACAGCGGCGAACACGGCATGTTGCCCGAGTGGAACGCGGGCGAAACCGAGATGCTGCGCAGCCTCTTCCTGGAGGAAGCCGAAAAGCACCTTGGCCGTATCAGCGAGGCGCAGAAAGCACTCTCGCGCGCCTCGGCCGCCACCCTCGATATTTCGCCGGACGTGGTGGACGTGCTGTTCCGCCACCTGCACACGCTCAAGGGCTCGGCCGGCTCGGTTGGCTTCGACGCCGTGGCGCGCGCGGCCCACGAGCTCGAAGAGCTGTGCACCGAGATCCGTCGCGGTCAGCTGGCGCCCACCTTCGGCATCCTCGAGCGCATCGACGAGGGGGTGGCCGAGATCCGGGCGTTGCTGAGCAGCGCGCGCCTGGCCGTGCCGCCGCCGCGTCCCAGCGGGCCGCCCGAGATCGCACCTGCCGCGCGCGAAACCGTCGAGCGTCGCCGCCCCATGGATCGCCGGGCCGTGGCCGAACGCCGCGTCGGGAGCGAAGCCGTCTTGCGCGTCGACGTCGAGCGCCTGGATGCCCTGCTGGAGAACGTCGGCGATCTGGTCATTCTGCGCACTCGGCTCGACCGACGCGTGCACGAGATGGGCAGTGTGCTGCGCGATTTGGGTTCGACCCGCCACGGTTTGCGTGTGGCCGAGGGTGCGCTCGCCTCTGACCTGCCCGCGGGTGGGCGGCTGGAAGAGCTCGGCCGCCTGCTCGATCGTCTGGGAGAGATCGATGTGGAGTTCACCGACGCGCTGTCGTTTCTCGATCGCACCGCGCGCCGGCTGGCGGAGGACGCCAATTCCATGCGCGCCACCTCGGAGTCCATCGAGGAGCAAATCCGCCGGGCGCGTTTGGTGCCGCTCGAATGGGCGTATTCTCGCCTGGGCTCGGCCCTGCGCGAGCTCGAACGCACGTGCCACCGCCAGGCCGACTTGGTCGTGCATGGCGGGGAAGTCGAACTCGACAAAGCCATCGTCGACCAGCTGGCCGACCCTTTGCTGCACCTTCTGCGCAATGCCATGGCCCACGGGATCGAGGCTGGGCCCGTGCGCGCCGAGCGCGGCAAAGCGGCGCGCGGACGCATCACCATCCGCGCGGCCCAGGAGGCCGACTTCGTGTACCTCACCTTCGAGGACGACGGCGGCGGCATCGATCGCGAGGCCATCCGCCGCGCCTTGCAAGCCTCGGGGCAGCTGGCCGACATCGGCAACCCCAGCGACGAGGATTTGGTAGGCGCCATCTTCGAGGCCGGCTTCTCGACACGTGCCCAGTCCGACGCCCTGGCCGGGCGCGGGATGGGTATGAACATCGTCAAGCGCGCGGTCGCGCGCATGGGCGGCGAAATCAAGGTCGAGTCGCAGGCCGGCGCCTTCACGCGCTTCAAGCTGACCCTTCCCCTCGCTGGCGCCATCACGCAGGGACTGCTGTTCAAGATCGGCGGCCAGGTCTACGCCGTGCCCGCGGCCCACGTTATCGAGGTGCTGCCCATCGGCCACAACGTGCTCACCAGCGTCACGCCCAGCGCCAGCTCCAGCGGCGAATTGCCGGCCATCCGCGGTGTGAGCGTGCCCATCCTCAAACTGCACGCCTTGCTCGGGCTTGAATTGCCGCCCGGCCGCCGCGCCGCCGCCTTGCACGTGCGCTATGCCGGCCGCAACTTCATCATCACCTGCGACAAGGTGATTGGCCCGCGCACAATTGTTGTGCGGTCGCCGGGGCCGCTCATCGGACTCATCCCCTTCTATTCCGGGGTCACCGCCTCGGGCGCGGGCAAGGCCCAGCTCGTGCTCGACCTTGGCGCCCTGGCCGATGTGGCCTATTCCGCCACCGAACCCACCTCCGCGGCCCCACGCCGCGGCCAGCCTCGCGTGCTGGTCGTCGACGATTCGCGCCTGGCGCGCGAGGCCGGCGTGCGCCTGCTGACCACCGCCGGCTACCAAGCGGTGGCGGCCGAGGACGGCTGGGAGGCCTGGGAAGTCCTGAGCGAACGCCGCTTCGACGCCGTCGTCACCGCGCTCGAGATGCCCCGTCTCGACGGCTACCAGCTCATCGCTCGCATTCGCCGCGAAGCCACCTTGCGCGGCCTACCTATCGTCGTACTCTCCTCGCGCACCTCGCAAGGCGCCCGCGACCGCGTCCTCTCCGCCGGCGCCAACGTTTTTCTGCCGAAGAGTCGCCACCGCCGCAGCCTTGTCGCCGCCGTCGCCTCCTGCCTGCTCCAGCGCGAAGACGGAGAGCCGCCCGCGGGGGAAGGTGCACCAGGCTGAAGCGAAGGCAGGCGAACGTGCAACTTCCGTGACCCGCTTGCCGACAACTCCACTTCGTGGAGGCAACGGGCAAGAGTGGACCGACGCCGCCAGCGGGCGGCCTCAAGGTTACCGTCATCCAGAGCGCCAACGGCGATTTGCGCTGCAATCCCCATTTTCAAATAGCGGCAGCTAGCTCGTGCCCATATGCGGAGCACGCCCGACGAGGAGCGCCGACCGCGACGGAGGATTGCGACGTGGGCGATTTGAACGGGCAGACCGGGGATGCCTGTCCGGTGCAACTGTATAATCTAGAAGCCGGTCTCGCGCTATAGTCGCCGGGCAAATGTCGCCCGCCACCCTCGCAGTGCTCGTGCTATCCGCGTTCGCCGCGACTGGGGCACGGGCCACCACGAACGAATTCGCCGACGCGCTGACTGCCTTCCGCGCGGGCGAGTACGACAAGGCCGCGCGTGCCTTGCCGGCGCTTGGCGATGCTTTGCCCAAGAACAGGGACTACTACCTCTATTTTCTTGGCGAAAGTCACTTCTACGCCGGAGCCTACGCCAAGGCTCGCGCGGCGTTCGCCGAGCTTGGCAAACTGCATGAGTCGCGTTTCGCCAGCATCGCTCCGGCGCGTGTGGCCGACTGCCTGTGGATGGAGGGCAAGCGCGAAGAGGCAGCCGCGGCCTATCGCAAGATACTGGGCGGCAAGCCCACCCTCGATCAGGCAGTGGCGCGTTTTCGCGTGGCCGAGGTGCAGGCCGAGGCAGCCGCGCGCACGCAAGGTGGCGACGGCAAGTCCGCAACCGAGGCGGCGACCCGCGCGTTCATGCAGATCCACGTGGATTTCCCGGCGCATCCGCTGGGGGTCGAGGCGGGCAAGCGCGCCGCACTCTTGGTTCCCGCCGCCGGCAATCA
>Ga0265314_10002072_pt1 | contig 21175 bp, 29 predicted proteins | sample 4126metaG_FD_203106 | JGI IMG/M metagenome (GOLD analysis project Ga0265314, IMG submission 203106) | Rhizosphere microbial communities from Carex aquatilis grown in University of Washington, Seatle, WA, United States - 4-1-26 metaG | ecosystem: Host-associated > Plants > Roots > Rhizosphere >... | reverse complement strand
TGAACCAACCCTGTGTGCCATCCGCGGCCGGTCCCTGGAGAAAACCGGTGCGGGTGAATGCGTCGCATCCTAGCCGCTCCGGCCGCGTTGCCAAGGCTATAGTTAACTTAACGTTAACGGCGGGAAGTCCCTGCGAAACCGGCGGAAAATGCCCTCTGGCATGGACGCTGCACCTTGCCTCCTGCAAAACCAGTACGGGAAGGCGCGTGCGCGAAAGCGGGACAGAAGTGTCTCGAACCGCCAGGCGGCAGGGCAAGGTCGGCGTATGAAACATCCTTCGAACCGCGAATTTTTCGCTTATTGGGACGACAAGCGCGGGGCTGCGCGGGCGCCGGACCGCAGCGAAATCGAGCCCGGCGCGGTGCGCGAACTGCTCGGCGATATTTTCGTGCTTTCCTACGACCACGAGGCCGGCTTTCCCTTCCGCGTCGCCGGCACCCGGGTCTGCGCCCTGCTCGGCCGCGACGTCAAGGAGATGAGTTTTTCCGCGCTGTTTGCGCCGGATTGTCGCCGCGAGATCGACGACATCATCGCCGTCGTCGCTGAGGAACTGCTCGGCGCGGTCGCCGGCATCAACGCGACAACGGCGGACGGCTCGCTGGCGCATCTGGAATTGCTGCTGCTGCCCTTCAACACCCGCGCCCACACCCCGATCAGCCTGACCGGATTGCTGGCGCCGTTCGGAACTAGCCATAGCGTGCTCTCCGATTTCAAACTGACCTCGTTCCGCTACCTCGCCCACCCGCCGCAACGTTTTGTCCCGCGCGCCTTGAAAAAACTCGCGATCGCGCGCGGGCTGATGGTGTATGAGGGGCTGAGGTAGGCTTGGTCGTTCCTGCGAACGCAGGAACCCATCACCCCTGGCGTTAGTCGGAAGAGAAGGCATCGACCTCACGACGTAAAACGTGAGTCCTCGGCGTATGGGTCCCTGCGTTCGCAGGGACGACGAGACGTGACTCCGCATTCTCGCGACACACTGCGCCCGAGGTTTGCAATCAAACTCCGCCCCAAAAGTAAGAGGGCGCACGCGACCCTCAAGAGAGGGCGCAGGGAAGACCGGGTGCGCGCTGCACCCGCGGTCTCGTGTGCAATTGATGCACAAGAAAGTGCGCACACGAGCATACAGGTTCAGCGGAAACACTCCGGCCTTCCCTGCGCAATGGCTTTACGGCTTATATCGTGCTCTCCCTGGTGAATCGGAGCTTCTTGCCACCATCGTCCCCAAGAGGCGTTAGCCTCTCAAGGACTTGACGCCAGCAATCCGGGCGTCAGGACCACACGACTTCGCCGTACGCTGCAACATCGCTCGTCCGCGCGCATAAAACGCGCGACGACGCTGCCGCGTCCACCGCAACCCGCTCCAACATCCGTGACGACGGCCGACGTCCCCTCTTTTGGAACGGGATAGGCGCAATAAGCCGGTGATTTGCTTCCGAGGAAAACCAGAATATTTTTTCAAGCAGGACTGGACACCGAAGCCAAATCACCGACGCTATAGAAGGTTTTTCAGAGCCGTCGGCTCCATCCATCCTGCGAACTGTCTGTCCCAGCGAAGAGATCGCCATGCCCGAACTGATCGACCTCGGCCCGCTCCGGATAAAATTCCTCCGCAGCAAGGACGACACCGCCGGCAGCCACGATTTGTTCGAAATGACGGTGCAGCCGAACGCGCGGATGCCGATCCCGCATTATCACGACCGCTGGGATGAAACGATCTACGGGCTCGATGGCACGAGCGTCTGGCATGTCGACGGCAAGGACGTCGAGATCACGCGGGGCGAGACCGTATTCATCCCGCGCGGCATCGTGCACGGCTTTGCCAACCGCTCGGCCGCACCGGCCAGTTGCCTGTGCGTGCTGAGCCCGGGTGTGCTCGGCCCGCAATACTTTCGCGAGATGGCCGGACTGATGTCGTCGGGCGCACCCGACCCGGCGCGGATGAAGGAGACGATGCTGCGGTATGGGTTGATTCCGGTGGCGTCGACCTAAGACCGCGGACGTAGCGGCGAATGAGCCAACTGCGACACTGCGGAGTGCCCCCAATCGTGAAATTTTGGTGACTGATCAATAGTGAGCAGCCTGTCGAGAAACGGAATGCTAATCACATTCGATCACCGCCATGGCCTCGGCGTCTATCGGTGATTGAGAGTGTTGGAGCGCCCGATCCGGAAGCGCATCATGTGCCCCAAATTCAGTCTGCCCGGCATTCGCCCGTTAGCGTGCGGTGCCGGTTCACCACAACCCCGGCAAACGCGGATTCGCCGGTTTGGCGCAGGTGGATTGCAGGCGCCTCCTCCCCAAGAAGTGGCTTTTTACTCTAATCAGGGAAATCAGCTATGGATCAGTACATTCACAGGGAGAACTTGACCCTGTTCAAGAAATGTCTCGCGGAAGCGCGCACCGATGCGGAGCGCGACGTCATCTCGAGATTGCTGGCGGATGAGGAGACGAGGGAGACTCCGCCAAAAAATAGCATTCCCCAGCCGAGCTAGAGCGTTTTCGAGCGAAGCATGCCCTCGGACTTGATCCGTGGGTGGATACTCCGGCGGATACTTGCTTTCCTGAACAACGGACTTGGCGCCGACGGGGTGATCGTAAACTCGCCCGTGCTGGCGATGGATGCGGAGACACTGGCCGATACATGCGAGCAATACCGCGCCGCCGCCGGGACGGGACGCTAGCGGGACCGCGCGTACTACAACGGGCGGTTCCAAGTTTCGGCCGCGTCCGCTTCGTCCCGATAAACGACCTGCTTTTATGCAGATCCCCCCGAAAGATGCAAAGGAGCCAAAACGGACATTGTAAACGAACCACCTACTCGACCCGTTCCGCATTCGGATCTGAGGCAGGTAGAGTGATCGGGCCCTGCAGCACGGCAACGGGAAAAACCTGCGAGTTCAGGCTACCGAGCCAGTCGGTCCAGGAGCAATTCACGTTATCGCCCTGGATATCCTTGACGGTCATCAGGGGGCCTCCCGAACGCACGCGAACAAGATCGCCGATGCGCAACGAAGCGACCGATCCGCTCTGCGTCGAACCCGGCTCTGCGAAAGCCGGAGCAATTGCCGGCGAGAAACCAGGCGCGACGACGAGTGCCACCGCAAATAGTGTCGAGGTTAGCTTGTTGAAGCTGGACATGTTAATTTTCCTTCCGATTCCGGGTCGAACTGATGAGCTGTCTTGGCAACTCACGCGAACGCACGACAGCAAATCAGCCGCTTGTGAATTAAGCCGCGGCGCTTCTGTCCTCGCGGGTAACCGCCGAGACAGAACCTAAGACGCCCGGAAGAATCTAAAATCCTACCCTGGTCTAGGCGCATCATCTCTTCGGATAGCTCTCTCCATTCGAAATCCTGAGTGAGCGACCGGTAAGACTACGCGCGGTTGTCGGAGCGACATTCGCCCGGCATTCAGTCGCAAGAAGCAGGTGACCGATCGTAAACGCAGGTATGGTCCGCTCATCCAAACGTACCGGCCGGATCAACCATCCGTGCAATGGTTTTCGTCGCTTCTCCATCTTTATGGTTTCAGCCAACCGCCGATATTTCGGACGGTGAGAGAACACGAGGAGTTGGCCGATGAGAACCACCTATCCAATTGCATTGTCAGATCTTGCCCGGCGAACGGCCGATCGAGTTTCGGACTTCGCGGGCGTGGTCGGCAATCTGATCAGGGATTTGCGCGACTGCTACCGGCCGGGACTGCACGAGATGCGTGGCCCCCGGCCGCAACTGGCGCGACAGGTTGCGAGACACCGGCGTATGCCGTTCGACGTATAGCTGTTCGCGTTGGGAAGGAACCGCGATGAACGCGATGAAGGCAGCCGTGGCTGCGCTGGGATTTTCGGCAGCGATTGCGGTTGCCGGGTATCTCCAGACCAGCACGTTCGCCGCCGACGGTGAGGTGAAAGCGGACGCTGCAATCGACGCGAGCGGAAATCTGCATGTGCCAAGCGGCTATCGAGCAGCTTACGAGTTCCTGGGAACGTGGGCCGTCGCCGCCGACAAGGAGCCTGGCTCAAAGGAGCTTCATGTCGTCTATGCCTCGCCCGGCACCATTGCCGCCTATCGCAAGGACGGACACTTTCCCGACGGCGCGGTTTTGGTGAAAGAGGTGTTTCGCGCGGCCACCGGCGAAATGACGACCGGCACCATCAGCCATGCCGAGAGCCTTGTGGGCTGGTTCGTGATGATGCGGGACAGCAAGGGCCGCTATGGCGGCAACACACCGTTGTGGGGCGACGGCTGGGGCTGGTCGTGGTTCGACGCCGCCGACCCGTCAACGCCGTCCGCGCACCTGCCGCTTCCGGGTGGCGGCGTGGCGACGTCGACCGACTACCGGGAGAATTGCAAATCCTGTCATCTGCCGGCGCAGGCAACGGAGTTCATTTACATCGATGGCTACCCGCCGTTGAAGCGTTAGAGCATGATCCGGAAAAGTGGACACCGGTTTTCCGACGCCGCGAACAAATCAAAAAGCCAGCCTGTTTTCCGTACCCGACAGCAGCCTCTGGATATTCTGCCAGTGTTTTAAAACAATGATCAACGCCATCAGGCAGGCAAATACCTGAAAATAAATGGTGTGACCGAAGAAGGGCACGAATGACATCGCCAGAAAAAGCAGTGCCGCCGATATCGTGCCGAGCGAAACATAACGGGTCAGCGCCACGATCAGCACAAAAACGCCGAGGCAGATCAGCGCCATGACCCAGTCGAACATGAACAGCACGGCCGCTCCCGTCAGCGCGCCCTTGCCGCCCTTGAAGCCGAAATAGACCGGCCAGTTATGCCCGATCACCGCGCCGGCGCCGGCGGCCAACAGGCTGACGCAATCGCTGGTCGCTCCGGACTGAACGTAAACGCCGAGCCGCAACCCGATCAGACAGGCGATCACGCCTTTCAGGATATCGCCGGCAAGGACCAGCACCGCGGCGGATCTGCCGAGCACCCGCAGCGTATTGGTCAGCCCGGCGCTCTTGCTGCCATGGCTCTTGATGTCCTTGCCGTATATTTTGCCCGCGATCACGGCGGTATTGAAGCTGCCCAACAGGTACCCCAAAGCCAGCGCTGCAACAATCTTCAGGAGATCCGTCATCGATGTTGTCCCGCCTCGGCGCGCTCGACAAACCCCCGCGCCAGCGCGTGATAGATGCCTTCCCGGCAGATCAGCCGCGAACAGGCGTGCGCGATCCATGCCGCGGCCATCAGCGGCACCACCATGGTGTGGTTGTCGGTCATTTCGGTGACGATGACGAAGGCGGTGATCGGCGCCTGCACCACGCCGGAGAAATAGGACACCATGCCGAGCAGCATGAAAGCGGCGAGCGGCGCGCCGTGAAACAACGCGGCGATGTCGGAGCCGATCCCGGCGCCGACCGCCAGCGAGGGCGCGAAGATGCCGCCGGGCATGCCGCTGATCGATGCGAAAATGGTGGCGAGGAATTTTAGCGCGCTGAAATCTCCCGGCAGCGGCGATCCGCTTTCCAGCGCGGCCTTCACCTGCGCGTAGCCGGTGCCGTAAACCGTACCGTCGGAGGCAACGCCGCAGATCGCGGCGGCGAGGCCGCAGAGCGCGGCAAAGTAGATCGGGTAGTGCTTGATCGCGCGTCCGGCGCGATTGGAAATTCCCTGCGCCGAAAATCCTTGCGCCACAGCGATCAGGATCCGGCTGAACAGACCGCCGGCCAAACCGCCGGCCACGCCGCACAGCGGAATCGCGAGCCAGTCGAGCCCGTTGCGCAGGCTCATCGCGCTGGTGCCGAAATAGGTGTAGTTGCCCATCAGCGCCAGCGAGGTCAGACCTGCCGCAATCACCGCACCGACGATCAGGCTGCTGGTCCGGGTCTCGAAGGCGCGGCTCATTTCCTCGATGCCGAACACGATGCCGGCCAGCGGCGTGTTGAAGGCCGCCGCGACCCCGGCGGCAGCACCTGCGAGGATCAGGCCGGGCTGTCGCCGTGGCGAGAAGCGGCCGAGTGCGAACATGATCGACGCGCCGATCTGCACCGTCGGTCCCTCACGCCCGACCGAAGCGCCGCACAGCAGGCCGAACAGGGTGAGAACGATCTTGCCGGCCGCGATCCGCAGCGAGACGAGATTTTGGCGCGCCGTCTGGTCGGTGAGATGGCGCGCCGCGATGGCCTGCGGAATGCCGCTGCCCTGGGCGTTGGGGAAAAAGCGGTTGGTCAGGAAGACCGACAGCGCAAAACCTGCCGGCGTCACCAGCAGCGAGGCATCGTGGAACTTCGACACCAGCGCGGAAAACGCCGCCTGCGCCAGATCGGCGAGTTGGGCGAGCGCCACAGCCGCGGCGCCGACCGCGAGGCCACCGAGCAGGAAGATGGCCCGCCGTTGCCAGCGCGCGGAGGTGACCTTGAACAGCCGCCGGTAGCGGTGGGAGAGAAATGCCATTTTGTCAGTATTCGGGCCGCATTCGGACTGGGATCAGGAACATTCCGTTCTGTAGCGCTTTCGCCACATCCGTGTCGATATGCCCGCGCCGCGATATCGTCACCTTCCCGGCGAATTGCAGCCAAAGCCCTTCGTCACGCTTCGATCGTCAGAGTAAGCGTTGAAGGGGATGTATCTTGTCGTACCAGATGATCGCAGAACGCGATGACGAAACGGTTTGCGTGGAACGGATGAGCTCGCTGATCACGGTTGCCAACGCCAAGGTGTGGGCGAGCGAGGGCTGGGAGGTCGAAATCGTCGATGCCATGGGCAGAATCTTTTCGCCTGACGATTTCGACAGCATGCTGGCGGCGGCCTGATCGCCGATTCAGCCGACGGGTTGGCTCGCCAAAGCCCGCAAGGCTGGCATTGAGTTTGCTCCGGATGCCCCGATACAGCCTGTTGTCGCGGCATCGCTCGCAAAATGCGCAAGCCCTTTGCCGTCGGCAAGCGGTATGTCGAAAACTAGCTTTGGCTCGCTTTGCTGCGTTGCTCGCGCAGCCGCGCGAGTTCGGCTTTCAGCTTCTGAAACCGACGATCGATTTCCTCGTAGGTCGGCCTTTTCGCTGGCGTTCGCGTGAGATCGGGTTGCGGTCGGTAGCACATGGATTTTCCTTTCGCGTCAGCTGCGTCGTGGACTTGTAGCCCGGATGAGCGAAGCGATATCCGGGATCCCGGCGGCTTCCCTCCCCGGACGTCGCTTCGCTCATCCGGGCTACAGCCGCTCGACCTTAAGCGGCCTTGCGCGACAGGTAGATGCAGGCGCGCACGGCGGCCTGGCGGGTGCGGAACGAGGTGATGATCTGGTGAAAGCCAAGCCGGTCGATCGCCACGACGGCGAACGGTTTTGTAATCTGCGCCACGTTGGCGTTGGCAAAGCGGCTGTCGATGACCTGGTAAGACATGACGTACCCCTGTTGGTTCGAATTGGCTGTTGGACGGCGTCGCCGCCGTTCACAGGGGTAGTCGCGCCGACTTGGAAACCGGTTTGTGACCGGGATCACACAGTGTTTTCAAAGGAAAACAGCGTGCGCGAAACGGTCACGGTCATGCCACCGGGGCGCCACGGGGAATTAACCCGTCATTAACCATAGCTGTCCCATCCTTAACCATTCGCAAACCAATTGCAGAGTCGGTTCCCCATGAACGCCGTGACGCCGCAGACACGCCAGCTCGTTCGCATGCGAGGCCGGTCCTACGTCGCGTTCGTGTTTTCGCCCGTGGTTCCCGTCGCCGGCTGGCTCGAGGAAGTCGACGCCACGCTGGCGCGCTCGCCCGGCTTCTTTGTCGGCAAGCCCGTGGTGCTCGATCTGTCGGCGCTGGAACTCAGCTCATCCGGCATCACCCACCTCGTCTCCAGCCTCGAGCAACGCAACATCCGCGTGCTCGGCCTCGAAGGCGTCGACGAAAATCATGTCACCACCAGCATGCCGCCGCTGCTGACCGGCGGTCGCAACACGATGCTGGCAGAGACGGCTCCGAAAGAGACGCGAGAAATGCGTGAGGCCGCCAAGGACGCGCTCAAGAAGGCAAAACCGGCCTCGCTGCTGATCGAAACCCCTGTCCGTTCCGGCCAGTCGGTGGTGTTCACCGAGGGCGACGTCACGGTGCTGGGTTCGGTCGGCTCGGGTGCTGAGATCGTCGCCGGCGGATCGATCCATGTCTATGGCACGCTGCGCGGCCGTGCGATGGCCGGGATCGAAGGCAACGCCTCGGCCCGAATTTTTTGCCAGAAGATCGAAGCGGAATTGCTGGCGATCGACGGTTTTTATCAGACCGCGGAAGACATCAGCGATGCCTTGCGCCATCGGCCGGCGCAGGCGTGGCTGGCCGGCGACGTGATGCGTATCGAAGCGCTGAATTGAACATCGAGGAGACAACAATGGCTAAGGTCCTGGTCGTGACATCAGGCAAGGGCGGCGTCGGCAAGACGACGTCGACCGCGGCGCTCGGCGCAGCACTAGCGCAAATGGGCCAGCGTGTGGTGGTGATCGATTTCGACGTCGGCCTGCGCAACCTCGATCTGGTGCTCGGCGCCGAAAGGCGCGTGGTGTTCGACCTGATCAACGTGGTGCAGGGCGTCGCCAAGCTGCAGCAGGCGCTGATCCGCGACAAGCGGCTGGAGAATTTGTGGCTGCTGCCGGCCTCGCAAACCCGCGACAAGGACGCGCTGACCGAAGAAGGCGTCTCCCGGATCATCGCCGAATTGCGCACCCGGTTCGACTGGATCCTGTGCGACAGCCCGGCCGGCATCGAGCGTGGCGCGATGCTCGCGATGCGCTACGCGGATGCCGCCGTGATCGTCACCAATCCCGAGGTCTCCTCGGTGCGCGACTCCGACCGCATCATCGGCATGCTGGATTCCAAGACCGTGAAGGCCGAACGCGGCGAAATGGTCGAGAAGCACATCCTGATCACGCGATACGATCCCGGCCGCGCCGCCCGCGGCGAGATGCTCTCGATCGACGACATCCTGGAAATCCTCGCCACCCCCCTGCTCGGCATCATCCCCGAAAGCCAGGACGTGCTGAAGGCGTCCAACGTCGGCTCGCCGGTGACGCTGCACAACGCGGACAGCGCGCCGGCGCGCGCCTACATCGACGCGGTCAGCCGCCTGCTCGGCGACACCATCGCCATGATCGTGCCGACGGAACGCAAGGGCTTCATGAGCCGGCTGCTGGGCCGGAAGGCGGCGTGATGAATCTGCTCCGTCTCATCAACGGCCGCAAGGCGACCGCACCCGTCGCGCGCGAGCGGCTGCAGATCCTGCTGGCGCATGAACGCGGCTTGCGCGGACAATCCGACCTCTTGGAACTGCTGCGCTCGGAAATCCTCGCCGCGGTGCAGAGGCACGTGGATATCGACACCGACAAGATCGTGATCCGGATGGAGCGCGGTCCCCAGGTCTCGACGCTGGAAGTCGACATCGAAGTGCCGAACGGCGCGCGCCGGTCGCTCGCGGCGGCGGGGTGATTGATGACTCGTAGGGTGGGTTAGGCGGTCTTCCGCCGTAACCCACCAGCCGCGAGGTGGACGCCACGGCGGATTACGCTTCGCTAATCCGCCCTACATTTCTCACTCCACCAATTCCGGCCACGGCACGATGGTGGATTTCACCGTCTTCATCGCCATCGCGTCGGCGACCGCGCGGGCAACGCCATCCTCGGTGAAGGGGTAGATGGTCTGCATCTCCAGCCACGGATATTTGTTGCGGGTGCGGTAGAGCACGTCGACGCCGAGCGGCAGATCGTTGCCGGTAAAGCCCCAGGAACCGAGCACGTTGAGGTCCTTGATGCAGATGCGGTGCCAGGAGGTGTTGATCGAGCCGGCGTCGGTGAACTGGCCCATCTCGACGTAAGTGCCGCCGTCGCGCAGCATCTCGATGCCTTCGGGGCCGGCGGTCGGATGGCCCGAGCAGTCCATCACGTCGGCGCCGAAGCCGCCGACGATGTCGCGCGCCGCCTTGATGCCCGCTTCGGGGGTTGGGACTTTCTCAATGTCGACAGTGGCTTCCGCGCCGAATTTTCGCGCCAGCTTTAACCGTGGTTGCTCCGGCGCGCCGACGCAGATCACCCGCCCCGCCCCCATCTCCTGGGCGGCTGCGACCGCCAAAATTCCGATCGGGCCAGAGCCCTGGATCACCACGGTGTCGCCCCAGGAAAATCCGCCGGCGCGGCTGGCGCGGTTGAAGGCGCGGATGCAGGAAGTCAAAGGCTCCGACAGCGCGCCGAGCCGCAGCGACATGTCGTCGGGCAGCTTGTAGATCTTGGTGCCCGGCAATTCCTCGAGATCGACATAGACATATTCGGCCCATCCGCCCCACAGATGTGGCGCAGGATATGCAGATCGGTGCCGCAGACGCCGCAGGCGTCGACCTTTATCAGCGCCGCCTTCTTCGGAATTTTCGGCCATGGCACGTTGCGGATCACCGGCTGCACGCCGGGTCCGTCATAGGTGCATACGCGAATCTGTTCCATGAAGACGTTTCCCTCTCTTCTTGTTGTTGTTGAGGTTTGTGTTGTTAGTGGGTCCCGGCTCTGCGGCGCGGCGTTACCGGACGATGCTCTTGCATCGCCTTGGCTGCACCGCGTCCGGGACACGTGAATTCGGCGAACCCTCGTGCCCCGATGCTGCGCAGCGCGCCGCTCTTGGCGGCGTGGTGCGCTGCTGATCCGGGGCCTATCCAGATAACGACCGAATCTCATCTCTGCCTGCTCCGTCATTGGGCCACCGAACCGGTGCCGAGCAGCGTGACCTTGATCTCGGCGGCAACGGCGCCGTCAGCGAAAGCCCACATCACACTTAGCGCACACAGCAACCGGCCGAGCGTCGTTCGCATCCACGATTTCCTCCCGCCCGTCACACATGGGCCGCACAAGCCCAGGTGAAGCGCGGGGCGATGCCAATGTCGGCCTTGGCCGAGCCGTGCCGATTGACAGGTTCGCAAAGCAGCCTCAGGTTGAAGGAAAATGCCTTTGTCAAAATGCCGCATTTAAAAAATTCAGTTTTAAAAAAATCCTTGGGAGTGAAATTTGCATAACCGCTGGGGCATTCTCGCCGTCCTGTTCACCGTCCGGCTCAGCATGAGCTTCCAGTTCCAGAGCGTCGGGGCGATTGCGCCGCTGATGCAATCGGAATTCCATACCAGCCTCGCCGATATCGGCCTGCTGATCGGACTCTATTTCACCCCAGGAGTGGCTCTGGCGCTGCCGGGCGGCGCGATCGGTCAGAGATTCGGCGACAAGGCCACCGCGATGTTGGCGCTTGTGCTGATGCTCGCCGGCGGCGTTGCGATGATGCTTTCCGATACGTGGAGCGGCCAGATCGCGGGACGCCTGATCGGCGGCGCCGGCGGCGTGCTGCTGACGGTGCAGGCGACAAAAATGGTCGCCGACTGGTTCGCCGGCAAGGAGATCGCAACCGCGATGGCGGCCTATGTGGTGTCGTGGCCCGCCGGCATCGCGCTCTCGCTGCTGACGCTGCCTGCGGTCGGCACCGCCTACGGCGTGCGCGCGGTTCAGTACGGCGTGCTGATCATGATCGTGCTGTGCGCCGTCCTGTTTGCCGCCACCTATCGGTCCCCCGATAGCCCTGTCGCCGCCAGCACGGCCGTGGCCTCGGCGCGACCCGACCGCCGCGCGACCGCGGAAGTCATTATGGCGGGACTGATCTGGGGCGCGTTCAATGTCGGCTTCGCCACGATCTTCTCTTTCGGACCGTCGATGCTGGCCGAGCGCGGCTGGTCGATATCGGCGGCAGGTTCGATCATCAGTGTCGTGTTGTGGATCTCGGTGTTTGCCGTACCCGGCGGCGGCGTCCTCGCCGACCGCAGCCGCCGGCTGCAAACCGTGCTGGTCGCGGCCGCCATTGGCGGCGCACTATTGATGTTCGCGTTTCCGCGCGGCGAAACCGTGTTGCCGACCGCGATCGCGCTCGGCCTGGTCGCCGCCCTGCCCGCGGGCCCGATCATGAGCTTGCCGGCACGCGTGCTGGCGCCCGCGACCCGCTCGATCGGGATGGGCATTTTCTACACGATGTACTACGCCTCGATGATGCTGGGGCCGGTCGCCGGCGGCGCGGTGGCCAAATGGTCCGGCAGTGCCGGCGCCGCCTTCGATTTCGGCGCCGCCTGCATGCTGGTCTGCCCGGTGTTGCTCTGGGGTTTCAACCGGCTCGCGCCGGCTGCGGCAAAAGCGGCCTGACAACCTTTCGTGCGTACCCCGTAACCACTCGTTAACCCTGACGGCCGTAGGGTCAGGCGACACCGAAAAGCCGGTTGTCGGGCAGCGAGAATGGCGTTAGCGCACAAAAAATCGATCCTTCCGGCTACCGAGGAGCGCCGACGCTTCCAGCGGGTAAGGGTGCATCTGCTCGGCCGCTACATGCTGCCGGACCGCCGCGAGTTTCCCTGTCAGATCATCAATATGTCGCCGGGCGGCCTGGCCTTGCTGGCGCCGGGCATCGGCAATGTCGGCGACCGCGTGATCGCCTATCTCGACCATATCGGCCGGGTCGAGGGCAAGATCACCCGCATCATCGACAACGGCTTTGCGATGACGGTCGGCGCCACCGCGCGCAAACGCGACAAGCTCGCCGCCCAGCTGACCTGGCTCGCCAACCGCGACATCCTCAACCTGCCGGAAGACCGCCGCCACGACCGCATCGTGCCGCGCAACCCGATCGCGCTGCTCACGCTCGAGGACGGCACCAAGATGACCTGCCGCATCATCGACATGTCGGCGTCGGGCGCCGCGATCGCCGCGGAAAACCGTCCGCCGCTGAAATCGCAGGTGCTGCTCGGCAAGGTCGCATCCCGCGTGGTGCGTAACCTCGAAGAAGGCTTCGCGCTCGAATTCATCCACGAGCAGAACGCAGAGACGCTGGAAGACGCGGTTACGGCGCGGTAAGCGGGCAGATCGGCTGAACACCGAGCAAGCCAATTGTCGCGGCAAACAGAAATATTCTTCGGGACTGGACAGGCAAATCACCTTCCCGGCTCGGGCATTTTTACGGCGTCCTGCGTTCAAAGATACAGCGTCAGCGCCCTGCCGTAGAGCAGCAACCAGCCGATCGTGTCCAGCGGAGCCGAGTTGGGCGCATAGACGGTCGCGGTTCCGGACATGCCCGGCCGTAGCGCGAAAGGCTCCATGTCCCTGGGCCGTTCGATCACGACCGCATATTCCGCGGTCATCGGCAGCGAGGTGACCCGCAGAAGCGTCCCCGACGAGGCAATCTGGCCTTCTCCGACGCCGGCTGCGATTTCCGCAATCGTCGAATTGTAGAGATGGCCGGGATTATTCGAAAGCGCGAATTGGACGCGCGCGCCCGGCTTGATCGTCTGGAATGCGTTCTGCGAGAAAATTCCGACCAGCCGCGTCGCATCGGCCAGGATAAACGACATCACCGATTTCGACGGCGTCGCCCGATCGCCCTGGTTCAGTGTCAACGTACCGACATAGCCGTCGGCCGGCGCCCGGACCGCGGTCTGGTCGAGATCATATTGTGCCTTGTCCATCTGCGCACGCAGCTGATCGACCTCGGCCTGACGCTGTTCGACGTCGAACGCGCGCCCCGAACTGTTCGCCTGCAATTGCTGCATTTGGGAAAGGCGCAATTCCTGAAACTTCAGTTGGGCCTCGATCGTCCGCACTTGCGCCTGGTAGGGCGCCGGGTCGATCTTGAACAACACGGCGTTGGCCTTGACCAGCTGGTTCGGCGGTATCGAGATTTCCGTGATCTGGCCCGAGACATTCGGCGTCACCTCGACGACGCGGCTGATCACGGTAACCCGGCCGGTCGGCGCGAGGTAGCTGAGAAAACCGACAAAGACCGCACACACAAGCAGGCCGAGGATCACGGTGAACGTGCTGGTACCCCATCCCCAGCGCAGCCATCTCAGCTTGACGAAGACCAGCCAGACCAGGATCGCATAGAGAGCCACGACGATCAGCATGACGTCAGTCCTCATTATCCCGTCGCGTGGCGCTGACGCGATTATTGCTTGATCTTGATACCCTGGTCTTCCCGGTAGTCCTTGAAGACCACATCGATCGCCTCGATGACCTTCTTGCCCGGATTGGCCTTGCAATAGACGATGACCTCATGCTGCATGGACCTTGCGCGGGCGACCTGCATCACGTGCTTTTTCGCAAGGCCGTTGTACCAACCGCTGTACCAGGCGGCTAAATAGTCCGCATCTTCCTGAAATGTGCCCGCCAGTTGAGCGCAGGTCAGCTTTTGCACGTCGAGATATCCGTCAGGGCCCGCATAGGCCTTGAGTTCGACCTGGGCAAAGCCGGTCCGGCAGCGACGAGGGCCGCGCAACACAGCAAGATTTTTTTCGCGATCACGGGAGTTTGCTCATCGTTGTTTCATTTTCGATTTTCGCGGCTGGTCGGTCAGGTCTGGCGCACGCCGGATCACTCGACCAGTTCAAAGTCGCCAGGCTTCCAGCTCTTGTCGAACCAGGGCTGCAGCGGCGCATAGAGGCGCAGCAGGCTATTCCAGCCCTTCCCGGGCATGGTCTGCACCCAGTTGGATTCGTGGCCGGCGGGCGCCTTCGGGGCAAACCACACGGTCACCGAGCCGTCAGCGTTTTTCTTGATGTCCTTCTTGTTACTATCGAGGCCGGCGAGCTGCTGGTCGGTTTCCTGCATCGAACGGGTCTGCCCGTCATAGACCATGAAGGACCAGAACTGGCCGGCCGGGATCGGCGCCGGCAGCGTGATCTTGTAGGTCTTGCCGCCGTCGAGATAGTCGCCCTTGGAGTCACGAACGGCATACGCATAGGCCGAGCCGGTGCCCGGCTTCGCGAAGGCCATCGCCGGCGTGATGCCGGTGGCGTAGTAGTGAAACATCGTGCGCGCATCGAGCAGTCGTTCACCGGCGTCAAAGAATGCGTAGCTGCCGCCGACGAACGGCGTGCTCCACTGGCGGTCGGGATAGAACTTCGTGCGCTCGTCGCGTGAAGCAAACAAGATCGCGCGCGCCGTGGCGTTGCCGACCGCGACAGCGTCGGTGAGGATGCTCTTCATGCGATCATCGGGCGCGAACGGCTTGCCGTTCTTGATCCCGATGGCTGCAAACAATCCGACGATCTCCGGATCGAAGGCGTTGGCCGGTTCATGCTGGATCACGGCATTCAACTCTTCGTAGAAGTGAAAGTCGTTGGCATGGATGGTGTTGAATTGCACGCCCGACAGATTGACAAACGATTGTGCCGGCGGATTTCCCGCGGCAGACAGCGGATAGATACGGGCCTTTGCCTTGACGCCCTTCGCAGCGCCCGCGGTGTCGCCGTTCTGCACGAAGGCGCGATAGAACATCAGATTGCCATAGGTCGGCGATTTCACGACGAAATAGCCGGTCGACGGCAGCTTGCCGGTGTAGCCCGGCGGCACGAACAGATACTTGCCGCCTTTGCCCTTGTCGGGACCGGTCAGGCCAACGTCCGTCACGAAGCGGAAGAAGGCGTCATCGACCGGACCGAGGATGCCGGGCGGTATTTCCGCCACGACCGGGCCGTCTTTGAGATCCAGGCATTGCAAGACATAGACCGTCGTCGAGTTCGCCGTCAGAAACAGCGAACGGGCGTCCATCAGGCTTTCCATGATCCCGATCCCACCATTGGGCTTCACGCCCGCCTGGCTCAAACCTTCACACGCCGCATAGACCGACGCAGCCGGAATGCCGCTGAGGAACGCCTCCATGCCGCGCGAGATGTCGAGATTGTCGTACACCTTCTTGACGGTTTCGGGATCGGGAAGCCCATCGAAGAACTTCAGCTTGCCTATGCGCGTATCGACATTTTCCGGCGTGGTGATGTAGGGCGGGACTTTGGCGGAATATTTTGGTGGTGTCTGTGCGTGAGAAGCGCCGACACAGAGCAGCCCGGCTATAGCAATCAGACGTTTCGCGACTCTGTCCATTGTGTTGTCCCTATGTAGACTTCTGTTCTGCTCGGGGATCCCTGTCAGCGCACACCGACTCGATTGACCGGGCCGCCGCGGTTCATGGGTGTTCCACGTCGCACGCCAACGCCGGGGGCGCCGACGCCGGGCCGAACTACCGCACGCGCGACCGGCCGCGGCCGCAGCACGACGCCAGGCCTGACGATGCATCCGGCGGGATAAGCAACGTATTGGCAGTAAATCACGGCGCTGGCCTGTTCAGTGCCTGCGGCCACGAACCCGGTTATCAGCAGCACCGGCAGCGCGATCGAACGTTTCATTTTGATCTCCTCCAGATGCGAAGTCCCAGACAGAAATTTCCGTCACTCCATGGTGACGGTGACGCCACCCACGGCGGCCGACAGCTCCACGCCGACCTTGACGCCGTGCAATTGAAGAATGACGCCTCTAGCGTTTTGCAACTGCACGCCCCCGGCACCGCCGGCCACCGCTGCGCCGGCACCGATTGCGCTGTAGCTGCCGGCGAGGTCGCCAGGCGCTTGCATGTTCAAGGCCCGTCCGACGAGCTGGGTGGTCGATGCCCCGATGGTGGCGCCAAAGCTCGCGCCCGAAACCGTGAATGGGTAGTGGTGGCCGCGAAAGGTCAGGATTCCCCTGCCCCCGCCAACACCGACGATAAATCCCGCCTTGGTGAACACAACGCGGACCGCGCCTGTCTCCGCCTGCGACGACGTCGAAACGCCTGCAAGCGCCACCAGCCCCAGGGCCGTTGCAAACATCATTGCTCGAAGCATTTGGGCCGGATTTTTCTTCATCTTGATCTCCTCCCGGATTTCTTCTTGGATTTGTTCTTGGATTTGTTCTTGGGCTTGACGTTGACCGTCGACCGAGAAACTCCGGAGCGCGGGGATTGCGCTCCGTCGTTCGGCAACGGCCGTCTCAGCGGCAAACCGTGACGACCCGCCCATAGACGTCCACGACCTGCCCGCAGGCGGGCGCAGGCGCTACGACGACGGGGGCCGCGTAGACGGCTCCGGCCGCCGCGCCAACCGCCACGGCCCGGCGCGTGGTCCGCCGGGCCACGCCCGCGTAACTCAGGGGTGTCAACGGGCGGCCGATCCGTGCTTCGGCCGACGACACCAACGAGGCTGTCGGGCCCAGCGTCAGCTGCCCGCTCCACATCAAGGCCGCGCCGCCGAGGATCACGGCCGTGGAAAGACGAAGGGTGGTTTTCGATATCCGGGTCATTTCAGTGTGCTCCTGGCTTGGTCGTACCCTGCGGCACTTCGTCGATATCGGAGAGTTCGTTTTCTGCGATCTTGGTTGCGGACGGATCCGGCTTGAATACGAAGGCATCCGCCGCCACGTCGGTCTTCCATTCCTTGATGCGCAAGGTGTACTGCGGCGCTCCGGCGACCTCCTTGCTGGTGATCACGTATTTGCGCGGGATCGGCCGGGCGCCGGATTCGATCCATATCTGCCAGTCGGTATCGACATCGCGGAACGCCAGATGATCGCACTCGACGCCGTCGACGACGCCCTTGCCGATCACTTCGCCCTCGATCACGTCGGACGTCATCACGTCGAAGGCACGCGGCAGCAGCAGGTCGGCGCCGGGCGCCACGACGCCGTGCTCTTCCCGCAGCACATCGATGAGATGATCGGCGGTGCCTTGGGCGGCGATCTGGGTGTAGTGCTTGGTGTCCTTGTCGCTGACCGTGACCTGCCTGCCGTCGAACACGATTTCGACGTCGTGATATCCCCCCGTGCGCGTAGCCCGGAGCTTGTCCGGACGGCTCATTTGCACCTGGCCGGAGCTTGTGAACTGGATCTTCTGCAGCTGTGGGGTGATGACTTCAATGTCGGAGTCGTAGGTGACAGATATGTTTTTCTGGTTCGCCACGTAGTCGGACATCGCCTTCAGTATCCTGTCGGCATCCCCACCCTCGGCGCTCGCATGGGAAATGAGCGAAGCGCTCACGGTTACCATCGTCGCGAAGAAAACCAGTCGTGGGGCCGAGCGAGCCGACGTTGCGGCCGCGTTGCGCGTCTCTTTCATCGCTTTCTCCCTTGGCTTGTTGACAATCAAGGGGCTATCAAATCGGCGGATGGCGAACTATTGGCCCTGGGTACAGGTACCGATACTGACGGGCGATTTTCGGCGGCTCCGGTGCAGCTCGAGCACTGTCATTCCGCTTATGATCTTGTCTCTCCGGCAACTCGCTTACAGTTCGCTTTCCGGCAAAGCGACATGAAAGATCGCGCCGCGAGGGTGGTTGTCCGACACCCGGATGTGTCCACCATGGGACTCGACGATGGATTGGCAAATCGCCAATCCTATTCCTGTCCCGGTTGGCTTCGTCGAAAAGAACGGCTCCAGAATGCGCTTCTTGTCCTTCGAATCTATTCCGGGTCCGGAATCCTCTACGGTGATCAGGATGCCGGAACGGTCCTGAATGAAATCTGACTTGATTCGGAGCAGCCGGACGCCGTCGGCGACGGTGCGCATCGCTTCGATGGCGTTCAGGAACAGATTGAGGAAAACCTGCTGCAACTGGGCCCGATCTGCCGCGAGTTGGGGCAATCCTTCGCGCAGCTCAGTCGTCACCGTCACCTGTCGAGACCGCAAATCGGCGTCAACCAGTTTGAGCGTGTCCTGAACGAGGCTGTTTGTGTCGATGCGCGACCTCTGGTTGGTCTCACGCTTGAACATCGCCCGAAGACTGGTGATGACAGCACTTGCGCGATCACCGTCGCCGACAACCGCGTCCAGGGCAGCGCGCGCTTCTTCGATATTCGGTGGTGTCGCTGCGAGCAAAATAAGAGCGGCATGGCTGTTATTGGTCATCGCAGCGATCGGCTGGGTGACTTCATGGGCGATGGAAGCGGCCATCGCGTCCATCGCGATCTTTCGCCCCTCCTGGTTGCTCCGCCGCCGCAATGTCGAATAAACGAGGTTCGAATAGAGCGCCATGGTTTCGGAAAGCAGAACGAGCAGCACTGAAAACACGGCGACGAAAGCATAGAGCCGGCTGGCATAGTATCCGAAGGTAAACCGACCCGTGACGGAAGCGGTTACCGCGGTTTCTGCCAGCCACGCGCAACACATGACCATCAGCCATAGATCAAGCACGGAGCGCCTGCGCGTCCACAACAACGCGAGAGCGACGACGTTGAATGCTGCCGTCAAGGCCCCGATCAGCAGGAGAATCGATCGGTTCGCCTTCGCGGCGCCATCCATGATTGCCGGCAGGTACGCGTCCTCCTTAATAGCGATCCAGGTCAGAACGCACACCATCGATATCACCGACGCGACGCTCCAGCCGATGATGGCCGCAGACGAGCGATCGGATTTATTCGCGGTCGTTTGCTCTCCCTTGAGAAGTACGTAACCCATCACGGCGAGCGGCGATCCGATGTGCCAAAAATAATAGAGCCAAGCGGTGGTCTGTAGTCCGGCGCCCAGGAGGCCGGCCGGCGCGAAGGCGCCTGGAAAGGTTAGGGCATGCGGAATGACAATGAGGGCCGTGTACAGAAAACCAATCGCGAGCACCAAAAGGGCGCGTGACCGCATGATGGCAAATTGGGCGAACAACAGCGATGCGGTGACGAGGTCGTTGAAAATAATGGCGGTCTCGAAGGCTGGAATGAACGCGTCCACTTTCGGCAATTGGACGTTCGTAAACGGTATTGTCAGGAGGAATGCGACAAAAAGGGCTGCGACGACGCCGACCGCCAGTCGGGACTGTCCCTTCGACGGCGGCAGGGTCGCCAAGAGTAGCTGCTGCTCGTCATGCTCTCTGGACAACGCCGTGATCCTAGCCTGCGGTGACTGTAGAACTCGCTCGCCGGCGCCATATTCCATTCCGTTTGACGATCATGACCCGCGCAAGTTACAGTTGCAAGGCGGCGTCGTGATTGATGCCGCAGCGGCAATGCCGATTGCCTTGTTGCCGTTGAAGTGTCCGCGCTTGAAAAGGCTGGATCTCCCGGACGTCATAGCAGGCTGAAAAATGACCGGCCCATCTGTGATACATGTCGTAGATGACGACGCATCGTTCCGCAGTTCGATGTCGCGGTTGTTGCAGGCATCCGGCTACCGGACCGAGCTCTATGAATCCGGCAATGCATTGCTGGAGAGGTTACCGATCGGTGAATCCGGTTGTATTCTTCTCGATCTGCAAATGTCCGGTGTACAGGGCTTTGAGCTTCAGGAACGTCTCGCGAAGACCGGGAATACCCTGCCGATCATTTTTCTGACGGCGCACGGCGATATCCGCGCCGGTGTCAGGGCCATGAAGGCGGGAGCGGAAGATTTCCTTACGAAGCCGGTGTCCAAAGAAGCGTTGTTCGAATGCGTTGAACGCGCCCTTGCACGCAACGCCCAACAGTGCCAGCAACAGGACCGGATGAACGCCATGCGCGGACGCGTGGCGAAACTCACCCCGCGCGAGGCGGAGGTGTTTGCGCTTGTCGTCAGGGGAAAGCTGAACAAGCAGATCGCCCATGAACTGGGAACGACGGTGCGCACTATCAAAGCCCACAGGCAGGCCGCCATGGAAAAACTGCACGTTGCCTCCTTTGCGGAAGCGGTGTCGATGGCCGAACGTTTGGGCTTGCTCGGATAGGTCGACACGCTTCGAGTCCGATCGATGGGCGCGGCATCGGCCTATTGCACCCAGGGACAATAGCCTTTCAGAACCACAAGGTCTGATGTGCCATCGGCGGCAGGCAACCGGACGTCGGCCAGGGAACAGACATGGCAACTGAGCGAAGGGATGTGATCATCGTCGATGACGACCCCGGACTCTTGAACAGCCTGGTTCGCTTGCTGGCGGTGCACGGATTCAATCCCCGGACGTTCAGTTCGGCCGAAGCGCTACTCGACAGCGACGCCACCGCTACCGCGACCCCCATGTTGGTCGACATCCATCTCGGAGGCATTTCCGGCATCGAGCTGCGGCGACGGCTGCTGGCGTCGGGATCCGATTGCCCGGTCATCTTCATGACCGCAATCGACGACGACGCTACCCGCAGGGAGGCGATCAATGCCGGCTGCGTCGCCTATCTGAAAAAGCCCTTTGCGCCGCATCTCCTGCTGGACGCGCTAGGCAGGGCTGTAACTTAGGGGGCCGCGCGGCTGACTAGCCTAACCTTGATGGAGTGGCGATTTGTATATTTCAGAGGTTTCTTTCGTCATTATTTCTAGCGGCGCCCTCTTGGGAATGCTGCTCCGCTTCGTTTTGCCTGAGCCTCACCTGAATTCCGATACGAAAGACGTGGTGAGGTTGAGTACCGGATTGATCGCAACGCTTT
>Ga0265314_10002071_pt1 | contig 21176 bp, 16 predicted proteins | sample 4126metaG_FD_203106 | JGI IMG/M metagenome (GOLD analysis project Ga0265314, IMG submission 203106) | Rhizosphere microbial communities from Carex aquatilis grown in University of Washington, Seatle, WA, United States - 4-1-26 metaG | ecosystem: Host-associated > Plants > Roots > Rhizosphere >... | reverse complement strand
CGCAGGAAGACAAGAGCATTTGGAAGCCCGACCGGCAGGTTCTATGTATCTCGACGACCACCGCTTCCAAACATTCGGGCAAGCTGCAGGCCGCCAGCTTTTATTTAGGTGGAGGCATCCTTTACCGGGATTCGTTTATCATCGGCTTCCGACTGGAGGGCGGCAAATCCTGGCCCATGCCGCCACTTAACCTGCTGCAAGAAATAGAAGACCAGGCGAGCAAAATAATCGACAAGCGCTTTCCGAAATAAGTGCATGCCAGCCGATCGGAATTCGAAGCCAAAATAACGCGCTAAATTCCCGGCATCACGCTGCCACCGCTGACGGGGATGTAGACGCCGGTCACGAAGCTCGCCAGATCGGAGGCCAGGAACGCGACCACGTTCGCGATTTCCTGGTCCGTGCCACGGCGCTTGAGTGGGACGTTCTTCGCGTAATTCTCGTTCTGCTCGGTGCCCGCGCTGCGGTCGCGTTCGCTGACCGTCCAGCCCGGCGCGACCTGGTTGACCGTGATCTGGTGCGAGCCGACTTCCCTGGCCAGCACACGCAGCAGGCCATCCATCCCGCGCTTGCCCGAGACATACGCGCCCTGCGAGGGCGCGTTCTGCATCGCGCATTCGGTGCTGATCGCGACGATGCGGCCCGAATTGCGCTTTACCATCCCCGGCACGAAGGCCTGGGCCATGTGCAGGTTATGCAGCACGCACGAGCGGAACTGGCTTTCGAAGTCTTCGGGGTTCTGTTCGAGCACCGCGAGCCACTTGTACTGAATCACCGCGTTGTTCACGATGATATGCGCGTCGCCGATCTTCGCGGTGACTTCCTTTTGGAGCGCCTGCACGCTGGCGCATTCGGTGACGTCGGCCTGCACCGCGATGGCACGCACGCCCAGCTTTTCGCACTGCGCGCGGACTTCTTCGGCCATCTCGCGATTTTTGAGGTACGTCAGCGCGATGTCCGCACCGCAGCCGGCCAGGGTTCGCGCCATCACGCGGCCCAATTCACCGCTTCCGCCGGTGACAACAGCCACTTTGCCGCGCAGGTCGATTTGCATGGTGAATCCCCCTTTTTATGAGAGGGGAAGCATACGACGAGAACTCGCCTTTGCAGCGCCAGCTCCAACGGCGAAGCACTGGCTGCAAACAACCGCAGCCAGTGGCACCAAGCGCCGAGGGCGCTAACGACGTGAGGAGACAACGCGAACAGCGCCCTAGGCGATGGTGCCGAGTTCGCGGGTGGCCTTGGAGATTTCCTTCAACAGCGGTGTCTTGGCGACCAGCGGAACGGCGCATTCGGCCCCGATCAGGTTAACGCCCGCATCGCAGCACTTCTTAACTTCATTGCGCACCATCTCGGCGGTCCCGCGGAAGAGGGTGACCGGGTTGTTCACGTTGCCGACCAGCGCGCAGCGACCATCCATCACTTTCACCGCGGCGGCGGGATCGTTCTTCGAATCAAAGTGGAACGCGGCGAAGCCCGTCTTCGCGATCAGGTCCATGCGGTCGAGCGTGTTGCCGCAGATGTGCAGGATCACCGGGCACGGAATGCGCTGCGCGAGTTCGCAGTGAATATCGAAGAGGTAGCGTTCGTAGTATTCGGCGTTGACCAAGTCGCCGGTGGCGTGGTCGGGCAGCGTCAGCGCGTCGGCACCGGCTTCGATCTGCGCAAGCGCCCACTTGACCGTGACTTCCTTGAGAATGTGGAGAATGCGCTTCACTTCGTCTTCATCGTCGACGCTGCGGAGCAGGAAATTCTCCGTACCGAAGAGGTGGTAGCCCATCGACCACGGGCCCATCGTCTTGCCAATGCAGGCGACGTTGGGCAGGCGTTCGCGCAGCAGCTTGATCGCGCCGGTGACGGAGAGGCAGTCCTGGTGCTGCAGGAAATTGTCCGGGATGCGGATGTCTTCGACGTGTTCGCAGATGTTGCCGCGCACGGTGGCCCAATTATCGCGTTCGTTCCACTGAATCTCGCAGCCGATCGCGCTGGATTCATTGATGATCGAGAAAACGGGCATGACCGTATCGAAGCCCAGTTCCGTATGGCCGGTGGCGGCCAGGCGCGCCATCAGGTCCGGGTCGCGGTGCGCTTCGGGGAAGCTGGCGCCGGAAATGTCCATCATCTCCACGTTAATGATGCTCGTGGGGTTGCAGGTGGGCCTGCGGTCCACGGGTTTACGCGCGAGGGCGGCGAGCACGCGTTCACGCGGGGTCATTTCAACTTTCGCGGGAACGGTGGCCGGCGTTGCGGGGGCTTCAGGGGCGGCGACTGGGGGCATTGGAGATTCCTTTCTTATAGAGCACTAACTTTATTATTAAGAAAGTACCTTGGCAACAAGAATCTGGCACACTTTTTTTGCCAAAAACTTAGAGCAGGGCGTCGATGCCAAGGCGGTGGCCGGCGTTCTCTTCGGCGGTTACGGAGACCAGGAGCGTCTCGCGGCGCTTGTCTGGATTGCTGCTGAGGTGCGGTACGCCAGCATCATAAGTGATGCTATCGCCTTCGTTTAGCAGAAAGACTTCGCGTCCCCATTGGAACGAAAGCGTCCCCCGGAGCACGTACACGAACTCGTCGCCACTGTGCAGCAGGTTCTTCTTCTGCCGCGCGCCGGGGGCCAGACGGACCAAGAACGGTTCAAGCAGGCGAATGGGTTTGCCCGAGGCCAGCAGGCTGTAGTCGTAGCCCGTACGTCGGCTTTTGCGCATCTGCTTGCCGGCGTCGGCGGCGCGCATAATCGTGTAGCCGATGTAGGTTTCGTCTTCGCGGAAGAAGTAGCCCAGCTTTACGCCCAGCGCCGCGGCGATTTTGGCCAGCGTCGCGATGGGCGGCGAGACGCGGTGATTTTCAATCTTGGAGAGCAGTCCTTCAGTGAGTTTGGTGGCATTGGCGACGTCGCGCAGGGTCATGGCGCGGTCGAGGCGCAGGGCTTTGATGCGTTTGGCGACGATGGCTTCGTCCATGGGCCCGCAAGCTAATGCGGGCCCATTATCGCGGCAAGAAAGTTATTGAACGGCAGGCTCTAGGCGGTGACTTCGGCCTTGGCGCGCAGGGACTTCAGGCGGTCCTTTTCCTTAAGCTGCTTCTTGCGGATGCGGATGAACTTGGGGGTGATTTCGACCAGTTCGTCCTCTTCGATGTATTCGAGGGCTTCTTCGAGAGAGAAGTTGATCTTCACCTTCAGCTTGACCGTGGCGTCCTTGGAGGCCGCGCGGATGTTGGTGAGGTGCTTTTCCTTGGTCACGTTGACGGCGATGTCACGGTCCTTGCCGATTTCGCCGACGACCTGGCCTTCGTACACCTGCTCGCCGGGTTCGACGAAGAATTCGCCGCGGTCCTGGAGATTTTCAAGCGCGTAGGTTGTCACGCGGCCGGGGTCGCTGGCCACCTGCACGCCGTTGATGCGCGTGGGCAGATCGCCGGCGACCGGACGGTATTCGAGGAACGAGTGGTGCAGCACGGCTTCGCCCTTGGTCGCGGTGAGCAGGCGGTTACGCACGCCGATCAGGCCGCGGCTGGGGCCGACGAACTCCAGGTGGCAGTGGCCCAGGTGCTGGCTCATGTGCGCCATCTGGCAGTAGCGCGAGCCGAGCAGTTCCATGACCTTGCCCATAAACGCTTCGGGCACGTCGACGACGACGGCTTCGAACGGCTCGTGCATCACGCCGTCGATTTCTTTGTTGATCACGTGCGGCTTGGAGATCTGGACTTCATAGCCTTCGCGGCGCATCGTTTCGATGAGCACGCCAAGGTGCAGCAGGCCGCGGCCGGCGATCTGGAACTTGTCCGGCTCGCCCGTGTCTTCGATGCGCATGGCGACATTGCGCAGCTTTTCGCGTTCAAGGCGGTCCTTGAGCTGGCGGCTGGTGACGTACTTGCCGTCCTGGCCGGCGAAAGGGCTGTTGTTGACCTGGAAGACCATGGAGAGCGTCGGCTCGTCGATCGGCACCGGGGCGAGCGGTTCGGCGTTCTCTTCCGCGCAGAGCGTATCGCCGATGTAGATCTCTTCGAAGCCGGAGAGCGCGACGATTTCACCGGCGCTGGCCTGCTTGACTTCTCGGCGCTGCAGGCCTTCGAAGACTTCAAGCTTGACGATTTTTTCCTGACGGCGCTGGCCGTTCTGCTGGATCGCGGTGTAGGTTTCGCCGACCTTGATCGTGCCCTGGAAGATGCGGCCGATCGCGATACGCCCGACGTAGTCGTTGTAGTCGAGGTTGGCGACCTGCATGCGCAGCGGCGCATCGGCATCGCCCGGCGGTGGCGGCACGTGGCTCAGGATTACTTCGAAGAGCGGCTTGAGGTCCTTGCTTTCGTCCTTCAGGTCCCGCTTGGCGAAGCCCGCGCGGCCGGAAGCGACGAGGTGCGGGAAGTCGAGCTGCTCGTGCGAAGCGCCGAGTTCCACGAACAGATCGAACACCTGGTTGAGGACTTCGTCGGGGCGCGCGTCCGTGCGGTCAATCTTGTTCACGACCACGATCGGGCGCAGACCGTGCAGGAAGGCTTTGCGCAGCACGAACTTGGTCTGAGGGAGCACGCCTTCGGCGGCATCGACCAGCAGAACCACGCCATCGGCCATCTTGAGCACGCGTTCGACTTCGCCGCCGAAATCGGCGTGTCCGGGCGTGTCGATGATATTGATCTTCGTGCCGAAATAATTGATCGCGCAGTTCTTGGCGAGAATCGTGATGCCGCGTTCGCGTTCCAGGTCGTTCGAGTCCATGACGCACTCGGCGATTTCCTGGTTGTCACGGAAGGTGCCGGCCTGGCGCAGGAGTTTGTCCACCAGCGTGGTTTTGCCATGGTCGACGTGGGCGATGATGGCGATGTTGCGGTGCTTCTCGTTGCGCTTCTCGGTGCTCATGGCTCTTAAAACGGGGCGGCAAAGGCGGGTACCGATACGGCCAAAAACGGCGCGTGCTGGCAAGACCTCCGACTACGCCCGGCGACTCCTCTTATGCTGGGCTCGGGCAAACACACTGCACCTGAGCATTCAGACGAATAAAAAAGAGGATCTGCCGCACGGCGGACCCTCGACGCCTCCTCTTATAACCGCAGTGCGGGTAAAGTGCAAGGGGGTGCCGAGGCGCGATATGCACGATGCGCTAGCGCTTTGGGCTACTCGTACTGCAGCGCTTCGATGGGATCGAGTTGTGCGGCTTTCCACGCGGGGAACGTGCCAAAGATCACGCCATCGACCAACGAGACGCCGACCGCGACGATCATGCCCCACGGCGCAAGCTCCGTCTGCCAGCCCGTGCGATTGGCCACAATCAGCGTGAAGATTACCCCGACCACGCAGCCCAGCAAACCGCCGGCGAGGCAGATGATCAGCGATTCGCCGAGGAACTGTTTCAAAATATCCGACTTGGTCGCGCCGACGGCGCGGCGGATGCCGACTTCACGGCGGCGTTCGGAGACGTTGGCCAGCATGATGTTCATGATCCCGATGCCGCCGACGACCAGCGAGATGCCCGCAGAACAGAGCATGACCACGTTGAAGATGTTCTGCGCGTCTTCGATTTTCTTGAGCAGGTCGCGCGCGATCTTGACCGTGTAATCGCGGTGCTTGGGCTCGAAGCCCTCCATCCCGTGCGCGGACTGGTAGAATTGTTCGAGCAGATTCGCGACGGCATAGACTTCCTTCCCTGTGCGGCATTTGTAATAGACCTGTTGGACTTCGTCGGAGAGCGCGTCGCGCGTGATCCGCGATAGCGCCGTGGAGAGCGGAATGTAAATGCGGCGGTTGAGCGACTTGATGTCGACGACGGAATACTTCTCGTCGGTCTCTTCCTTGCTTTCGAGCACGCCGATCACGGTGAACTCTTCGTGGTCCAGGATCAGCTTCTTGCCGATGGGCGATTCGAGCGGGAAGGCGTCCTTGCGCACGGCGTCTTCCAGCACGCAGACACGTTCGGAAGAGGCTTCCTCGGCCGGATTGAACCAACGCCCTTCGCGCAGCTTGAAGCCCATCACATCGAGGAACGAAGAAGTAGTGGCGGCGATGCCCGCGTCAATCGTCGTGCCTTCATGCGAGACGGAGGCATTCACGCGGCGCAGCGGCGCGTAGGATTCGACGGAGGCTCCGCACAACGACGCCGCGGCGGCGGCTTCGCGTGAGTTCAGGCCTTCGGACTTGAGGCGCGCGGCCTTCTTTTTGTCGGGCAAAAGATCCGCGCTGTCCACGATCACGTTGTTGGCGCCCATCGCCGCGAGCTGCTTGAGCATCTCGCCCTGCGCGCCCTGGCTCACCGCGATCACGGCCACGACCGAGGCCACGCCGAAGATAATCCCGAGCGTCGAGAGCATCGCGCGGACCTTGTGGACGGCCAGGCCTTTCAAGCCGACGTTTAGCGCGCTGAGCCAGTCCATTATTCTTCCGACTCCTGGTTGGCGATGGCCTGGCGGGGCTTCGCGTTGACTTCGATGTGGTCGATCAAGCCGTCTTTGAGCACGATGACGCGCTGGGAGTACTCCGCTTTTTCGCGGTCATGCGTCACCTGCACGATGGTGCGGCCTTCACGATGCAGCGACTGGAAGAGCGCCATGATGTCTTCGCCCGTGCGGCTGTCGAGGTTACCGGTGGGTTCGTCGGCCAGGACCATCGCCGGATTGCTGACTAGCGCGCGCGCAATGGCCACGCGCTGGCTCTGGCCGCCCGACAACCGGCTGGGACTGTGCCCAAGGCGGTGTCCCAGGCCCACGACCTCGAGCATGCGCTTGGCGCGGTTGGAGCGTTCTTCACGCGAGACGCCGGAGTAGACCAGCGGCAGCGCGACGTTGTCCACCACGCTCTCCTGCATCAGCAGGTTGAAGCGTTGAAAGACGAAGCCGATTTTCTGATTTCTCAATCTCGAAAGCTGCACGTCATCGAGGGCCTGCACGTCCACGCCATCGAGATGGAAGACCCCTGAAGTGGCCTGGTGCAGGCAGCCCAGCACATGCAGCAGCGTGGATTTCCCCGAGCCTGACTGGCCCATGATCGAGACGAACTCGCCCTGGCGCACGTCAAACGAGACGCTGCGCAACGCATGCACCACGCCGCCGGGGTGCGCGTAATCTTTGACGAGGTTCTGGACGTCGATGACCAGGTGCGGACTGACGCTCAAGGCTTGGCCTCCGGCTCGGCGCGTTCCGGAGCGAAATCGAGAACTTCGTCGCCGGCGCTCAAGCCATCGAGCACTTCGGCGTACTTGCTGTTGCCGCGGCCCAGCTTGACGGGACGGCGTTCTTTCGAGCCGCCCTTGCGCAATTCGACGTATGCATTCGCATCGGCACCGTAGCGCACGGTCGACCAGGGCACGGTCAGGGTGTCGGCCGCGGCTTCCGTGAAAATCTCGGCTTCGACCGTCAAGCCGATGCGCAACTTGGCGATGTCATCGGCAGAAGGATTAACGAAGTCAAGGGTCACTTCGATCACGTTGACGAAGGCTTCGCCGGATTTGAGCAGCGCCGAGCGCGAGAGCGCGGAATTCTTGTCCTGCGCCGTCAGGCCGATTTCGGCGACGACCGCTGGGAAAACCTGGCCCGGGATGGCCGGCATGGAGACCGTGGCTTTTTGGCCAAGGGCGACGCGGTGAATATCCGTCTCGCCCACGCGCACTTTGATGCGCAGCACGGAAGTATCGACAACTTTGCAGATCATCAGGCCGCGTTGGCGCTGGTCGCCGATCTGGATCGGGCTGAGCACGGAACTGCCCTTCCAGACGTCCACGTAGGCCACGCGGCCATGCGCGGGCGAGCGCACGGTACAGGCTTGATGCTGGCGCTGCTTCTCGGCGAGCTGGCGCAGAAAGTTTTCCAAGTCCACCTGCGCCAGTTCGATGTTGGCCTTGGCGATGGAAATATCGGCGTCGGTGTCGAATTGCGCGCCGCGCAAACTTTCTTCGGCGTCGGCGACCTGGATGTCGGCCTGCGCCTTGGCGAGTTCGGTCGCGCCGGCCTTAGTCAGGTCAAGCAGCGTCTGCGCTTTGACTTTGTCCACGGTGGTCGTGACGAGGGCCAGCTTCTTCTGCTTAACCACTGCGCCGCTCACATAACCCTTCTCGCCCAGCTCGAAGTTGGACGCATAATCCAGCTTGGCCTGCGCCTCGTTGAGGGTGGCGGCCTTGAGTGTCAGTTCCGCGTCGAGGCGGTCTTCGGGCGTGGGCTGGGCGTACAGGTCGTCGCGCGTGGCCTTGGCTTTGTCGCACAGGGCCTTGAAGCGATCGACCGTGGTCTTCTGGCGGCGCTCGGCCAGCTCCAAATCCTTCTTGGCGCGGCGCACGGTCTCTTCCTTGTCGAGCTTGGTCTGGGCCTGGTTTTCGATGTCCGCCTCGATCACGGTGGGATCGAAGCTCGCGATGGGCACGCCTTCTTCGACGGCTAGGCCTTCATCGCAGAGCCAGGTAATGTCGCCGGCGACGGCCGCCAGGACGTCGTACTCGCGGTTGGCGCACAACGCGCCGCGTTCATTCAGCGAAGTCTGGAATTTGCGATGCTCGGCCTTGGTCCAGTGCTCCACCGCGCCATCGGATTTCCGGCGCAGAATCAGTACCGCAGCCACGGTTACGCAAAGCAGCACCGCGCCCAAAACCGGCCAATTGACCCGCGGGTGCGCAGGAGCCGGCGGCGGCGGAACCGGCGCCGGAAAAGCAGGGGTGGGCGGCAGCGGCGCGCTCATGGTTCAACCATCCAGATGCGCTCGCCGTCTTTTAAGCCGTCCTTGTCGTCCGGCAGGGCTTCGATCGCGCTGAAAAGCCCGTCGTCTCCATTGATCTTGATTTGGCAGCGCCGGTAACCGCTCCCGCTCAAGACCCGCACGAAAGGCGGCGCATCGGTTTCTCTCACAATCGCCGCGCGCGGCACAACCAGTTGGTTGGGCAGGTCGGAGAGCACGATTTCGGCCTGCACGCGCGAGCCGGCCCGCAAGCCCACGGCATCGCCGTCCAGTTCCGCCTGCAGATCCACGACCTGGCGCGTGGCCATGCCGACAATGTCCTTGGTTTCCTGGCGGAAATCGTCGAACTCGTCGCGGCTGCGCTCGGCGACAGAAGTCATCTTGGCAAAGCGCGCCTTGCTGCCTTCGCCGGGCGCCAGGACGTTCACTTTCAGGTCCTTTTTCACGCCTATCAGACGGCCTTCGTCGAGCGTCATGGTGACCATCATCCGGTCGGAATTGGAGATTCGCGCGAGCTCCAGGTTCTGCCAGACATCCATGCCCGGCGTCAACGCGCCGCGCCACGGATTCTTGGACACCACAACCAGTCCATCGAGCGGCGCAGTAACGCGCGTGTTCTCCAGATTCGTGGCGAAGTCCTTGCGCACCTGCTCTTCACGCTTGAGGCGCGCGTCGAAGTTCTCCTGCGCGCGTTTGAAGTCTTCCTCCTGCAGGCGCACTTTTTCCCGGGCTGAAGTCAGGTTCTTGTCCTGATCGTTCACTTTGAGTTTTTGATCGCCGATCTTGACCGGGTCGGGGATGTGCAGCTTGCGGTAGGCGATATCCGCATCGGCGACCTTCTGTTCCTGCGCGACGACTTCGAGCGCCTTCTGGCGCACTTCGCCGCTGGAGACATAGCCGCCTTCGGCCAACTCGGCGAGAATCTGGTGTTCATCGCGCTTGGCATCGAGCAGGTTTTTGGCGTTCGCGAGGTCGTCCTTGGCCTTCTCTTCGTCGCTGTCGGTGGGGCCTTGCTCCAATTCCTTCAGGCGCAACTGTTCGAGCTTGAGGTTGAGTTCGCGAGAGACGAGATCGGACTTGGCCTGGCGCAGGGCCTTGGCCAGGGTCTCACGCTGCTTCTCCCAGTCGGCATTCATGCTGCGGATTTTGTTGACCTGGTTGTCGAGGGCCTCCTGGTGCGGGAGCGGGTCCATCTGAAAGAGCGTATCGCCCTTTTTGACGCGCGTGCCGTCGGGGACCAGCCAGAGCAGCGTGCCGCGAATCTTGCTGAAGACCAGTTGCGACGAAACGGGCTGCAGCAGCCCGGGCCGGCGCAGCACCTGGAGAAACTGCTGGCGTTTGACTTCGAAAAGCCGTGGATCGTTGGGATCGATGCCGGTGCGGGTAATGAGCACCCAGGCCGCGATCCCGAACAGGAGCAGGGCAAACGCGCTCAGCGCCACCACCAGTTTAACGTGGCTGTCCTGATTGACCGGCGCGGGGGCGTGCACGCTCACTTCCCTCCCCCGCCGCCACCTGGACCGCTCTTGGCGGGCCGGTTCGGACGAGCGCTCTTGGCGGGCGCATCGGGACTGCCGGATTTGCCCGCGTCGGGGGCCGCATCCTTCTCGCCGCGGCTTTCAAGCGTCTTGGGTTTCACGGGCGCAGGCTTGATCCAGACTTGCTCGCCTTCCTTCAGGCCATCGACGATCTCGACGCGCTCGACCATGGGCTTGCCCAGCTTGACCTGCCGCAATTGATAATTTTCGGCGCTGCCGACGATCAGGAACGCGTGCTGATCGCGGTATTCAACCGCATGCGCGGGGACGCTGATGGCGTTGGGGATGACTTCGAGCGGGAAGACCACGCCCACCTGAAAACCTTCCCGCAGGTGCTCTGGGTCGGATTCCAGAATCTCGACTTCCACGTTGAAGACGCGCACGCCCGCGAGGCCTTCGCGCTTCTTGTCCGTGTCGGGCTTGTCGTCGTTGCGGTCGCGGGCCCAGCCATCGATCCAGACAACCTCGGCCTCGTAGTCGTGGCCCGCCACGCTGTTGACCTGCACTTTGACTTTGGTGCCCGGGGCCTGGGCGCCGTTGGCCAGCTTGCGCCGGGCCACCAAACGGTCGACCGATTCCTCCGGAATCTGGGTGCGCACGCGCATTACGTCGTAGTTGGGCAATTCGAGCGGCGTGATCCACGGATTGATCTGCTCGCCGACGGAGACCTTGCGCGGGCGTCCGCGGCCGCCATACTCGCGGTAAACCACCAGCCCGTCGCTGGGCGCGTAGCGCACGCTCTCTTCGAGCCAGCGCTTGCGCTCAGCCAACACGGCCTTGTTCCACTTGAGGCCCTGCTCGGCGGTGACCACCTTGGCCTTCAAGCTGTCGAGTGAGGATTCGCGCTCGATCTCCTTCAACGCATAATCGCACTGGGCCGTGGAAACATCCTGCGCCGCCTGGACCAACTGGATTTTCGTCGCGCCGTCTAGAATGCGCTTGGCTTTGAGGTGCGCACTTTCCAGGTCTTCCTCCGCGAGGTTCAGGGCCAGCTCCTTCTGCTGGTATTCCACGCGAGAGACGAAACCCATGTCGAGCAGCGGGCGGATCAGGTCCAGGTCCACGCGTGCGGCTTCCAAGCGTGCTTCGGAAGCCTTGACCGTGCTCGCGGCGGATTCCTTGTCGATGTCCTTGGGCATGGACTTGAGATCGGATTCCTTCAGCTTGGCCAGATCCAGGGCATCGCGCACAGCAAGCAGATCGGTGTCGAGGCGCTTGGTTTCCAGATCGAGGGTCTGCACCTGCGTGTCGAGGTTGCGCTGCGCGACCATCACGTCGTCTTCGATCTTCGCGATTTCTTTTTGGAGATCGTCGGTGTCGAGCGCGAGAACCTTGTCGCCCTTTTTGACTCGCGAGCCGTCTGGAACCACCCAGCCCACCTTGCCGTCCCGCGTAACCATAATCGAAATGACTTTTGCCGGCTTAAGGCTGCCCTTTTCCTTAATTACTACGGGGAAGTCCTCACGCTTAACCGTCTCCCAATTACCTTCACCTAAAGGAGGAAGAACGGGGCCGCGATGCTTGACTGCATACAGCACAGCCAATCCGAGCACAGCGATCAGCAGGACTAGGCTAAAAATTGTTATCCCTCGGCCGCGCAGGGCCTTAGGTGCATGCGTGGGTGCGCCGATAGAAGACAATAGAGGAAGCCTCTGGGGGTGCGAAAAAGCGCTCTGTTTGGCTTTAACAGTCTACCCAATACGTATAGTTGCTGAAAAGGTGCAATAGGTGCAATAATTTTAAAAAAGCCCGACAAGTGAGAACAAATCCCCTTGCATGGGCACCAATGTCTAATACACAGGACCGTTGTACAGGGAGATTCGGTCATGCAGCTGATGGTTCGCGACGTGGCGAGGCTGTTCAAAGTCTCCGAAAAGACCATCTACCGCTGGGTTACCCAGGGTGGTTTGCCCGCCTACCGCGTCAACAAACAGTACCGTTTTAACCGCGCCGAACTGCTGGAGTGGGCGACGGCGAAGAAGATCAACGTCGCGCCGGAGCTGATTCAGGAGCCGGAGAGCAGCCAGATTCCGCTTCCTTCGCTGACCGAAGCGCTCTCTTCGGGCGGGATTTTCTACCGCGTCGAAGGCCACGACAAAGACTCCGTGATGCGCAATGTCGTGCGGCTGCTGCGCCTGCCCGAAGCCGTGGACCGCGATTTTCTCCTGCATATTCTGCTCGCGCGCGAAGCGCTGGGCTCGACGAGCGTCGGCGACGGCATTGCGATTCCGCACGTCCGCAACCCGATCGTGCTGAACGTCGAGAAGCCCGCGGTCACCCTGAGCTTCCTGGAAAAACCCATCGAGTACGGTGCGCTCGACCGCCTGCCCGTCAGCTTGCTGTTCATGCTGATCAGCCCAACCGTGCGCGCACACCTGCACCTGCTTTCCCGTCTGGCCTTCGTGCTGCGCAACCAGTCGTTCAAGGACGTGGTGATGCGGCAGGGCTCGCGCGATGAAATCCTGCATGCGGTGAAACAGGTCGAGCAGACGTTGGCGCCGATTCCCGCGCCGACGCCGAGCACACCAGCCTGACCCGAAAAGATGCCGCATTAGGTAAATTTTCGTTCGTCGCAGCCGCCGTTCTCCTCTATCCTTAAATTGGAACACGTGTGAATTGGTAGAAGTGCGTGGAGCCCTCACTCCGCGGCGCTTCAGGGCCCGCAGGAAGCCAGCGGATGGCGCTATTTCTTTTCGGCATTTTCCTGCTCGGTGCAGGCGGCGTGCTGGCGCTCTTTGCGGGGCGCAACGCGCGGCTGGCGGCACTCTTTGGCGCAGGCGGTCTGGGCCTGGGCTGCGTGATGGCGTTGTTTGGCGTGCTGCCGCTCTTGCTTCACGGGCGCACGGAAGTTTATCACGGCGCATGGTCGCTGCCGGTGGGCTCGCTGAGCCTGGCGCTTGATCCGCTCTCCTGCTTCTTCCTCGTTCCGGCGCTCGCGATTGCGCTGCCGTGCGCGTTGTACGGCTGCGAATACCTGGAGACTTGGCGCGGCAAGAAAAACCTCGGCGCGACCTGGTTCTTCTTCAATCTCCTGGTCGCGGGGATCGTGTTGGTCTTCGCGGCGCGCGACCTGGTGCTGTTTCTGTGTGTGTGGGAAGTGATGTCGCTGGCCGGCTACTTCCTGATTATCTTCGAGCACGAAAAAGAAGAGGTCCGCGATGCCGGCTGGACCTACCTGATCGCCACGCATCTCGGCACGGCGTTTCTCGTGCCGGCATTTCTGCTGCTGGGCCAGCACACGAACGCGCCCGAATTCGAAACCGCGGGCAGCATGCCGAAACTCACGGCCAATCTGATTTTCGTCTTCGCGCTCGTGGGCTTCGGTACGAAGGCGGGCCTGATGCCGCTGCATGTCTGGCTGCCAGATGCGCATCCGGCAGCGCCGAGCCATGTCTCCGCGCTGCTTTCTGCCGTGATGATCAAGACGGGCCTGTACGGAATTCTGCGCGTGCTCACCTGCCTGCCGATGCCGCCGGCTTGGTGGGGTTGGCTATTGGTAGGCTTGGGGCTGGTCTCCGCGATTTGCGCGCTGCTGTTCGCGCTAGCGCAGAGCGACCTGAAGCGCGCCCTGGCGTACTCAAGCATCGAGAATGTCGGGCTGATCACCGCGGGCATCGGCCTGGGGGTGCTGGGCCTGAGTTCCAAGTCCGACGCGCAGTGCGTGCTGGGCTTTGCGGGCGCGCTGCTGCATGTCCTGAATCACGGGCTGATGAAGAGCCTCCTATTCTTAAGCGCGGGCGTGGTCACCCATGGCGCCCACACACGGCATCTGGAGGCACTGGGCGGCTTGCTGCGCGTGCTGCCTTTCACAGGGACGTGTTTTCTGCTGGGCGCGGCGGCACTGTGCGCGCTGCCGCCGCTCAACGGTTTCGTGAGCGAGTTCCTCCTCTATTGGAGCGCGCTGGAGGGCGGGATGGCCGGACAGCGGCTCGCGTTCTCGGTCCCTGCGTTTTGCGTGCTGGGCGGCCTGGCGCTGGCCGGCGGGCTGGCGCTCGCGCTATTCGCGCTCGCGTTCGGGACGGCGTTCCTGGGTTCGCCGCGCAAGATCCTGCCCGAGCACATCCACGAGCCCGGCCTGCTGATGCGCCTGCCGCTGGGTGTGCTGACGGTGGCGCTCTTTGCGGCGGGATTTGGCGCGCCCTGGCTGGTGCGCGTATTGGCGCCGGTGCTCGAAACCTTGACAGCACTGCCGCCCGAAAATATCGCCGTGCAAGTCGCGCGCATGGAAAACACGTTCACCTGGGTCGCGGCATGCGGCGCGGCGTTTTTAGGCATACTGCTGCTCGTGGCGCTGCTGCGAAAACTGATTCTGAGAGGCCGCCGTATCGAGAGCGCGGTTACGTGGGACTGCGGCTACGCGCAGCCGACCGCGCGCATGCAGTACGGCGCGGCTTCGTTTGCACAACCGCTCACGGCGCTGGTCGCGGAACTTTTGCGCAGCCGCAAAACGGGTGCGGCGCCTGCGGGCCACTTCCCGCAACCGGCGAGCTTTTCCCAAGAGACGCCCGATCCCCTTAAAGAAGAAGTGTATGCGCCCACCTTGCGCGGCGTGGCGCGCGTGGGCATCGCCTTCCGCTGGCTCCAGGCGGGCAACGTGCACCTGTACGTGCTCTACGCCGCGCTGACACTGGTGATCCTGCTCGTGGCGAGGCTCACATGATTAACTGCGCCGCCCTGCCCGCTTGCCTTCCGGCGCTCGTGCTCGCGCCGCTCTTTTGCAGCCTGATCGTGCGCATCAAAGCGCTGTTCGCCGGGCGCCGCGGCGCGCCGCTTTTGCAGCCGTACTTCGAACTCTTGAAATTGTTGCGCAAGGACGCCGTCTACAGCCGCACGACCACGTGGCTTTTCCGCGCGGGGCCGGTGGTGAGTGTGGCCGTGGCGCTGTTCGCACTCCTTCTGATGCCGGTGGCGGGCGAAGCCGCGACGCTGCACTTCACCGGCGACCTGTTGTTGCTGATGTACCTGCTCGCGCTGGCGCGTCTTTTCAGCGTGTTGGCTGCACTCGACACCGGTTCGGCGTTCGAAGGCATGGGTGCCAGCCGCGAAGCAATCTTCTCTGCGCTGGCCGAACCGGCGCTGGTCCTGGCGCTGGCCGCGCTGGCGCGCTTTACCGGGGAACTTTCCCTTTCGGAAATCTACGCGCACCTTGACGGCGCGCTGATCCTCAAATTCGGCCCTGCACTGGTGCTCGTGGCGGCAACGTTGCTGGTCGTGATCCTCGCCGAGAACGCGCGCATTCCGTTCGACGATCCGACTACGCACCTCGAACTGACCATGGTTCACGAAGTTCTGATCCTCGACCACAGCGGACCGGATCTCGCGTTTATTCAATATGGCGCGCAGCTCAAACTGTGGCTCTTGAGCGCGCTTTTGGTGAACCTGGCGCTGCCCGTGCACACCGGACTACCCGTGATCGACGCGCTCTGCTTTCTTGCCGGGATGGGCCTGTTCGCATGCGCGATCGGGGTGCTTGAATCTTGCATGGCGCGACTCCGGTTGGTGCGCATCCCGCAATTGCTCGTGGGCGCGGGGGCGCTTTCGGCCATCGCGCTCGTGCTCGCGTTGGCGAAAGGATAAGGCGTTTGGACACCTGGAGCGACGGGCTGCTCGTGCTGGCCGTGCTGACCAACTTCCTATTGGTCGGTTCGAGCCGCATCACGAGCTGCATCCGCCAGGCCAGCGTGCAAGGCGTGCTGGTGGGCCTATTCTTCATGACCGCGCACTTCGACGACTTAAGTTTCGGGGTCGTCGCAATGACCGGGATCAGCGTCGTGCTGAAGGGCGTGGTCTTTCCGTGGCTGCTGTACCGCACGCTGGAAGAGATCGAGATCAAAAAGGAAATTGAGCCTTACGTCGGCTACACGCTTTCGCTGGCGCTGGCGGTGCTCGCGCTCGGCACGTCGTTCTGGCTGAGCGCACGGCTGCCCTCGGAAGGCCACGCCAGCGCACTGGCGCTGCCGGTGGGCTTCTTCACTTTTTTCACGGGGCTATTCCTGATCGTGAGCCGCAAAAAAGCGCTCACGCAGGTGCTCGGCTATCTGGTCATGGAAAACGGCGTCTTCGTCATCGGCGCGGTGCTGGCGCAAGATAGCCCGTTGCTGGTGGAATTCGGAATCCTGCTCGATGCCCTCGTCGCGGTCTTCGTGATGGGCCTGACAATTTTTCACATCAACCGGACGTTCGATTCGATCGACACGGACCAGTTGACGAACTTGCGGGAATAGCGCGTGATCCTGGCCGCTTTAATCCTGGTGCCCGCGCTAGCGGGGCTGGCGAGCTTCAAGCTCGCCTCGGACAGCACGCGCCGCGTGGTACTGGCGCTGAGCGCACTGGCGCACCTGCTGCTCACGCTCTCGTGCTGGGTCGAGCCGCCGGGACCGGCTTGGAACGGCTGGCTGGAACTGGACCAACCGGGCTTGCTGGTGCTGACGACGGCGAGCGTGCTCTTCCTGGCAGGAGCGGTGTACAGCGCGGGGTATCTCGCGCGCGAAGCCCGCCGCACGCAGGCCGACGCCGACCAGACTTCGCTGCTCTTCGTCAACGCGCCGGAAGCCACCTTCACCGGCTGCCTGCTGATCTTTCTGTCCACGATGACGCTCAGTTGCGTGAGCCAGCACCTGGGCCTGCTCTGGGTCGCGATTGAAGGCACCACACTGGCCAGCGCGCCGCTGATTTACTTCCACCGTCACCGCCGCTCGCTGGAAGCGACCTGGAAATACCTGCTGCTCTGCTCCGTCGGGATCGCGCTCGCGCTCCTTGGGAATTTCTTTCTCTCGGCCGCGGCGTCGAGCACCGGCGGCAACGCGCCATCGTTATTGGTCTCCGATTTCGTCGAGCGCGGCCCGCGCCTCAACGCGACCTGGGTCAAGATCGGCTTCATCTTTCTGCTCGTGGGCTACGGCACCAAGGCCGGATTCGCGCCCCTGCAGGCGTGGCTGCCGGACGCCTACAGCGAAGCGCCCTCGCTGGTCGCGGCACTGCTCTCCGGCGCGCTGGCCAACGCAGCCTTCCTGGGTGTATTGCGCGCGCAGCAGGTCTGCGATGCGGCAGGGCTGGCCAGCTTCGGCCACGAACTGCTGCTGTTCTTCGGGCTCTTCTCGATGGCCTTTGCCGCGGTCTTCATGCTCAGCCAGACCGACTACAAGCGCATGCTGGCCTATTCGAGCGTCGAGAACATGGGCATTCTCGCGACGGGGATTGGTTTATCGGGCATCGCCGCAACGGGCGCCTTCCTGCATGTATTCTTCAGCCCGCTGCTCAAAGGCGCGCTGTTCCTGCTCTCGGGCAATATTCTGAAACACTTCCGCGTGCGCACGATTGAAGGTGTCCGGGGCGCGGTGACCACGCTGCCGATCAGCGGACCGCTGTGGATCGCCACGTTTCTGGCGGCTACGGGTGCGCCGCCTTTCGCCACGTTTTTCAGCGAATGGCTGATCTTTAAAGGCGCGCTCGATGCCGAACGCTACGCGGTTGCGGGCCTGTTCCTCTTTTTGCTGACCGCCATCTTCATTGCCATGGGCCGCAGCGTGCTCAAGATGTCGCTCGGCGCCGGCACACCGCCGCCCCCGGGCCGCGCGGGCGGCGAGCCCTACACGTCGTTCCTCCCGCCGCTCTTGTTGTGGACCGTGGCGCTCGCCCTGAGCCTCTTTTTGCCCGTCGCGGTGCGCGAAACCATCGCGCAGGCCGCACGCCTGTTTGGGGGGCACTCATGAGCGCGCGCGTGTTGTCCCTCACAGTCAAGGAACCGCACGCGCTGGCCGACGTGCCGGTACTGAGCGCGGAAGAATTCCGCGCCGAAGCGCTCTCCGCGGCGGCCCACGGCGCGCGCATCGCGGCGTACTTCGGGCATCCGCTGAACGAGCGCCGCGTGCGCCTGTTTCTCCTGCTGGCCCAGGACGGCGCGGGGCGGCTGTCGCTGTGCGCACAGGACGTGGAAGGGCGCTTCGCCGCGCTCACGCCGGACCTGCCGCAGGCGCAACTGTTCGAACGTGAGATCGCCGAACAGTGGGGTCTGGTGCCCGAAGGCCATCCGTGGCTCAAACCGGTGCGCTTTCACCGCGCGTACCTGCCCGGCGCGGACGCGTGGGGGCGCCTGCCCGAAGCGAAGCTTTACCCCGGCGTCGCGGAATTTTACCGCGTCGAAGGCGACCAGATTCACGAAGTCGCCGTCGGGCCCGTGCACGCGGGCGTGATCGAGCCCGGTCATTTCCGTTTTCAGTGCCATGGCGAAGAAGTGCAGCACCTCGAGATCGCGCTGGGCTATCAGCACCGCGGCGTCGAAGGTGCGCTATTACGCGGGCCAACCAAACGCAGCCTGCATTACATTGAGACATTGGCGGGCGATTCGACCATCGCGCACACCGTCGCGTACGCACACGCGCTTGAAGCGCTCTCCGGCATTCAAGCGCCGCCGCGCGCACATGCGCTGCGCGGCATCGCCCTGGAACTCGAACGCCTGGCCAACCACACGGGAGACCTGGGCGCGCTGTCCGGCGATGTGGGCTTTCAGTCCACGCAGGCTTTCTGCGGGCGCATTCGCGGGGAGTGGCTCAACCTGACCGCAGAACTCTGCGGGAATCGCTTTGGACGCGGACTGGTGCGGCCCGGCGGCGTGCGCTTTGAACTCGAACCGGAGCGCGCGGCCCGCATGCTCGAACGCGCCACCGTCGCATTCGAAGACCTCGACCGCTCCGTGAGTCTGCTCTGGGACAGTGTTACGTCGATGGCGCGCTTCGAAGAATGCGGCGCCTTGAGCGCCAAAGATGCGCAGGAGTTGGGCCTGGTCGGCGTGGCAGCGCGCGCCAGCGGCATCGAACGCGACGTGCGCCGCGACTTCGCGACCGGGATTTACCGCTTCGCGCAGATTCCAATTTCGACCTTCAAGACGGGCGACGTCTTCGCGCGCGCGATGGTGCGCTGGCTCGAGGCGCAGCGCTCGGAGCAGTTCCTACGCGAGCAGCTCCCGCATCTGCCGGAGGGAGCCCTTCAGGCGGAGCACGCCGGCGCGCTGGTGAAATTCGAACTGCCGCCCGAGCGCATCGTAGTCTCGCTGGTCGAAGGCTGGCGCGGCGAAGTCTGCCACGTGGCGCTGACGGACGAAGAAGGACGCTTCGCGCATTACAAAATCGTGGACCCGTCCTTCCACAACTGGTCCGGGCTGGCGCTGGCCATGCGCGGGCAGCAGATTTCGGATTTTCCGCTCTGCAACAAGAGCTTCAACCTCTCGTATTGTGGGCACGACCTGTGAGACGCGCATGCTGCGAACAATTTTAGAACGCCTGAAGCAGGGCCAGCGGACGCTGGACTTCCTCGGCACCGCGCCGCAATTCCCGGGGAATTTCCGCGGGCGCCCTGTGCTCGACGCCACCAAGTGCCCGGACGGCTGCAAGCTTTGCGCGGAAGCCTGCCCCACCGACGCAATCGGGTTTGCCTCGGGCCAGGCACAACTGGACTTGGGGCGCTGCCTCTTCTGCACCGATTGCATCGACGCCTGCCCGGAAAAAGCCATCGAGTACACACACGATTACCGGCTGGCCACACGCAAGCGCGAAGACCTGCTCGCGCATCCGGACGGCATCCGGCTGGCCGAAGCGCTCTCCGGCAAAATGCGTGCGCTCTTCGGGCGCTCGCTTAAATTGAGGCAGGTTAGCGCGGCGGGCTGCAATGCGTGTGAACTCGACGTAAACGTACTGAACACGGTGGTCTTCGATCTGGCGCGATTCGGGATCGAGTTCGTGGCTTCGCCGCGCCACGCGGATGGGCTATTGGTCACAGGCGCGGTAAGCCGGAATATGGAGTTGGCCCTGCGCAAGACCTACGAAGCGCTGGCCGCGCCCAAGCTGGTAATTGCGGTGGGCGCGTGCGCGATCTCCGGCGGGCCATATGTCGACCACCCGGAAGTGCTCAACGGTGCGGGCGCGGTCCTGCCGATCGACCTTTTCATTCCGGGATGCCCGCCCCACCCCGTCACCATTCTAGACGGTTTGCTGCGCCTGTTGGGACGGCTTGAAAAAGAACCCCGCCCGAGCGTGCCTTGATCCCTACAGGTAAGCGGTTATCGTGCATTAAATCAGCGCAATAAAACGTCTTTGTGCAAGTAGGACGCAATCATCGCTAGCGGAGCGCCAGGGCGCGAATGGCCACAGGGCTGGGCATCGATATCGGCGCGGAGTGGATCAAAGTCGTCCAGGTCCAGCTCTCGGGCAAGAAGGTCACGGTCACCCGCGCACTCAAATTGCCGCGCTTAAGCGGTCCGGCGGGCGAAGACAGCCCGGGCCTGACCGCAATTCCGCCCAGTTTAGGGACCGAGCTCGCCAAGCTGGGCATGAGCCGCACCGGCACGCTGGGCCTGACCGGCAAAGAAGTGATGGTCAAGTTCCTGACGTCGCCGCCGATGCCCGCCGAAAAGCTGCGCATGTTCATCGACATGCAGGTCGGCGAAAAGCTGGGCTCAGGCAAAAAAGGCGGCGATGACGCAGCCCCCGCCCTAACCTACGATTTCCGCATTCTTAACGTGCCCACGGGACTGAAGGGCGACCTGGTCATTCTCTCTGCGGTAACCAAGAACGAGTACCTCTATGGGGTCCTCGCCGCAGCCAAAGCCGCCAAGCTCAATCCGACCAATCTGACCCCCTCGGGTTTCGGCCTGATCCAGGCGTATTTGCACACGCAGACGCCGCCGGAAGGCGAGACGATTGTGCTGGTGGACGTGGGCCACGAAACGATCGAAGTCGCGGTCATGCACGAAGAGAATGTGTACTTCGCGCGCAGCGGTCCGGGTGGCGGGAAGAAATTCGACCAGGCCCTGGACAAGCTGCTCAAACTGGGCATGGACCGCGCCAAGGAATTCAAGCACGCGCGGGCGCGCATCGCGCCCGAAGGCGAAAAGCTGCAGCCGGCCGATTTGCAGTTCCAGGCGGCGCTTAAGGAAGCTGCCGACGGCATCGCCGCGGCGATCCGTTCGACGGTCATGTTCACGCGCACCC
>Ga0265314_10002070_pt1 | contig 21178 bp, 17 predicted proteins | sample 4126metaG_FD_203106 | JGI IMG/M metagenome (GOLD analysis project Ga0265314, IMG submission 203106) | Rhizosphere microbial communities from Carex aquatilis grown in University of Washington, Seatle, WA, United States - 4-1-26 metaG | ecosystem: Host-associated > Plants > Roots > Rhizosphere >... | reverse complement strand
GCGTCTGCCCGCCAGATTACAAATTTACTCTTTCTTCAGCTTATTCGCGTAATTTTAAAGGGCGGGAATAGGGGAGCGGGCCATGGAAATCACCGAACTTTTGAAATTCACGATGGACAACAAGGCCTCGGACCTGCACCTGAGCGCCCTGAACCAGCCCATCGTGCGCATCGACGGTGAGCTGCAGCGCATCAAGACCGATCAGCTCACCAGCGACCAGATCCGCACCATGCTTTTCTCCGTGATGACGGAAGAGCAGCGCGCGATGTACGAGCGCGACCTTGAAATCGACTTCGCCATATCGTTCGGCGAAAACGCGCGTTTCCGGGTGAACGCCTTTTTGAACCGCGTCGGTTCCGCCGCCGTCTTCCGGGTGATCCCGACGAAAATTCCCACGATGGAAAGCCTTGATCTTCCGCCCATCATGCGGCGTCTCGCGGAGCTTGAAAAGGGCCTGGTGCTGGTGACGGGCCCGACAGGGTCGGGTAAATCCACGACGCTCGCCGCCATGATCAACCACATCAACGAGAATGATTCAGGCCACATCCTCACCGTCGAGGACCCGGTGGAGTTTTTCCATCCGTCCAAGAAAAGCCTCGTCAACCACCGCGAGGTCGGCAACGACACGCGCTCCTTCGCCCGCGCGCTGAAAAGCGCGCTGCGGGAAGACCCGGACGTGATCCTGGTGGGCGAGTTGCGGGACTACGAAACCATCGCGCTGGCGCTGACCGCCGCCGAGACGGGGCACCTTGTCTTCGGCACGCTGCACTCGAACACCGCGGCCAAGACCATCGACCGTATCATCGACGTCTTCCCCGCGGCTGAAAAGGAAATGGTGCGCGCGATGCTGTCATCCTCCATCCAGGGCGTCATCTCGCAGACGCTTTTGAAGAAAGAAGGCGGGGGCCGCGTCGCCGCGCATGAAATCATGGTGGGCACGAACGCGGTGCGCAACCTCATCCGCGAAAACCAGCTGGCGCAGATTTATTCGATGATCCAGACGGGCGCGCGTTACGGCATGCAGACGATGGAGGATTCGGTAAGCGACCTTCTGGCCGCGGGCCTCATTTCGCCCGAGACCGCGCACGGCGCGCTGAAAGATTCCACCGACGATACGGACGATGCCCCGGCTGCGTCCGGCAAGAAAGGCGCGCCGCCCGCGACGGGCAAGAACGGCAAGCCTGTTCCCGCCGCCAAGGCCCCGTCCGCCGCCGGCAATGACGGGGGAGGATATTCGTTTTGAGCGGAGTCGCGATCTATTCATACCTCAACGAGATGATCCAGCGCCACGCGACGGATTTGTACCTGACCGTGGGCGTGCCGCCGACGCTGCGCATCGACAACAACCTTTTCCCGCTGGGCGAAACGCCGATCCAGGAAGAGGACATGCAGGTGATGCTGAACGAGGTGCTGACCTCGCGCCAGCGCCGCGAGTTCGACTCGAACATGGAGCTGAACCTCGCCTTCGACATGGGGCAAGAAGGGCGTTTCCGCGTCAACGTCCTGCGCCAGCGCCAGCACACGGGCATGGTCATCCGCCGCATCACCAGCCTCATCCCGTCCTTCGCGGATTTGCGCCTGCCGAAAATCATGGAAAGCCTCGCGATGGAAAAACGCGGGCTGATCCTGATTTCCGGCGTGACCTCGTCGGGCAAGTCCACCTCGCTCGCCTCGATGATCGACCACCGCAACCGCACGCTCGGCGGCCACATCATCACCATCGAGGACCCGATCGAGTATTACCACGAGCATAAAAAAGGCATCGTGACCCAGCGCGAGATCGGCATCGACACGACGTCCTATTCCGTCGCGCTGAAGAACGCGCTGCGGCAAAAACCCGACGTCATCCTCGTCGGTGAAATCCGCGACGCGGAGGTAATGGAGCAGGCGATCACGGCGGCGGAAACCGGCCACCTGTGCCTCGCCACCATCCACACCACCAACGCGAGCCAGGCCGTGGAGCGCATCATCAATTTCTTCCCCGAGGAGCGGCATCACCAGATCCGCATCGCCCTGTCGATGAATCTCCGCGCCATCGTGGCGCAGCGGCTGGTGCGGTCCATGAAAGGCGACATGGTCGTGGCGCTCGAAGTCCTGCTCAACGAGGCGCTGATCAAGGAACTGATCCTGAAAGGCGACACGACCAAGATCAAGGAGATCATGGCCAACAACCAGCCGGTCGGCATGGTGGTTTTCGACCAGTATCTCTTCAAGCTGCACATCGACGGCATGATCTCGGAGCAGACGGCCATCCTCGAGGCCGATATCCCGACGGATATGAAAATGAAAATCCAGCAATGGCGCCTCGGCGACAAGACCACCGGCATGCCGAACATTGACACGTCGCGTCTATCTTTGTAAAAATACTCCCTGTGGGCATGACTTTAAATACGATGCCCAGAACAGGGGTAGGGATGGGGTTGTTTCGTTTTGGCCGCGCGAGCGGTTTTGCGGTTATATTTTTGGGGATCGTTCTGCCGCTGGGCAGCTGCCATCTCGCCAAAAATCAGCTGACTCTCGACCGCCCCGCGGAACTGAGCCGCCAGGACTACCGCGACGCCATGGCGCCCGCGCCCGTGCCGCCCGCCGAAACATCATCCGCGCCTGACTTCCAGCCCGTGCTCTCGACGCCGCAGGAACTGCGCCTGCCGTCGCCGCTCGTGACCGTCTCCGTCAACCAGACCGTGTCGCTGCGCGACCTGTTGTTTGAACTGGCCGAGCAGGCGAACATCGACCTCGAACTCGATCCGCAGATCCACGGCTCCGTCATCTTCACCGCCAAGGACCGCCCGTTCGACGAAGTCGTCAACAGAATTTGCGAGATGGCAGGCCTGCGCTACAAGTACGAAAACAACATCCTGCGCGTCGAGCTCGACCGCCCCTACATCAAGACCTACCAGATCGACTACCTGAACGTCGACCGCAAGGGCGAGTCCAAGGTCGACACCAGCATCTCCGTAACCAGCAGCGGCGGCGGCACCGGCGGCGGCTCCACCTCCAAGGTCGAGAGCAAGTACACGCCGGACCTGTGGAAGGAACTGCAGACCAACGTCGAGCAGATTCTCACCTCCTCCGACACATATGTTTCTCTCGCCACCCTGTCCGATCCCGTGACGACGCCGCTCAATCCGTCTCCGCCGCCCCTGCCGCCCGTCGATCCGAACGCGCCGGCGGGCACCGTCCCGCCGCCCCCCCTGCCGGGCTCGCCGCAGGTTGCCGCCATGCCCGCGGCCGCTTCGCCCACGCTGAACGTCGCGCCGATGTCGGAGCCGCTGGTGCCGAACCCGCCCGCGACTTACTCGCTCAGCCGCCAGACCGGCACGCTCACGGTTTTCGCGTCCGAGCGGCAGCAGCGCCAGGTCGGCAAATACCTGCAGCTCTTCCGCAAGCAGGCGAGCACGCAGGTCCTGATCGAGGCGAAAGTCCTTGAAGTCGCGCTCACCGACGAATTCTCGGCGGGCATCGACTGGGGCACGTTCAATCTCACCGGCCTGTCGCGCTTCCAGATCAAGCAGGCGTCGCCGGGCCTGAACCCCGCCGCCGTCGGCAACCTCTTCAGCGGCGTGTTCGAGCCGTCGAAGGACCTGAACGTCGCCGTCTCCGCCATCAGCCGCTTCGGCACGGTGCGCGCGCTGTCCAGCCCGCGCGTCACGGTCATCAACAACCAGCCCGCCGTGGTGAACGTGGCGCGCAACGTGGTGTTCTTCACCATCAAGCCGACGGTGACGCCGGCGACGACGACGTCCAACGCGGTCGTGGCCTTCGATTCCACGCCGCAGTCGGTGCCGGAAGGCGTGCTGCTGAACGTACTGCCGCGCGCCAACCCGGACACGGGCGAAATCTTCCTCTCCGTGCGCCCCACCGTCACCAAGATCAACGATTTCGTGACCGACCCGACGGTGACGCTGACCTTCGCGGCGTCCGGCATCGCGCCGCCCGCCGGCGTCGCCGACAATCTGGTGCCGCAGGTATCGGTGCAGGAGCTGGACTCGCTCGTCAAGCTGCGCTCGGGCCAGGTCATGGTCATGGGCGGGCTGATGAAGGACACGAACACCGTGACGGAGACCGGCGTGCCGATCGTGTCGGACATCCCCTATGTCGGCAACCTGTTCAAGAGCCACAGCGACAGCGCGCAGAAGTCCGAGCTGGTGATCTTCCTGAAAGCCTCGATCATACCGGGCACGAACGTCGACGACACCGACCGCAAGATCTACAACACCTTCGGGCTCGACCGGCATCCGGCGTCGATGTAATCCCATGATCTCGCCGCCCCTCGTCAAATACATCCTGACCGCGGCGCGGCGGGACAAGATCATGATGACTCTGCTGCTCATGATCGTGCTGGGGGCCTGCCTGTCGGTTTTCCTGGGCGCGTCCGCCGTCGTCGAGCAGGGGCAGTTCTCCCTCGTCTTCGCGTCCGGAGGCTTAAGATATCTCGGCGTCGCGGGCATCGTGCTGTTCGTGACGTTCTACATGCGGCGCTCCTTCGAGCATAAGGAAGTCGAGTTCCTGCTCTCGCGTCCCTTGTCGCGCATGACATTTTTATTCAGCCACGCGGCGGCTTTCATTTTGCTGGCCGTGCTGACGGCCGTTGCGGTCGTGCTGCCCGTTCTTATCGCGGGTGCGCCGAGCGCGTCCGGCCTGCTGGTCTGGGGCGCCAGCATCGCGGTCGAATACGCGATCATGGCGGTCGCCGCGCTGTTTTTTTCGATGGTGCTGTCCAGCGCGGCGGGCTCGGCGCTGGCGACGCTGGGGCTCTATGTGCTCTCCCGCCTGATCGGCACGCTGCTCGGAATCGCGTCGGTCGCGACGGACAATGTGTTGATACGCATGCTTGGAAAAATAATGGACGTCATTTCCGTCGTCGTGCCCCGTCTTGACCTGATGGGCCAGACGTCATGGCTGGTCTACGGCGTGGAGGGATCGTCCGGCATCGGCCTACTGGAGCAGGCGGGGCGGTACGCGCAGGCAATGGTCGCGCATCTGGGCGTCGCGGGCTTCGTGTGCGTGCAGGGAATAGCGTTCATCGCGCTTCTGATCGCGGCCTCGGCCTTCGATTTCGCGCGCAGGCGTTTCTAGCCATGACGGGCGCCCTCCTTCGCCGCCGCGTCAATTTTTTCCTTCTCGCCGCGCTGGGATTCAATCTTCTGCTGTGGGCGGGCAGCCGTGACATGTACGCCAAATGGGCGGGCGTGCCGCCCGTGCCGTCGCGGGCGGGCGCGGTCATGATGGCGCTGGGCGATCCGGAGTTTTCCTACCGCTCCGGCGCGCTCACGCTGCAGAACCTCGGCGACGGCGGCGGGCAGACGACGCCTTTGAAGGATTACGATTACAAGAAACTGGGGCGCTGGCTATGGCTGCTCAACGAGCTCGACCCCGCGTCCGATCAGGTGCCGTATCTCGCCGCCTATTATTTCGGCGTGGTGCGCGACAAGCCGGAAGACACGGCGGTGCTGGTGGATTACCTCGCGGCCGTCGGGCAGAATCCGGCGGGGGAGAAATGGCGCTGGCTCGCCCAGGCGGCGGTGCTGGCGCGCCACCGCATGAACGACCTGCACCGCGCGCTCGACATCGCCTACATGCTGTCGAAAATGCGGCTGACGGACGGGCGCGACCTGCCATCCTGGGCGCGGGAGTACCCGGTTTTTATTCTCAAGGCCGAAGGCGACAAGGCCAGCGCGCGCCAGCTGATGGAATCGATCTTGCAGACGGAAAAAAACCTGTCGCCCGACGAGATCAAATTCATGAAGAATTATCTCGTCAACCGGCTGGACACGAATCCGGCGGAAGCCGAGGCATTGGTGAAGGCGCGCGGACATTTATGATTTACATATGGCATGACAATGGGTCGTTTTGTCCGGGTAAAAAAGAAAACGCCTGTTTTTAAATAAAGTCTTAACTTTTTTGTTGAATTATAGAGAATGAGCCACCAAAATAGCCTTGGGTTTGAACGGCTGTCGGCGCTTTTCCGTTTTTCTGAACACTCATAACCGTTGGGGAGTACAACATGAGGGATTTGAATACACAAAAAGGTTTCACGCTCGTGGAGTTGGCGATCGTGATGACCATCATCGGCCTTCTGATCGGCGGTATCCTGAAAGGCCAGGAGCTGATGCAGAATGCGCGCGTCACCGCGACGATCGCGCAGGTCCGCAGCTACGAAGCCGCGACGACGACCTTCCGCGACAAATACGAGGCGATCCCCGGCGACATGAAGAACGCCGACGCGCGCCTTCCGAACTGCATCCCCGCCGCCGAATGCGGCCCCACGTCCGCGAACGCGGGTGACGGCATCGTCGGCGTGACGACATGGACGGGCACCCCCGCTGCCGCCATCGTGCCCTGGCCGACGCAGACGCCCGGTGTCGGCTCCGTCGTTCCCGCCTCCGCCACCGCGGTCGGTGCGGAAACCTACCTGTTCTGGACTCACCTGCTGCAGGCTGATTTGATTTCCGGTGTCACGAACGCTGCCCTGACAAGCGGTTCCGCCTTCGCTTCGGGCACGACGCATCCTGCCGCCAAGATCGGCGGCGTGTTCATCGCCGGCTTCGGCAGCGGCGGCAAAACGCCGGGCAACCCGGTTGCTGCGGGCGTGCCCGGTCCCAGCGGCCTGATCCTCGCGCTGGTCGCTTCTCCGACATCGGCCGTCGACGCTGTGGGCGCAACCCAGATCCTGACGCCGACGCGTGCCGCGCAGATCGACCGCAAGATGGATGACGGGCGTCCCGATACTGGCTACGTTCAAGCCTTCGGTCTTGCAGCCAACTGTTTCGGCGGCGCCGCTCCGTATGCCTATCAGGAGAACCAAACCACCCTCGACTGCGGTCTCGTTTTCCGCATCCAGGGCTGATATCGACGCTTTTTCCTGACTCGAAAAACCCCGGGGCGCGCCCCGGGGTTTTTTCATGAATACATATCCGATTCAAGAGGGCCCGATTCCAGAGATCTGGCGTTAATTAACAATTCCTTTAAAAGTTGAATGGTATAATGGACGGCAGGGGTTTGGAAAAAAGGGTTCGTCGTGCCGGCATCAGAACGCATACGGGGTTTCACGCTCATCGAACTCGCCATCGTGTTGGCCATTTCCGGCATGGTGCTGGCGGCGGGCGTCGGGCTGTACCGCCTCTATCTTCACCAGCAGGACATGTCGGACACCTACGATAACATCCAGACCATCGATAACTCGCTGCTGAAATATCTCGACGCCGTGAAGCATTATCCCTGCCCGGCTGACAGAGGGCTTCCCTCGACCGATCCCAATTACGGCGTCGCCAACTGCGCCGCCGCCATCGCCATGGGCACCTGCAACCCGTCGGGCGGGCTTTGCGTGGCGGGCGGCCGCGACACGGGCCGCGACGGCATCCCCGGCCCTGACGCCGTGCTGATCGGCGCCGTGCCGTTCAAGACGATCGTGCAGGACATCAACGCCGCGAACGGGTCGGCCACGCTGGACGACGTCAACATGGAGCGCAGCCTGGATTCCTGGGGACACCAGTTCACCTATGCCGTGCCGCTGGCGCTGACCGACGCCACGAAATTCAACGCGGCGCTGGGCGCGATCAGCGTGGTGATGGAGGACCACATCACCTCGCTCGTCACGCCCGCGGACAGCGCGCAGTTCGTCATCGTGTCGCACGGCGCGGACGGAATCGGCGGCTTCACGCCCAACGGAATCCTGAGCGCGCCCTGCGCCTCCGCCCCGCCGTACGAGCAGGAGAACTGCAACAACGACGCGAAATTCATGGGCGCGCTTTTGTCGCTGGGGCAGGGACCCGCCTATAACGACGACATCGTTTTCTTCCAGTCCTGGGCGCTGTCCAGCCTGTGGGACATCACGCCCACCGACCCGCTCAGCATCTACAATAAAAACCCCGGCAACGTCGGCATCGGCACCGGCACGCCCGCCCAGAAGCTGGACGTGAACGGCTCCGTCACAGGCGCCAACCTCAAGTCGGCGATGATCTGCGACTCCACGGGCGCCAACTGCTTTGCCCCGGCTGATCTGGGCGGCCCCGTCGGCATCGACTGCACGAATACGCCCGCCGCGCCCGGCAATTTCAAGGCGCTGCAGGGCATCGCCAACCGCCAGCCGAAATGCTCCCCGGACTTGCCCCTGCCCACGGCCCTGCCCGCCCAGACCTGCGCCGTCCCCGGCCAGTTTGTCAGCGGCATCGACGCGACCGGGCACATACAGTGTTCAGCCCTGTAACCCCAAGTTCTTCTTGAAAAACAACGTCAAATCCCGCGGCGTTTTATTAAACAGACATCTTTAATTAACGTCTTGTTAACCAACTGTTCAGGGTTTCCCATTTATAATGGTAGCTGAGGTGTAACCAACCGCGAAGGGGCGGACAGTCGTGCCTGAAAAAACGGGGTGTCGCAAAAACGGGGGATTCTCCCTCATCGAGCTTGCGCTGGTGATGGCGCTGCTGGGCCTGCTCATGGACGGGGCCCTGATGGAGTACCGCATTTATTCCCACCAGAAAGCCTTCCAGGAAACGGACTCCCGCAAGGAGACTCTGGACAGCGCCTTTCAGAGATACTTTATGCAGAATTCAAAACTGCCTTGTCCCGCAGACCCCACCCTCTCGATCGACGACCCGAACGCGGGCAAGGCGCAGTGCGCGGTGACCGGCGGCATCAAGAGCGTCAGCAGCCCGCGCTTCAGCCCCTTGGGCGTGCCCTATAACATCCTGATCGGCGGCGTGCCGTACGTGGACCTCGGCATTTCCTACAAGGAGGCGTTCGACGGCTGGGGCGGCGGCCTCGGCTACGCGGTGACGCAGGAGCTGACGACGGCCTACGCCAACGATTCCGGCGGCATCATGATCAAGAAATACGATGTGCCGACGGCCACGGAATACACTCTTTTGCGGGACAATATCCCCGCCAACAACGACCTCGCCGTCTGGTCCTTCGGACCGAACATGGCGGGCGCGTACAATACAGCCGGCAAGCTGCTCGCCCCCTGCGCCACGGGCAGCCTGGAGGAAGTGAACTGCAACGGCGGCGCGACGCTGCGCGACTATGACAGCCTGATGTCCTACAAGACCGGCTCCCCGCAGTATTTCGACGACAGGTTTCTTCTGTGGGAGACGTCCATCAAGTCCGACAGGTGGAAAAACCTCACCCAACCCGCCAGGCCCTTCAATACCGCCGGCGGCAATGTCGGCATCGGCACGCCCGCGCCGACCGAGAAGCTGACCGTCAACGGCAGCATCAAGGCCGGAGACACCTATACGGACGCCAACTGCGACGCTGCGGGCGCCAACTGTTTCGCTTCCAAGATCATCGGCGGCAGCGGCATGAACTGCGCCCAGGGCGCGATGACCGGCGTGCAGAACGCGCAGGGCAACTGCTTCAACAAGCTTAATACGACAGGCCTTATACCGGGAAATTGCACCATCCCGGGACAATTCGTGTATGGCTTCGACGCTTCAGGAGGTATTCTATGTCGTTCTCCTTGAAAAATAAATCAGCGCGCGGCTACACCCTTATCGAGCTTGCCATCGTCATCGCCGTGGCGGGCATCGTCCTTGCCTCCGGCGCATCGGCCTACAAGCTGTATCTCAAGAACCAGGAGATCTCGACGACCGTCAACAACACGTCGCTCGTCGTCAACGCCATCAGCAACTTCATGATCCAGCAGGGCCGCTATCCCTGCCCCGCGCGGCTGAACGCGAAGAGGACGGATTACGACTACGGCATGGAGACGGACTGCACCGACGTCTCCGTCGCGCCCGGCAACTGCAGCAACGGGATATGCGTCGAAAAGAAAAAGACCGACGCCACCGTCCGCGTCCGCCGCGGCGGCGTGCCGTTCCGCCAGCTGAGCCTGCCCGAGCCTTATTCCGAGGACGGATACCACATGCGCATCGCCTACGCGGTGACGGAAAAACTGACGAACGCGCTGACGTACGACGTCAACGGCGGCGGCATCTCGATCGAGGACGACCAGACGCCCGCCCGGTCCATCGTGAATCCCCCGGATTCCGCGCATTTCCTGGTTCTCAGCGCGGGGGCGGACAAGCTGGGCGCTTACACGCATGAAGGCCAGCCTTATCTGCCCTGCGGCACGGGCCTCGATTCCGCCAACTGCGACACCAGCCCCGCGAACCCCGACGCCGTCTACCGCTTCGCGAAGACCAGCACCACCGGCGGGGCCTCGAATTACGACGACTACCTCAAGTTCTACACCTCGGTCGACGCGCAGCTGTGGAAGGTGGCGGACCCGGGCGGGCTCGACATCCGCGATCTCGTCAACGCCGGCGCTCCCGGCGGCGGCAAGATCGGCGTCGGCAACGGCGTTCCGGGCCAGACGCTCGACGTCAACGGCAATATCCAGGTCACCGGCAACGCGCAGGTGAGCCAGCTCTGCGATAACAATCAGACGCCCAGCCCCGGCGGCTGTTTCCCGCCGGACAGAATCGGCGGCACGACGCCGGAAATGGACTGCACCAACCCCGCGCACCCCGGCTACGACGTTACCAAGCCTTATGTGACGGGCATACAGGGCGGCGCGGTCGTCTGCAGCGCGCTGCCGACCGTCGGTTGCGCCGCCGGCCAGAAAATGACCGGCGTGGCGGCGGACGGGACCCTTATCTGCGGCTCGTTCACCGGCTGTCCCGCGGGAAGCGTCAACGTTTGCAAGGACCAAACAACGGGGATCTGGGACACGCGTCCCGTGCCGGTGGGCGTCACCGGGCAGAACTTTTCCACGTCGCCCGTCTCCGGTATCTCGCGCGTCAACAGCTATCAGTGCAATAACGGCAGCTGGGGATTGACGGGCAAAACCGGCATCTGCAGTTGTACGAACAGCACGAACACCAGCACGATGAGCTGCAACGACTTCATGGGCACGGGCAACTGGACGGGCAACGCGACCGTCACGACGACGCGCGTGTGCCCTGCGCCGCCTACGACCACGACGGTGAGCTCAGCCTGCGTCTGCGCCGCCGCGACGCAGACGACGACGGACAGCTGCCCCTCGGGCCAGGCCGGCAGCATCACCTCCAAGCAGGCCTGGGTGTGCGATTCGCCGACGGCGGGGCATTACAACGCGCCTGTCGTCACCTCCAACACCTGCGCCTGCGCGCCGCAGACCCAGACCCAGACGAAAGCCTGCCCCAGCAGCGCCTATACCGGCGGCATCCAGCAGAAGAACGTCTTCCAGTGCCCTGCCGGCACATGGACGGGCTGGACGGACGTTCCGGGCGGCAATACTTGCGTCTGCGGCCCGGGCGGCACGGTGCAAAACCAGCCGGCGGGCTGCCCCGCGGGGCAGGTAGGCCAGGTGCAGCAGACGCGGACGTACAACTGCGCGACCGATACCTGGTCCGCCTGGGCGAACATCCCGGGCACCAGCACCTGCTCCCCGGTCACCTACTCGTGGAAGCCGCAGTCGGCGGCGACGTCGAGCAGCGTGCGCATCGGCAACCAGGTGGACTCGCCCTGTCCGACGCAGAACGATACGGGTTCGTGCTATTCGGCGGCGGCGGGCGGCGGATACCTGAATTACCCGTCCTGCACGTGCCAGTAAGTTAAACGGCTTTCCTTGATTTGATCGCGGTCGCGAGCGTGCCGTCGTCGAGGTAATCGATCTGGCCGCCGACCGGCACGCCGTGCGCCAGCTGCGACAGCGCGACGCCGCAGGACGCCAGCATGTCGGCGATGTAATGCGCCGTCGTCTGCCCGTCGATGGTGGCGTTGAGGGCGATGATGACTTCCCGCGTCCGTCCGCCGCGCACGCGCTTCAGCAGGTGGGGGAGGGACAAGTCTTCGGGCCCCAGCCCGTCGAGCGCGGACAGGGTGCCGCCCAGCACGTGATAATAGCCCTTGAACGCCCCCGTCTTCTCGATTGCCCAGAGATCCGAGATGTCCTCGACGACGCAGAGCAGCCCTTCGTCCCGTCCCCTGTCGGCGCAGATGGCGCAGGGGGCCTTGGTGTCCAGGTTGTGGCAGTCGGGGCATTCCGCGATCACCTCGCCCGCGCGGTCGAGCGCCTGCGACAAAGGCAGCATGAAGCTCTCGCGGTTTTTCAGCAGGTACAGCACCGCGCGCCGCGCCGAACGCGGCCCCAGCCCGGGAAGACGGGACATGAGCTTCATCAGTTGTTCGATTTCCTTGCCGATCATGGGGATATTATACCGCCGTCAGACGGAAAAAGCATCGCTGAAAATACGGTCCCGCGCCGCGCCCTTTTGCAGCAGGACGGGCAGGGTCGCCTCGATCATCGCCATGGGGCCCGCCATGTGAATGCCGAAAGCGCTTAAATCCCCGAAGTCCGCCGCGACGGCGTCGGCGACGAGGCCCGCGCGGAACCCGTCCGCCGGTTTTTCGTCCGACAGGACCGGAATATAGTCGAAGCAGGGGTGGGTTTTCGCGAGGTCCAGGAAATAATCGTGCAGGTAAAGCTGCCGCGCGTCGCGCGCCCCCCAGTAAAGGCGGGCCCGGGCGGGCGACGGCGCCCGCAGGTGCGCCGCGAGGATCGACCGCAGCGGCGCGATGCCGATGCCGCCCGCCAGCGCCAGCAGGGGCTCGCCGCCGCTCCGCCAGACGTTCGCGCCGAAGGGGCCCTTCACCGTCACCGCCGCGCCCGGCCGCAGGGCCTCGGCGGCCAGCGCGCTGAAGCCGCCGCCGGAATCGCGGATGTGGAATTCCAGCATGTCCTCGTCCGGCGACGAGGCGATGGAAAAGGCGCGCGGCGCGCAAGCCGCCGCTTCGAGGAAGACATACTGCCCGGCCTGGAAATCCAGTTTCTCCCCGCCCGCCAGCGCGACATGCAGGATGCGGATGCCCGGCGCCGCGTCGCGGACGTCGGCGATGCGTCCTTCATATTCTTTCGGCGGCTGGCTCATGACGGATCCCTGAAAAAATGGCAAGCCCGACTCTAGGGTCGGGCTTGCGAAAGTCAAGAAACAGATGAAGGCTCAGGCCTTCGGAGCCCTGGGCGACGGCTTTCTCGCATCCGCGGGAATGGGCGGCGGTATTTTCGACATCGGCGTGTCCAGGCTGAGCAGCGGCCTCGGCGGACCCTTCAGCTCGATTTTTCTAGTGTTCGTTTGATCCGAAGAAATCTCGGTTTTCGGCTGGGAGCCTTCGCTCACAAGGCTTCTGGCTTCCGGCTTAAGACCGCCGAAAGGATCCGCCGTCGGTGTGGCGTCGGGGTCGACGATTTTTTGGGGAACCGCGCCCTGCGTATTATCGATGGCCGGCAGCGCCTTTGCGGCGGACGAGAATTTGGAAGACGCCAGGGCGGCGGCGGCGGGTTCGGGGCCCAGCTGCGCGGCGGTGGAGGTGATTTTGCGCAACGCAGCGCTCTCGGGGGCCGGCGCTTGTTTGGCGTCCGCCGCCGGCAGGGCTTTTGCATCGCCTGTCCCAAGCGCCTTTGCGTCCCGGACGGGAGAGAGATGGGATTCTTTCACCGTAAAGGTGGCATCGATATACGGAACGGGCGGCAGGGCGAAGCGCGAGAAGGTGTTTTTGACAATCACGCCCTCTAACACCTCAGGCCCCAGCGCGCCGAAGACGGGTGAAGGCTGCGCCGATACGGGCACGAAATTGAATCCGCTCTTTTCCGGGGTCGAATCTTTGCCTGCCAGCAGCCGGTCATGCGGCACCATATCCGCCCATACCATGCCGGGTCTGGCGTCCGCATGCGCTTCAGCCGTCGCGTTCATCTCGGGGCCGCGATCACGCGCGGGCCATTTCAGAGCTTTTCTGAAGGCGGCTTCCACCTCGGGCGACTCTGCGGCCAGTACTTTATCGATGAACGTTTCATAGCGCGTGCCTTTTATAGACTCGCCTTTGCCGTTCCGGGGTTCTCCGGTTTCTTCGTCGAACTTGATGATATGCTTGGGGCCGGTCTCGTAGACGGGTACGATTTGCGGTTTTTCTCCCGTGCGCAGGGAATCCCGTATGGACTTCAGATTCGCGTCCATCGCGTGATACCACAGAATCGGCAGGTGTTTTTGGCCTCGGGTTTTGTCTGTGAGATAGAAGGTTTCCAGCGGCTTGTGATGTGAATCGCCCCTGCGCGCGATGTCGACGGCGGAAATCGCGCGCTGCTCGCTGAACTTTCCGGGCGCGCCGAACCATCCGCCGCCCACGCCGATGAATACGCTCTTGTCGCGCAGCACGTGCAGCCTGATTTTGTCGCCCTTATGGGTGCCGTCCTCGGCCGCGAGGCCGTAGATTCTTCCGTGGTTCTTCTTTTCAGTGATCCACAGCACGCCGGCGGGAAGGTCGCTTGTGGGCGCCTCTTCTTTCGGCTGCACATTTTTGGCGGGGCGGAAATCATTCTTCTCGCGGGGTTCTTCCGGCGGTGTCGGCACGCTGGAGACGCCGAAAGAGCCTGCCTTTATATAGTCGTCAGGCTCCGCATCGTCGTCTTTGTCTTTTTTGATTTTGGCTTTTTTTCCAGCCTTCGCGGTCTTGTCCATATGGTCAAGCACCTCCGCCGGCGATGCGCCGAGGGCGGGATCAGGCGGTAAGTTCACATTGTTGTCAATCGTCTCGCTCATACGCGACCTCTGTAACGACTAAATTTTCAACTTCACCCTATAATATACGTCTTTTTGTAAAATATCAAGAGTTGCCAAATTTATTTAATAATATCAATAGTTTAATCAATTATAACTCGGATTGTTATGGGATGGATCGTAATATTTGAACAGGTTGCTTTTCAGGGTGATTCCCGTCTGGAGATCAAACAGTTCAACCTCGGTTACCGCTCCCTGCGGATCGACCACGCGCCATTTTTTAAGCTGCATCGGGTTCTCGGTGAAGCCCAGGGTGAGGGAGCCGGCGAGCGGGTCCTTGGTCTGGACCAGGGTCACCTGCAAAAGCCCGCCGTCGCGCTTGATCCCGGATACCTTGAGATCGCCGGAGAAGCTGAGGTTCTTGCGCAGGAAGAAATCGGCCAGCGACAAAGTAATAGGCGTGTTCGACTGCTGTTTCATCTGCCCGTCATAATAATAGACGAACAGGCCGTCGGCGACGATGAAGTCGGTGACGGGCGGGTCGTACTGAAAACGCATGTGGCCCGGCCGGTCGAGGTAGAAATCCCCCGCCACCTGCTTTCCGTCGCCCGACGTCTGGATGAAGCGGGCCTTCAGGGTGTGGATGCCGTTGAGATACGCCTCGACCTGCAGCGTCTCCGGGTCGGCGGGCGCGAAGTCGGCGCGGGCGGGAGACGCCAGGGCCAGAACGAAAAGCAGAGAAAGAAAAAAGCGCATGGGCATCCTGTTCATTTGTTGAGCACGACCTGCTGGGCCATGAATTTTTCAGCCAGCGCGCGAACCTTCGCGGGATCATAAGGCTTCGCGCCGGTATAGGAAAGATAAAGCGCGATCGGCGTATCCTTGATGACCGTCGTGGCCGCCACGCCCGATAGGGCGTACTTGACGCGGTCGCGCGAAATATCGGCCGTGTAGCCCAGCATCACGGCGTCCTGCGTCGCCTTGGCTTTTTTATCCAGCGTGTAGTCGCCGGGCCAGGGCAGCATCAGCGCTGCGTAGGCGGGGCTCAGGGTGCTGGAATCGTCGGACGGCGCGTCGTCGTTGCCGCCGGGCGCGTCGTCGCCGCGCACCAGGCGGCGGTCGAGCGTTTCGCGGAATTTTTCCTGCTGCAGGCCCAGGTAGTCCGCGCGGGAAAGGCGTGTGCTTTCCTCGCCGTCGATGTTCAGCCAGGTGACGATGCCCGACACGCGCAGCGCGCTGTCGTCCGCGCCCGCGTCGAAGGCGGCGATGTCCATGCAGGGCGCGAAGATGCCGAGCAGGCGGCCCTGGCCGTTTTCCTCGAGAATATCCTTCGCGTCTTCCGCGATCTCGCCTTCTTCGTAATAAGAAGGGTCCATGAAGCACATGCCCAGCGGCGCTTCCAGCAGCAGCATGCGCTGGCCCGCGGGCGCGAAGAGCGTGCGGCGGAAGGAAAGCGCATCGGGCGTTTTGGCGAGGGCGGGGGAAACGCAGGCGATCATCGCCAGTGCAACAAAAGCGTAGATAAATTTTTTCATCTGCTTATATCCCTTATCAAAGTTGCGTCGCCCCGCACTTGTTGCGGGGCCCAAAAGCCCGTCAGGGCGTCACATGACTCATATGACGCGCGGACGCGCTTTTGGATGCCGGGACAAGCCCGGCATGACGGGAGTTGTCACGTCCCATAGTTGTCCACCAGAACTTCGCGCTTGCCGACGTGGTTGGCGGTGCTCACCACGCCTTCCTTCTCCATGCGCTCGATGATGCGGGCGGCGCGGTTGTAGCCGACCTGCAGGTATCTTTGAATGAAGCTCGTCGAGGCCTTGCGCTCGCGCAGGACCACGGCCACGGCCTTGTCGTAGAGTTCGTCGGATTCGCCGTTTTCCTCGCCGCTTTCGCCGAAGGCGTCCGTTTCTTCATCTTCGGTCACGCCGTCGATGTAGTTGGGCGTGCCGAGCGTCTTCAGGTACGTGACGACCTTCTCGACCTCGCCGTCGGAGACGAAGGGGCCGTGCACGCGCGTGATGCGCCCGCCTGCGGCCATATAGAGCATATCGCCCTGGCCGAGCAGCTGCTCCGCGCCGCCCTCGCCGAGGATGGTGCGGCTGTCGATTTTGGACGTCACCTGGAAGCTGATGCGCGTGGGGAAATTCGCCTTGATGACGCCGGTGATGACGTCGACGGAGGGGCGCTGCGTCGCCATGATCAGGTGGATGCCCGCGGCGCGCGCCATCTGCGCGAGACGCTGGATGGCGTTCTCGACTTCCTTGCCCGCGACCAGCATCAGGTCCGCGAACTCGTCGACGATGACGACGATGTACGGCAAGTCCGCCAGCGGGATCGGCTGTTCCTCGTACTGCGGCTTGCCGGTGTCGGCGTCGAAGCCGGTCTGGATGCGGTGCATCAGCACCTCGCCCTTGTCGCGGGCGGCGCGGACGCGCTCGTTGAAGCCGTCGATATTGCGCACGCCGACCTTGGACATGGCGCGGTATCTGTCTTCCATCTCGCGCACCGCCCATTTGAGGGCGATGATGGCGCGGTGCGGTTCGGTGACGACGGGCGTCAGCAGGTGCGGGATGTCGTCATAGACCGACAGCTCCAGCATCTTCGGGTCGATCATGATGAAGCGGCATTGCTCGGGCGACAGGCGGTAGAGCAGGGACAGGATCATCGTGTTGACGGCGACGGACTTGCCCGATCCTGTTGTACCCGCGACCAGCAGGTGCGGCATCTTGGCGAGGTCGGCGATGACCGGGTCGCCCGCGATGTTCTTGCCCAGCGCCAGCGGCAGGCGCGCGGCAGTTTTATCGTAGTCGCGGGCGTTTAAAATCTCTTTCAAAAATACAGTTTCGCGTTTGGCGTTGGGCAGCTCGATGCCGATGGCGTTTTTGCCGGGCACGGCGGCGATGCGGGCGGAGACGGCGCTCATGGAGCGGGCGATATCGTCGGCGAGGCCCACGACGCGGGATGTCTTTGTGCCGGGCGCTGGTTCCATTTCATACAGCGTGACGATGGGGCCGGGGCTGACTTTTAAAATATCGCCCTGCACGCCGAAATCGCCGAGGGTGGTATGCAGCATCTCGGCGTTTTTCTGCAGCGCGGCTTCGTCGAGCTTGCTGACGGGACCGGGCGGCGGGTCGATCAGCAGGTCGAGGGCGGGCAGGTGCCATTCTTCGTCGGATGAGCGCAAGTTCAGCTGCTTTTGCTTGTCTTCCTTGGCGGCTGATTTCGCGCGGTCGGCGCGGGGCGTGACCACGGGCTTTTTGCGCGGGATGATGGAGAAGGCGGAGGGCGCGTCGTCGTCCGCGTCGTTGGCGGGCGTGGCGTCGGCGGCGACGTCTTCATTCAGGCTCACGCGGCGCGGGCGGCGGGCGGGTGCCGCATCCACCGCATCGCCGGAATATTTCTGGTGCCACTGGGCGAAGAGTTCGGCGACGCGCGCGGTCTTTTCAGCGATCAGGGCGGTGGTATCGCGGGTCTGGCGGAAGCCCTCGATCCATTCGGAGACGCTGAAGCCGAGCGTCAATGCGTATGTCACGCAGAAAAGGCCGAACGACGTTCCCGCCACGAAAATGAACGCCATGGTGCCGATCCAGCCCTGCAGGTGGCGTCCCAGCGCGGAAAAAATCAGGCCGCCCGCGCTGCCGCCCATGTAGGGGCCGATGTTCCAGGATTCAGGCGCGGGTACGCGCGCCAGCGCGATCGCCGCCAGCAGGACGGAGCCGAGCAGCAGCGGCAGCTTGCCGCGCAGGCCGTGCAGCGGCTTGCGCGAAAGGATGCGGTATCCCCACGCCAGCATCGTGATGCCGAAGAACCACGCGGCGATGCCGAGCGTCTGCAAAAGAATGTCCGCGATGTAGGAACCGGCCGCGCCGAAAAGATTGTGCACCGTGCCGTCCGCGCCCGTGGTGTTCAAGGACGGGTCGCGCGCGTCATAGCTGATGAGGATGAGGGAGAGGCAGAGGCCGCCCGCGACGAACGCGCCGCCGGTGATGTCGGTGATGCGCCGCGCGATGAACTTCTGCAGCGCCGCGGGCAGCAGCGGCGTCCGTGAACTGGCCTTGCGCTGCCGCATGACCAGCTTGCGCGACGATGAACGTGTGAAAATCCCCATATCCCTTGTGACAACCCCTTGACGAAAATCCCCGGCTTTCATTTTAACCGTTCGGAGTCCCGCGCTCAATTTAAACCTGCAGCCGGAGGCTGCGTTAAACCTGCGGCCGAAGGCCGCGTCAAAAAACCTGCTGCGCATGGCGCGCTTTATGGCATAGAAAGGCTATTTCCTGGCGCTCTCGCCTTCGTCCAGGTCCAGCGTGCCCGTCGGGTCTTTTTCCAGCAGGTCGGCCACTTGGTCGTAGACGGAGGCATTGTCTTCCATCTGGGCCTTCAGCGGCTCGTTCTGCGCGCCGACGTTGCGAAAGAACGTCGCCGCGTCGCGCAGAAGTTTCGCGCCCAATTGTGCGTAGGTTGCCATGAAAAGTCCCTGTCCTTGAGAGCCGCTGCACCTGCCTCAAGGCTATCATGCGTTTTACGGCAGGGCCATAAACTTTTAGGCGTTCGGATTGTTTATGTCAATAAATGATCGGATGGCGGCGGCGGTTTCTTCGGGCGATTCGGCCATCGGCATATGCCCTCTGTCAGGCAGGAGCATGAAACGCCCCCGGCTGAAAAGACGGCTCAGGGATTCCGCTCCGGCGGCGGGGGCCATTTTATCCAGCGCGCCTGAAATGACGAGAGCGGGTTTTTGAAATTCGCGCGCGCGCGCCGCGCCGTTTTTATATTCGTCGCAGGCGGTGAGATGCGCGGCGATGGTTTCGGGGCGCATGGTTTTCGCCAGCGCGGATTTTATTTCGGAGGACCTCGGGTTTGAAGATGGCACGCTCCATTTCAAGACCAGTTCGGCGGCACGGGCCGGGTCGTCGCGGGCGGTCTTCAGAAGATCCGCGTTGACGGGCATTGTTGCCGCGGCGCCCAGCAGGATAACGTCCGTTACGGCGGGATGCCCTGACGCCTCCAGCGCCACCAGCGCGCCCATCGAATGGCCCATCAGGACGGTGTTTTCTTTCAGCTGTCCCGCAACCCACGCGGCCATGTCCTCGATAGACGAAAGATGCGGCGGCAGTTCCAGAGCGCTTAAGGGACAAAGAGCCTTAAGATCGTTCCACACGGCCCCCGTCATGCCCGCGCCGTGAATGGCTGTGATGGATTTTTTATTCATGAAACCAGTATAGCGTTTCGCCCAAGAAAAAACCGCCCCCGTTTTAAGGGGGCGGTTGTGAAGACGTCACGAGGAGGCACAGATGAAGCAGAAATTCGAAGGAGCAATTGCCGCTCCTAATTTCAGGCTACACCCATGCCGGTTAACGGCAGGTTAACGCTGGTATATGCGAATAAGTCTCAATAAGGAAAATTAAAAACAGCCTGTATTATCAGGCCTTCCCGCTTTGCGAACCGTTATCGGCACGCGGTTTCTTTTTGGCTTTTGGTTTTGCCGCGCGCGCGGGCTTCAGGCGAGTCGGATGCAGTTCCTGCGCCTCTTCGAGGATGGGATAGGCGATGAGCGAGACGTAGCTGTTGATGCGGCGCAGGTCCCGCAGGATGTCGAGGTGGAGGCTCGACGTCGCGATGGTTTCGGCGACGCCTTCGCTCAGGCGCTTGAAATGTTTTTCGGAAGCGATCATTTCCTGCTCGCGCACCACGCTTTTTTCCTCGAATAATTTACGCGCCATTTTCACGTCGCCGGTCATGAAGACGTTCTGCGCCAGCGCCATGTTCTCCATGACATGGCCGTGCAGCTCCGCGATCTCGGCGAAGCCCTGCCGCGAGAAATTGTCCTGGTTGCGGATTTTCTTCGACGCCATGTCCATCAGGTTCTTGTCGATGATGTCGCCGATATGCTCCAGGTTCGTGGAGAAGGTGAGGATCTGCATGTACCTGCGCCCCTCGGCCTTGTCGAGCGTCTGGGTCGAGAGCCGGGCCAGGTAATTCTTGATCGCCTCGTACAAACTGTCGACGACGGATTCCAGGTCGCGGATTTCCTGCACGATGTGCGGGTTGTTGGAGCGGAAGGATTCGAGCGTCAGGCGCATCATCTTCTGCACGATGTCGCTGATGCGCATGGTTTCGCGCGAGACGCAGGCCAGCGCGGCGGGGGGCGTGGCGAAGGCGGTGGGGTCGAGGTAGCGGGGCAGGCTTTCGTTCTCCTCCCGCGGGCGGTCGCGCAGGATGAGTTCGGAGAGGCGCGTCATGGGGCCGATCAGCGGCAGGAACACCAGCGCCAGCGCGATGTTGAAGGCGGTATGGAAGTTGACGATCTGGCGCGCGGGGTCAGGGTCGAGATGCGCGATCAGCGGCGCGATGACGCCCATCAGCGGGATGCAGATGAACACGCCGATGCAGCGCGTGAGAAGATTGCCGAGCGGCACGCGCCGCCCGGCGGGAATGTCGCGCAGCGTCATGGCGACGGGGGCCAGCACGCCGCCGATGTTCGCGCCCAGCACCAGCAAAAACCCAAGATCGAGCGGTATGGTGCCCACGTGCACGAAAGACATGTAAAGCAAAACCATGCCGAGGCTGGAATGCACCAGCCAGGTCATGAGCGCGGAGAGGGCGATGGCCAGCAGCGGCTGGCTCGCCAGCGGCTCGATGATCAGGTGCAGGGTCTCCGATACCCTCAAGGGCTCGGCCACCGTCTTGATCAT
>Ga0265314_10002069_pt1 | contig 21181 bp, 32 predicted proteins | sample 4126metaG_FD_203106 | JGI IMG/M metagenome (GOLD analysis project Ga0265314, IMG submission 203106) | Rhizosphere microbial communities from Carex aquatilis grown in University of Washington, Seatle, WA, United States - 4-1-26 metaG | ecosystem: Host-associated > Plants > Roots > Rhizosphere >... | reverse complement strand
AACGCAAAAATGTAAACCCCGTATCGGACCAGTTTTGCCAGGAACTTAACGGCCATCCGGTCAACGTGGTCATGTTTGTCCTGAATCAGCACTCGCTGGACAGCCAAACGCAACGTGCGCCCGATGACCGTAACCCGATCAAGCACCAAGCGGTTGCTGGGCGTTCGGCACAGGCGTGCCGGTCGTCAGGGATGCCGATGTTGGTCACCGACGCGCCCGACGCTGTGAAAACGACCACGCTCGCACCGGCCTGCGTCCGATCCAAGTGGGTGGGCATCCCCAGGCAGCACGATCCAGGGCACGCCTTTTACTGCCCCGACTGGTAGGTGGAGCAATTGGAGGGGGTTGACATGAGCGTCGAGAGGGGCGTAATGTGCTAATAGGAAAGACCTTCAAGATGAAGTCCATCTTCTCGGATCAACGGACCATGGATCTGTTATCGTTCGTATAATCCACGTTATGCAGTCGCCTGATCAAGGGACCTCGGCCTTTGCAGTTTACGTAGGCGAGCAGAAATCAGCCACGCTGCACGACCCGCGGAGGGAAGAAATGTTCTGGTGCTCATACCGCGTCGAACCCAAATCCGAAGAAGCAGATAAGATTCTGCGCGACGAATCGCTCTGGGACCACGTGGCATTTACCGTCAGGGCCGAAGACGGTTCGATTCCGAACCCGCACACATTCGCCGGGGGTAATTACAGCGCTTTTTGTCGGAGGGAGACGGATCGACTGTGGTTCCGGTCTCTTTGGCCCTCGGCACCACCCAATCAAAAGCATAACTATCGTGCTGCACTCGACGCCGGGCGTGCGATCTGTTTACGTGTCTGGCGTCGTTTGGCCCGGCGCGAGTGAGCGCGGGCGTTAGCTCCTAAGGATGTTCACAAGCCGTTCATCGAGACGCAAGTTCTTCGAACCTGGCGACAAGCAGAGGCCGTGGACCCCGCGCGCCGTCGCGGTTCTCGCGACCGCAAAACATCTGTCACTGGCTGACCACCGCATCACTGCTGGCGACATCCTCTTGGCCTTGGAGTGCGGGGACCATCAGGTCTCATGTGTGTTTCGGTCGCTTGGAATCTCCCCGTCAGTCGCACTGGGGCGTCCCGTGCCAGCCTCGTGGGCCCTGAAGAGAAACCTTTCAAGCGAGGATTTCGATGCTTCGTTGGCCGGTTTTCCCCAGCTCGTGAGCGAGGAGGCGGAAGGGATGGGCGATTCTCACCTGGGTATCGAGCACCTCCTGCTTTTCCTGGCCCGCGTTGGTGTCGCTGGGGTCGATTTGCCTTATGAGAAAATCAAGCAAGCATGGCTCACAATTATGGGAAGGGACTAACCCGGCACATGCACCGGACGGCGGGATTCCGCTTCAGCCGGGTTGCCACCGTCGTCGGCCCGCCGCCTTTGATGTGCGTCGTTAGGACATGAGTGCATTTACCTCTAGCAACAAAGCAAACCGGCGCATGTTGCTCCTGGCTATTGCTATGTCCTTTGCCGCCCTTGCGCTGCCCAGGCCGTGGTTGTGGGAGTTTCACGTTTGGGGAAGGAGATACGACCTCGGGTTCCCGATGGCAGCCCTCTCGCTCCAGTATTGGGAACTCCCCGAGCCAAAGTGGGTCATCTTCGCCAACGGGGTAGGTATCGCATTGAATCTGCTAGCCTGTTTGCTGTGTTTTATGATCTGGCAAATAATGATGCGAAGCAGAAGGGCATGATCTTACGACGCGAACCGCGCCTCCTAACCCGCTACCTGGCCAACAGCCGCTGTCGCCTCTCTTTTCAGCGATTGTTGGAGGCTCGGTGCTTTCTGGTTTCCTCAGGGCTTGGCTCCCCGGCGGCTGTGGCTGAGGGAGGCCGTTGGCCGAGAGAGTGAAGCCGATATGAACATCAGAGCCGCGATTCTGGTTTTGATCAGAGCGCTGCGGTAACGGTTTATTCATCGGTGTCGGCAGCGAGAGGGCCTCGGTCGCGAACGCGACCAACTCAATTCTTGTTTCCACCAACGGACTGGACTGGGCCTCGGTTACCTCCGGTGCCACCGCAAAATGGCTTACAAGCATCTGCTACGGTCACGGGACCTTTACTGCGGTGGGGAATCACGGGGCTATAATGACTTCGACCAACGGATTGGGCTGGGTCAATCGCACTTCTGGAACTTATAACATGCTCAGTGGGGTGGCTTATGGCGACGGCACATTCGTCACTGTCGGTGATGCCGGTACTATTCTCCAATCTGGGGAATTGCCATCGCCCGCCTTAAGTTTGGGGCCAGTCCTCAAATTGGCAGACAGCACAGTGTCGGTAACCCTTTCAGGGCCGGTAGGCTACCCGTGGGAGATTCAGGGCTCGACCAACCTGACCAGTTGGCTCCCGCTGCTCGATCTCGTGACCACCAACGCGACGATGCAGTTCATCGACTACGGAGCGACAAATTTCAACCGGCGCTTCTATCGGGCCATCAGCCAGTGAAGGCTCTATCGTCGAGACCATCGTAAATGTCGCCGCGCTGGCCAGCTTCGAGAGCGGTTGGGCTGGATATCTGGTCTACCAGGCCCGAAACGGCAAGGCTAAACGATGCCGCCGCTGACCGTCTCCATGATCGCCCCTGCTTACTGGCGGTAGACACGCAGCCAAAAGCAGCTGTAATGCCGACCTTGGCGCGCCGGTGCGGCGCTTCACCAGTGCTGCCATGCCGCCGCCGCCCCAGCTGCCGATGTGAGCGCTCTACGCGGCCAGGTCTTGGATACCAGCACCGCACCATTCATCAGCGGTGGCTCATCTTACTTCATCGATCCCCAGTGGACCAAATACCCGGCCAGGTTCTACAGGCTGCGCTCGCCGTAATCCATTTTCGAACTGGAGTTATCGCCCAGCTTAAGGCACGCGGGTAGACAATGCCGACATCTGAGCTGATAATCAGATCGACAGTCGAGGACCAGGAGGGATCGCGGCTCGCAGTGGCAACCTGCCATGATTACAATCCGCTCCTGATGTTCTGGAGGCACGCCAGCTCGCTACCCGGCGCTTTGCCTGGTCACCATTGGTCGCAGGCGAGCCCGTAGAGCGCCTGGAAGGCCGTCCTGGAGCCTGCGCGGGCCGGTTTGATGTCGTAAGCCTAGGCCGGTAAACGCCTCCGACCTCGACCCCCTCCAGGGGAAGTGCGCATGGTCGGCAGAGAGGTACTAGCCTATGCCTACAAAGCAACAGTCTATTACCTACCAGGCACCATCGGCTGGGGGCCTTTGTTTGGCGGTCGTCCTACCGCTCTTGATTGGGGAGCCAAATGATCATCCTTATGGAAGCCACCGCCGATCTCGCCCACCCCGCCTGGGCACCTATGGCCACCAACGTCCTCACTGGCGGCTCTTCGTACTTCAGCGATCCGCAGTGGAGGAATTATCCTGCCAGGTACTACCGGCTGCGGTCGCCGTAATGGGTATCGACCTGGAGTCATCGCCCACGGAATGGCGCGCAGGTAGACGAGCTGGACGCCCGAAGTGGCAACGGTGGTAGTCAGCCGGACGGCCACTGTCTTGGACAGCTGGCCAGCGAGATCGGCTAACCGCCCTGATATAGAACCCCGCCTGGCCCCTTTGGACGGTCCAGGTCGTTGTATGCGCTGTGGCCGTACACCGTTGGTTTCAGGCACGCCCGTGAAGCGCATGGCATGGCACCCAGAAGCGCGCGCTGGTCGATTGGCAGTAGTAAGCCGACGCCATGAATGCCGCAGCCGGTAGCCGTGTTGTTGAAGATAAGCTCGCCAGCGCCGCCATGCCTACGCTGCCACGGCCTATGTCGAGCGCCTGTTACTCGAGGCGCATGCAAAGGCTAGCCGTGTCATTTCTGCGGGGTAAGGCTTTCAGACTACAATTTCCTTAAAACTGTCCGGTTTTCCCCGTCGCTGGGGATTCGTTGGAGATTAATGGTGGCACACCGGCTCAAAGCCCTGCGTTCCGAGGCGTCCCGCCTAAAGGCTGAGCAGCGGCGTGGATAGACCATGCCTGGGCAATAAGATTGACAACGGAAGCGCACGGAGCACCATTAAGATGTATTTTCAGCATATTTGAACACGGTGAAAAAAAGGAGGAAAGTAATGACGACCCGACTTAGAAGAATAATTCTCCCTGCGATAGGCGGGCTTGCGGCCTGGCTCTGCGCCATAGCATCTGCGGACTTGAAATGGCAGGTGCGGAGCGCGCCTCCGCGCACGGGGGATCTTTCTTCTGCCGTTTACGGCAACGGGATGTTCGTGGTGGGCGGCATTGGGGAGATACTATCCTCGAACGACGGTGTAAGCTGGGTCAGCTATGGAATAGGGACCGGGGATTATTTGCAGTCGGCAGCCTTTGGCGCTGGCCGCTTCGTCCTGCTTGGGGGCGGCAACTCCTTCACCTCGACCAACGGCACCAACTGGAGCCTAACCACGGTATTCACAAACAACTACTTCAGCGCAGTGACCTATGGGGCTGGGAAATTTGTGGCACTCGCGGGAGGAACCATTGATACACTTCCGTTTCCGCCTAGCTTGGCCGCTATCTCCGAGGATGGAGTGACCTGGAGCCTGAGCACCCTGACCAACATAGATGTCCTGTTTGGTGTGACCTACGGCGCTGGGCAATTTGTCGCCGTAGGGACTGGCGGGGCGATCTTCACATCGCCGGACGCGGCGAACTGGTCCCGACAGTACCCAGAGAACGGAGTCGAGTTGCAGGCCGTGACCTATGGCAATGGAAAGTTTGCAGCGGTAGGATGGTACCGGGATACCAACGGCATGGTGATCGACAAGCTTCTCACGTCGATTGACGGTGTGAACTGGACTAACGCGACGTTTCCAACGCACTACGGCTACGAAGGGGTCGCCTTCGGCAGTGGCCGTTTTCTTGCTGTCGGCGGCGGCTTTGCATCTTCCTCTGTCGATGGGCTTCAGTGGCAAAGCACGCTGGTACTACCGGTCATCGGCCTGTTTAACGGCGTGTGCTATGGCAACTCATCTTTCGTCGCCGTGGGATCGAGCGCATCAATAGCCCAGGCGACCGTCCTCGGCATATCGATTGGCCCCTCCCCTGACTTCGGCCTATTAGTCACCGGGCCTTCAGGGAAGACCGTGAACGTTGAATGGTCGGGTGCCGCTGCATCCGCTGCCGGATGGTCCTTGCTCGAATCGGTCTCACTGACCAACGGCGCAGTTCAGGTGATTGACTCGTCGGCAGGCATGAGCGAAGCGCGTTTTTATCGAGCTTTATTGCCGTAGCAGAGCCCACGGAGCTTACTGGGGGGAAAATGGCGGAGTAAGCCGCACTGGTGTCCGATCATGGAACCGGCGTTGCGATGCCGGGCAGGTCGTCCTTCCGAAACCCGGTGGCGACCCATTCACCAGCCAGTTGGTCATTGAGGATTCCCGGGCATTCTTGGCCTCGCCCAGGCCCGTTAGCAGCGGAGGTTTGGGCCTCCTGGCCGCTCTACTGGTATCTGGCGATGAGGCAACCGGCCATTATCCGCAGGTTTCTGCGGTTATTCCGAGTGAGCTGATCCCTCATGGTCCCGGTTCAGATCGATAACCGAGCATTCACACGAGCCACTTCCGATCTCCTGGACAATAATCCGGGCGGTAACAGCGCTGTGGCCGGTTAACTCGGTCTATGACGCGCCCGACGCTGTGAACCCCCGGGCTCGCACCGGCCTGCTCCTGATCCAAATGGGTGGGGATCACCTGGCGGGACGATCCAGGCCATGCCTTCTACTGCCGCGAAAAGTAGGTCGAGCGGTTTTAGGGGGTTGACATGAGCGTCGCGGGGGGCGTAATGTCCTAATAGGAAAGACCTTCAAGATGAAATCCATCTTCTCAGGTCAACGGACCACGGATCTGTTATCGTCCGTATAACGTTATGAGTAGGCCCGTCATTGATCATTCCAAAACCCTGCGCGGTAGCCTTGCTGACGGGAAGACCTTGGATCAGGCCCTCTCACAGCTACGTGCGGAGGGGGTCTCCATTCTGGACTGCATCGCTACCGTTCGGGCGTTCCGTTGCTGCGAGCTTGGTGAGGCCAAACGGCTCGTGGAGTCTTCGGCGGCATGGACAGATGTTCGCGAGCGCACTGAAGAGTGCTTTCGCGCGCTCAGCAAGGATGAGAGCCAGAACTGATAACCACTGGGTGCAGGCGACGCTGGGTTGCGTTTTTTGTTCGTTTCTGAGCCAGTGGCCCAGCGCGCCTGACCCAGAACGTTCGCCTCTAGCCTTAGTGGGCTCGCCACGCCATGTCTGAGCGAGAGAAAGTCAAAGACCAGATACGGGTTGCTTTCGCGCGCATGGAGTATCCGGGTGATTGGTGTCTGCGTGGAAGCAATGAGGGGGATGAGCCTTATCTCGTGGAGCGAGATTTTGAGGGCAAAACGGATTGGCGCGATTTGGAACCTGAGTTCATTGACCAGTCACCGGATGGACTAGCCTCAGCACTGAGCTTCTTCTCCGATGAAGCTTTCCATTTCTATTTGCCCGCGTATCTGATTGCGGACATTGATGGTAAATTCGAGCGCAGTGAGCCGGTATTTCATCTGACTCATGGCCTCACAGATTGTTCGAAGCGAGAGCGCATCAACGCACGTCGTTATGGCGAGCGCACCAAGTTCGATGGTGCGACCTTTAAGTTCGCGATGTTTAACCGGCAAGAAGCAGAGGCCATCGTGGCCTATCTGAAGCTCAAAGCAGAGGAGGACAGATTTAGGGAGAGCGCAATCGGCCAGGCCCTAGCCAATTACTGGAGTAGCAGGGTGGGCGAACTGGAGGTTGGAGGCAACTCCGGATGAGCGCTTTGGCTTCAATTGGCCGCCACTGGCCGGGCGTGTCTCAGCTGGGTCGTTGGGCCGAACGGGAACGATGCGAAGCCTAGCCAAATCGGGACTATTGATCGTTGCCATTGGAGGAGCTGTATACGGCCTCCCAGTGTTGCGGTACGACTATCCGACACATGTGCCGATAAATGATGTGCCGTTTCCTCTTGAGGCGGGCTCAACCTTTCGGCAGGAGTTCGTTGTGAGGACATCTGGTGCGCCACGCTCGAGAGTCTCAACGACTGACGGTAAAGCACACTCACGCTGGCCTGGTCCAGGATCGCGATCAGGTTCTTGCCGATGGACGCATCGCCGAGGTCGAATGCGCCAGTGCCACCAGATCCTCGCCGCCATCTGCCGACCTGACCGCGCTCCGACGCAAAGTCGTGGATAGCGGCAACGGTCCGGCGCAGATCCGTGGCACGCTGTCCGGCCGGGAGGTGGGCAGTGAGAATCTCGCGGTCTCGCCCACATTGGTATGGGGCACACCACCTACCGGAGGGGTGAGACCGCAAAGCGAGGCCGGAGGAGTGCCACGAGGGAACTTGTACAGGGGGAGGTCCACGGGTGGAGCAGCTGTCGACGACGAAGGGGTTGCGGCTAATTGGCTTATCTACGGACAGGACGCGTGCGTGCAGATTTCCAGGAGCGTCGGACCTACACCGGAACGGGACCGAGCGGTGCAAGGGTTCCGATGGCGCTCTTGCGTCCTGAATGGCTGGACTTTCAGGATCGGACCGAGTTCGCAAGATTGGGTCGCGCCAGTGATGCTCAGCCCGTTTTTGAGGTGTTTTGCGTATGGCTGCTGTCGGATTTGTTAGAATACTTGACGTGCCAGCGAGGATGTAGTTAGACTGCTAATATGAACTCGAATCGAATCCATGCGCAGCATGAAGGTGGCTTCGCACTGCTTCGAACGGCTCGACGATCAAGAAATGCCAGGATGAATATGAGGAGGTACATGAAAGCAACCGCTCTAGGCTTGGTTTTGTTTTCTTCGCTTTCACAAGGCTCAGGAGTTGCGCAACGGGTCGGTTGACGACAGTTTCAGCGTACCGCTGGATGGTGAGGTGGACGCAATCACGGTCGCTCCTGATGGGAAGATTCTGGTCGGCGGACGCTTCAACCACATGGTAGGTCAGGGCTCCCATCATGTCTTGCGCCTAAATCCCGACGGAACCATCGATACGACGTTCAACGCACCCTTTAATAGCGCGGTGCTGGCAGTGGGGATAACCCCAAGCAGCCATGTGTTGCTCGGGGGGCCGAGCTGGCCGAATGAGAGATCCTTCACGCGCCTAACGCCTAGCGGTAATCTCGATCGCGACTTTACCTTCGGTTATAGGACAGATCCAGTTGGCGACGTCCTCGCAGTGACCGCGATGAACATTAACAGCTTTCAAGGTGGCTGGCAGGAATGGAGTTTCATCGGCGGTGACTTTACCAAGGCTAACGGCGTAAGCCGCCAATACATGGCTCTATTTGGACAAGACGGCATTCTTGATCCTGGCTTTGGCGCGAAACTCGGTCCCGACGCGCCAGTCCTGGCAGTCGGTACGTGGGGCGGCATGTTTATAATTGGCGGGAAGTTCAACAACGTGGATGGCTCAGTCTACGGCAAGGTGGCTCGGTTAGATGCTTCCGGGTTTCCAGACTCAAGATTCGGTCACCGCAATGTGATCGACGACGACGTACAGACCCTGGCGGTACAGAGCGATGGCAGCGTCATAATCGGAGGGAAGTTTAGGAACGTGAACGGTACTCCGCGCGGCGGAATTGCTAAATTGAACTCAAGCGGAGTTCTTGACGGGAGCTTTTCAGCCGGTGGCGGTGCCGATAGACCCGTGAACTCGCTGGCGGTAGGCCCAGATCACAAGGTCATAATCGGCGGCAACTTTGTAAAGGTAGACGATATACTCCGGGTGACGATCGCCCGACTAAACCCGAACGGATCCCTCGACGCCACTTTTGACGCGGGTTCGGGAGCTGATGGAGAAGTGTATGCCGTCGCTGTCCAAGCGGACGGGAACGTTCTGGTCGGCGGCGCGTTCACAACGGTTGACGGGAAGCCCAAGGCCTATCTGGCGCGTCTATTTGGCACTATTAAAATCCAGTTAACGCCACTTTCACCCCCCCAGATCGGGTTTTCATTCAGTACGGCGGAGGGAAATCGTTACCAAATACGTGCCACTCTTGATTTTAAGAGCTGGGACATCCTCGAAGACTTCAACGGCGATGGAACCGATCACACTTACCTGGAGCACGATCCAGGATCGGTGGCGCAACGATTCTACCAGGTGCTCATCCCGTAACCGGGCACAATAGCCTCGCCAGCCACCTCGATAACCATCGGCACCGTCTGGCCGTAGCTGGATCAAGCACGCAGCAGACTCCCTGGGCATCAGGCACCGGCCCAGGGGATCGCCATAGACTCCAAGGCTGACCACCAGCGCGCCGGACATTGTCGGCATGAGCATCCGCGCACGGGCCTGCGCCTGATCTCAATGGGTGAGGTCACCAGGCAACCATCCAGGGCATGCCTTCCACTGCCCCGAGAAGCAGGTGGAGCAATTGTAGGGGGTTGACATGAGCGTCGAGGGAGGCGTAACGTCCTAATAGGAAAGATCTTCAAGATGAAGTCCATCTTCTCAGATCAACGGACCATGGATCTCTTATCGTCCGTATAATCAACGTTCGGCGAAATTAGCATGTCTCGAAACCGCATCGCATTGAGCGCCGCCCTCCTGGGCGTGTTCATTCTCGGCCTGGTGGCGGGGAGTATGATTACATTCCGGCGGATGGTTCAGCCGATGGCCGATCTGGTCAGTCTCGCGAATGGTTGCGTCACCGGGAACGAAGCATACGTTCAATACCGTTACGGATCGTATACGGTGGCTAAGGCCGCCTTGCTTGGAAACGTTGACCGGCTGAAGAACGAGGATGGGGCTTTGACTGGGCAACGTGGGGCTCAATTTGAATTAGGGCTTACCTATGGGAGGCTCGCGCTCAACGCGGAACGCGCAGGACATCTGGACGAAGGTGTGACCTATATGAGGCTTGCTGTCGAGGCGCTCACTCCGGTGGATAAGAACACGACTGAAAAGCTGGTGCGGGAGTCTGTCGAGCACCTAGATCGCGCTTGGGATGGGCGGATGGCAGGACTGGAACGTAGCGGAGAGATAGCGTCGAACCAGCCCGGTGCAACGAACCGGGACCAGACGGTCGCACCAGAGACAAGTCGAACCCCAGCGGCGGCTGGCTCCGGACGCTGACGTATTCGTTCGGCTTTTGCGGTAGCAATTCTATGAAAGCAATAGCAGTACTGGTTTTGGCGATGATGGCTTGCCCCGCGTTCGCCGGTGAAAGGTTCGTGAGCACAATCGGCACGGTTCAAAGGGAAATCTCCGCCGACAGGCTGGCGATGACCCTAGAGGTGGCGGCAACTGAGAAAACCATCGAGGCGAGCGTCGCCAGACTAGATCGCCTTTTGGAAGAGTTTGGGGCCAAGATCACCGCACTGGGATTTCCTGGCACGACTATCGCCCTGAAGGAACGCAAGACCCAGAAAGCCTGGGAGTGGGATGCTCAAAAGAAGGTGGACCTCGGCTTTTCATCGTCCGCCACGCTTTCCCTCAATTTGCCCAGCCTCACCAACTACAGCAAGTTGCTCACCTACATCGGCACCCATGAAGCGTATGAAATCCGTTGGATGCGGCTGAGCGCTTCTACAGAAGGTCTGGCGCGAAAGAACGCCATCGCGGAGGCGCTCCAAGCCGCACGGAACAAAGCTGCGCTCCTGGCGGAGGAAGGCGGAGCCAGACTGGGTAAGCTCCTGGAGGTAACGGAAGAGGAAGTCGAATTGCCGGAAGAAGGTACGGGCCGGATTCGAAATGCTGGTGACCCTCATGCAGGGACAGCGGCTTACCCGATTGAGATCCTCGTCCGCGTAAGAGCAAAGTTTGAACTCAATGAGAAATAGGCCGAACAAGCCCCATGCACCCAACCCCGTGATGCTGCTCCCGTTCCATTCTGACCGTCACAGGCGCGGGGTCGCTGACGGGGGGCGTTCGCCGGAGTATCGGCCCTCGTGATCATGGGCCTGACAGATATGGACATCGGGCCACGCTTACCGGATATGGAACCGGTGCGAAAATACGTAGTCTTGGTCTTGTGGCACGGTCAGCAGGATCGGGCTGCCGAGTTGGTGGTTGGAGGACCGGTTGCCAACGGGAGCGTTCCAATTCGGTATTTGGTCGATGGGAATTGGTACGAAATTAGCCCATTCCCCGCGCATATCCGAGAGCAGGTCGTCCAGGTCGTGCTAGAATTGGCGGGCCAGCAGGGCGCGGTGCAGTTTCCGTGGGAGGGTGAGATCGACGAGGAGGTGACCGAGAGCGTACACCTCCGTTGGGCCGTTCAGTTGGCGGCACCAGGCACGGCTGTATATTTCCGAAGTTCCGACCGTGAGTAAAACGGCGAACCAACCAGATCGAGCTAACCGCCGCGAGCGCCTGGGGTTTTGCGGGAGCGTAGGGGAGGTTGGAATCGCGGGTTTCCCTGCGGCGGTAGCCCATCCGGGCCGTTATCTCTATGAATCCGATGGCCCATAATCCACTCGTCAAACGAGCGATTGCGGTCCTGCTGTTGCTTATCGCTGTGACTCTCATAGCCTGGTTCAGCTTCCGCCAGGGAGAGCGCCACGTCGCGGGCCCACTGGCGGTCCGTATGGCAAACGAGGGTTGCTTCTGCTGCTGGGCCGGGCTGACAGCCCTCAAGAACACTAACCAAGCCGATCTGGCGATTCTGCTCGACCGAGAAATGGACTATTCAGCTGCGATGCTTGCTGGGATGAGCCTCCAGCATTCCGAGCTGATCGGGCGCACCCATTACAATTTGCTCCTGCGAGTCCGCGACTACCGCAGAAAGTATGGTCACGACGCAGGACGCAGCTCGGACCATGTGATAGCGCTGGCTTTCAGCCGCCTTTCGCCGGTTGCACCTCGCAGACTACGACTCTTGACGCTCGGTGGTTGCGCTGCCTGCCCCACCGCCCTTCTTGCCAGCTTCCGCGCCCGACTCGCGTCGTTCACTTCGGTGGACCTGGGGGCCGGTATGTGGGGTTGGGTCGTTGCCGCCTTGGCTTCGCTTTCCGTGGTTGCGATTCTGGTTTGGTTGGAGTTCTATTTGCTGTGGAGACGACATGAGACCGTGGCCTAACATGCTCCGCTGCCAACACCGGGAGCGGATTCAGTTCTGCTACGCGGTTCACTTATACGGGCCCGGCGTGCCTGAGCTTGGGTCGTTGGACCACACGAAATCGTGCAGCCTCTCCACCAGCCACCATGAAACCTTACGTGCTGAAACAAGCGGCGGTGCCTCTGAAATCGTCTGCGGATAGAGCCTGCGGCAAATGCGACTGGTTTGCTGATGCCCTACTTGACGGAGACCCCAGCAAGGGTATTTGCAATTATGGTTCCGCGCAGCGCCCTCGCTTTGTCAGGTCGCCTGATGACCGCATGAAGATCGTCCATCGGAATGATCCGGCCTGCACGGATTTCAAGCGCCTGGGATTTGACCGTTGAGGCAAGGAAATGTGGCGCAATTGTGTTTACGTTTTTTGCAGCAGGCAGAGACATCGTTGCGAGATCCCCATGGTCTAACAAGTCGATTGATGCCGAACCCCCGTTCCCGATCGCGTTCGAGCCCATGCTGAAGCCTGGGCGCAGCGGTCACGCTCGACCTTTAATTCAAGCAGCGGTCGCATATGTTCCTGGTTAGCGGTATGTCGCAGCACGACGAGCAATTCAATCGCGCGGTCGACCACGTTGGCTGGCGAAGAACGATCACCATCGGCGACCGTAGCGTTGAAATCTCCCGGCGCACCACTCTGGCCCTATCCGCCATACACTGTTGCGCGTTTTCACCCGCAGGTGTTGTTGCAGTCCCTCGATTGTTTGCCCGAAGACATCTACGTATTCAACTCCTCGGTTTCGTGGACGCTTGTGCTCACGCACGAGGACGACGGCACGGGACGGATTTGCTGTTCAGTTGGGATTGAGACCTGAACCTCCAGCCCGCTCATGCACCCAGCCCGCGAAGAAGAGTCAGTCGCAATCTGGGAGCCTGTGGCGTGTGTGTCGGTGATTCGCCCCATTGCCCGGATGATTTGCACGCATGAGCACTGAGCCTAAAATCCTTCAGATTCCCATGCGTGGGGGTTCAGGTGAAGTCCGTACGGGCGCGATCCAGTTTGAAAATGATTGGCCGGGGTTGTTCATTCGCGGGGACGACGCGATTGTGCTTTTGTCGCGAATTCGGGGACTTCAGGAACGCATGGCAGGCCACCCTGACGTCGTGGCTGCGGCGGCTCTTATCGAGTTGGTGAAGATAGCCGACTTAATCGAGCGAGATGTCGTCGTCAGGAGGCAGGGGCAGTGAAATCAGACCAGCCAACGAGGGGCAAGGTTATGAGTTTTCGGCAGCACAACAAGAATCCTGATGCGGTCTGGCGCAACGAACACCGCGAAGAGCTTCTCAGGGCAGGGATGCCGGATTTCGTGCTGGACGACGAGCGCCGGTGGCATTATGTCCTGCTTCATGGGGCGGACGAGTTCGAGAGCGGGTGGGAGGCCATCATGGATCACGCCAGAACAGGCTGGGTCTATGCTTGAGCTGCTTCGTTCATATTATTTAAAGCCCTGCGGTCTGGAACTCTTGAGGGAATTGGAGAAGAGAGCCAATGCGAGGGCGCGCGCATAACGAGATCAAGGCACCGGACGCCGGGAGTCCGCCCCGTTTGCAACTCCATAGCAACAGGCGCGGCACCGGGGAGTTCTGTCGTTAGCCGTCTCGAGACGCCATGGCCAGTGAACAACATGACAAGGACTACGGTGAGCGGACGATTGTTCGCGTCATCACACTCATTGGCCTGCTGATTGGCGTCGGCGTCTTCATCATTCCAAACGTGGAATACGGCCCAAAGGTTTCGAAAGCAGGTTGGGTCCTGATCACGATTTGGTCTGTGATTCTGGTGGTAGGCGGGGTTTGGGCAGGACGGGTCCAACGTCGCTATCGCTGTCCAAAGTGCGGCGCAGAAATCCCAATGCTTCGCCCGGAGGCGTCCACCAAGCATCAGCACAGATTTCATTGCCCTACCTGCGACGTGATTTGGACCACGGACGTTTATGCCGGAGACTCATGATCGCGACGCCCGACTACGGATCCCAAGGTCGATGTTTCCGTCCACGGGTCAATTTACGGACCCTCCGCTTATCCATCGACGGGAATGACTTCCTGGGCGTCCAGGGGCTCCGTGTCTCGGCCATCAGGCTTCATCTGCGGGCATCGGCGGCTAAGTCAATCGTGGCGCAGTGGAATCCAGCATGGCGGCATCCAGGCCGGTGCCACCGCGTCGCCAGGAAACGGCAGGTGCCAGGCGCAGGGCACGGGCTGAACGTACGGCGGACGTGTCGCTAGCCCAGCTGCGCGCCATCGCCTCGGCAGCCGATTCAAGCGCTGACGGCTGCGCGCATATTTGCCCGCAATCCTGGTGGTGGATCTGCGTTTGACGGTTGTGGTTCATAGTTGTGATCCGTTATTTTGAAAACCTCCATATAACGGCTGCCGGTGGCGTCGCCTCACTTGGTGTCAGTGACGCGATCGCCATCGCGGACGGCTGGACGCCGCGCAGCCAGGCAATCGCAGGTGCCACCCGCTGAGGGCAAACGTAACGGAACAGTGGCGCGACCTTGGCCCAGCTCCCTGCCAGCACCTCAGCGACCTGCCGGACTGGCAGGGCTCCTGGCGGCCCAACCGCAGCCGGTAGGCCCCACTCGCGACAGGCATATTCCAGCAATCCAACATGATTGGTGTGTGTAATTGATCTCTTTCACGCTGGCACCGTCACCCCCCGCCCATACCTATATGGGCGGTGACGGTGTGACGCCGCCGTCAATGACGTCGTTTTGAGGGCGTTTGACGGCTGACGGTAAATCAACGTAACCCATAGCGGTTGCCGCTCTTTACGACGATGCCAAGCTTCACCATGCGTTTGACCCTCCGCTCGGCGGTGCTGGCGCTCACCGTCAACCTGGTTTTGAGGGTAGTTTCTAGTTCGGCGCGCGTGCGCATTTGGTCATCCTGGAATATGTCTGCCGCCAGCTGCTCAAGCTCCTCGCGCTCGCGAGCCTCCTTAAGCCGATGAAGCGTGGTGGTGGAGACGTGCATCCCCGCCTCCTCGCTCCATTCAAAGCGCGGCCCGTGCTCTTTGGCCACTGCCAGTAGGGCCATCAAGGCCACGCACGATGACTTCAACACCAAGCGAGTCGTGGCGTTAACGAAGATCGCCTCCGTATTTGGCGAGCGTGTTCAGTGCGATGAGCGGACCGGTGAACCGCGTCCCCTCTCGATCGACCGTGAGGGGAAGTTTAACCTCACGGCCAAGCCCTATTGCGAGTCGCTGAAACTGGAGATCGAGGTCTCGCCCGAGGTGGCCGGTAAGATCGCGGCCCTTTTGGCGGCGCTGTAAACGCAACGATCATTCCAATTATGGACGACAACTCCAACAAACCGAGCCCGACGGGCCGCGAACACCCGAAAAGCCTCCTCAGGCGTTTGCCAAGACGGGTTCCTAAAGCCGTCCATCTAGGCGAAGATCCCAAAGCATTTTTGCGCCGCCTGGCACGGCGCGCACATCTGCACGTCCAGAATCCAGGTGGAAACGTTCATGCGCAATAACCGTTGACCACGCTGCCCGGAGGCCACAGCTTGTCAGGACGCGCTCAAGGCTTTCCTTGCACAGCGCCGTGTAGGCGGTCTCTTCTTCCATTGCCAGATGGCCAAGCACCTGACTCGCGCGGGCTTTGACGTTCGCCGAGTCGAGAAACAAGATAACCATGCCGAAGTGTGGGTGCTAAAGGTGCGACGCGGGTGGGTGCCCGTCGGCCTGGAGATCGAATGGGTCAAGAAACAAGTGTGTCTGTTTCTCAAGCGCTACGGCCTACGCTATCCGAGGAGGGATGTCGTGGCCATGGTTGAGGGCGAGAGGATCACCGCCGGATTTAACTGGGCACCGGGCAGCCCTGGCTGGATGAGCTTTGAGCGCCCCAAGGCAGGAAGAAGGGCTGGTACCCAATCTGGAGCCGCACCTGCCTCAAGGTGATTCGGCCTAGACCGGCCACGGGTTATGACCGGCACCGACCGGCTACTCCTTCCTGCGGGTGTAGGTCACCAGATAGAGCAATGTGCCAACGTTGGTCTTGAACTCTGCCGGGCGCTGCTTGCCCGAGAGGTGGTAGCAGATGCGCAGCGTCTGGCCCTCCAACGCATAAATCGCAGGGAACGTTTTGCCTTTGTTCGGTCCATCCCTGCCGGTGATGGTCATGCCCTTGGGCTGGGTGGACGCATCGATGGTGTAGGTGCCTTTGTCCTGTTGCCCTGTTACGGACACTTCATAATTGCCGTCGTGGAGCTTGAGGGTGATGGTTTTCAGGACTGCATCGGCCATAGGCTGTCCGCCTAACTCAGCCTTTACGGGCGTCCAGGTGCCTTCAAACGCTTTGGCGTCGGACCGGTCAGCGGCCAAACCTGTCAGCGCCACCACAAAGGCGAGCCAAGCGCAGAGGATGTGCTTCGATGGGTGTAGAATCGCTACGGAATTGCGGGTGTCCATAAAACGCCATGAGTGCTCTAGGTGGTTTCAGCCAACCATTCCGTCGCGCGTCGGAAAAGGCAATTCCCAGGTGCAACAGGTTTGCGGCTGCTCAGACCCGAGTGTCGCCGTCTCGACCTGGTGACCAACACAAGACTTGCCCCGGCCTGCGTGGTTGGAGTAAGCAACCAAGGCAGCCCTGATTCTCGCACGCCAGCAATCCTGAAACCAAACAACCCATGGCCCTGGACCGAGCTCTATCACAATTGTCCCAACAGCTCGAACGCCTCGAAGAGGAACTTCGCAGCCTACATTTAACCCTCATCGAGGATGCCCCAGTTGCGGAACACGTCGCCCTGGTTGACGGCTATGCCGACGCTACGGCGGATTTGAAGAGGGTCGCGGAAGAATCCCTGACGGCGGCGCAGGGTGCCACGCAATGGCTGGCGGAGCCGCCTCAGACCCTCGGGCGACACGCGAGAAACGCCCTCGCCAAGGTCCACGCCAGCACCATTGCGATGCAGCAGATAATCGCCGAGCGCCTGGCTGCCTACGACCGGCTGCACGGGCTTGCGTCTCAGGGCGGTGAATGGGTCTCTTGGACAAAGGTAGTAAGCGCTGCAGTCGAGGATTGCCGCAAGTCAGTGACTGCGGTTGAGCGCCAGCTCTTGGAATGCTGGGAGGAACTGGCGCTATGGCTGTCAGCCGTGCAGCTGGGTGCCGCGCAGGTCCAGAAGACAGTAATCCAGCCTCCACCCATCAGCCTGTCCAACGCGACACCATCCCAGTTGGCGCAGGACGCCGTCAGGCGCGTGTTGGGTTGGCGCTGCCGGAACGATGACCCGAAAGGTTTTTTGGCGGAACTAAACAAATCGTTCGCGCTGACGGAGATTGAAGGCCATCTCGAATGGGAGTTCCAACCAAACAGCTACCAAGTACAGGCTGATCTGGGCGAGATCACCGGCGCTCAGGCGAGCATTTACGCCCGAGCAAAGGTTGCGCACGATCAGGTCTTGCCGCTGCTAGACGGGCTTGCGCCCCTGCGCCCGGACCAAGACCCCCAGGACATCGAGGCTCTACGCGGAAGTGTCCGCAAGACGCTTACCGAGTTGGTGGATGAACTGGGAGAAACGGGTGGGCCTCGCATCGCACGAGTGGACGCCCTGTTCGAGGACCTCGTCGGGGCCGAAGTGGACCCAGGCGATGGGCGGCATCTGGGCGGACGAATGAAGGAGCTTCGTGAACGCTTCGGACTGGCGCGCTCGCAGGTGAACACGGTGGAGGACGAACAGAACCTGACCAATTTCCTGATTCTGGTCGATTACGTCTATTCCCTTTGGGTGACCTGGAAGCTAAGCCGCGCCTATTTCCTTTGGCTCCAACAACCCAAACACGAACCGCTTACCAAAGGGCAGCTCCTGAGCTTATCCCGGAGGCTGAGTGCAATGGTCACCATCTCTCAGAGCCTGGACGCGCTGGCGGAGTCGGTGCGGGAGGCTTACGATGCCATGGATTCGGTCTTTTTCGGCCCCGCTGAGCGCCAGACGGTGGAACTGCTCTCAGGAGAGGACAGGATTTCAGTCGCCGAGTTGCTCGGCTGGATCAGGGACTTTGCTACCAGCGAAGCTCGCCATCTACTCCAGGCCAGTGGCAAAGACGGTGTCGAGACTGTCCGCGACAATGTATGGCGGCTGGAAGAACTGGTCGAACAGGCCATGGGAGCGCCTGCAGCACCTAACACCACCACGGCACCCAAGGTTCGGCGCGCCTGGGAGCGCATCCTAGACCGCCTGGAGCGAACCCGCGCCTCAATCATCGTGGCGTGCGGGTGAGAGGTGAACTCTTCGATGCCATCCAAAGGGAGATCCTTGATGCAGTCCTCCTGAATCGCTTCGATGAGCCCGCAACGAACATTGGTTTGCCAGTCCGGTGGGCGAACCATGGTGCGTCTAGACACCGCTGAACGCAGGCAATGACTACGCGATCAAAACGGCCATTATCCTCGATCCTACACGGGTTGCTCTATACGTCTGGCTTCATGATGATCTTCTGCGCCGTGCCAGTGGGCACCGCAATCGCCTTGCAGAGCCACTATAAGTTCCACGTCGAAGCTCATGATGCAGGCGTCCAAGGCGTGGTTCTGACTGTGGCTACCGCCGTTGTTGGAGGTGTTCTCTTGCTGCTGGGCATGCTCGTTACGAGGATACGTCGTCGGGGTTAGGAAGAAATCGCAGCGTCCACCTCACAAAGGGATCGCTGCACCGAATAGGCGCTGGCGATCCCATCTAGGGCGTCGCGGCTCTGAATTTGGTTTGGTTGCGTTTGACTGCCCGCTCGGCGAGCACGTCAGTGATCCTTCATCGAAAGATTGGGCATGCCATTGACCTGTTATACAGGACCGGAGGCGCTCCAGTGGCTCAGAGAGAAAGCCGCACCGAAAGGATTCGCGCTCAATCGTTTCAGGGACAAGCAGGAGGCAATTCGGTTTGTGGAACACCTTTACCAACTTGGGGCCTCCAGAGTGTTTGTGCCCAACGACCGCATCCGGGACTATGAAAAACTCAAGCGTGAGATTGGCGGCGCATCTTCAGACGCTATCGTCATTGTCCTGCCGCGCGGGATGGCTAGTCGAAGAGCGCTGCTTGAGTTTTATCGAAGGGAGGCCAGCAATGAGGGTTTGCAGGACGAAATGCCCGATGAGCTGGTCGTTGACGGCCAATACCTTTACTTCTGGTGGGACTAGGATCAATCGAAGCGCCGTTCCGCTGGCAGTATGGTTGAAGCGCCTGTCATCTTCCCAAAGGGAAAGGCAGCATCCCTGAACTTCTCCAAGCGCCGAACAGCGTGGTGCACCGACGAGTAGCCGTAATCGGCTCCCTCCGCCGCCTGGTGTTCGGCAACCTGCGCGCTCCCACGGGAAATCGTGCGCGTAAACGGAATCGACCGGCGAAACCAATCGTCGTGACTGGCGAGGCCAGCCGCATCACAGGTTGGTTCAAGCTCCCACGGTGCTCCGGCCTCTAACGCTTCTCGTGTAGCCGTGCGCTAACCCTCTCCATCTTCTTGCTGGAGAATTCGCACTTACCAGAGGCAATCTCGATGAATCCGCGTAGATCATTGTCTCGTGCGAACATCACCTCGTAGAGATCGACTAGCCAATCGCGGCTGAATTGTTCACCTACGCATGGCGTGCTGTCGTCCTTAGGTAGATTCTTCGGCGGTACGCCCAGAACATCAAGGGCCAGATGGAGCAGCAGATAATTCTGGGCGATGGGTTCTTTGATCTCCAAGTGCCCGCTGGCCTGGACCTCTTGGAGCCATTGATTCTGCTCTTGCTGGAGCGTGAGCAGCCGCTCGACGATCTGTTCCGGCGTGAGTTTCCGTGGTAGTGTCTTGATTTTCCAATTCGTGTTCATGAACTACATACAGGGTTCAAATGCGGATCACTCTGTCTCGCCGCTCCATGGCCGGATGCCGGTTCGCCGGGCACGAGGTCACAAGCGATGATCCGCCGCCAGCGTCGTGCCGAAAACCGGCAGCACGCCGATTTAGAAGTAGGGGCTTTATGGAAAGCGCGTGCACGAGGCGCAGATATTTGTGTTTCAATAAACAGACGGGGGATCTCAGAATAAAGCCCGGCCATGCCACGCGCCCTTCTCGCCTTACTGTTCGCCTTGTTTACGGAAACTGGAACAGGTGCTGTCGAGCCTCCGATGGAGGGCACATTGCTCTTTGCTGCGCGCAACGCTCTACCCCAAGGGACTTCCGCCAACGAGTTAAGCAAAGTGTTGAAGACCGGGCTCTGGAACACCAACCGCACAGCGCTCGCGGTTTCCCTCCCCAGGCCCAACGGATCAGTCGTCTTGGTGTTTCTCCGGCGGGCCCAAGGCTCCTATCTGTCCGTTAACGCCAGCGGTGTGGAAGGCGGCAACTTTGGCAAACTGGGCCGCGACCGCGCGGATTACGAGCGCTTCGAGACAACGCCCGTAGAGTGGCGGCACCGAAATGACGGGCTGTTTCAGGTAGTGATGCGCACAAGAGCCTGGAGGGCTGGACGACGTTACACCGTGTCTGAGCCGCTGATCATAAAGGCAGACGGCACCGTTTTATGGAGGTAAAACCTTGGCCGGAGACCGCCTATGCAAAAACGTTTACGCGAAGAGATCGATGAAGATGATCGAATTGCCCGCCCTTGTGATGTGTTTGGCTCTTTTGTCCCCAACGGCCTCTCCAGCGCAGGACGCGCCCAAGAAAGAAAGCCCACCGCTTCAAGGAAAACAAAGTGAGCCAAAAGAACTGCTCAAATCACTTGTGGGCTCCTGGGAGGGCACATGCCGAACCTGGCTTGAACCCGGCAAAGCGCCCGACGAGTCGAAGGTCAAAGGCACCATCCGCCCGATCCTTGACGGACGGTTCTTTCGCCACGAGTATGAGGGCACGATTCAGGGGAAGCCACGGCACGGAGAGGAGTTGATCGCCTTCAATTCGATTACCAAGCGCTTTCAGATCTCGTGGGTGGACGACTTTGGCATGAGTTACGCCATCATGTTCTCAGAAGGCGAGGCGACCGAGCACGGGTTCTCTGTGAAAGGGAAATATCCTTCTTCTCGAGTGAGTGTGGGTCATTTTTCGAGATCTGAATAAGCAGGCCGCATCGTGTGAGTTCATGGGCACACAAGGCTAATGATGCCTGCGGCGTGGTCGCGCCGTAT
>Ga0265314_10002067_pt1 | contig 21197 bp, 19 predicted proteins | sample 4126metaG_FD_203106 | JGI IMG/M metagenome (GOLD analysis project Ga0265314, IMG submission 203106) | Rhizosphere microbial communities from Carex aquatilis grown in University of Washington, Seatle, WA, United States - 4-1-26 metaG | ecosystem: Host-associated > Plants > Roots > Rhizosphere >... | reverse complement strand
GCACGCGGCCCGAGAACCTCACGAAGAGGCTATTCTAGTGTAGTCCGTGCTGGGCACGGAACGCCGTCCATGGATTGGCGGTTGGCGCGAGCGCCGGCGAGGGACTTCCCGCGCTGGCGACGCTCGTGCCGGTTGGTCCGCTGACGGTCGGTTTATTTTGCTGCTCCTTGGCGGCGGCTTTGGCCTTCTTTTCGTCGGCGATTTTCTTTTCTGCCGCCGTTTTGGCGTTGGCCCGTTCCGCGACGCAATCGCGCACCTTGACGAGCTTCAAGCTTTCGTGCGCCATTGCATTGGCGCGCAGCATCAGCTCATCCATTTGCTTGAGATCGCAGTCGTCCTGGCCTTTCTTTGCGCGAAGCGCGACGATCGCATCGAGGTCGGCGCAGATCACCGGTCCGAGCAAATCCCGGTCCGATGACAACTCCTTGCCGATCATGATCCGCGCCGTCGCTTTCATCTTGGCGGCGGGGGTGGAGACCAGTTCCTCATAGGTTTCGTTACCGATCAATTTCTTGTCGGCTTTCTTATCATCATCATCTCCAATCCCCTTCTTCACCCGTTCGATCGCACTCTGTCTGACGCTTGAATTATAGTAATCCGAATCTTTGTAAGCGGCGACAGCTTTGGCGTAGACGACCGAGTTGAAGAACATCATCAGCAACAATCCGGCGATCGTCGCAGCGTTCACCCAAAAGGCGATCATGATGTGGTTCTTCCCGAAATACACGCTAATCGCATAAATTCCGATCAGCGCGCAGACGAAGGCGATGAAGCTTCCAATTGACGTATCCATTGGAAGCAGGCTGTCAAGCTGGGTGATCGTGCCGATCGTGATGATCCAGATGAACAATGACAGGAAGAAGTTCTTCTCCTTCTCACCTTGCTCTTCCGATATCAGCTTGCCCTTGGTGATGATCTTGTCCAGCCCGAGGAAATCAGGCGAAAGAACGGCGAGCAGTTCGCGCGCCTTATCGAAAGCGCTCCCTACGATGCTTAGCCCCTTGATCACGACTTCGGCTTTGAAGACGATGATCCCGAGCCAAAACGCCGCGTAGAGCGTTCCGAGACCGCGAACAAGACTGCCAAACCCCCTGATCGCATACGAGGCTTTGTTGGCGAAACAGTCCTTCAACGGATCGGACGATTGCAGCGCGTAGCCGTACCGCCCGATCAGCATACCCACGACGATGAGGCCGAGGCCGAAGAACGCGGCGCGCCGAAGCTGGTTAGCAAGAACCTTCCCTCTCAAAGCATTCCTGACGACCATTTTTGCTTCGGTCAGATCGTCGCTGTTTGCGATCAGCTCCCAGAGGTACTTGACATTCCCTCTGATCGCCGGCCAAAGACGATAACCGGCCGCATCAAGCGCGACCGCACCCAGGTTTCCAGAATCTGTTATTGCCATGACTTCTTCCTTTCTTGCGTTGATTTTCGATGAACTGCTGTTCTTTGATCTCGCCTGCTTCATGCAGACGGGATCAAGAAACAGGTCCAGCAGAAAAGAGCATCGTGCCCTGATCTGCTGGACCGGAGAAAGAACTGCTACCAATCGCCTCCCAAAAAGAACCGCACCATCCTCTTTCCGGAACTGACAACGGGCGGCGGCGTTATCGGCTTGGCAGACTGCCTTGCTTGCGCCCGCTTGATGATCAGACGGGCCGTGCGTTCGTCGGCACGTTTCTCCGCTTCAACAGCCCACGCGCCAGCTTGTTTCCAAGCATGCTTCCCCGTGTCAACGACTTTGTGAGCCGTTGCGGAGGGAATATTTAAGGCGGCAGCAATGCCGGAATGAACCTCCCTGTCGTTGGCCAAGGTGATCATCTTCCTGACGTCATCCGAATTTCTCGCCAAGAATAATCCTTCGAATTCACCGTCGGTATTGATGGCTCTGTCGAGCGCCGTTAATTCGGCCTGGTTCAGTTCGCCAATAATGACGATCAAACCATCGAGTTGAGTTTTATCAACGCCTCGATATTTTCCGGATCGCGCGCGGCCTAGATAATCCTGCAAACTAACTGCCGGTTTTTCCACGCTCGGTTTCGATGCCGGATCTTTTGGCTTTTTTGCCGCTTCGGCGGCGTAATACCTTTCCAATTCGCCAGCGACCAAAATGTCGCAGGTGCAGTTGATGTCGTAGTCATCGTCGGTCGTGGAAGGCGTTCTGCCATTCTTATTCATCAGGGCAGCCACCGCTTCAATGGAGACCGTTCTGAAATCCGACCGCGGATCCGTTGACGCCACTTTGCGCTTTTTCCCTTTGGCATCGGTCTCTTCTTTGACCGTGGCCGTAACATGATGGCGGGTTCCGCATTCAAGGTGAAATATGACGCCTGGATACGCGTCGCTCTGCAAACATTTCCTTTGGAAGAAATGCTGCGCAGGTGCAGATGGTTGATCAGTCATTGTTCCTCCCTTTTCAACAACATCGTCATATCGTTCCCCGACCATGACGGCAAAGTCCTGGACATAATCCAGAATATCGCCGGACAAGCCCGGGATCAAATGCTTCAAGATCTCGACGACCGTCAAGCCCGCAAAGCCGCCGCCGAGCGTTGCAGCAAGTTCCGGCGGCAGTTTCATCCCAAGGATATCCTTAGGATTGGCAAGGTATTTCTTGACCGCGTCTGGCGACATCTTGGCGAGAGCGCGTGCTACGATTCCGGCGACCAAACTCATGACGGTAGTCATGACCGCATTTTTCACGCTTGAATCTGTTTTTTTCTTTTCCATTTCAATTCTCCTCTTTCAATTTTCAACGACCGCCCAAGGCGATCAAAATTCCGTTTCTGTCGGTTATTCTTCTGACAAATACACCTCGGGTAACAACATAATCTAGCACAAAATTACAAAAATGTCAAGATTAGAGCCGTTTTTAGGGCTATTTTAGGCGAAATATCCTTTAAATCTTTTGGTTTACAATTAGAAAAGGGCCGCATGCGAAAAACATGCGGCCCTGAGAGAATGTCCTGTCACGGAACGATCGTTCCGCTGCCTTCGCCGAAATCGTCATTATCCGTATTCGGCACGACCGTCCCGCTGCCTTCATTGGCGCTTTCGTCAGAACCGGCGCCGTTATCCGACTGCGTTTGTTTCCGATCCGACGTCGGCTGAACGGTTGCATCATTGTCTTGCGATTCCGTATCGTCCGTTTGCTCGACCGTCTTTTCAACCACCGCCTTGCGCGACATCCGCTGTACCGTACCTACCGGCTGTCCGGTCAGGGCGTAGCTGGCCGCATCAAGGAAGATGGGCAAAGCCGCGCTGGCGCCGGTTTCCCTAGCCCCGAGTTTCACGCCGTTGCGGCCGTAGGCTTCGTTGTGGCCGACTTGCGCCACAACCGTGACATGTCCGGCAAAACCCGCGAACCACGCGTCGGAAAAATCCGCCGCTGTTCCGGTCTTGCCGCACACTTGTTCGGTGAGCCGCCCGTCCGCCGACCGGCCCGTTCCTTGCGTAACAACGGCGCAAAGCATTTGCTTCATTGTTGCCGCCGTTTCCGGGTCCAGCGCTTGTCGTGTCACACGCTCCGGCAGTTCCGGCGCGTCTTTGCCGGTGATCTTCGTGATGATCGTCGGCTCGACGTAGCGCCCTCCGTTCGCGATCGCGGCATAGGCCGCCGCAATCTCGATCGGCATGACCGGACTCGTGCCCAAGACGAGCGACGGTTCCGGATCAAGCGCGGACTTCACGCCGAGCTCATTGGCAATGCGGATGGTCGGTTTGATAAGACCATGCGCCTTGCAGTACGAAAGCGGCCGCAAGACGTGGCTGATACCCTTTTCATCGACCGTTACCGATGTTTCTTCCGCATCCGCGTCGGCGGCCGGCGCGCCGCACATGAGTTTCACGGCCACCGTGTTGAACGAGTGGGCGAAAGCCGTCATGAGCGATACGGTCGGACTTTCCGCTTTTTCGCCCGAGTAATTCCCCGGGCACCAAAGCGGTTTTCCGCGTTCTTCGTAACAGTCCTGTTCGTCCCGATATCCTAAACCGATCGACTTGCCGCTTTCAATTGCCGCGGCATAGACGAAGAGCTTCATGACCGAACCGGGGGCGCGCGGCGCGAACGCATGGTTCAAACCGCCCGCCTCGTACGGTGCGCCGCCAACCATGGCCAGAACCTCGCCCGAAGCGCTGTCGAGGACGACAACGGTTCCTTGCGGAGCCTCTTTGTGGTCGGGGTGGCGAGCGTGGATCGCCATCGTGCCGTCGGCGAGCGCCTTTTTGACGGCCGCCTGCAGCTTGATGTCGATCGATACCTGAACGGTCAGCCCCAATCGGTTGATCCGTGTCATGGTGCCGTATTTCTTGATCAGGAATTTTCGGACATAATCCAAAACTTCCTGGCCGGTATTGGCTTCGGGCGCGCGTTCAGAAACAAACACGAGCTTTTCCGCCATGGCTTTGTCGTAATCGGCGTCGGAGATCATGTCGAGAGCCAACATTCGGCCCAAAACATATCTCTGTCGCGCGATGGCTCCGGCCCGGCCTTCATTAGGCTTGGTCGACTTGGAAAAAGGCGACTTTTTCTCCGGACTCTGCGGGAGTCCGGCCAAAAGCGCGATCTTGGCCAACGACAGGTCTTTCGGCGCTTGTCCGAAAATGAAGCGGGCGCCGGAATCGATCCCGTAATGGTCGAAGCCGTAGGATATTTTGTTCAAGTACATCGTCAGGATCTCTTCCTTGGTGTACTCGCGCTCCATGTCCCAAGCCACGAACATCTCCACGATCTTGCAAACCAAGCCGCGCGTCGTGCTCGAACAGCCAAGATAGTTCTTCACCACCTGCTGATCGATCGACGAAGCGCCTTGCTTGAAATGAAAGCCGTGCTTAACGCCGGAAAGCGCGGCCCGTCCGACGCCGCGAAAATCAACGCCGCCGTGCGTCCAGAACCGCTGATCCTCGGCCGCGACGACCGCATCGACGAGCAATGGCGGAAAATCGGAGTATTTCAGCACCGTTCGTTTGGTGCCGATCTCACCGATCAAAACGCCGTTGCGGTCGATGACGCGCGTCGATACATCAAGCTGTTCGTTAAGCTTGTTGAGCGATGGCATGTCGGCGCGGAACTCCTGGTATTGCTTAAGCCCAATTACGCCGCCGACGATGGCGCCGACAAGAAAAAGAATGCCGAACCATTTGGCCATCGGCCAGAATGCCGACTGGGAGCGCCGAACAACGGCGCGGCGCGATCGGTAGCGATTGCGTGTGCGGTCCATTTCGACCTCCTCAAGTTTTCAAATATCAATTCCGTAAAACGTACGGAAAACGCATTTCGAGGTTTTTCCACGAAACATCGTAATTTAGCATAAAAATGGGAAAAAGTCAAGATGAATGACTAATGTCGAATGACTAATGTCGAATACCTCCGAATTTAGTGTAGAATAAGCTCATGACGGCAAAACGGGAAAAATTGGCCTTGGGGGCGGGGGTTGTTGTGTTTTTAGCGATCGTTTTTACGATCAGCGTTTTTAAATACTTGCGTTTTGGGTTTAACGGGTTTGACTTAGCCATATATAACCAGGCTTTTTGGAATACGGTCCACGGGCATTGGTTCGCCACTTCGATCAATCCGCCGAGCTACTTGGGCGACCATGCTGAATGGCTGATCCTAGCGCTGGCGCCATTTTATGCGCTCATTCCCCATCCGCTCACGCTGGTTTTTTTGAACGTCGCGGTCGTCGCGGTTTCGGCGATCCCCATCTGGCTAATTGCCAAAACTAAATTCAGCGACGCAAAGACGCGCTTGCTTTTTCCGCTCCTGTGGCTTGTAAATCCGTATGTTTGGAATCTGGCATTTTTTGAATTTCACTTGATCACCTTTGCCGTTCCGCTCACGCTCCTGGCCGCCTATTTTTTCCTCAAGGACCGCTGGCGCGCGTTCATGCTCACGGCCTTGGCGATCTTGCTTTGCCGCGAGGACATGTGTTTTATTGTCATCGGTTTCGCCTTTCTTGCGGTCTTTGAAACGATCCGCGGACGCAAACAGCCGCGCGAACTTTGGCGCTGGGCGTTCTTGCCGATCGTTTTGGCCGTGGCCGCTTTCGCGATCGATCAAAAAGTGATCATGCATTTCAACCCGGACGGCGCCTATAAATTCTTCGTCTACTACGACTGGCTGGGCCGGACCCCGCTCGCGATCCTGTCCGCGATCTTCGCCCATCCGCTACGCGTCATTCTGCATTTTTTCAAACCGGTTAATCTTTATCTCGCCATCGTTCTCTTGCTGCCGGTTATTTTGCTCCCGGTCATGCGGCCGCGCTTCTTGCTGATCATTCTTATTGTCACAGCGGAGTATATGCTCTCGCGCGACGGCGCCGAGCTTGTCATCATCAAAACGCAATACGCGGCGGCGTTCTTGCCGGCGATCATGCTGGCGACCATCGAGGGCTACGAAAGATTCATGAAGATGAAAAAGCCTTTCAAATTCATTCCCAAAAACCTCGTCCCCGCCATCGTGGTCGTGGCGTGCGTTTATGTCTGGTTCACATACGGACCCGGCATCGGACTTGCGAACGGCTTGGCTGCGCCGGACGCGCGCGAGCAAGCGATGCGGGCGGCGATCGCGCTCATTCCGAAGGATGCGCCCGTTGTCGCATCAACGGACACGCTCACCGAGCTGTCGTCAAGAAAATACGTCTGGCCGATGAGTTACTTTTGGATCGGAAAAAAGCAATATGGAACCTCAAGCTACGTTCTCCCGATCCAACCGGAATATTTGGTCCTCGACGATCAAGACTTCATATATTTCACCATGGTTTACACGCAATACTCGTGGTCGGTCGACGCGTATCCCTCGGCCCCAAAAACGTTCCGGGCATTCATCGAAGCCGGCAAATACGGCGTTATTTTCAACCGCCAAGGGATCGCCGTCTTGAAACGCGGCGCCGGCGGCGCGCTGCCTTTCGTCGCTATTCATGAAACAGCGCCATTGATCGAGAACCCGATGAACAAGAAACTCGGACCGTTAAATTTCCTGGGCTGGAGCCGCTCGACAAGCAGCGCGGAAACGCGATTATTCTTTTCCGCCGACGCTTCGGTTTCCGACGACCCGGTCCTCAACATAAACGGCGCCTACCGGCCGCTGGGAAACGGCCTTTATCCGCTCGCCGATTGGAAGCCTAACGAGATCGTCGAGATCACGGTGCCGGCTGCAGCTTCAAAAATGCAAATTAAATTGACCGACCTTCTTGGCGGGCTCAATGTCGCTTCCGACGGAAGCTTGTTCTTCAGTTTTGACAAAGAAAAAAATATCGGCGAGAAGATCACTCTGCCATGAGGCGATCCCTCTCGCCTCGTTTTGCAAAAGCGGCGCGGCGGAAGTACCAAACAAGATACGCAATGAACGCGGCAACGAAAACGGCCGACCAAGCCGTGCAGCCCCTAACCGTATGCACGAACGAAACGTTCCAGATCGGCATCGGCTGAACGAAATTTATATCAAAAAAGATCGCCAGCGAAACGACCACGCCCGCAGCCGCGACAAACGGCGCCTCGCCCAATACAACGGCGATCATCGGAATGAACGGATACGCATAGCGTTCATGCATTTCCGTGGGGAGCATGAAAAAAGCCAAACACATGGCGGCGGCGGCGGCGAAAAACAGCGATCGCTCCGGCCGCTTGGGAAGCGCGACGGCGATCGCGACGGCGGCCAGGATGAAGGCTCCAACGCCGATGGTTTTATAACTGATGCCGAATACCGTCGCCGCATCGCTGATCCAATGCCCGTAAGCCATGCACAGCAGGTACCACGGATTCCACGCGTTAAACGTCACCTGCGGATACATTGAAAAAGTGCCTTGGAAACTGCGCCAGATAATGGCGGGCGAAGAAACGATCATATAAGGAAGCGACATGAGCCCCGCCACGACCGCCGCCGGAAGCAGGTCAACGATCATTTTTTTAAAACCCGACGCTTTAAAATTCAAAGCGAAAATGAGCGGCAGGATCGCCACGGCTTGGATCTTGAAAAAAACGGCGATGGCAAGCATGAGCCAAGCGCCGCGATATTTGTTTTTAGCGGCAAACAGCGCGGCGAGCGCCATGAACGCGGCGTGCAGGCTATCGGTTTGGCCAAAAATGGCCGAGACATACCAGACGGCCGGATTGAACAGCACAAAGGCCGCCGCCGGCAATCGCCAGCGCGGCTTGGCGGCGCAAAAAACGATCCCCGCCAAAAAAACATCGCCGATGATGGCCGGGGTTTTCAACAGCACCCGTCCGGACACCGTCGCCACTTGGGCAATGGGGCCCATGAGCGCCAGGACGGGAAAGTACAATGCGTAATTGGGGAAGGAGAGATGCGGATGGTCAAAAAAGGAATAAAAACCGAAAAACGCGAATGGACGCGCGCCGCTCGCCCAGTTTGAAAAAGCGCCCATGTCATATTCATTGCCCTTTAACGGCGCGAAGCCGAAGCGGGCGGCGAGGGCCGCAATTGACAAAATGCCGAACCAAGCGAGTTCGCGTCGCTCAAACGAAAGAAAAAACGATTTAACGGCTTGCCATGGCTTCATTTAAAAAGATAGATGACCGATTCTTTGTCGGAGTAAACGCGCGTGAAACGCGACGAACGCGCAAGCATCGTTTCCAGTTCGCGATGAACGCGATCGGCGACGACATAGCGCGCGCCCAGTTCCTTCATGACCGACGGCGGGTCGTCGGACTTGCCCAGCGTGAAATTCACATAGCTCCAATAGAGTTTCGAATTGGCGCGATACAAAAAGGTCGGGTCCAATCCCATGACATACTTATTCTTATCGTCCCAATAAAACAGCGGCGGCATATCGTCCCAATCGGCATGAAGAACGACCTCGCCCGGCGCGGTATTCGCCTTCAGGTACTCGGCGGCTTTTTGATAAAGCGTGAAATCGTAACTCCCGACCAGGTCTTTTTGGGCGCGCGCCAAGTCCGTCGCGGCAAAAGACAGGATCATGGCCAAGGAGCCCGCGATGACGAAAATTCCCGCAACATAATTTTTTTTAAAGAACGGCCACGCGCCGGGAAAGCGGATCTCCGTTATCCAAGAAGCGGCGGCGGCGATCGCGAGCGGAACGAAATATTCGACATGCCGCTGCGAGCGCAAGGTTAAAAGGAGAAAGGCGCCGGCGCAGGCCGAAAGGGCGACCGCAACGCGAAGGCGCTTTTCTCTAGCCGCGTCTCCGGTAGCTGAGACGATGGCGGGAAACGCAATGAGCGCAACGGCGGCCATGAGGCACACGAGCGGCAGGTCGGAGGCGAGGCGCGCCGGTTCATACGGATACCACTCGGCGCCCACGCCGATCTTGCTTTGATAATTAATGACCGCAATTTGCACGATCTGCTCCCAGTAGAATTTCAAATTTTGCGGGAAGAAAGGATTGATGACGATGCCAGCGACCGCGCCGGACCACAGGGCGAGCAGACTGGCACTTAGCCTTTGGCACGTGGCGCGCAGTCCGCCGTCCCAAGACGTTATAAAGATCACGACCGTTCCCAAACCGACGAGCGACGGCCAGCTGCCGTGCGTCCAAACGTAAAGGAAAGCGACGGCGGCAAGGGGCCAAATTTTCCGACGGGCGGCGAGCGCCAAGCCGATCATTAGAAGGGCGACGCCGGGCGCCGAGGCCTTGGAGAGGCCGATCCGGAAAGCGAAGACGTTCATGACGCCGGCCGCCAGCGCAAAAAACCACGCATAACGGATCCCCGCATACCGCATCGACCAAGCGAGCGCGGCAATGGCCAAAGCGGCTAAAACCGCAGTGGCGATCTTCATGCCGATGAACGGGCCGAGGATCTTTATAAACGGAATGAGCGCCACGTGATAAAGAAAATGCTGGTCGGCGAATGACTTGGCGAGCGTCGTGAACGGCATCCAGATAAAATTTCTGATCGGTCCTTGCACGGCGATCAGCTCGGCCATCTTCAGATGATAAAACGAATCCGGGTCGGCAAACGACTTGCTTTGCTGAAGCGGCAAATACAGCGCCAGCATGATCGCAAAAACGCCGACCTCGGCGAGCCAAGGGGCCTTCCGCGCAAAATTCCAACAACCGAGAACCAATTTCCAGCCCCAATTTTGATCGTTCATAACAGATACAACGTACCAACAATGGCAAATTCCAACAACTAACAACCAGATTCCAAATACGGTATTTATCATTTGAATTTTAGATATTAAAGTTTGCTTGGAAATTGGTTCTTGGTTCTTGGTTTTTAATACAAAAGGGGCGTCCGCCCCGAGAGAGCAAGCGCCCCTAGCGATCGATACCGCTCTGTCCCCAAGCATGGGCAGGACAGAGCAGTGACCGAAAGAGCTTCATCCGCGGCCGAGTTCCTTCTTAAAGAAGTCAACCCAGGGGATGTTTGAGGGATCGATCCGGTTCTGTATCGCCATGTAGAACGACACCCAGCTGCCGAAGGCTACCAGTTCAAAGGCTTGGCCCAGCGGCGTTGGCGCGGTCGCTTGATACAAATTGTAACCGTAACCTTGTTTGGCCAAAACCTTTTGCGTCGTTTTGATGCGATGGCTGATCCGTTCGGCGTACAGGTCGGAGTCGATGAAAACCGGCGCCAGCAAGCGGCGAATCTCGTTAGGCAAAGCCAGCCCTTCCATTAGATGATGATTGAGTTCGGGTAACTGGAAAGCGACGCAGAATTGTTTGGCGCATTCATGGATCTGATTTTGCACGATATGCCCGTTGCCGGCCAAATGCTCGGCGGAGATGATGAGCGGCACTGTTCCGGAAAGCGCGTGCGCCATCAATTTGGCGGCGTTTGAACTTGACGGAACCTCCGTGCCCCAACTGTTGCATACCGATCGCAACATTTCCGGAATTGCTTCGAGATCGTCAATGTCAAGTCCGAAATCTTGGATGGAATTTAACAAGCCGAGCAAGCCGGCCGTCATGTAGCCCAAACCCAAGCGCGGCTGGCCGCACGGATTGTATGTCGGCTTGAAAATATAGGCCGGGGCTTTTTCTTTTTTCAACATTTTGGCGAGCGGTCCGCCGGTGGTAATGCCGATGATCTTGGCCTTGCGCGCTTTCGCGGCTTTAAAACAGGCCAACGTTTCTTCGGTCGTTCCGGAGTATGAAGAAACAACAACGATGCTGTGCCGGCCGACGGAACCGGGCAGTTCGTAGCCGTTAAAAAACGAAAATGGCACGCGCAAAGCGCGGCCATAGACCGAATTTATGAGATGCGACGGGAGTGACGACCCGCCCATGCCGCAGACGACGATCTGGTCCGCTTCGCGGTACGAAGCAGGGACGGAAACTTCTTGCGCCTCGCTCCAGGCGGCCGCGATCTGATCGGGAAGTGCGTCAATCGAAGCTCGGACATTGCCCGAGTCGAGCCGCGCGATCGTCTTTGCGTCATCAATTAGCATGTAGCGCAATCGTAGAATGTGAAACTTGCGTTCACTTTATCCCCGCCCACTCTTTAGCGCAATAGCGAGCTGTGGAAAAGTCGCTCGCTGGAGTGATGCAAAGTATTTTGGGAACACGTGTCGCGCTCCATATCCATTACGCACGCACTACGCTCGTCGGGCGGGAGCCCTCCTGCGCGATGTTCCCAAAATACTTTGCATCACTCCGCTCGCTTAAAGGTGGAAATAGTGTAGCGCGGAGCATAGCGCTACGCCCGCTCTCCGGAGGCTCGCTGTGCGATGTTTAAAAAATACCTCTCGCCATTCGCTCGCTTAAAGTGAAAATAAAAATACTAATCTTTCGGATACAATCTTTCGCCCGTTTCAACATCCCAAATGGAGATGGCGGAGACGGGGCAGGATTGGGCGGACAAGATGAGTTCGTCTTTTTTGGCTTCGTCGGCTTCGATGATGCGTTCGTAGATCGGGTTGCCGGGCATTATCTCTCCCCCTTCTTCAAGCACTTCAGCTTTGTTCTTATCGTTCAGGCGAAAATGCGTCGGCGAAACGGTGACGCAGGAGGCGGCACCGAAACAAAGATCGGGATCGACGGAAATTTTGAGTTTCATATTTTTTATAGGTTACAGGTCCAAGGTTCAAGGTTAAAGGTTTACCTAACACCTTTTACCTTGCACCTTACACCTATCCAAAGTACTTCTCCTTATAGAATCTTATCAATTGTTCGACTTCGGGAATGCATGACGGGGCGCCGGTGCCGACTTTGGTGCGCGCTTGCACCTTCTCGAGCGTGTCGGCGCCTTCGAGCACGGCTTCTTCAATGTCATGATCGGTTATTTTCAATACTTTGTCGATCACCCGCACGCCTTCGGTCGTGATGCGACTGATCTGCTCGGTCTTCCGGAAATAATCATTGATGGCGGAGCGCAGGGCTTTGTCGGAGAGGACCGAGCAATGGATCTTGCGATTAGGAAGCCCGCCGAGGCGCTCCATGATGTGCTGCGGGCGAATGGCCAGCGCTTCGTCGATGGTCCGGCCGCCGTCCTCCACGACCATGACCGAATGCATCGAGGTCGAAGCAATGGCCGAACCGCAGCCGAAGGTGCGCCAGCGCATGTCGACGACCCGCTCCGTGGCCGGATCGACCTTGATCCAAACGGTCATCATGTCGCCGCAGGCGGGCGAGCCGACCATGCCCATGCCGTCGGCTTTATAACCGTCGTCATCGATCATGAAATTGCGAGGATTGAAAAAATGATCCTTGACGATGTCGGAGTAGAGCCACTTGTCTTTTTTATCGTGTGAAACGACGTCGGGGGTGGACATAGAGGTAAAAGGTATTAGGTATTAGGTGTTAGGTGTTAGGCTCAAAACCTAAAACCTTGAACCTATGACCTAAAACCTAGGCATAATGTTTCATGTTCAAGCGCACCGGAGAAAGCTGGCGCAGCTTTTCCACGATGGGCGGAAGAGTTTTCAGAAGTTTATCGATATCCGCTTCGGTCGTCGCGTGACCGAGCGTAAAGCGCATCGAGCCGTGCGCGGCTTCGTACGGCAAACCGATGGCCGCGATCACATGCGACGGGTCGAGCGAGGCCGAGGTGCAGGCCGAACCGGTGGAAGCGCGGAAGCCGGCTTCATCCAAATACAGAAGCATGGCCTCGCCCTCGATATCCATGATCGAAACGTTGGCATTGTTCGGCAGACGTTTGGTCGGATGGCCGTTCAGGCGCGTTTTCGGGATCTGCAGCAATCCGGCGATGAGTTTGTCGCGCAAGCTGACGAGCCGCGCATTCTCCGTTTCGCGTTCCGCTTGCGCCAGAACGAGCGCTTTGGCCAAACCGACGATCGCGGCGATGTTTTCGGTGCCGGAGCGCAGCCCCCACTCTTGGCCGCCGCCGTAAATGAGCGGCTCGGGTCGAAGACCGGTCTTAACGTAGAGAACGCCGGCGCCCTTGGGGCCGTAAATTTTCGAGCCGTTCAAGGTCAGCAGATCGCAGCCCAGCTCGTTCACGTCCAAAGACAGCGCGCCGGCGGCCTGGCAGGCATCGGTATGGAAAAACGGCGCTTCATTCGGCTTGCGATTATTCGCTTTTTTCCAAACCCCGATCGCTTTCCCGATCTCCGCGATCGGTTCGATCGTACCAATTTCATTATTGGCGTACATGACCGAAACCAAAAGCGTTTTATCGTTAAGCGCCGCAACGATGTTCGCCGGATCAGCCAAGCCGTCGCGATCGACTTTAACGAAGATCCCTTCGGCGCCTTCTTTCTTAATCAAATGCTCAATGGGATTGAGGACCGCATGATGCTCAACGGTCGTCGTGACGATCCGGTTGCCTTTTTCTTTGTATGCGCGGTAAATGCCGAGGGTCGCCAAATTGTCGGCTTCGGTTCCGCCGGACACTAAGATCAGTTCGCTGGCGCGGCAATGCAAAACTTTGGCAATGTCGTCGCGCGCATCGTCCAGCGCCTGTTTGGCGCGGCGCCCCGTAACATGCAGCGAAGACGGATTGCCGAACTCCTCGCCAAGGTACGGCAACATTGCCTCTCTAACCCTTGGGTCGAGCGGCGCCGTGGCGGCATGGTCGAGATAGATCTCGGGAGATTCGGACATAGCGTATAGAACATGGACCATGGACCACGCACCATTCCGTTGGACCAAGCTCAACATAGAGTGTGGTACGTGGTTCATGGTATGTGGTCCTTTAACGGACAGCCTATCACATTATCATTAATATCTGGTATCATCAAGATAGCAAAACTGGCCATATTAATATGAATAAAATCCTTCCTAGGATCATTTTTTACGCCCTCATTGTCGGCATCGCGGTGGCGGGCGTGCTGCTGTACATGCGAACGCAGCCGGCCGCGACCTCGCAAAATGCGACTCAGCCCTCCGCGCCAACGACCTGCATCATTACTGTCGACGGACAGAAATACGACGTCGAATCGCTCCGCGACACTCACACCGGCGGCGACGTTTTCCAATGCGGCACGGACATGAGCGATGTCTTTCATGGAAAACACGGCAACAATCTGCAGATGATCCAAAGATATTTGGTTCAATAAGGTTAGAAGAGACAAATTCTCGATTCGGCTGATGCCTCACTCGAACAATATTAATTATATTATTCAAGCGAAGCGTTAGCGCAGTCGAGAATTACTTAATTCAAAAACATTCAACCATTCCCATGCCCCCAAAACGGCCTGCGATCCATATCATTTTCCTTCTGCTGATCTTGACCGGCTTGCTTTGGTTATTGTCAAAACCGACGCTCGGCTCGCTCATGGCTTCGCCGTTCATTTCGCTTGGACAGATCGCCGCGCTCTTCGGCGTTGTTCTTTTCGCCGTCTCCTTTATTTTGGCGGCGCGCACCTATTTGATCGAGGAAGCCTGCGGCGGACTGGACCGCGCTTACCGTTTGCACCATCGCACCGGCGCTTGGTCAACGGGACTATTGGCCACCCACGGCCTGGCGGTCGCGATCGGCTATGCCCTCGCCGGCGCGCCGATCTATTCGCTCTTAACCTCGAACATAATTTTCATCGCCGGCGAACTCGGACTGCTCGCCATGGCCGGGGTCGCCGTCACGATCATTTATTTCAAGATCCCTTATAAGTATTTCACCCTCATTCAAAAATTCTTCGCCATCCCCTTTGCTTTCGGCATCTATCATTTGCTTTTCATCACGAGCGACATTTCCCGCTACCAGCCGCTGCGGATCTTTGTCTTGGTCGTCGTCGCCCTCGGCGCGATCGCTTGGATCTATCGCGAAATATTCTATCGATACGACGCGCCGCAAGCGCAATATGCGGTCACGGCGGTCAAAGACAAGGGCGCGGGCGTCGTTGAAATAACCTTAACGCCGAAAAAATCGCGCCTGGCTTTCAAGCCCGGACAATTCGCTTACTTTTCCATCCATTCAAAAAACGTCTCCGCCGAGGCGCACCCTTTCTCGTTCAGTTCGGCGCCAAACGACAATGAATTGCGGTTTGCGGCTAAAGGCGTCGGCGATTTCACCAACAAACTCGGCAAACTCGCCGCAGGCGACACGGTCACTGTCTTCGGCCCGTATGGAAAATTCTTTTCCGAACTCGATCCGAACGCCGAAAGCATCTTCATTGCCGGCGGGATCGGGATAACGCCGTTCATGTCCGCGCTGCGCGGCCAAGCCGTTAACGGAAAAACCGATTTTTTCTGTTCGACGCACGGCACGGATGATTGCGTTTTTGGCCCCGAATTAATCATGCTCGCCAACGCGCCCGGCGCGTTCAAGCTTCATCTGCACGAAAGCGACCGCCGCGGGCACCTCACCGCCGACATCGTCGAAAAGCGCGCCGGCGGACTCAACGGCAAAAAGATCTTCATCTGCGGCCCCGAGGGCATGATGAATGCATTAAAAAAACAATTTTTAGCAAAAGGCGTGCGGTCCGAAAATATTATTTTCGAGCAGTTCAATTATTAAACGCACATTATTATAAAAATAATACGGCTCGTGGTTTCGACCCCGAGCCGTATTTATGTCCTTGCGCCTAACAGGTAATTGGCTGCTGGAAAAACCTAATACTGTCTGTCACCCACGAGGCAAGAATGCCGCAGCCGCCTTCGATTGGTATCCATAGCGGGATCGTTTCCCAGCGGATTGTACTGTCCGATGCCGGGCGAAACATTATCAGATCTCCGTCTGAATACGAAATGATCCTCGTCACGAAACCGCTCAACAGCATGTACCGTCCACTGGAACGATAACAAACCGAGAACATTTCTCCCGAGCAAAGAACCTCGCGGAAGTCGATATGCGCCAAAGCTTGGCGTTTGATTCCGGTAAAAATACGTTTGCGGTTTTCAGTGAAATCGAGATTCGCTTTTCTTGTGGCCACGTCGTACCTCCTTGGTTGATGCCGCTTGTCCATCAAGCGACCAGACAATATATCATGAAAGAGACGTTTTGTCAACCATGGACTTTGATTATTTCCACAAACAACGCTATTTTTAAGCATTGATGCCCATTAACTCACCCTACCCTCTCTTATAATAAGAGAGGGGGCAGATACTTCAATCTGATAGGTAACTCCATCTGAATTGAGAAGGTTCTTTTCTTTCCCCTATTATAAGAGAAGGGCAGGGATGAGTTATCGGCTTATCGCCTCTCTTATCTTCTTTTCAAAAACTTCTAAGGAAAAATTCTTGGCCTGGGCCTCACAGGCGGCGCGCATGGCGGCGGCGCGGGGCGGGGTGAGGGCGCGGACGGCGTTCACGAGTTCTTGAACCGACGCCTCGGCGCCGATCAGCGTTCCGGTCTCGCCCGGAATGATCGTTTCCTTGAGCCCGCCTTCATTGACGCCGATACACGGCTTGCCGGCGGCCATTCCTTCGAGCGGCGTCATGCCCAGGTCTTCGTTCATTGGAATATAGATGCCAGCCACACAGCGACCGACGAGGTCGTACAATTTTTCATTATCAACCCAACCCAAGACGGTGATGTTCACTGAGCCGGCGGCTAATTTCCTGATCGCCGCCTCGCGTTCGCCGCCGGAAGCGACGATCAATTTCTTATCCGGCATTTCTTTGAAAGCCTCGACAATGCGCTCGACGCGCTTAAGCTCGTCGAGCCGCGCCCAGGACAAATAATAATCGCCTTGTTCGATGAAACGGTACTTCTCGGTTTGAATCGGCGGATAAATGACTTGCGATTCCGTATGGCAATAATATTGCAGTCGGCCGCGGACATTTTCGGAGTTGGCGATCACGACCTTCATTCTCGAAAGACCGAGCCGATATAGGCCACGGATCAAGTATTTTCCAAGATCGTAATAGAAAACCCTTTTCAAAAGCGAAGGTTCCGTGCTGCGGCGGAAAGGCAGCAGGTCGTAAACGTAGCGGACCGGGCTATGGCAATAGAGAATCGTCTTTTTTCCATGAAGCGGCCGCAATGCGGCGGCCAGACAATTATTGCCCGAGAAGATCAAGGTATCGTAATCGCGAATGAGTTTGCGCGTCTTCCACCAAAAATTCCACTGCGAACGGAAATACCGGAAAACCATCGCCTTGGGTTCGCCCTTGTCCAAGACCGTCAACTTGTGCGGCACGTCGGTTTGGGGAAATGTTTCGTCCGTCCAGAATTCCGTCACCAAGTCCGCATCAAGCATTTTGCACATGTCCAAAACCATCCGCTCGGCCCCGCCGCGGAATTGAAAGCGATCATGGATAATGAGGATGCGCATATCTTGTTTCCAAGATTAACAGATATATGAAAATAAATGAAACATCTACTGCGTACCACATACCATGGACCACGTACCATTAAAGCCGCGCATTGATCAGACGGAATGGTCCATGGTTCGTGGTCCATTGTCCATTAATCTATCCTCCCGCCAAGATCGCGCCGATTACGACCAGAATGGCGGCGGCCGACTTCTGGATCAAGATCGTTTTTGAAATATTTTCGCGTCCGAGTTTGGGCAAAAACATCGTGATGATTGTCCCGAGAATGAAGACCATGAGCGGGGTGGTCGAGGTGACGGCTTGCACCAGCGCGAGCGGCGCCAGCACGAGCGCGTAACGGGCGGCGAGGCTGCCGCCGAGGTTCACCAGTTCGTTAACCGCGTTCGTCGTGAGCATGACTTTGGGGTTGGTCTTGATCAGCTTCATAAAGATCCGGCGTTCGGAAGCAAAGGCAAGAATTCCCGCGCCGAAAAGCGCTTCGCCGACATAGGTCCAAAAGGTTGCCGGCCAGAACAATTCCGGCACGGCGAAATATTTGAAAATGAGCGAACTCGCGGCAAAGCAAACGATCGCGGCCGTCATCATCATGGTTGCGTGCTTCCTGAATATTATTTTCCCGCCGCCAAAACGGAACGAAGCGATGAACACGCCGGCAACGACCATGACGCCGCCGACCAACTGGCCGGGCGCGAGGCGCTCGCCCAGAACAAAGAAAGCCAGGACAAAAGCGAGAACCGGCCCGGCCGGCGAAAGCAAGCCGACGATCGAGGCTTCCTCGGTTTGCAAGGCGTACAAATAAAACAGCATGCCGCCCATGTAGAGGAGACCCGAAGCGATCATCACAACGATCGAAAGACGGTCGAAAGCAAAAACGCCCGGAACAAAGATCAGAATGAACGGCAGCAGAAGCAATCCGATGATCGCCGTAAAAACCATTGAGACGGCGACGCTGCCGCGCTTGAAATACTTTTCAAGCAAAAATTTGTCGATATGCATCGACGCCGCCCAAGCGAGCGGACCGGAAAAAGCGAAAAGAAGCCACATATTATGACAGCATACCATATTATCGAATGCGGCCGTCGTGAATAACCAAAAAAATTGACTTATCGGCCGCTTGGTTTAAGATAGTGGCGGATCGCAAACAAAAGGAGAACGCATGCCGCAAAAATTGTATCTGGCCGGCGGATTGTTCAATGCCGGACAACGCATTCACAACCTCATGCTAGAAAAGGCGCTCAAGTTGCTGGGATACGCGATCATCCTGCCCCAGCGCGAGGCGCTCAAGTTCTTTCGAAATGACAACACTTTCGACATCGATGCCATCGTCGCCGACTGCCGGGCTTGGTGCCTTAACCCCGACGTCATTTGCGTGACGTGTTCGGACGGCGCCGACGGCGACAGCGGCGCCTGCGTCGAGCACGGGATCGCGACGACCGCCACCGGCCGCGCCCTCGTTTACCGCACCGACTTCCGCACCGCTTTGGCGAACGAAGCCGGATTGAATGCCATGCTGCGCGGACCGGAAACGCGGATCGTCTACAAACCTTGTTTCTTTACGAAACTGGTCGAAGTCGAAGCCTTCTATGACAGCTTGGCTGCGGATATCGACGCGGCGATCAAAACCCTGACGCCGCGATGAACAAGCGCCTCTCAAGCGGTTCGATGCCATCGGACCGCCTTTTTATTTTTCATGAACAGGACTATGCTTATATATTGTTTTATGAACTTAACCAAAAAGAGTATGAATAACCTGATCGAATCGCTTAATTGGCGCTACGCCACTAAAAAGTACGCGCCGGAGAAAAAATTGACCGGCGATCAGCTCAACACGCTGCTTGAAGCGGTGCGCTTGGCGCCAACCTCATTCGGCCTGCAGCCGTTTCGCGTCATCGTCGTTTCCGACCCCGCCGTTCGCGCCAAACTGCGCGCCGTCGGATATGGCCAATCCCCGATCACCGACGCTTCGCACTTTTTAGTCTTCGCCGCCAAGACCGACTTGGGCATTAAGACCGTCGATGAATTCATCGCGCTCACGGCCTCCGTCCGCAACAAGCCGAACGACTCGTTCAATGAATACCACAAGATGGTCTTGGGTTCGATCGCCAACAATACGCCGGAGCAAAACACCGCTTGGGCGGCGCGCCAAGCCTATATCGCGCTCGGCACGCTTTTGACCGCGGCGGCCGTGAGCGGGATCGACGCCACGCCGATGGAAGGCTTTGACCATAAAGGCTTCGATGACGTGCTGGGTTTGGAAAAACTCAACCTGACCGCCGTGGTCGCCGCCGCGATCGGCTTCCGCGCCGAAGACGACGATTACGCCAAACTCAAAAAGGTCCGCTTCCCTAAAGAACAATTTTTCATTGAGATGTAACGATCGACCAAAAAGGGCGGCATTAAAACCGCTCTTTTTTGATTCCCTCGGCATCTTTAATTACCACAACCTCGCAACACGCGATGCAATAGCATCGCCTCCGGTCCGACCCATGTCGGACCCTTTTCATTCTTTAGCCATTTCATGCGTCGGTCATTGACAAAAGACAATATAATAAGTATCGTAGGCGGTTCCCTGTTACGAAATGGAAACAGAACTTTGAAAAAGGAGAAACATGGAATTCGCACTCGCCTCGAAAAGCATCCTGAAAATAAATGGCGTTCAGGGGGCCTTGGACGAACTTCGCTACGGGCCGCTCGACCACACGACCGACTCCGATTCGGGCGTGCCGCCGCAGCCGGAAGAAGCCGAGATCGAGACAGGCGCGCGCAATCGCGCGCTCGCCGCGCATCGGGAATTTCCCAAGGCTTTCGCCATCGGGGTTGAAAACGGTTTGCGCCGCACGCTGCTCAACACTGTTGATGTGGTCGTCGTCGTGATCATCGCGCCGGACGGAAGCGAGTCGGTCGCCGAATCTGACGCCGTAGCTTTCCCCGCCCACATCGTGGCCGAAGCGCGCCGACGCGGCTTCGACAAAACCACCGCCGGCATGGTCTTGTCCGAAAACTTCGGTTCACGCCCCTACGATCCGCATCTGTATCTCACGAGCGGAAAGAAATCACGCTCCATCTTCATCAAAGAAGCGGTGATCAAAGCAATGGCCAAGTTGGCGGAACAACCCAAGCCATAAAGGCAAACCCATTACCAAACCGCTGGCATCGTCGAACTGCGCGACGGCCGCGTTTCACGGATTATCAAGATCTGAAAGACCTGAACCGATCCGACCGACGCTCCGAGACTTGTTCTTGGAGCGTGTTTTTTTACCCCGGTCATAACCATGTATCGCAACAACTGAATGCCACTTAAAAATTTTACTTAAAAGTCCAGCTTGACTTTTAAGTAAAATCAAAAACCCCGCCGGTCGGGCGGAGTTTTTGGTCAAAATTATTTTTTCGCTTTCTTCGTTTTCGAAACAGCATGCGGTTTCTTGGCCTTCGCCGGTTTTGTCGCACGCGGCTTTTTGGCCAAAGCAACATTCTTCCCTTTGACCCTGAGATGCTTAAGTAATTGTTCCAATTTGATGGTCGCAATGCCCACCACCTTATCGCCGCCGCCGTAATAAACGTACAGCGTGCCTTTGCGTTCAACGGCGCCGCAGGGGAAGA